>Ga0255767_1000217_pt1 | contig 50851 bp, 36 predicted proteins | sample 071ome_24_FD_179967 | JGI IMG/M metagenome (GOLD analysis project Ga0255767, IMG submission 179967) | Coastal salt marsh microbial communities from the Groves Creek Marsh, Skidaway Island, Georgia - 071402CT metaG (version 2) | ecosystem: Environmental > Aquatic > Marine > Intertidal zone > Salt...
CCGTACGATCGAGGATCCCGAGCCGGTTCCCGTCGCGGGGGGGCCGGACCTCCACGGCTGGGTCTACGGGTGCGACATCTGCCAGGAGGTCTGTCCCTGGAACTCCCGACCGGCCCGGGTCGCCCCCGACATTCTCCCGGATCTCGAGCCGCGGTCGCTCCCCGACCGACTGACCGAGCTCTCCCGCCTCGACCGCCCCCGCTTCCTGGAGGCGTTCACCGGGACCTCCGCGATGCGGGCCGGGCACGAGCGCCTCGCCGCGAGCGCGAGGGCGATCGCTCTCGCGCGGGGGATCGAGCCCCCGCCCCCCGCGGAGGCTCCGTGAGCCCCACCCTTCCTCCCGACGATCACGACCCGCTCCGCTGGAGCGCGGTGGACCCGGGCGGCGGCCCGCTCCGCGGCCGGGGGGTCCTCCGAGGGGCGCTGCTCTTCTACGGGGCGATGGTGCTCCTCGCCCTCCTCGCTCTCCCCCGTGTCCATGAGGACCTCGGCCTCGGGCTCTCGTCGTGGGGGAAGCTGCTCCTCGGCACGCGCCCGGGCGCCGCGATCGGCCTCGGGTTCGCGGTCGGTCTCCTCCTCGTCGCGATCACGCGGCTCATCGAGTCGTGGCCGCCGATCCGCTCGATGATCGATGGCTTCGGGGAGGTCCTCGGATCGCTGCCGCGGGGAGGACCCCTCCTCCTCGCCCTCACCTCGGGGATCGCGGAAGAGCTCCTCTTCCGGGGGGTCCTGCAGGTATGGTGGGGCCTCTGGCCCGCCGCGATCGCGTTCGGAGCCTGCCACCTGCCGATCGACCGCCGCTTCCTCGTCTGGCCGCTCTTCGCGCTCGGCGCCGGGCTCCTCTTCGGAGTCGCCTACGAGCGGAGCGGCGCGCTCCTGACGCCGGTGGTCGCCCACGTCACCGTGAACTGGATCAACCTGCGCAGCATCGTCCGGACCGTCCCGGGCGAACCCCGCTGAGCGCCCAGACCGAAAGGCCCCCATGGTCCGCACCTGGCTGTTCAAGTCGGAGCCCTACGAGTTCTCGATCGATGATCTGAAGGCCAGCCCGCGCGGCACCTCCGGCTGGGAGGGGGTGCGGAACTACCAGGCCCGAAACCTGATGCGGGACGAGATCGGCAAGGGAGACGTGGTGATCTTCTATCACTCCTCGGTCCGCCCCCCCGCCGCGGTCGGACTCGCGGAGGTGGTACGGGAGGGCTACCCGGATCGGACCGACGGATCGTCGCCGGAGGATCCGGTCCGTTGGATTCAGGTCGATGTCCGTTACCGGACCCACTTCGAAGAGCCCGTGACGATCGACGCGATGCGGGAGATGAAGGGGCTGGAGGAGCTGGCGCTCCTGCGGCGCGGCAACCGCCTCTCGATCCAGCCGGTCACGCCGAAGGAGGCGAAGACGATCATCCGGGCCGGAGGGCTCGATCCAGCCCGGTTCCTCTGATTTCCCCCTTTCTTTGTCAGAACCGCGGGGGGGCCTGTTGACGCCCCCCCCTCCCGTGTGGAGGATCTGTGGCGGGGGGAATCGCGGGGGCCCACGCTCCCGACCGCGCCCGCACCGCAACGCGCCCCCCCCCGCGGCCTCGGGTCCTCCGCCGGGTTGCTCCCCGGAGCATCGCCCCCTCCGACCCTGCGCCCCGGTCCCTCGCCCTCGCATTGTGCGCTCCCTCGCGGAGCCTCCCGCAGGGCGACCATCCCAGGAGGAGCCCCCGTCGAGGCTCCCGCCGCGGTGCAGTGAGATCGACCCGACACTTTCAGACGAGGAACGAGGTGGAAGCCAATGGGGGTCAAGCGCATCGATGCGGAGCGGGCAGCCGAGCTGCTCGACACCGACATGGGGTATGTCTTCCTCGATGTCCGGATGGAGCATGAGTTCGTGCAGGGACATGTGCCGAACGCTCGGAACATCCCCGTGATGATCAAGGGACCCGGTGGGGTCGGGATCCGCATGAACCCCGAGTTCGTGGAGTCGGTCTCGGCGGAGTACCCGAGCGACTGCCGGATCATCCTCGGCTGCCAGAAGGGCGGCCGCTCGAACAAGGCGGCGGAGCTCCTGAGCGAGGCGGGGTACACGAACCTCCACGACATGCGCGGCGGGTTCGTCGGAGAGACCGACCCTCTGGGGAATGTCACCTTCCCCGGCTGGACCTCTCGCGGCCTCCCCGTCGAGGCCTAGCGAGCGCCGCGCGCCGGCGCGCGGCGGGCGGCCCGAGCGCTGGGACGAGAGCGCTGGAACGATTCGGAGCACCGCGGCGGGGCGAGCCCCCTTCGCGGTGCTTCCGCATCCCGCCCCCTCCCTCCCCGTCTCTCCCTCCCCGTCGGCCGATCAGCTCTCTTCCTCGGACTCCGGCCTCGATCCCTCCCACGCCTCCCCGAGGGTCGCCTCACCCCTGGCGAGGGGGCCGAGCACCCAACGCGCCCCCGCCCGACTCACGGAGCGAGGGACGACCCGCAGGAGGAGATCGAGCGCCCGATTCCCGAGGCCGGGGATGACGAGGGGCGCGCCCCGTTCCAGCCCGCGGACGGCGGCCCGGGCCACCGCGCGCGGGTCCTGCATCCGCTTCCAGAGGCGGTCGGCGTCGATCCCGCCCTCCTGGAAGAACCGGGTGCGCGTCGAGCCGGGGGCGAGCGTGGTCAGACGAAGATCGACCCCCTCCTCCACTCCGAGGCGCCACTCACCGCCGAGCCCCTCGCCGAAGGAGTGGAGGAACGCCTTCGTCGCCGCATACGCGGTCTGGCCGGGGCAGGGGATGAACGCGGCGACGGAGGCGACGTTGAGGACCGCGCCCTCTCCGCGCAGGCGCCAGTGGGGAAGAAGGCCGTGGATCAGGCGCAGAGGCGCCTCGATGTTCAGGCGGAGCATTGCCCGCACCGGCTCGATCCCCCGGGCGCCGAACGCCCCCCCCACCGTCACGCCGGCGTTGTTCACCAGCAGGTGGACATCTCGAGGAGAGAGTGCGGCGAGCAGCTGGTCCGGCCCCTCCTCGGTGGAGAGGTCGCAGGGGACCACCTCGGTCGGGCCGCGCAGCTCCGCCGCGAGCTGGTGCAGGGGCGCCTCCCGGCGCGCGACCAGGATGAGCCGCGCGGCCCGCCCGTCGAGCTCCCGCGCGAGGGCACGGCCGATTCCCTCGCTCGCGCCGGTGATGACGATCGTCCGTCCGTCGATCGGGCTCCCCACGGTGCACTCTCCCCTTCTCCCCCGGGACGGGGCGCGCCCAGCCTAACCCGACCTCGACGGGGATGAGAAAGGGCTCCCGCAGAAAGGTCCGTCGCGGCGGGGAGCGCGGGGGACGCGAGCCCGGGATGAGAGAGGAGCCCGGAGGACTTCCGTCCCCCGGGCTCCTGACCGGACCTCCGAGGAGATCCGAGAACGGTCGTCCGACCGCCCTTACGGGCAGGGAGCGAACGGTCCGCAGGTGAGGCTGTCCGCCGTCGGATCGACTCCGCAATCGACCGGCTCCGGAATCGTCGGCGCCGGGCTGGAGCTCGGGAAGAGGACCCCGAGGAGGGAGATCGCATCGGCGATGTTCAGCCCACCGTCGTCGTTCGCATCGAGAGCGGAGTCGCACGCCACGACCGGCGGAGTGCCGGACGGGAAGAGGACGCTCAGGATGTAGATGGCATCGGCGATGTTGACGCTGCCATCCGCGTTCGAGTCGCCCCGCTTGAACTGATCCCCGACCGGGGGCGGCGGTCCGAACCCGAAGACGGTGAGGTAACGGCTCATGAGGTCGGCGCGGGCTCCCTCGGAGGCGAGCGGATCGACACCGTCGAAGGCGAAGCCGCCGAACTCCCAGGAGCCGCAGATGACCTTGCCTCCGCTGTCGGTGTCGTAGTAGGTGCCCACGTTGAAGGCGCCAGCGGCCTCACCCCAGAGGATCGCGGCGTTGGGCCCGAGGAGATCGGTCGCGCTGACGACGAGCTCGTCGGTCCAGTCGTTCCCGGCCTGGGCATCCTGGTAGTAGGAGATCCCCACGAGGTCGCTGGTGTCGAGACCGAGGGTGGTGTTGGCGCCGGTGAGCGACAGGAGTCCATCGCCCCCGTCGTTGATCCCGTCCGCCACGCCATCGATGAGGGCGAAGTCGGTCGGGGCGTCGAAGCCCCAGGCATCCCCCGCCTCGAGGTAGATGTGCACGCCGTTCGCCTGGAGCGTGACGAGGCTCTGACCATCGAGCGCGGAGAGCGCGCGGTTCGCCGGGAAGGAGCCGAGGCAGACCCAGACCCGCTCGAGGACCGGATCGTCCAGGCAGGGGAGATCGAGGACGTTGTCGACCCCGCCAGGAATGATCGTCGCGGTGATCCCCGCGGCCTGAAGCGCCGCGTCGATGGCGGCGACGGAGTCGACCGAGCCGGCGCCCTCACCCTGGAAGATGAGGTCGCTGACGCCGTAGGCGCCCGCCACCGTCACGGGCAGCTGCTGAGCCAGAGAGGTGCCGTTCGCGCAGTTCGCGACGACCTCGTAGTCGTAGATGCCGTTGCCGACCGAGAGGTCGACATAGGTGTTGGTGCCTGCGGCGAGACCGGTCGCGATCGGGGCACCGTCGCGATAGACATCGAAGGTGTCGAAGGTGGCCGGATCCCAGGTCAGGGTCACATCGGTGGTCGCGCAGTCGAGGACGCTCCCGAGGCCGACGAAGGCGGGCTCGCAGATCTCCTGAACGGTGAGGGTGTTCGGTCCGCCGACGACGGCGGCACCCCAGCGCCCGACCCGGATCAGGTAGTTCGTGCCGGCGATGGTCGGAATGATCACCTCGGAGCCGAGGCCGCAGAGGCCGTTCACATCACCGGAGCACGCGACGATGGTCCCCTGTCCGCAGGTGGGACCCGCCTCGTAGAGCACGAGATCGGTGTCCACGGTCCCCGCGCAGGTGCTGACCTGAAGGAAGGTGTCGGTGGTCGAGGTGTAGCTGAACCAGAGGTCCCCCTCCATGTCGCCGAGGAAGGTCCCGGGGCACAGGGAGCCGTCGTAGGCATCGACGCTCAGGGTGGCGCCGGTGTCGTCGTAGGCGTTGGCCCCCTGAACCGCGGGGATCGCGTCACAGCAGGAGTCCCCCGGGACCGGCGGCGGACAAGAGTCGGTGCAGCCGGTGTTGCAGGTCGCGGAGAAGGTGGAACCACCACCGCAGTCCCCGACGACCTCGTAGGCGAGCGCGCCCGCCGGCGCCGCCAGGTCCGTGTAGGTGGTGGCGGTTCCGGGGAGGGAGGCGATCAGGGTTCCGTTGCGGAGGACATTGATCCCCCCGGAGTAGCCGGTCGGCGGCATGAAGGTCGTCCAGTTGAGGACGACATCGTTCGTCGCGCAGTCCATGTCGCAGGACATCGAGTCGAACGGCAGGCAGGACGGGCAGGGGGACGGGTTGCAGTCGACCCCGACATCATCGTAGTAGAAGATTCCGCCACCCGCGTTGTAGAGGTCGAGACACTCGAGCGCCGCCTGGCCTCCGGCCCCGGACCAGGTGTTCTGGCTCATGACGATCTGGCCGTTGTAGAACGCATCGTAGGTGTTCGCCGCGAGGTCGATGTTGACCACGCACGGGACCCAGGCGTCGTAGACCACCGGCACCGGGGTGGAGGTGCCGGTCGGGGCGGAGCTACCGCCGGCATCCGAGACGAGGCCGGTCGCGTCGCTGATGTTCAGCTGCACCGACCAGTTCTTCGGACCGTTGTGGTTGTAGGTGTTCAGGAGGATGAAGTAGTAGGTCCCCGCCTGCCCCGACGGAACGTAGATCTGCGAGGTGAAGCTGAATGAGGTGAGCGCACCGCTCGCGTTGATCCCGTTGAAGAGGCGGACAATGTCGTCTCCCGGCAGAAGCTCGAGGGAGTTGTCGGGGGAGAAGGCGAAGTTGTCCGTGACCTCGGCATCGACGCCCGACACCTGATCCCAGGTGTCCCACGCCCCCTGACCGGCGATGAAGGACCCGACCGCGTAGCTGTCGAAGTTGTCGAAGTCCAGCTGCGCCGACAGCGGCGAGACGAGGAGAAGAACGAATCCGACTCCAAGAAGTCCATTGAAGCTCATGGACCCCCCTTCCGATGGGCGGATCTCGTCCGGTCCGCCGTTCATAAGTGCCGAGTCCCGGACCGGCGACACCCTGTCGTCGGCTGAGAGCCGGGATCCTCGGGAGGGTCGATCGCGACGCGCCTGCCTCACTGGTGAACGCTGCGCGTCGGGCTCGGCCTTTGACCCGTATTTCCTGCACGAGAATCCGACGCGAACCGAGGCGGCCGCGGGACGAGTCCGCGAGACGCGACGGGCGTCGAAACACCACAATGTTTGATGCGCTGATGAGCCCTGTGGCCCTGCCGGGCGATCCCACCCGGTGAAGGCCTTCACGTAAAATGCCATGATAGGGGCAGATGTCGGTTCTGGCAACTGCGGTATCCCAAGGCGAGTCGCTCTCGATGCTCACGTAAGGACGGAATGTCACCACGAGGCTTGCCCCCGGCGTCGAAAACGGGGAACCTGAGGATCTCCCGAGCGCCCCGGGAGACAAAGGGCCCGCATCCGACCGCGGGCCAGAGAGCGGACCGATGCTCGATCTGATTCTCGGCACGCTGACCTCGCTCCCCAGTCTGGGGAGCGAACCGAAGGTTCTCGCAGGACTGCTCGTCGACGGTCAGGTCGGCTGTGGTTCTCTGCTCGGGGGCTCTCTGCTCGAGGGCTCTCTGCTCGGGGGCCCCCTCCTCGCCTGGGCCTCCCCGCTCCAGCAGGTCGGTCAGTGGCTCCAGGCCCTCAATTGGGTGGACTGCGTGCTGCTCCTCGGCCTCGCGTCAGGACTCTTCGTCGGGATCGGGGTGGGGTTCTACCGTCAGGTCGCGATCTTCCTCTCCCTGGGGATCGGCCTCTTCGCGGCGTCCCGACTCACCGATCCGATCCTCGCGAGCGAGCGCTTCCAGCCGGTGCAGGAGGTCCTCGGTCCGGAGTGGGCTCAGGTGGCGGCCTTCGCCGCGGTCCTCTGGGCCGCACTGGTGGTCGGACTCCTCTGCTGCCTCGTCTTCCACTCCTTCTTCAGCCGCACCCTCCGCGTCGCGGATGGGGCCCTCGGCGGGGCGATGGGGGTCGTGATCAGCGCGGTGTTCTTCGGGCTCGTCCTCCTCGGAGTGTTCCATCACGGCAACTCCCGCCAGTTCGAGGAGCCGATCCGCACCTCGAAGATCGGGGTCCAGCTGGCCGAGGGAACCCGGGTGGTCTCCCGGCTGCTGAGGCTCCCGAGCGACATCCAGGAGCGCTTCGACCGCGCGATCGAGAGTCCTCCGGGCGGACCCTCCGCCGCTCCCCCGGAGGTCGACTCCGACCGCTGAGAACTCCGGCCCGCGAGATCTCCCGGGCGGTTCTGCCCCACCGGGTCCTCCCATGCGCTACCCTCCCTCTCCCACGTCGTTTTCAGCAGAGTCCACCCTGAACGCCCGCGCCGACCCTCGTCGGCTGGATCGAGGACCCCACACACCATGGCCAAGAAGAAGTCGCCCCCGCCTCAGCCCGCGGCGGGCCGGACCATCACCGTCATCCCCGGAGATGGGATCGGTCCGGAGATCGCCGACTCCATGATGCGCGTCGTCACCGCGCTCGACCTCGGCCTCGAGTTCGAGGTGGTGCAGGCCGGGCTGGAGGCCTACGAGGAGACCGGTGAGCTCCTCCCCGCCGCCGTTCATCGGAGCCTCCGCCGCAACCGGATCGCGATCAAGGGTCCGACCACGACGCCGGTCGGCACCGGGCACAAGAGCATCAATGTCCAACTGAGGCAGCAGTACGACCTCTACGCCAACCTCCGACCGATCCGGCTGATCCCCGGGGTCCCCTCCCGCTACAGCGATCTCGGGGACCGCCTCGACATGGTCATCTTTCGGGAGAACACCGAGGATCTCTACGCCGGGGTCGAGCACATGGTCGTCCCCGGGGTCGCGGAGAGCCTGAAGATCATCACCGCCAAAGCCTCCGAGCGGATCGCCGTGACCGCGTTCGAGTTCGCTCGGGCGAACGGTCGTCGGAAGGTCACCGTCGCCCACAAGGCGAACATCATGAAGATCTCCGACGGCCTCTTCATCGAGAGCACCCGCAAGGTCGCGAAGCGCTTCCCGGAGATCGAGTACGAGGAGCTCATCGTCGACAACTGCTGCATGCAGCTCGTCGTGCGCCCGACGCACTTCGATGTCGTCGTCCTCCAGAACCTGTACGGCGACATCATCTCCGACCTCTGCGCCGGGCTCGTCGGCGGCCTCGGCGTCACGCCCGGAGCGAACATCGGCCGGAAGATCGCGATCTTCGAGGCGGTGCATGGCTCCGCGCCGGACATCGCGGGGCAGGGGAAGGCGAACCCGACCGCTCTGATCCTCTCCGCCGCCCTGATGCTCCGTCACTTGAAGATGGAGGAGGCGGCGGTCATCCTCCAGAAGTCGGTCGCCGATGTGATCTCCGCCGGGAAGTCCCTGACACTGGACCTCGGCGGGAGCGCCGGGACCGAGGAGTTCACCGAAGCGGTGCTCGCCCGCGTCCGCCGCCGCAAGTCCTCCCTCTCGCGATCCCGCTCCAGCGGGGGGAAGACCGCGAAGAGCGCCGGGAAGGCGAACGGAAAGACCGGTCGGAAGACCTCGACCCGAAAGACCGCCCGCCGCGCGACCTCGCGCGGCTGACGACCGTCCCCCCGCGGAGCGCCCGGGGCCGGAGGTCGGAACGGAGACCCCTTGCCTTGGATCCTCCCCTTCGGTCGTGTCGTTCCTCCGGTCGGGGGCGCCGCCCTCCGGCTCCCGCTCGGCGGCCTGGTCCTCGCCGCTCTGCTGCTCGGGGCTCCCTCGTCCGCCCCCCACTCCCGCCTCGGGGCGCAGACCACTCCTGCGGGTGGAGCCCCCGAGATGGGGACCCCCGAGGTTCAGGCGCGGCGAACGCGCGCCCTCGCGGCGCTCGATCGATACTGGCGGGCCACCCTCGCGCGGTCCCCCTTCCTCGCCTCGAGCCACGGAGACCGGACCGCGAATCGGCGCTTCCCGCGGGAGGGGCCGGAGGTGCGTCGGCAGCAGGTCGAGGAGGAGTTTCAGCTCTACAAGGAGCTGAGCTCCCTCGACACCCGGGGACTCGACGAGCAGCTCCGCCTCGATGTGAGCCTCCTCGCCGGAGAACTGAGCGAGCGCGTCGATGCGTTCCGCCTTCACACCCACCTCGCGCCGATCCACCAGCGGAGCGGCCCCCAGCTCTGGATCCCCGTCTTCCATCAGCGCATGCGCTTCGAGCGGGAGGGGGACTTCGACGACTACCTCGCCCGCCTCTCCCAGGTGCCCGCCCATCTGGATGGAGTGCGGGAGCTCCTCGAGCAGGGGATGGAGACCGGCTTCCTCCCCCCGCGCAGCACCCTCGATGGGGTGCTCGCGCAGTTTGATGCGCACCTCGTCGAGGAGGTCGGAGAGAGCCTCTTCCACGCCCCCTTCGAGCAGCTCCCGCCGACCATCCCCGCCGAGCGACGGGAGGAGCTCCTCTCCCGCGCGAGGGAGGTGATCCTCGGGGAGGTCATCCCCGCCTTCGCCCGTCTGCGCGCCTTCATCGCGGACACCTATGTCCACGCCTGCCGGGAGAGCATCGGCGCGATCGACTTCCCCCAGGGCGTCGAGTTCTACGCCTCCCGGGTCCGCCACTTCACCACTACCCTCCTCGAGCCGGGAGAGATCCACCTCCTCGGACTGAAGGAGGTGAGTCGGATCCGCGCGGAGATGGAGCGGGTGATCGAGGAGATCGGCTTCGAGGGGAGCTTCGGGGAGTTCATCGACGGCCTGCGGAGCGATCCGCGCTTCACCCACGAGAGCCCCGAGGCGCTCCTCGCCGGGTACCGGGACCTCTGCAAGCGCGTCGATGCCCTTCTCCCCCGCTTCTTCGGACGACTCCCCCGCGCGCCCTACGGCGTCCGCGCGATCCCTGCGTTCGAGGCGCCCCGCTCCACCACGGCCTACTACCAGCCCTGCCCCCCGGACGGGTCCCAGCCCGGCTGGTTCTACGCGAACACCCACGACCTGCCCGCCCGCCCGAAGTACGAGATGGTCCCGCTCGCCCTCCATGAGGCGGTCCCCGGGCATCACCTCCAGCTCGCCCTGCAGGGAGAGCTCGAGGGGGTGCACCCCTACCGGAGCTCTCTCCACTTCACGGCGTTCATCGAGGGATGGGCCCTCTACGCGGAGTCCCTCGGGATCGAGATGGGACTCTACGAGGATCCCTACGACGACTTCGGGCGCCTCACCTACGAGATGTGGCGCGCCCTCCGGCTCGTGGTGGACACCGGCCTGCACCAGTTCGGATGGACCCGGAGCCAGGCGATCGACTTCATGCTCGAGAACTCGGCCCTCAGCCGGACCAATGTCGAGGCGGAGGTGGATCGATACATCGCCTGGCCCGCCCAAGCGCTCGCCTACAAGATCGGCGAGCTCGAGATCCGCAAGCTGCGCACGCGGGCGGAGGAGCAGCTCGGGACCCGGTTCGATCTCCGCGCCTTCCACGACCATCTCCTCGCGGTCGGCTCCCTGCCGATCCGCGAGCTCGAGACCCGCATGCTCGCGTGGATCGCCGCCGAGCGGGAGCGGGCGGCGGAGTGAGCGCCGCGGAGCGCGTCATCCTCGTCACCGGCGTCACGCGGGGGATCGGCCGCGGCCTCGCCGAGGCGGCGCTGGCGACGGGCTCCCCCCGCTGCCGCGTCCTGGGGTGTGGTCGGGACGCGGACGCGCTCCGGCAGCTGCGCGGGGGGGCGGACGCGTCCCATCGCTTCGATGCCGTCGATGTCACCGATGATCGAGCGGTCGAGGCCTGGGCGGAGCGCCTCCTGGCCGAGGGGCTCGTGCCGGACCTCATCTTCAACAACGCGGCGCTGATCAACGACGCCGCCCCGCTCTGGGAGATCGAGGCGGAGGCCTTCGATCGCATCGTCGATGTGAACCTCAAGGGGGTCGCCGCGGTCATCCGGCACTTCGTGCCGGCGATGGTGGAGCGGGATCGCGGCGTCATTGTGAACCTGTCGAGCGGGTGGGGTCGCGGAACCTCCCCCGGCATGGCCCCCTACTGCGCGACGAAGTTCGCCATCGAGGGGCTCTCCGCCGCGCTCGCCTCCGAGCTCCCCGGCGGCATGGCAGCGATCGCCCTCTCCCCGGGTGTCGTCCACACCGCGATGCTCAGGATCGCCTTCGGCGCCGTCGGCGCGGCGCGAGCGATCGATCCGGGGGAGTGGGGGCGCCGCGCCCTGCCGAAGCTGCTCGCCTACGGCCCGCGGGAGAACGGTCGCTCACTGACCCTCGAGTGGTGAGCACAAGAAGGTGAGCACTGCAGGCTCCCCGCCGTGCCGGCCGGTCAGTGCATCCGAGGTCCGAGGGGGAGCTCCGCCACGATCTCCGCCTCCATCCCGGCGCACTCCGCGATCCTCCGATCGACCCGCTCCGGGTCGTCGAGCGCTCCCACCGCGAGGGCTCGGAAGGTCGTCCAGTGCCGCCACTCGGAGTCCGCGAGCCGACGGTAGAACTCACCGAGCTCCTCGTCCCGCCCCCTCCGCTCCAGCGACTCGGCGAGGAGGCGGAAGCGCTCGCAGGAGCGCGCCTCCACGAAGGCGTTGATGAGCAAGGTGTCCCCCAGCGCTCCGAGCCCCTTCCCCTCCGCCGCGAAGCGGCCTCGGAGGGTCTGGACGTAGCGATCCGCGGGGGGAGCGCCGAGGCGGCCTCCCCGCCGCTCGATCCTCTCGACGCACTCCTGGAAGTGGTCCATCTCCTCCCGCGCGAGGGTGAGCATCGGGCGGATGAGGTGGGGCTCCCCGGGGAAGCGGGCGAGGAGTCCGAGCCCGGCGGTCGCCGCCTTGTACTCGCACCACGCGTGGTCGACGAGGAGCGCGTCGAGGTCCCCGAGCGCGGCGTCCGCCCAAGCCTCGGAGGTCGGACGGACGAGGGGGAGCCCCTCGAGGCTCGGCCAGGGAGGCGCGGTCGTCGGTTCGGAGCCCATCGCGGTGCGCCTCTCCTTCACGGACCGGGCGGGGCGGACGGCGCATCCCCGGGCTCGTCCGACCCCCTCGTCCGCCCGTCCTTCGCCCCCAGCTCCTGGAGGATCCGGAGGGCTTCCTCGACATGCTCCGCCGGGACGAGGATGCGCGGCGCGATCGCCCACCCGAGGGGGAGGTCCCCCGCCGCCGCCTGGAGGGTCTCGTTGGTCACATGGGTGGGGATCCCCTCCGCCTCGAGGGCGGCGCAGAGGAGATGGGCCTCCGGCGGATTCGCCGCCGTGTGGACCACGACCGGTTCGCTCATTCCTGCTCCTCCCGGGGGGGGACGCCCCCCCGCGGAAGGGTAGCAACCCCGTCCGGGTTCTGCACGAACCGTCCCCCTGCGACGCCGACTCCGTTACACTCCCGCGCCGCCCGCGTTGGCGGCGCCACGCCCCGGCGCACCCCACCCGAGAGAAGAGCCTCGATGGACCCCTCCCACATCCGGAACGTCGCGATCATCGCGCACGTCGACCACGGCAAGACGACCCTCGTCGACCGGCTCCTCTACACCTCGGGGATGTTCCGCCCGGAGGAGCTCGACCGCCTCGCCGGCGGACAGCACGGGCTCATCTTCGACTCGAACCCCCTCGAGCGGGAGCGCGGCATCACGATCCTCTCGAAGAACTGCGCCATCGAGACGGAGGTCGGGGGAGAGCGCTACAAGATCAACATCATCGACACCCCGGGCCACGCGGACTTCGGCGGCGAGGTCGAGCGGGTGCTCTCCATGGCGGATGGTGCGATCCTCCTCGTCGACGCCTTCGAGGGTCCGATGCCCCAGACCCGCTTCGTGGTCGAGAAGGCGATCGGCCACGGCCTGAAGCCCTTCGTCGTCATCAACAAGGCGGACAAGCTCGAGTCGCGGCCCGACGATGTGCTGACGGAGGTCTTCGACCTCCTCGTCTCCCTCGACGCGCCGGACGAGGTCCTCGACTTCCCGGTCCTCTACGCCTCCGGGCGGGACGGCTGGTGCTGCGAGGAGCCGGGCGGGGAGCGGGTCGGGCTGGAGCTCCTGCTCGAGCGGATCATCGCCCATGTCCCCCCGCCCCGGGTGCGGCCGGAGGAGCCGCTCCAGCTCCGGGTCACCACCCTCGACCACTCCGACTTCGTCGGGCGGATCGCCATCGGCAAGGTGGAGGGGGGGGAGATCCGCGCCGCGTCCCCGGTCCTCGTCGTCACTCCGGACGGCGCCACGAAGCGGGAGCGGATCGGGGAGCTGCATGTCTTCCACCGCCTCGAGCGGAAGAAGGTGGAGGTCGCGGAGGCGGGTGAGATCGTCGCCGTCGTGGGGATCCCCTCGATCGACATCGGCTCGACGATCACCGACCCCGACGACCCGCGCCCGCTGACCCCGATCCTGGTCGACGAGCCGACTCTCCACATGACCTTCCGCGTGAACGATGGTCCCCTCGCCGGCCGGGAGGGGGAGTTCGTCACCACCCGCCAGATATCGGACCGGCTCGAGAAGGAGCTGGAGCGGAATGTCGCCCTGCGGGTCGAGCCGGGAGAGCGCCCGGAGGAGTACTTCGTCTCGGGGCGCGGGCTGATGCACCTCGGGATCCTCCTCGAGACGATGCGCCGCGAGGGCTTCGAGCTCACCGTCGGCATGCCGCGGGTCGTGGAGAAGGAGATCGACGGAAAGCGGCACGAGCCGTTCGAGCGCCTCGTCGTCGAGTGCCCCACCGACTGTCAGGGGCCGGTGATGGCGCTCGTCGGGGAGCGCCGCGCCGAGCTCGTGAACATGGACACGAAGTCGGGCGCCTCCGGCTATCTCCACCTCGAGTTCCGGATCCCCGCCCGCGGACTGATCGGGCTGCGGAACCGCATCCTGACCGCCACCCAGGGACGCGCGATCACCCACCACACCTACCTCGAGTACGCCCCGTACGCCGGAGACCTGCCGCGGCGCACCAACGGGGCCCTCATCTCGATGGAGAACGGCGCCTCGACCGGCTACGCCCTCGATGCGCTGTACGACCGGGGCGTCTTCTTCATCGAGCCCGGGGCCACGGTCTACGAGGGGATGATCGTGGGAGAGCACGCCCGCGACAACGACCTCAACGTGAATGTCGTGCGGACGAAGAAGCTCACCAACATCCGCGCGGCGGGGAAGGACGACAACACCGTCGTCCGGCCGGTCCGGCGCCTGACCCTCGAGTCCGCCCTCGAGTGGGTCGGTCCCGACGAGCTCGTGGAGGTCACCCCCCAGACGATCCGTGTCCGCAAGCGCATCCTCTCGGAGACGGAGCGTCGCCGGGAGTCGCGCAAGGCCCGGGGCTGACCGGTCCCTCCCCCACCCCGGCCCCCCGGGGAGGCGCCGCCCATCCCATGGCCGGCCTCGCCGATCGGCCCTCCCGGGATCGCCCCCGGATCGGCGCTCCTGACTCGTTCGGAGCCGTTCCGCGCGGATCGCCGCCGTCCCCCGGTTTCCTCGGGAGGACACTTTGACACCCCTCGGGGCCCCCGCTACGATCCGAGGCCGTGTCGGGTGAATGACTCCCGGCGAGACGGTCCGCAGGCGGCGGTCCCGAGGAGACCATCCGAGCAGGATCGACCGGCGACCTCGGAGACTGCGCTCGCGAGCGCCCCGACGCCGCCTTCCCCGGTCCCTCCCCGGAGGAGACCGCTGCAAACCGAGAATCGGAGATTCCCATGGCCAAGGGCAAGAAGGTCGGACGCGAGTATGTCTGGCTCCAGTGCACCGAGTGCAATGAGCTCAACTACCGCACGCAGATGAACCTCAAGGGCGGGATCCCCGAGAAGATGAAGGAGGGGATGCAGAAGTACTGCTCGCGGAACCGCAAGCACACCCTGCACAAGGTGAAGCGGAAGTAGTCCGCCCCCCTCTCGTCCGCCGAGAAGCCTGAGCCCGTGGAGAGCCGAACCGGCCCCCCACGGGCTCTTCGCATCCCGCCCCCCCCGTCGTGGAGCAGGGATTCCCCGATCCGGCGCAGGGGCGCGACACCGGTCAGCGCCGCGGTGCGTGCCGGACCGAGTCGAAGGTGTAGAGACCGGCCGCGACCCAGATGATCGAGAAGGAGATCGCGTGCCAGCGCGTGAACTCCTCCCCGAACGCGAGGACCGCGAGGAGGAGCTGGGCGGTCGGAGAGATGTACTGCAGGAGCCCCACGGTGGAGAGGCGAAGGCGCCGCGCCGAGCTCGCGAAGAGCACGAGGGGGACGATCGTCACCACCCCTCCGACGAAGAGCCCGAAGGTCACCTCCGCGTCCCGGAGAAAGAGGGTCTCTCCCCGGACCGTCAGATAGACCTGCAGGGCGAGCATCGCCGGGAAGAGCGCGAGCATCTCGAGGCAGAGGCCGGTCGTGGGGCCGGCGGGCATCCGCTTCCTGAGCAGGCCGTAGACCGCCGAGACGGTGGCGAGGATCAGCGCCAGCACCGGGAGCGCCCCCTGGGACCAGGTCAGGAGGGAGACCCCCACCGCGGCCAGCCCGACCGCGACCGCCTGGGGGGTCCGGAGCCTCTCGCCGAGGATGAACACCCCCAGCAGCACCGAGATGAGCGGGTTGATCAGGAAGCCGAGGCTCCCCTCCCGCAGCCGCTCGGTGACGACGGCGATGATGAAGCAGAACCAGTTCGCGGAGATCAGGAGGGTCGAGAGGAGGAGGGTCCGACGGGTCGCCCGGTCGCGGAACGCGACGCCGAGGGACGCGAGGTCGCGGCGAAACGCGAGGATGAGGAGGAGCACGGGGAGCCCCCCGAGCACCCGCCACGCGAGGAGCTCCCAGGGGGAGACGCGGTCGAGCCACTTGAAGTAGCAGCTCGTGACGATCCCCCACCAGAGGAACGCCCCGACTCCCTGCACCACCCCGAGGGTGGGGTGGTCGGGATCGGGAGGGGCGGCCTCCGCGGCCGGGCGATCATCTTCCATCGGCTCCCAACGCTCCCCGAGCGGCGACACGCCGCGCGTCCTCAAGTATGCCCCGAATCGGGGCGGGCGGTCGACCCCGCCGAGCGGCTGGTTGCGAATTCCGGCCCTCCCGGGCACCCTGACGCCGCGAAAGGAGCGCCCATGTCGATCCCTCCCTCTCCCCGACCGGTCCTCCTCACCCTGCCGCTCCCCCTGCTTCTCCTGCTTCCCCTGCTTCTCCTGCCGACAGCCCCCGTTCGCGGCTGTCTCTGGGACTACGACACCCTGCAGATGGAGCGTTCCGCCTTCCCGAGCGCCCTCGAGCTCATCACCGGCGACTTCCGCCGCCACTCCGATGAGTACTACCAGTGGCGCGTGCGCAACCGGACTTCGCGCCTCTCCACGGACCTCGCCGCGCTCACCCCGGAGCAGTATCCGCTCATCGACGACCTCGCCGTCGCCCACGACAAGCTCGGCGACCCGGCGCGGGGCATCGCCCTGCTCGACGCGGTCCTCTCCCTCGCCCCGGATCGCTACGAGGCCCTCGCGAACCGAGGGACCCTGAAGGTCCACGCCGGCGATCTCGACGGCGGGCTCGTCGACCTTCGCCGCGCCCTGGAGGTGAACCCGGACGCCCACTTCGGCCGGGAGATCGTCCAGGTCCGCCTCATCGAGTGGCTCCGGAGTCGCCGGGAGGCCGGGACCGAGGCGCGGCCGCTGACCACCCCGCAGCGCTCCCACGCCGCCGAGGGGACCGGCTTCGAGAGCTTCCGGCTCGGTCTCGAGCCTCCCCTCTCCCGCTCCGATGCCATCGAGGGACTGCTCGGCATGGTGCGCTTCGGAATCCACGACTCACCGGTCCTCCTCGAGGTCCTCGGGGAGCTCCTCCACGCCGACGGGCACAAGCGGACTGCCGCGCGTGCCTACCTCCGGGCGATGGATGGGGCGCAGAGCGTCGAGGAATGGCGCGGGTACCGGAGTTGCGCGGAGGCGGCGCTGAGCATGCAGACGCCGGCCCCGGGGCAGCCGAAGGAGCTCGAGCTCCGCGAGCTGGAGGCGACCTATCGTGAGGAGCTGAAGCGCGCGGACGCCGCCTTCGCCGAGCTCCGCGAGAACGAGAAGCGTTGGATCGCGGCGGGTGAGGATGTCGACGCCCGCTACGCCGAGCTCTACTACCCCGGCAGCGCGGCGGGCGGGGGGACCGAGGGGGCTCCGAAGAACCCGACCGCCGGGAACCCTCTCGCCGGGGTCTCGCTCCTCACGCTCCTCGGCGGTCTCCTCCTGGTGTTCGCCATCCTGAAGAAGCTCTGAGGCGCGGGCGCCGCCCCGGGAACTCAGACCTCGCGGCGATACGCCTCCGGGCGCGGACGCAGGGGACGCGGGAGCCACTCCGGCCGCCGCAGCGCCCCCTCGGGCTTCCGCGCCTTGGCGAGCCAGCGGTGATGCATCTCCCGCGACTTCTCCAGGTCCACGAAGACATCCCCGTAGCGATCGGACGGGCCCGCCTTCGAGAGGCGGACCACATGGTGCCAGCAGTTCATGCCGCTCACCGGGTCGCTCTGCGGCGGGAAGGTGAGGTTCTGATGGACCCCGGCATCCTTCCACCAGGTGCGCCCCGAGTCTGGATCCGATGACGCGAAGGGCTGGTTCCCCTCGCAGATCCGCAGGCGCATGCCGCTCTCGCCGATCGGCTCGAGGCGCACGGTCGCGCTCGACCAGCGGGAGCCCGCTCCCCCCTCCACCCGCCACCGTCCCATGTGGTGCGAGCAGCAGAGGACCCCCGGGCGGATCCCGTCGGTCACCCGGGCCCGATTGATGAAGTAGCCGATCGTCGTCTCCACCTTCACGAGGTCCCCATCGCCGATGCTGTGGCGGTCCGCGTCGTCGGGGTGGATCCACACCGGGTTCGCGTGGGAGATCTCATTGAGGTGCTTGGCGTTCCCCGAGCGCGAGTGGATCATCGTCGGGAGGCGGAAGGTCGGGACGAGGGTGTAGACCCCGTTCTCCGGATCGATCTCATGGGGCCCGACATGACTGGGGGAGACCCGCGGGCTGGCCGCGTCGGCGTAGCCCCACTCCGCGAGGGTCCGGCTGAAGATCTCGATCTTCCGGCTCGGCGTGGGGAAGCCCTGGCGCACCGCGCCGTCGACCGCGACCCCGACCACCTTGTCCTCGACGGAGGCCAGCCCCGAGGTCGCCTCGACCCGGACCCGCGCTCCCTCGGGGAGGTCGACCTTCGTCTCGTGGACCCGGTACCGCCCTCTCTCCATCTCGAAGGAGCCGACCCGGCGCATGTAGTCGAGGGGCTCCAGCCCCTCCTCCTTCGCCTTCTCCGGCAGACCGGGGACCGCATTCTCGAAGATCCATCGGTAGTACTCGTCGACCGTGACCTTCTCCCCCGGGCGATAGGGGGACTCGTAGTGGCGGCGGATCCCCATCGAGCCGTCCGGGTCGATCCGCCAGGTCAGCTCGATCCAGAACTCGTCCTCCTCCCAGACCTCCCCGGGATTGAAGCCGCGGGTGTCGTCCGCGCTCCTCCCCTCCAGGGCGGCCCGGGCCCGCTGCACCGGCTGTCGGAAGCTGACCCAGCGCCCGGCGTGGGTCTCCATGCTCTGGATGTCGTGCCGCTCGGTGGCGTGTCCCATCGGCAGGACGAAGTCGGCGAAGTAGGCGGTCTCGTTCCAGGTCGGGGTGAGCGCGACATAGCAGCCCACCTTCGACTCATCCCGGAGCATCTCCATCCAGCTGAACCCATCGGGGTAGGTCCAGACCGGGTTGAAGACCCGGGTGAAGTAGGTGTCGATCCGCCCGCGGCCATCGTGGACGAGGTGCGGGAGGATGTGGGACATCTCGTAGAAGCTGAGGGGGTACTCCTCCGGCCAGATCAGCTCGTTCCAGCGGCCGGGCCCCTCCGTGTTCGTCCAGAACTGCGGCTTGTACTTGTGCCAGGCGCTGGGGCTGGTCCCCCCCTCCGCTCCGACCGCGCCGACCATGGCGGTGAGGAGGCAGAGCGCCCGGGCGATCTGCCAGCCCCCCTCGTTGCCGCTCGCCGCGGCGCGCCAGATGTGCGCCGCCACCCGCGGGCCGGCCCGCTCGAGCTCCTCGGCGAGCTGGATCACCTGCGCCGGGGCGATCCCGGCCAGCTCGGCCGCGGCCTCCGGGGTGTACTCGGCGAGGTCCTCCGCGAGGGTGTCGAGGAACAGATCGAGGTCGGGGGAGAGCTCGGGGTGGAGATTGCGGAGATAGCCGCGCCAGTCGACCCAATCCTCCACGAAGGCGCGATCGACGCCGCGTCCCCCGAGGAGGATCCGGCGGAGGGCGGCGAGGATGACGGCGGCCTCGGTCCCGGGGCGGGTCGAGAGCCAGAGATCCGCCCGGCTCGCGGTGTTCGACAGTCGGGGGTCGAGGACGACCACGCGCGCTCCCCGCTCCTTGGCGTCGATGATCCGCTGGGCGTGGGGATTGAAGTAGTGCCCCGACTCCAGGTGCGCGGAGATGAGGAGAATGAGCTGGGCGTTCTCATAGTCCGGCGACGGGCGGTCGTAGCCCCAGCTCAGCTGGTAGCCGGCCCGGGCGCTGCCGGAGCAGACGGTCGTGTGGGAGTTGTGCCCATCGATCCCCCACGCCGAGAGGAGCCGCTCCATGAACGCCTCGTGCCCCGGTCGCCCGACGTGGTACATGACCTCCTCGCCCCGCCCCTCGGAGATCGCGGCACGGATCCGCGCGGCGATCGCATCGAGGGCCTCGTCCCAGCTGCACGGCTCGAAGCGCGCGGTCCCGCGCGGCCCGACCCGCTTCAGCGGGGTCAGGATCCGCTCCGGGTCCCGGATCTGGTTCAGGGTGGCGGGGCCCTTGGCGCAGTTTCGCCCCCGTGAGCCCGGGTGGAGGGGGTTCCCCTCGATCCGCTCGATCTCACCCGAGTCCTGGTCGATGTACGCGAGCAGCCCGCACCCCGCCTCGCAGTTGAAGCAGGTGGTGGGGACGAGGGAGTAGCGGCGTGGACGACGGGCCGCGTCGAGCTCCTCCCAGCTCCCCCACTTCTCGAACGGGGGGTAGTGGCTCAGCGTGCCGTCGGGGAGCCGCTCCGGCTTCGGTCGCGGCACCGACTTCGGGACGAGCCCGAAGGAGGCGGCGATCTCCTCGATCTTGCTGACGCGTCGCGGCATGGCGGCGCTCCGTTCAGGCGAGGGGGAGGCGCTGGGGAGCGTCCACCCAGAGATGCTCGTAGATGGCGACGCCGACCGCCGCGAGGAGGCTCCCGACGAGGGCTGCACCCGACCCGCCCGCGGTGAGCAGGATGATGGGGAGCAGGTGGCCGAGGAAGAGGGAGCCGCCGTAGAGCCAGTTCCGGCGCTGGCCGGTGGTCAGGAGCCGGCGGGCCCGGGAGGCGGCCTCGGAGGCGTGTCGTCCGTGCAGCTCGGCGAGGATCATCAGCGCGTCGATCGCGACCACGATCGCGAGGGGCCCGGCGAGGGGAGCCAGCTCGGTCGGGGCGCAGACGAGCAGCGTCGCTCCCCCGCAGACGAGCGCCTGCACGAGCAGATGAGGGGGCACGAGCGGCGACTGCCAGAGGTCCCGGCCCTTCGCCTGGCCGAAGAGCCACCCGGTGTAGGTGGCGGTCGCGGCGGCGAGGAGCCCTCCGACCGCGCTCCAGAAGCCTCCCCCCTGTCCGCCGAGGAGGACCCAGCCGGTCAGCAGCGCGCCGTAGGCGGTGATGATGTACGCCCCCCGCACGAGCCAGGAGCTCCACTGCGGCCGCAGGAGCACCCAGTGGAAGCGCAGGGGCTGCTTCAGGTCCGCGACGAGGAGGAGGCCGGTGAGGCCGAGGAACGCGAGGGCGAGCCAGGGCGCGAGGGAGAAGGACTTCGCCGCCACCGTGCCCGGTCCGCTCTCTTCGAAGATGGCGAGCAGGGCCGGGACGAGGAAGACCCCCGCCGCGATCGACTTGGTGAAGAGGTAGGCGCTGACCTTCCAACCCCAGCTCGCCGCGTGGCGGCTGGCGATGTCGTAGGTGCGAACCGGCCCGGAGCGGGAGGTCGGGCCCGGATCCCGACGCGAGGGGCGCACCCCTTCGATCGGGGCGGCGGGGACGGCGGCCGCCCCTCCGTCGCTCCCTCGCTCCTTCCCCCAGGCCTCCACGAAGCGGGCGAGGCTCCCGGCGCCGAGTCCGGCCGCCAGCTCCTCGACGCGGTCGATCGCATCGACGGGGCGCTCCCCCCAGAGGGTGCGCACCGAGCGCCGCGCGGCGAGCGGGTCGAGGGCGTCGAGGTCCCCCTCGACATACGCCAGCTTCGGACGGGTCCCCTTCTCGGGGCGACGGACGACGGTCTGCTCCCGGACCATGAGGCGGGAGATCGCGGAGTCGGGGTCGTTCAGGTCGCCGGTGACGATCGCCTCCGCGGGACAGACGACCGCGCAGGCGGGCTCCCGCCCGACATCGACCCGGTGCGCGCAGTAGTTGCACTTCGTCGCGGTGCCGAGCTCGGGATGGATCGTGATCGCATCGTAGGGGCACGCCTGCATGCACGCCTTGCAGCCGATGCAGCGGGCGGGATCGAAGTCGACGATGCCGTCGGCGCGGGTCTCGAGGCAGGCGGTCGGACAGATCTCGACGCAGGGGGCGTTCTCACAGTGGTTGCAGCGCAGGACATGGAAGCTGCGCTTCACCTCGGGCCAGGTGCCCTTCTCGAGATACTGCACCCAGGTCTTGTTGATCCCGATCGGATCGGAGTGCTCCGACTTGCACGCGACGGTGCAGGCGTGGCAGCCGATGCAGCGCCGGTTGTCGATGATGAACCCATAGGAGCGGGGACGGTTCCTCGTCATGTTCGGAGAGTACCGGACCCCGCATCCTCTGGCAACGCGCTCGGGGACCGATCTGAGGGGCGATCCCCATCGTTGGGGAAGCGGAGTTCCGCGTCGCCTTGACCGATTCCGGATCGCGTGCGACCGTGCCCCGTCGAGCGGGAAGGGGGTCGCGATGACGGAGGAGGCGCGGAGCGGAGGGGGGTGCACCCGTCGATTCCTCGGGCGGGAGCTCCCCTTGATCGAGCACGCGGCGAGCCGCCTGCTCGACGAGGCGGCGGCGGGAGTCGGTCCGATCGACCTCCGCGATCGCCTGCTGGTCCTCCCGGGCTCCCGGGGGGGGCGGCTCCTCCGCCGCGCGCTGATCCGTGGCGCAACCTCCCGCGGGCGCGGGGTGCTTCTTCCCACGATCCTCACCCCCGGGGGGCTGCGCGAGCGGGTGCGCCTCCCCGAGCTGCCGCCGCCTCCGTCCCCGGCCGCTCGCGCCCTCGCGTTCCATCAAGCGGTGGCGGAGACCGACCCCGGGAGTCTCGGGGACCTCCTCCCCCACCTCGTCCCGGGAAAGGAGAGCCTCCTCGCCCCCGGACCCTCCGAAGAGGAACGGGCGATCGCCCGAATCGCCGGGCGGCTCGAGCGGCTCGCCGCGGAGATGGCGGAGGAGGGGCTCTCCCTCGACACCCTCCAGGGGCAGGTCCGCGAGCTGGAAGGGGGAGAGGAGAAGAGACGGCTCGAGGCGTTCCTCCGGATCGCCCGCGACGCCGCCCGTCGCCTGGAGCGGGTCGGGCTCACCCTCCCCTTCGCCGCGCCCCCCCCCGGACCCGGCGTCGATCCCGGGCCCCTCCTCACGATCGGACTCTCCGATCCGCGGCCGCGCGTCCGCGCGATCCTCGAGGCGCTCCCGCGACTGGAGGCGTGGATCCACGCGGGGGAGCCGGAGGCCGAGCTCTTCGACGGGATCGGGGCACTCCGGCATCCGGGCGCCGAGGAGACGGGAGCGGGGGCTCCCCCCCCCACCATCCGCGCCTCCTTCCCGGAAGGCTCCTTCCTCATCGGCTCGAACCTCTCCCGCCTCTCGGCGCAGACGGTCGAGCGCGTCACCGCGGCCCGGGCCCGGGGTGAGAGCGCGACGGTGTGCGTCCTCGACGACACCCTCCACGCGCTGGTCGTCGACCGGCTGGAGCGGGCCGGGCTGCCGGTGCACAGCGCACTCGCACGGTCCGCCGACCTCGACGCCCCGGGGCGATGGGTCGAGGCGCTCTTGCTCCACCTCGAGGAGCCGGATCGCGAGACGGTCGCCACCCTCCTCCGCCACCCGGAGGTGGAGACCGCGATCGCAGCGGAGCTTCTCCCGTCCTCGGGAGGGAGCGACCTCCTCCGCGCGCTTGACAAGATGCTCCACCAGAGCCTCGCCGCGTCGCTCGAGGATGTGCCGGCGTCCTCCGGTGACACTTGGCTGCGGGAGGGCATCGATGCGCATCTCGCTCCGCTCCGCGGGGCTCCCCGGCCGCTCGCCGACTGGATCGAGCCCCTCCGGGGGATGGTGGAGCGGCTCTTCGCCGACACGGAGGAGGCGCGCCTCGAGCCGCTCCTCGCCGGCCTGGAGATGCTCGAGGCCATCCCCCCCCGCCTCGGCGCCGCGATACCTCCCACGATTCCCCTGCGGCTCCTGCTCGATCATCTCCGGCGGTCTCGCGCGCCGCGGGCGGGGCGAGGCGAGGAGACGGTCGAGGTCATCGGCTGGCTGGAGGCGGAGCTGGACCCGGCGGAGAGCCTCATCGTCGTCGGGGCGAACGAGGGACAGCTCCCCGACCCGGGGCCGGGGCACGACCCCCTCCTCGGTCCCCGGCTGCGCGAGCGCTTCGGCCTCCCCGGGGAGAGCCACCGCGCCCGGCGCGACGCGGCGCTCGTCGACACCCTCCTCCTCTCTCCCCGGACGGTGACCTGGATCGCGCTCCGGTACTCGACCGAGGGAGACACCCTCCACCCCACCCGCTTCTGGCTGGCGGAGGATGCGACGCGCCCGGCCCGGGTGATCGAGTACTACGGGGAGGAGGCGACCACCGATCCGCCCCCCCTGCTCCTCCCCCCCGCGGAACCGGGACCGACCCTCTCCCTGCCGCGCCCGATCCGACGCGACCCCGCGCCCGCCCGGGCCTCCGTGACCGGCCTCGGGAGCTACCTCACCTGTCCGTACACCTACTACCTCGAGCAGGTCCTCCGTCTCCGGGAGCTGCACGATGGCCTTGACGAGCTCGACCCCCTCGCCTTCGGGAACCGGATCCACGAAGCCCTCGAGCTCTTCGGAGAGGATCCGACCGCCCGGACCCTGACCGAGGTGGAGGACGTCTCCGCCGCCCTCGACGACTTCCTCTCCGTGGCGCTCGATCGGAAGCACGGGTCGCGCCGATCCCCGGTCCTCCGGGTGCAGGAGGAGCAGCTGCGGGCGCGGCTTGCCGCGTTCGCGCCGTGGCAGGCGGAGCAGGTCGGGGAGGGTTGGCAGACGGTCGCGGTGGAGGCGACCTTCCCCGACGACGCGCCCAACTTCCGCGCGATCACCCCGGAGGAGCCGGAGACGCCGGGGCTCGGCGCGGGGATCGAGGTCCCCTTCACGATCCGCGGGAAGGTCGACCGGATCGACCACCACCGGGATCACGGCTATCGCCTCATCGACTACAAGTCGAGCGAGGGCGGGGCCGACCCGGAGACGGCGCACCGCAAGGGGCCCAAGGGGAGCAAGGAGTGGATCAACCTCCAGCTCCCGCTCTACCACCATCTGGCGACGACCCTCCCCATCTCCCGGCCGATCCCGGGAGGCGCGGCGATCGAGCTCGGCTACGTGCAGCTCCCCCGAGATCCTCGCAAGCCGAGCTACCTCCCTGTCGCATGGAGCGAGGAGGACCTCGCCGAGGCGATCGATCGGGCGCGAGAGGTCGCCGGCCTGATCCACGACCAGCGCTTCTGGCCCCCCCGGCGCCTCCGCTCTCCCTGGAGCGAGCACTTCGGCGGGGAGAGGGAGACCGGAGCGGGGGCGCGCTGGGAAGCCGCCGTGGAGGAGCTGGTGGCGAGCGGGGAGGAGGGGAGCGAATGAGCGATCCGATCCTCCCCTCGGCGGTGCCCGATCCCGACCCGACCGAGAACCTGGCCCACCCCTTCCCGCCGCGCCTCGTGCGCGCCTCCGCCGGATCGGGGAAGACGTACACGCTGGTCCACCGGGTGATCGGGCTCCTCGCCGCCGGGGTCGAGCCGGACCGGATCCTCGCGACCACCTTCACCCGCAAGGCGGCGGGGGAGATCCTCGGGCGGATCCTCCTCCGCCTCGCCGAGTGCGTGGGCGACCCCAAGGCCCTGAAGGAGGTTCGCAGGGAGATGCCGGGGGTCTCGATCGACGCCCCGGGGGCGGCGCGGATCCTCGGGCGCACCTGCGCGATCCTCCCTCGTCTTCAGATCCAGACGATCGATGCCTTCTTCCACCGGATCGCGGCGGCGCATGCCTTCGAGCTCGGACTCCCTCCCGACTGGCGGATCGGAGACACCGCGACCCTCGCCGACCTCCGCCGGCGCTCGATCCACGATCTGCTGGGCGCGGATCCGGATGCCGCGGTCGAGCTGATGCACCGCCTCCGTCGGGGCGAGTCGGCGCGCTCCGTCACGGAACAGATCGCTGGTCTCGTCAGCGATCTCCACCATCGCTACCTCGAGTCCCCGCCCCAGGCGTGGGACAGCTTCCCGGTCCCCCCCGCCCCGGGGGCCGAGGAGATTCGGGAGGCACGGGACGCGCTCGCCGCCCTTCCGCTCCCGATCACCAAGAAGGGGACCCCCCCGGTCCATTGGACGAATGCCCGCAAGAAGCTGCTCGAGGCGGTGGACCGCGAGAATGACGAGTCCCTCCTCGAGAACGGACTCGTCGGCAAGATCCTCGCCGGGGAGACGCACTTCTCCCGCATGGAGATCGACCCCATATGGGAGACGCGGCTCGCGCCGATTCTCGACGGCGCCCGGCATCGGCTGCTCGCCCAGCTCCGCGGGCAGAACCTCGCGAGCCTCGAATTGATCCGAGCCTTCGACGGCAGGCAGGAGGCCCGTCGGGACGCCAGCGGCATCTACGACTTCCAGACCCTCACCGTGCGCCTCGCGGCGGAGGCGATGCTCGAGCGGCTGCGCACCGGTCTGCAGCCGATCTACGACCGCATCGACGCCCGCATCGACCATGTCCTCCTCGACGAGTTCCAGGACACCTCCCTGTTCCAGTTCCTCGTCCTCCGACCGATCATCGAGGAGCTCCTCGCCGACCATGCCGCGCAGCGCACCTTCTTCTGCGTCGGGGACATGAAGCAGGCGATCTACAGCTGGCGCGGAGGACGCCGCGCCCTCTTCGATGAGGTCGCCGGACTGCTCCCCCCCTCCAGCGAGGAGACCTTCCAGCACAGCTGGCGCTCCTCGCCCGTCATCCTCGACACCGTCAATCAGGTCTTCGAGAGCGTCGGCGGGGCCCTCGTCGAGGAGGTCGACCGGCGGGCCGCCACCCGCTGGCAGGACGCCTTCGCTCCCCATGAGTCGAAGCGCCCGAAGCGGCCAGGCTTCGCGGAGCTTCGTTTCGCCCGTCCGCTCGATGCACTCCGGGAGCCGGAGTGGGGCGCCCTCTGCCGCCTCTCCGCCGCCGCGAAGCAGCGGCTCATTTTCGAAGAGGCGCTCGCGTTGGTGGAGGAGGTCCGGTCCCGCGATCCGTCCCTCTCCATCGGCCTGCTCCTGCGCAAGAACCGGGGGGTCGCGCCGCTCATCGACCTGCTGCGCGGGCGGGGAATCGACGCCAGCCAGGAGGGGGGCAACCCGCTCTCCGACAGCCTGGCCGTCAACGCGGTCCTCGCCGCCTTCCACTTCGCCGACCACCCGGGGGACGGGACCGCCCGGTTCGTCGTCTCCCGCACCCCGCTCGGCCCGCTCCTCGGGCTCGCCGCGGAACCGGAGCCGGACCGGGACGCCGAGGCGGCGCGCCGACTGCGTCGCCAGCTGATCGAGGAGGGCGCGGGCGCGACGGTGCGACGGCTCGCCTTCGCCCTCGCGCCCGCCTGCGACGAGCGCGACCGCATCCGCCTCGAGCAGCTGATCGAGCTGACCACGCGGATCGAACCGGAGCTCGCCTTGCGACCGGAGAGCCTCGTCGAGCGGATCCGGAGCACGCCGATCGAGTCCCCCACCAGCTCCCCCGTCCAGGTGATGACGCTCCATCGCTCGAAGGGACTCGAGTTCGATGTCGTCATACTCCCCGAGCTCGCGGACTCTTGGTCGCAGCCCAGTCCGACCCTGCTCGCCGCCCACAGCGATCCGGCCGCGCCCGCGGATCGGATCTCACGCTACATGGGGAAGTCCGCGACCCTCCTCTGTCCGGACGCGCTCGGTCCACTGCAGGAAGGGCATCGGGAGGAGCTCGTCACCGAGTGCCTCAACCTCCTCTATGTGGGGATGACGAGGGCGGTCCATGCTCTCCACATGCTGCTCCCGCCGCTGAAGATGAACGAGGGAGCGAGCTTCGCGCGCGTGCTGCGAGCGACCCTGGGAGGCGAGCGGACCGGCGACCTCCCCGAGTCCGCGGGAGTCCTCTTCTCCCACGGGGATCGCGACTGGCTCGCCGCGCGGCCGTCCGCCCGAGGAGCCGAGGAGCGGAGCGCGACCGCTCCGCGGTCCGCCTCCCCGCCCCCCGCGCCGGTCCCGGACCGTCTCCCCACCCCCGTACCGCTCCCACCCTCCCTCGCCGGGGCCGACGAGGGCTCCCCCTCGACCGAGCTCCCTCACACCGAGCGGCGGGAGCGGCGGGAGCTGGGGACCGTGGTGCACGCCCTCCTCGAGGGGATCGAGTGGCTCCCGAGCGCGTCCGACCTCGAGCCTTCCCTCGCCGCCGCCCGGCGGACCCCGATCCCGCGCCGGGGACCCGCGGCACGGGTCGAGCAGGCGGCGGAGCGAATCCGGACCGCCCTCGGGGCCGGGGAAGCGGGCGCGCTCTTCGATCCGGAGGCCACCAGGGACCGGCTCTCCTCCCTCGCCGGTGCTCCGGTCGAGGAGGTCGAGTGCGCCCGCGAACTCCAGTACGGTCGCATCGATCCGAAGAGCGGGGAGCCGGGGCGAGGGATCATCGATCGCATCCACCTCGCCCGCGCCAACGGGCGGGTCGTCGCGGCGGAGGTCATCGATGCCAAGACGACGGGATGGGCGGAGCCGACCCCGGAGCAGGCGGAGCTCACCCGGGTCCATGTCCGGGAGGCCTACACGGAGCAGCTCCTCACCTACCGGGATGCCGTGGTGGAGCTGTTCGGGCTGACCCCGGAGCAGGTGGCGCTGTGGATCCTCGTGCTCCCCTCCGGGGCCGTGGTCGAGATCACCGGGGAGGGATCCTGACCCCCGGAAGTCCCCTTGCCCGCGGGAGAGGATCGGCGACGATCCCCCCCTCGGGAGAAGGAGATGACCGATGACCACCGGACGCTTCGTCGACTCGCACACGGGCGGGGAGCCCACGCGGGTGCTCCTCGATCCTCCCCCCGCCCTCCTCGCGCGCCCGTCCGAGGAGCGCCACGCCGCCCTCGCCGGGGAGCTCTTCCCCCTCGCGCGCGCCCTCGTCGGAGAGCCGCGGACCTCCTCCGCGGCGGTCGGGGCGTTCCTCCTCCCCCCCGAGGATCCGGCGAACGCGGGGGGGGTCGTCTTCGTCAATGATGTCGGTCCGCTCTGGATGTGCGTCCACGGGATGATCGGGCTCGCCGCGACGCTGCGACATCTCGGCCGTCTCGACGGTGGACCCCATCGCTTCGAGACGCCGGCGGGGATCGTCGCGGTGACCGCCCACCCCGATCGGTCGATCTCGGTCGAGAACGTCCCTGCGCGCGTCCTGGCGGATGGCGTGCCGGTCGTCACCTCGGGAGGACCGCTGCGCGGCACCCTCGCGTGGGGAGGAAACGGCTTCCTGATCCTCGAGCCCTCCCCCCTCCCCATCACCCCCGACCGCCTCCCCGCGCTCCTCGACCTGACCCGGGAGGTGCGCCTCGCCATCGAGGAGGCGGGGATCCGGGGCCCCGAAGGAGAGACGATCGATCATGTCGCCCTCTTCGGACGGCCGGAGGACGGGACCGTCCGAAACTTCGTGCTCTGCCCGGGGGGCGCCTGGGACCGCTCCCCCTGCGGCACGGGGACGAGCGCGTGGCTCGCCCACCGCGCCGCGATCGGTCACCTGCGGGAGGGGGAGGAGCGGACGGTGGAGAGCATCATCGGCTCCCGCTTCCGGGGGGCCGTGCGCGCCGGGGAGGAGGGGGCCTGGATCCCCACGATCCGGGGGAGCGCGTCGATCGTGGCGGAGGGGATCCTCCACGAGGACCACGGCGATCCCTACCCTGAGGGGATTCCCCGACTCGACTGAGCGCGATTCGCGGCGGCGGGGAGCCCGCGCGGCTCAGGGGCAGCCGGTGGAGAGGTCGCAGCCGAGCCTCGTGCCGAGCGGATCGACCCCACAGTCGGGGAAGGGCGCGGCGAGCGGTGGACTCGTCCCCAGCAGGTACAGGATCAGGGTGACCCCATCGGCCACATCGAGGTCCAGGTCGGCGTTCGCATCCGCGGCGGCGAAGCAGGTGGGGGGCGCCCCCACCGTGCTGACGTAGTGCAGGATCACGATCGCATCCGCGAGGTTCACTAGGCCGTCTCCGTTGACATCTCCCCGGATGAAGCGGACCCCGCAGTCGTCGGGGATGCCATCCCCGTCGGCGTCGACGCTCGTCCCGGCGAGCAGGTCGCAGGAGTCGAGGACGCCGTTCCCGTTGCAGTCCGCCCCCGCCCCCGAGGCGAGATCGCAGGAGTCGGGGATGTCGTTGCCGTCGCAGTCGGAGGCGAGGCCGTAGATCAGGTCGCAGTCGTCCGGGTTGCCGTTCCCGTCGCAGTCCGGCACCAGCCCGAGGTCGATGTCGCAATCGTCCGGCAGCCCATTGGCGTTGCAGTCCGCCTCGCAGCCATCGAGCACCCCGTTGCCGTTGCAGTCCGCGCTCGTGAGCTCGCAGAGGTCGGGCACGAGGTTGCCATCGCAGTCCGCGACCCCGCTCTGGACGTCGCAGATGTCGATGAGGCCGTTCAGGTCGCAGTCACTCGCCGTGCCCGCGAGGAGCTCGCAGCCATCGAGGAGCCCGTTCCCGTCGCAGTCGAGACCCGGGTCGGCGGCGATCTCGCACAGATCGACCACGCCGTTGCCGTCGCAGTCATCGGTCCCCGTGACGAAGCGGAGCAGCATGCCGCTGCTCAGCCCGCCGCCGCCGCCGAGAACCGCGCCGACGAGGACCTCGCCTCCCCCCGCCGCGACCGACGCTCCGAGCAGGCTCCCGCCGAGAGGGCTCCCCTCGGTGAGGGTCTGCAGGAGCGAGAGGTCGCCCCCGACTTCCGCGTAGAGGTGGGCGGCGCCGCTGGCCGGGAGACCGAGGACCTCGGCGAAGGGCTCCCCCACCACCAGCTCGGTCCCGTCGATCGCCACCGATCGGCCGAAGTAGTGACCCCCCGCCGGACTCGGAGAGACGAGGGTCGGGGACGGCAGCCAGCTCGCACCGGTCCTCCGGAACGGAACGGCGCAGCCCGCCTCGAAGAGCGGTCCGGAGGCGGAGGAAACGGAGGCGTAGGGGGCGCCGACGACGAGGAGGTCATCCTCGATCGCGAGGCTGCTGCCGAAGCCGTCGCCGGGCTGCGCGCCGGACCGCTCGAGGAAGGCGACCTCGCTCCAGACCATCCCCAGATTCTGGAAGACGGTGACGGAGCCCTGATCGGCGACGAACGGCGCGTCGAAGCCCGGCGCGCCCACGGCGATCCAGCCGTCCTCGATGGCCACGGCTTCGCCGAAGCGATCACCCTCCCCGGGGAAGGTCGCCTCGAGCTTCTCCTCGAGGGTCCAGATCCCCCCGTCCCGTCGGAACACCGTCGCGCTTCCGATCACCTGGCCGACATCGTTGGCGTCCTTCGGCGCCCCGACCACGATCCGGTCGCCCCGGATCGCGACGCTGGCGCCGAACTCCTCCAGGGCCTCCCCACCCGGATCCACGAGGGCGGCGACCTCAATCCACGCATCCGCCATCCGCTCGTAGACCCGGGCGGAGCCCGCATTGTCCAGTGGAGTGTCCGCCCGGGGCGCGCCGACGACGAGGGTTCCCCCATCGATGGCCAGGCTCATCCCGAAGAAATCCCCGGCCTCCAGGTCGGCGGGGAGGAGGACCTGAAACAGCTCCCAGTCCGCACCGAAGCGCTCGTAGAGGAAGACCGCCCCCGCCCCCGCGGCGAGCCCGGAGTAGCCGGGGGCGCCGACGGCCACGCAATTCTCGGAGCGAGCGACGGAGAACCCGTAGAGGTCGAGGTTCCCCTCCAGAAGCGCACCGGGGACGAGGTGGTCCTGAAGGCACACGCTCTGGGCGGGAGAGTCCGTGGGAGCGGCGAAGAGGAGGAGGGCGATGATGAGCGTTCCGCCGGCTCGGACCCGGCATCTCGCGGAAACTGTGGGCAGACCTCGGGCCTGAACCATGCTCACTCCATAACGCCCCGCTCGGGGCCTCCTCGTTCGTGACTCCTCGTATCGCCGACCGGGGCCCGCCTCGATAGTGACCAGTGGTCAGTGAGGCAGGCGGCACCGGATATGCCAGCGATGAGCCAAGAATATGGCCCGAGATGCAGGTCGTCAACGAGTCGCCCTGTCCGACAGGCCGGACAGGTGAGACAGGAGCGCGACCTCAGGGTCGCAGCGGCCCCCCGGGCGGCGACTCCGACCTAGAAGGGATCCCCGAGGCGCCGCGGCCAGGGCTCGCGGATGACCTCCGGCTCCGGTCGGCCATCGCGCCGCACGTGATCCAGCACGCCGGCCTCGTCCTGATCGTAGGCGACCCGACCGTTCACGATCGTGTACTGGGGGAGGCTGAGGTAGTGGAGGAGAGGTCCATCGGTGATCACGAGGTCCGCATCCTTGCCGACCTCGATCGAGCCCACCCTCTCATCGATCCGCAGCAGCTCGGCCGCCCCGAGCGTGATCGCCCGGATCGCCTCCTCATCGCTCAGGCCCCCGCGCACGGCGAAGGCCGCCTCCATGGCGAGGTGCAGGAGGTCCCGCCCGGCCAGGCCGCTGAGAGAGACGCCACCTCCCGGGGCGAAGAGGCTCCCGACCGGGAAGATCGCGAAGCGCACGCCGTGTCGATGGAGGATCGCGGCGTTCTGAATGCTGCTGCCGTTCGGCGCGAGGCGGCGGTCGTCCCGATCACGGCGCGCTCGCGGCGTGACGATGACGCGCGCCCCCGCCCGCGCGATCACCCCGGGCTCGATCCACCCCTCCTCCGCACCATCGAGCACGAGGTCGAAGCCGTACTTCTCGGCCAGCCCGCAGATCGCGCGGATCTCCGCCAGCTCACGGACCCGCGCGTACCCGACCCGCTTCCCATCCATCAACTGCTCCGCGGTCGCGTAGAGCCCCTTGATCCACTTGCGGTCGAGGTCCGGCAGCTTGGGGTCCTCCTCCTTCGCCTCGGCGTGGCGCGCGCTCTCCCGACGGAACTCGCGGATCCGCTCGAACGCCTCCCGCAGCTTCCGACGCCCCGCCGGATCCCCGGTGGAGTAGTTGAGAGTGACGAACGGAGAGGACCCGACCTCGAGGCCATCGAGGGTCCCGTAGGTGAGCTTCGAGATGCTCCCGCCGCTGCGAGCGGTCGTGACTCCCCCGGCGAGCGCGAGGAGCATCGTGAACGAGTAGGGATCGGTGTCGAACTCCCCGCCGACGATCCCGACCGAGTTGACCGCGACGAGCCCGGGGTACACGTGGTGCCCTTCGACATCGAGGCGGCGCGCCCCGGAAGGCACGGGGAGCTCGACTCCCACCTCGTGGATCCGGCCGTTCCGGACGAGGATGGTGCCTCGCTCGACCACCCCGCCGCTCACGGTGTGGATGGTGCCGCCGATCACCGCGAGCCAGTCCTCCTCCTCCTCCGAGGAGCTCTCCTCCTCGGGCGGAGGGGGCGTCGGGGTGGCGGCGGGCGGCTCCGGACGACGCCGACGACCGCGCCGGGGCCGGGGGGGAGGATCATCGCTCCCGACCTCGGCATCGCCCGGCGACTCCCCATCTTCCGCGGGGGACGAGACCGCGCGCTCATCCCCCTCCCGCCCTCCGGGGTCCTGCCCGGGCAGTGAGGGCGCTCCGGTGATCAGGAGGCACGGCACCAGCAGCAGTCGCAGCAGGATCGTCGCGCTCACGGCGCATCTCCTCCCCAGGCCCACTCCCCGGCGATCATCGTCCGGGTGACGCGGGTGGCCGCGGCGAAGGGGTCGCCGTCCAGGAAGATCAGATCCGCGGACTTCCCCTTCTCGATCGTCCCGAGCCGCTCATCCAGCCCGAGGAAGCGGGCCGGGTGGAGGGTCATCGCCTCGAGGGCGGTCGCCCGGGGCAGCCCGCTGCGCACCAGCTCCGCGACCCGGGAGCGGAAGCGGAGAAACTCCGCGCGCGTGCTCGAGCTCGGGGTCAGGACGAGGCGGGCCCCGGCGCGGGCGAGCTCCGCGGGGAGGTTGATCCGGGTGAAGGTGCTCGGCAGTGTCGTGATCTCCGGGGTCGCGATGACGAGGGCCTCCATCTCCCCGACCGGAGCGACCATCGGCCGCTGCTCGGAGCGCGAGCTCGGGGAGAGGTGGAGATTCCGGTGCCGCTCCTTGCCGAGGGCCTCGTGCTCCTCGAGCGCGCGCTGGAGGTGCAGCAGGTTCCCCGCATCGCCGATCCGGAAGAGGAGGGGCAGGGCTCCCGCCTCCTCCCGGAGGATCGAGACGAGGGGGACGAGGTTCGGGTCGATGGGCGGGGGCTCGAAGACGGGGTCGGGCTTCTTCTCCTCCCCCTCCTTCTTCGCTCCCTCGCTCTTCTCTCCCCCGGACTTCTTCGCCTCCTCCTCGGCCTTCTTGCGCTTCTCCTCCTGCTCCTTCTCCCACTTCTCGCGGGCCGCGTCCTCCTTCTCGATCGCCTTGCGGGCGGCGGAGAAGGCGGCGGTGATCGCGCGGTTGTCACGACCGTTCGAGCGCATCGAGACCGGGAGGTAGGCGCGGTCGCGCAGCAGCTCGAACGCACCGTCCCGCAGATTCGGGCGGACGACCGCCGCGCTCCCCGGGAAGCCCGCGCCGTTCGGGATCAGGCCGACCGCGGTGAAGCCCGCGACGAGGTAGGGCTCCGGATCGAACTCATCCGCGTGGATCTCGTCGAGAATCGAGAGGGAGGAGAAGTTGCCCTGGCGCAGGGTGAAGGCGATCCCGAGGGAGGAGTCGGGGATCACGAGGCCCGGCATCACGACCTCCTGGCGGGCCCGGATGCGGCGGGCGCTGCGCGGGACGTCGAGGTTCTGGCCGACAAGGGTGATCTCCCCATCCTCGATCACGATCATCCCCGGGGAGTGTTCCTCCCCCGAGACGGTGATCACGGTCGCGGCCTCGATCACGAGCATCCGCGGCGGGGGGACCGTCCTCGCCTCCGCCCCGGCCGCGGACGCGAGCAGCAGGAGCAGGAGGAGGAGAGGGAGCGAGCGCCTAGAAGACACGGTCCACCTCCGCCTCGTAGACGACCCGACCTTCGACGACGGTCACCCGGCAGTGGTGCCGGGGATCGATCGGATCCCCCGTCCAGAGCCCGAAGCTCGCCTCCTTGCCCACCTCGATCGTTCCCTGCTCCTCGAGCATCAGGGACTCCGCGGGCACCGCGGTGATCCCCTTGAGCGCCTCGTAGGGGGTCCAGCCGAAGTAGCAGGCCATCGTCGCCTGATAGGGGAGCTCCTCCTGGGGGATCACCGGAGCGTCGGTGTTGATGCCGAGCTGGCGGACGCCGCCCGCCCACCAGCGGGCCGCGTTGCCGTAGATCTTCCGGACCGAGCGATCGAACTGGAGCTGGCGCGGCCCGTTGATCACCCGGATCGTCGGATCCTTGAGGACCAGCGGCGCGATCTTGTAGCCATCGAAGGTGCAGTGGTCGAGCACGGTCCGGATCCCGAGCTTGCGCGCGAGCATGTCCACGGTCGTCATCATCACCTGGTAGCCCTGGGTGTGGACCGAGGCGACGAACTCCCGGCGGAACAGCCCGCGGAACCCCTCGAAGATCGGGTCGATGGCGGGAGCCTCCCCGGCGGAGCCGGTCTCGAAGGCGGTCCAACGATCGTGGTACTCCTTCGCCTTGACCAGGGTCTGGCGGGTGTTGTAGTTCATGAAGGAGCGGCCGGTCCGGCGCCCGCCGAAGAAGTAGCCCTCCGGGTTCCCCGCCTGGGCGACCTTGATCGAGCCGTACGGCTTGACGACCGCCTCCTCCACGAGGCCTCCCCCGGTGCGCAGGAGGGTCCCGAACCCCGACATGTTGTTCCCGCTGCCGGGGATGAGCAGGACGCTCGTGATCCCCCCCGACTGGGCCCGGACGATGTCCTTCGACTCGGTGACGACCGACTCGAGGGTGCGGTAGCCGGGGTTGGTGAGGAAGACGTAGTCGTGGAGGTCGCTCGAGGAGCCCCCCGTGTGGTTGTGGGCGTCGACCATCCCCGGCACGAGCCAGAGGTCGGGGTGCTCGTGCACCGCCGCTCCAGCGGGGATCTCGACCTCGCCGCTCCGGCCGATGGCGGTGATCCGTCCGCCCTCGACGAGGACGACCGCGCGATTCACCACGGTGTCCCCGGCGTCCATGGTGATGACCTTCCCCACCCGGAACGCCTGCACCCCCTCCGCGGGCTGCCCGGCCAGGGGCAGGGGAGCGCCGAGGAGGAGGGCGACAAGCAGGGCGTGGATCACGAGTCTCGGGTGCCGCGCGGTGCTCATCGGGGCACCTCCTCTCCGTCGATGAAGACCCTCTCGAGGCGACCGCCGTCCCGGAAGGGGTGCCCCCGGAAGATCAGGAGGTCGCCATCCCGGCCCGGCTCCAGGGTGCCGACCCGATCATCGATGCGGTACATGCGGGCCGGGCCGCAGGTGAGCGCGGCGAGGGCGGCGTCCGCCGCGAGGCCCTGGTCGACGGCGTAGAGCACGCGGCTGGCGAGCTCTCGGGCTCCGTCCTCCGCGCGGCTCTGGAACGCGATGGGCACGGCGCCCCGGCTGAGCCGATCGCTCGGGTGGAGCCGCTCCTCTCCGGAGCCCAGCACCGGATCGAGGGGGACGATCACCCCCACCCCCCCCTTCGCGAGGGTCTCGATCTGCTTCGTCGCACCCTCCGCCTCGGCGAGCACGAGGGGGAGCTTCTCCTTCTCGGCGAAGTACTCCACCACCGCGGCGACCCGATTGCGCCCGCTGACCTCGACCACGGCCGGGATCTTCTTCTCGACGAGGGCGCGCATCGCCTCGAGGCCCGGATCGACCTTCGGCGCGACCGGCCGCCCATCCTCACGGACCTTCCGACGGCGGGTGACGCTCGTCTCCGCCGCCTCCCGACTGACCCGTCGACCGACCAGCTCGACGTTGAAGCCCATCACCGAGATCGTCCCCTTCATCGAGTCCTCGCCGTCGAGCTCGGCGGTGATCTCGGGGGTCGCGGGCATGTCGATGTCCGCCTCGATCGTCCCCCGGATCGTCGTCCCCTCGAGGGTCGCCACGATCCGGTGATCCACCGGGACCGGCGGCTCGATGATCTTCCCCTCGACGGAGTTGCCGGTGAGGCGCAGGGTGAGCTTGCCGGACTGCGGCTCGGGGAGCGGGCCACCGCTCACCGTCCCCTCCCAGATCCCCGTCACCGGATCGACCTTCGTCTCGACCTCCTCGACCACCTCCTCGGAGGGCTTCGTCGCCTCGCCCCGGGCGGACTTCTCCTCCCACTCGGCGAGGGCCTTCTCGTACTTCTGCCACTGCTCGATGTACTTCTTCGCCCTGCCCACCTGACGGGAGATCGGGTCGAGGACCGTCAGGGGATCGCCTCCGAGGGCGAAGGCCACCGCGGCGACCTCCCGCACGAGACGCGTCCCCCGGTCCGCCCCCCAGGTCTTGACCGCCGCGATGGTCGAGCCGGCGGAGGAGAGCGCGTAGGGAGAGAGGAGCACCGTGGTGACCCCGGAGCGCGCGACCCGCTCCTCGGGGCGATCGGGGACGCCGACGATGCCACCGAAGCGCACATCGAGGCCCGCGCGACCGCGGTCCCCGCGAAGGCCGAGGTGACCGCGCGCATCGATGAACCCGGGGGTCACGAAGGCCCCGGGCCCCGCGTCGATGATGCGGGCGTGCGGCGGTCGAGGCACGCTCGCTCCCACCGCCACCACCGCTCCGTCCTCGATGAGGAGCTCCCCGTCGTGGATCACCCGCTCATCGGAGACCCAGATGGTGCCGGCCCGCACCACTGTCGCCCGCGTGGTGACGCCGGTGGCGACCTCGGCCCGGTAGGCGCTGCGCCCCGCGACGACGACCTCGAGCGGTCGGGCCGAGACGGCGAGGGGGTCCATGTTCCACAGGACGAAGTCGGCCGCGTGCCCGGGGGCGATCCTCCCGAACCGATCCCCGAGGCCGAGGGCGTCCGCCGCTCCATCGGTGATGGCCCGCAGGGCGGTCTCGCGGTCGAGGCCGGCCCGACGGGCGAGGATCGCGCTGAAGCGGAGGTCCTCGATCGGTCCACCCCGAGCCGGTCCGAGGACGAGCTCGACCCCCGACTGGCGCAGGGAGTGGAAGTCCGGGAGCTCGCTGCGGACCGCATCGAGGGAGAGGCCATCATCGGGGGCGGAGGTGCGCGCGGAAGTCCGCGGTCGGTAGATGACCGGGGTGCCCCGCTCCGCGAAGGTCGCGGCGACGCTGGCGATCTCCGCCCCTCCGACCACGACCCCGCGCCGCTCCTGGGCGCGGAGGAAGGAGACGGCGGCGAGGAGGTCGGTGGCGCGATCCGCCGCGATGCGGAGCGGGCGCTCCGCCCGCCAGACCTCGGCGAGGGCGGTCGTGTGGAGGTCTCCTCCCTCCCCCGCGAGCGCGCGGGCGAGCTCCTCCTCCAGCCCGAGCAGGCGGCCGAGGCGGCTCTCGGGGCGCTGAGGCCGGGCGGGCTCGATCGCCACATCCGAGCTGGGCGGGAAGGGGAACTCGATGATCGGCGGCGGGGCATCCGCCGGGTCTCCGAGCTGAAGGCAGAGGTCCGCCCGCGCCGCGATCACGCGCGCATCGGGCGCGCCCGCGAGGCGGACGATCGCCCCCTCTCCGCTGAGGAGTCGGTGCTCCCCCGGAGAGAGGTGGGCGAGGGTGATCCCCTGGGCGAGCCAGGGGCGGTAGTCCCCGTACCGGTCGAAGCCGTCGATCGCGCGGAAGGCGGCCCCCAGCGACTCGTCCCCCTGGTGGGCTCCGGGCAGATCGGTCGCCGCCGCCACGAGGCCCGGCGTCAGGTAGGCATCCCGGTGCTCGATCCGCGGCAGGTCGGCGGGAATCCGATCGAGATCGCGCTCGACCGCCGCGATCCGCCCGTCCCGCACGACGACCGCGATCGGCCCGACCTCGGGGGTCGGTCCGCTGCCGAGGTAGGCGCGCCCGACGATGAGGACGTACTCTCCCCCGCCGTCGCCCCCCTCCTCCCCCGCGGATGCGGCGGAGAGGGTCCCGAGGGAGAGCGGGAGCAGCGCCAGAAGGAGGAGCCCCGGAAGGAGGAGCCCCAGAAGGAGCCGCTCGGGGAGGGGGAGCGAGCGCGGGGCTCCTCTCCCGGACCGACCCGACGGCGGGGCGAGGCGTGCGTTCACCGGCGCTCCCCTCCCTCGTCCGAGCCTCCCTCGTCCGCGCCCCCATTGTCCGAGCCCCCCTCGTCGGGATCTCCGGTCCGATCGTCGTCTCCACCATCGGAGTCCCCGCCCTCGGGCGAGGGCTCGCCGGACGCCTCCTCCGCCGGCGCTTCCGCGGTCTCGGTGGTGGAGGTCGTCGCCTCCGCCATCGGCCCGAGCAGCTCGCCGAGGCGTGTGTCGCGGTCCCGGTCGTAGGCGAGGATTCCATCGATGTAGACCTCCTCGACCCAGCTCGAGAAGTCGAGCGGGTCTCCGGAGAGCACGACCACATCGCCTCGCTTCCCCACCTCCAGGGAGCCGAGCTCATCGCCAAGCCCGAGGAAGCGGGCCGGGTGCAGGGTGATCGCCCGCAGCGCGACGCCGCGGGGGACCCCCGCCCGGACGCAGCGCGCCGCCTGGTAGGTCAGGTAGCGCTCCGGGAGGGAGCCGCTCGGATTCGGCCGGAGCGCGAAGGGGACCCCGGCCGCGTGCAGGGCGCTCGGCAGGAACACCTCGTCGATCTCCCCCGTGAAGGGGTCGCGGGTGCGCAGGAGCAGATCGTCGGAGCAGACCACCGGCCTCCCCGACGCGGCCAGCTCGCCGACCGCGCGGATCGTGTCCGGCTGAATGAGGAAGGTCGCCCGCTCGAGGAACCCCTGCTCCCGGGCGATCGCGACGGCGGAGGCGACATCGGTCGCGGTCCCCGCGTAGAGCCACGGCTCCATCGCACCCTCGCGCAGCCGATGCAGGTTCCGGTGGGCATCGTCGAGGTCGACATCGCGGAGGAGCTCGCGTCCCTTCTCCCTCGCCTCGGCGGGCGGGAGGTCGACCTCCTCCCCCTTGCGCTTGCGCTCCTCCGCGTATCGCTCCTCCGCGCGCTGCGCGAGGTAGCGATCGAGCTCGGCGAACGCTCCCCGCAGCTCGACGAGCTGGGTCATGCGGTCGCTCCCGGAGCGCGGCGTGGTCGCCATCTGGATCGCGACCGGGGAGCGGAGGGTCATCTCCTCCGGGGTCAGCCCGATGGGGCGCATCACCCGGGTGACCGCGCCGATGACGAGGTTGTGATCGGGCGAGATGTGGACCGCCGTGATCCCGTTCCGAAGCGTCTCCTCGAAGAAGGAGCGAGAGGGGTCGATCGCGTCGTAGACGTCGAGGTAGGGCGCGACCGCCACCGCCTCGTTCGGGATGTCGAGCCCACGCCAGTTGAACGGATCGATCATGCCGGGGAAGAGCACCTTGCCGGAGCAGTCGATCTCGACCGCGTCGTAGGGGAGCTTCACCTCGGCGCCGATCGCGGTGATCCGTCCCCGCTCGATGAGGACCGTCCCACCTTCGATCGGCTCTCCGACCACGGGGATGATCCGTCCCCCGACGAGGGCGACCTTCTCCGGTGGCGGTCCGTCCGCGTACGCCGCCGTCGGCAGCAGCCCGAGGACGAGCAGCCAGAGTCGGACGACGAGGCGTCGCGCGAAGCCGGCATCCTGGTGAGGTCGAGACATCACGAGCGACTCCTTCATCTCCTGCCGCCCGGTCGGGCGACTCCGGTCCCCCGCGGGGACTCCTGTCCGTCGAGCGATCACTCGTCCTCCTCACGGTCGAAGGCGAGGGCGCCGTCGACGAAGACCTTCTGCACCGCCGAGGTCGCGGCGAAAGGCACGCCCGTCCACGCGACGAGGTCCGCCCGGCGCCCGGGGGCGATCGTGCCGACCTCCGCCGCCAGCCCGAGCATTCGGGCCGGAGCGCTCGTCACGAGGGAGAGCGCCTTGGCGTGATCCACCCCGAACCGCACCGCCATCATCGCCTGACGCCCGAGGCCATCCTCCTCGCGCAGGTCCTGGGCGCTGAGGGCGACCGGGGCTCCGGTCGCGATGAGGTCCCGGAGGGTGTGCAGCCGGGAGCGCGACGACTCGGAGGTGCGGGCGGAGAGCCCGTTCGGGTCGTCGTAGATCGGGCCGAAGACGATCGGGACCGGGTCCCGCTCGATCCTCTCGAGCACGCGGTACCCCTCGACCGGATCCACGAGGGTGAACCGGACCCCGAACTCCCCGCAGAGGCGATACGCGCTCTCGATGTCGGAGGAGGTGCGGGCCTGCACCCGCAGGGGCACGGTGCCGGCGAGCACCTCGGCGAGGACCGCGTGGGCCGCCGGGTCCGCGGTGTCCGCTCCGCTCGGGGTGCCCCCCTCGGCGCGAAGCAGCGTGTCGTAGAACGCCTTCCGGAAGATCCAACCGACCCCCATCCGCGACTGCGGACGGCGGGAGAAGTGGGTGAGGGACCGGATCGAGGGGCGACGGTTGAAGGTCCCGAAGCGGTAGGGATCGCTCCCGATCGTCGCCTTGACCGCCGCCTCCCGCTCGAGGACACGCTCCGCTCCGGCGGTGCGGAGGATCGCGCCGCGGGCGCCGATCACCGCGCTCGGATCGGGCGCCGCGTAGATCGTCGTCACTCCGTCGCGCAGGAGGCGCTGGAAATCAGGCGAATCAAGGTCGATCGCATCGAGCCAGGCGGTCTGGGGGATCACCTCGCTCGACTGCTCCGAGATCGCGCTCGGGCCGGAGACGCCGCTCACCCCGACCTCGCCGTGGTGGTCGGGATCCGCGGACTCTCCCCCGCAGATCGGGCAGATGACCTCCTCCTCGTGGGAGGCGTACTCGGGGCAGACCCGCGGATCGTGGAAGTGCTGCACCGGCTCGGGCGGGAGCCCGAACATCTCGCGCACCATCTCCTCGGGAGACTTCGCCATCGGCCGCAGCAGGCTCTCCGGCTCGACCTTCGAGTTCGCGTCGATCAGCCCCGGGGTCAGGTGATGCCCGGAGAGGTCGATCACCTCGGCGCCCGCCGGGATCGGGAGCCCCGCGCCCACGGCGACGATCCGCCCATCGCGCACCTGGACCACCCCGTCCTCGATGGTGCGACCGTCCCCCACATGGATCGAGTCCGCGCGGATGAAGCGATCGACCGCCTGAGCGGCGCCGGGTGCGCCGCCGAGCAGCAGGAGCGCCGCGAGGAGCAGGGGGCCTCGGCTGGCTCGAGGGCGCGGGGCCCTCGCCATTCTCGTTCGGCTCATCTCATCTCCTCCTCGTGATCGAGGGTCGGGATCTGCGGTCGCTCGGTCGGGGAGTGCGGCGTCGTCCCCCGTCCCCCCACGAAGATGTGGAGGACCGAGGTGCCCGGAAGGAGCGGATCTCCGTCGAGGAGGACGAGGTCCGCCCGGGCGCCGGCGAGGATCGAGCCGATCGTCCCGGCGAGCCCGGACGCGCGTGCGGGGTTGCTCGTCATCGCCCGGCGCGCCGCGGCGGGCGGGAGCCCCTGAGCGGTCGCGCGCCGCGCGGTCTCCCGGAGGGACTCCGCCCCGAGCCGGGGCATGCCGCCCCGGAAGATCAGCTCCGCCCCGGTCGCGGCGAGCGCCGCCGCTCCGCGGAGCTCGGGGATCGGGGTCCGGGCATCGAAGGGGCCGACGACGATCGGGCGCCGCCACCCCCCTCCCGTGGCGCGGGCGAGCACCGCTGCGGCCTCCGCCCCGCCGCTCGCGAGGATCAGCGTCGGGCCGGTCGAGCCGAGGAGGTCGAGCGCGGTGCGGATGTCCATCGCCTCGGTGCAGTGGACGAGGGGCGCGGCGAGGGCCTCCCCGCCCCCGGTCGGGGCGAGGAGCTCCTCCCCCCGGGTGCGGATCCAGCGCTCCAGCGCGATCCGCAGCCCCGCCCGGCTGGTCGGCTCCCGCGTCGCGGAGAGCGCGGTCTCCCCCACCGCGAAGAGAAGCGGACCGGGGCGCGTCGGCTCGACCTCGGCCAGCGCGCCATGGAGGCCGGTGTGGAAGGTGATCGCGCGACCGGAGAGGGGGTTCCGCTCCCGCGGCGCGACCGTGGCATGAAGGACCCCGGCGGCGTGCGCCGCGGCGAGGTCGCGCCGGGTCGGATCAATGACGGCGCGCGCGGTCGCGTTCTCATCGAACGGGACCACTGCATCCTCGAGCTCTCCGGGGGCGCCGAGGCTCCCGAGGAACTCATGGAGGCCGGGCGCGAGGACCGTCTCCTCCCCGGTCCGGAGGATCGGCGACGGAAGGTCCGGAGCATCTGCGGCCGCGATGCGCTCGATGCGGCCATCGACTCCGATGACCACCGCGCGACCCGCCGCGAGGCGGCCATCCGCGAGTTGGACGCGCCCGGGCACGATGGTCCGGGGTGCGGCCCCGGCATCGAAAGGCACAGATTCGGGAGGCACAGATTCGGGAGGCACAGCGGGCAGGGAAGAGACGAGCAAGGCCAGCAGCAGGAGCGAGGAGGGGCGGATCATCGGAGCGACTCCTTCCTCCGGGGCGCGGACGGGGGCGGATCGTCCGCCTCCTCGCCTGAGACGATCGCGTCATCACGGAAGACGGTGCTCCCCTCGCACCAGACCTGGCGCACGCGGGCGGACGGATCGGTCAGAGGGTCCCCGCTCCAGAGGACGAGGTCCGCGAGGCCGCCGCGCTGGAGGAGACCGACCCGGCGCCCCATGCCGAGGAAGCCGGGGACCGCCCGGGTGAGTTGGGTGAGCGCGTCCACCTCGCAGCCTCGCGAGAGTCGGACCGTGTCCCCGAGCAGCTCATGGAGGTTCGCCCCGGGGAGCGGCAGCCATCGGATGTCATGACGCTCGAGGGTCGGCAGCAGGTGCGGAGAGCGTCGGCGGTCCGCCCCCGACTCCGCCGCCGCGCCGGCTGGCGCGGGGCCGACGAGCACGGTCGCCTCCACCTCCTGAAGAGCCTCGGCGACGAGGTGGGCCTCGCTCCCGCCGACGAGAACGAGATCGAGGTCGAACTCGCGCACCAGCTCGATCGCGTTCCAGATGTCGGCGCTGCGGTGGGCGGTGACCCAGAGCGGCAGCTCGCGGTCGAGGACGCGGAGGACCACGGCGAGGTCCTCTCGGGGCTTCGGCTCGGCGGGTCGCTTCGGGCCGGCATCCTTCGCCGGCTCCTTCGCTCCGTCGTCCTTCGCTCCGCCTTCCTTTGCCTGGCCCTCGCCCCCGTCCTTCTTCCCCGCCTCGACCGCCTCGGCGAGCTCCTTGGCGTAGGTCTCGAGGCTCTCCTCGTAGAGGTCGAGCTCCTCACGGTGGGCGAGCGCGGCCTCGAAGGTCTTCCGGATCGAGGAGAGGTTCTGGAGGCGGGAGAGCGCGCCCGCCTCGGAGTCGAGGTCGAGGCAGAGGGCGACCTCCCGCTCGGAGACGGTGAGATGCCCTCCGTCCTCCCCGGGGCGCAGGCGGACAAGGGAGGCGACCCCCTGGATCCCGCGGACCCCATCGGGGACCAGGACCGCCGCGGTGATGCCGCCCGAGAGGGCCAGCACGATCGCGTCCCGATCGTAGCGGTCGACCCCGTCCGCCATGACGGAGCGGGGGTCCGCCTTGCGGCTGGGGGCGAGCGCGAGCTGGCTGCCGAGCGCGGTGAGACCCGCCGTGACCACCCCCCCGCCCCCATCGATGGTGCGGGCGAGGAGCGGCTTCGCCGCGGCGGCACCGATCGCCTCGATCCGTCCCCCCTTCACCACGATGCGCGCGCTCTCCACGCGCGCGCCCCCGGGGAGGCGGAGAGCCACATTCTCGATGACGGTCGCCCGCTCGAAGAGCTGGGCCGCGGCGGGGGTCGCCGGGAGGAGGAGCGCCGCGAGGAGGACCCGGAGGATCCCTCGGCACGCGACGGCGGGAGCAGCGGGCGGACGGGCGGGGCGCCACGAGCCGCCGGGCTCCCCGGTGCGGGAGTCGGAGTCGAGTCTCAGGGCAGATGTCCTTTCGCTCGTCCCCCCCCACGGGGGGGCCGGGGATCGATCGAGCGCACCCCAACGGCGCGATGGTCCCGGTACTCCGCGCGGGGGGGCACAGACCGGGGATCCGCCGTGTTCGATACTCCCCCGCTCCGCGCCGAACCGGAGTCGGAAGTCGGGAGGTGGGGAGAGAATAGCCCCAAGCCCTTGGAAACGGTAGGGCATCCCCGGCGGGCCTGACCGGGGATCGAGACAATCCGCGGGGGACGAATCCCGACCCGCGCCTCCTCCGAAGCACTCGCGGGAGACCGATGGAACTCGGGTGGGACCTCTCGCGCCCGTGGATGGGATGCGGCAAGATGCCACATCGCTGGGACAGCCTGCGGGACACGATCGGCCGTGCCCGGATCCCCGCCCCCCTCCGGAAGGAACGCCCCGATGACGAAGATTGAGAACGCTCGCGACGCCCATTGGATCCGCGACGAGGCGGCCCGCGAGATCCACCGGAAGAACATCGGCCTCGCCGAGATGCTCTGTGGCGGCGTCATCATGGACGTGACCGACGCGGAGCAGGCGCGGATCGCCCAGGACGCCGGCGCGGTCGCCGTCATGGCGCTGGAGCGGGTCCCGAGCGACATTCGCAAGGAGGGCGGCATCGCCCGGATGTCCCCGGTGGAGATCGTCGAGGAGATCCAGCAGGCGGTGACGATCCCCGTCATGGCGAAGTGCCGGATCGGTCACTTCGCCGAGGCGCGGATCCTTCAGCAGCTCGCCGTCGACTTCATCGACGAGAGCGAGGTCCTCACTCCGGCGGACCACGCCTACCACATCGACAAGCGCGCGTTCGAGGTCCCCTTCGTCTGCGGCGCGACCTGCCTCGCCGAGGCGCTCCGCCGGATCGGCGAGGGAGCCGCGATGATCCGCACGAAGGGCGAGGCCGGGACCGGTGACATCGTGGAGGGGGTCCGCCACCTCCGCGAGATCACGCGAGAGATCCGCTCCCTGACCAAGGTTCCCCATGAGGAGCTGATGACCGTCGCCAAGGAGATGGGCGCGCCGTACGAGATGGTCGAGCTCGTCGCGAGCACCGGCCGGCTGCCCGTTCCGAACTTCGCGGCGGGTGGCATCGCCACCCCGGCCGACGCGGCGCTCGTCCGCGCCCTCGGAGCCGAGGCGGTCTTTGTCGGCAGCGGAATCTTCAAGTCGGAGAACCCCGAGGGAACCGCCCGGGCGATCGTCCGCGCGACGACCCACTGGGAGGATGCGGCGACCCTGGTCGAGGTCTCCCGCGGGCTGGGCTCGGCGATGGCCGGCCTCGACACCGCCGCCATGCCGGCGTCGGAGCGCCTCGCGGACCGCGGCTGGTAGGCGAGGCCCGGTCCCCGGGATCGATGGAATGACCTCCCCCCCGGAAGAGTCGAACTCCTCGGCGCAGCCCCCCGCGGGGGGCGGCGCCCCGGGCGGTGTCGTAGGCGTCCTCGCGCTTCAGGGCGCGGTCGCCCCCCACCTGGCGGCCCTCGCCGAGCTGGGCGTCGATCCGGTCGAGGTTCGCACCACGGAGGCTCTCGCCGCGGTGGATCGTCTCGTGATCCCCGGCGGAGAGAGCACGACCCTCGATCATCTCCTCCGCACCGAGGGCCTCCGCGAGCCGCTGCGCCAGCGGGCCCTCGATCGATCCCTCGCCCTCTTCGGGACCTGCGCCGGCGCGATCCTCCTCGGGCGGGATCGGGAGGACGAGCGCCCCCGTCGCCTCGGCGTCGTCGATGTCACCGTCGATCGAAACGCCTACGGCCGGCAGATGGACAGCTTCATCGGCCCCATCGAGGCAGAGGGAGCCCTCGGGGCGGAGCCCCTCGAGGGGGTCTTCATCCGCGCGCCCCGCTTCCGGGATGCGGGAGAGGGGATCGAGGTCCTCGCGCGTCGGGGCGGAGAGGCGGTGGCCCTCCGCCAGGCGCGGACGATCCTCTGCACCTTCCATCCCGAACTCTCCTCGGACCGCCGCCTCCACCGGCTCTTCCTCGACCTCTGACCGACCCACCGTCGCGGTGGAATCCGGGCGGCCCCCCTCACCATCCCCGCTCTCGTTGGTTAGACTCTCATCCCCGCGCGCGCCCCTAGTCGCGCGGGTCCGAAGGGGAGAGAGGTCGTCGATGAGCACGGACGGACGCACGCGACGCCGGGTCGGGGTCTTCGGTTGGGGCGTGGTGGCACCGCGCTCCCCTGACATCGAGAGCTTCACGCGCAACCTCCAGAGCGCGGAGAGCTGGCTCACCCCCTTCGATGGCTTCGGGCCGAGCAACTACCTCGTCGGCAAGCCGAGCTTCGACTTCGAGGCCTACCGCCCCTGGCTTGAGGAGCGCTTCCCCCCCCGTCGCTTCCAGCAGCTCGCGAGCAAAATGGGCGAGCCGACCCTCTTCGCGATCGGCTCCTTCATTCAGGCCCTCTCCCAGAACCCCGGGATCGAGGAGGAGCTCCAGAACCTCGGTGGCGCCGCCCATGTCTACGTGGGGACCGGGCTCGGGGACATCGGGACGATCGCCGGCTGCGCGGTCGAGTTCGATCGCCATCAGCAGAAGTGGAACCGCTTCTGGACCGACCCCGAGCGGAACCGCGCCCTCGCCGCCCATCTCGCCGGAGACTCCCGGGTCGACCACTCGGACGCCCCCCCCGACCCCGCGCAGTTCGAGGATGAGGACGAGCGGGCGGACGCCCGCCGCGAGTGGTGCGCCTACTGGTGCCGCCGCTCCCCCCAGCTGCAGGAGTACCTCGCCGAGCTGCGGGAGATCGAGAGCACCGACGTCAGCGGAGATGTCGAGAGCGGCAAGGCCGCCTCGATCCGACGCAAGATGACCCTGATCTCCGCGGTGCAGAAGCGCTGGGGCGTCCCGACGGAGCCCTGGGCCGCGGTGAGCCCGAACCTCCTCTGGAACATCCACAACACCCCGGCGGCGCAGATCTCGATGCTCGGCAGGGTCACCGGGAGCACCTTCGCCCCCGTCGCCGCGTGCTCGACCTTCGGCTACACCCTGCGCCTCGCGATGGACGCGATCGACCGCGGAGACGCGAAGGCGGTCGTCATCGGGGCGACCGATCCCTCCCCGCACCCGCTGGTGGTCGGGACCTTCTCGAGCGCCCGGGTCCTCGCTCAGGACGGACAGGTCTCGAAGCCCCTCACCGGCCTGCGCGGGACCCACGCGGCGGGCGGCTCCTGTGTCTGGATCGTGGGGGACCTCGAACACTTCCGCGCCCGCGGGTTCCGCCCCCTCGGTCTCGAGCCGCTGGGGGTCGGGGTCAGCTCCGATGCCGACCACATCATCACCCCGTCGAGCGAAGGCCCCCTCGCCGCGATCGACGACGCCTTCTCCCTCGCCGGGGCGAGACCGGAGGAGACGGGGACCTGGGACCTGCACGCCACCGCGACTCCCGGGGACTTCCTCGAGGTGGAGAATGCGCGCCGGGTCCTGCCGGAGAGCGTCCTCCTCACCGCGCGGAAGGGGACCTTCGGCCACGGCATGGGGGCGAGCGGAGGCTGGGAGCTCCTCGCGCAGTACCTCGGCTACGAAGCCGGCGCGATCCCCGCCACCTCCCTGCGTCATGACGAGCTGAACCCGGAGATCGCCAAGGTCCACGGGAACTTCGTCGAGGACGAGCCGAAGCCCCTGCCGGAGGGGGTCGCGGGGAAGCTGTCGATGGGGGTCGGCGGCGTCAACGCGTGCGTCATCTCCCGACGCTACCCGGACTGAACTCCCTCGGCGACGACCGACCGCGCGGGTCGCTCAGCCCCCCCACCCGCGGGAGACCATCCACTCCCGGGCGAGGTCGACCTTGTCCCCCTGCAGCTCGATGGCACCCTCCTTCACGGTGCCACCGGTGCCCGCTCGGGCCTTCAGCTCCTTCGCCGCCGCCGCGAGCCCGGCCGCATCGAGAGGGAGCCCGCGGAGCACCGTGACCGACTTCCCGCGTCGCCCCTTCTTCTCGAGCGCCACGCGCGGGCGTCCCCCCGCGGCGGCGGGCGGGGCCCCCGCCGCGCCGGCGCGCGACCGGCGTGCCCCGCCGCGGCAGCCGCAGGCCGCCTCCGGCCTCTCGCACTCGGGGCACATGCGTCCGACCCCGGTGGAGTAGACGGTCCGGCTCACCGCGCCCCCCCGCTCGGGAGGGGTATCGACATCCACTCCCGCAGCCGCGCTCCGAGATCGGCGTGGGTCATCAACGACGGGAGAGGCGCCCCGGCCCCGATGTGAAAGAGGGTGATCGGGGTGGCGGAGTGCCCCTGGGAACCGAAGCTCACGAAGCGCTCGCTGCTGCGGAGGAGGCCGGGGGCGTTCCAGCCCCACGCGGACTCCGCCACGAACGGCAGTCGCGCCTGCCCGTAGATCGCGGTCGCCTCGGCGAGGTCCACCGCGCCGGTCGGCCGGGCCGGCACCGAGCGCATCACGCCGTCGAGGGCGCGGAGATCCTCCGCGGTCGGGAGCCGGCCGGGGCGATAGGTGAGGCAGAGCCCCCCCGTCTCATGGTCCGCGGTCACGATGAGCGCGACCTCGGGGTGAAGCTCGATGTGGTCGAGGAGCAGGTCGAGGGTCGCGTCGAACTCGCGCATCTCCCCGAGCAGCGCTCCCGCATCGTTCGCGTGGCCCGCGTGGTCGATGCGCCCCGCCTCGATGATGAGGAGGGAGCCATCCGCCCCCTCGAGGCGCTCGAGGGCCGCGCGGGTCATCTCCGGCAGGCCGGGGACATGGAGAGGCTCCCCCTCTCCCCCATCGCGATCGACGAGGTAGGGGAGGTTGTCGCCGTGGAAGAGCCCGAGGAGCGGTCCCTTTCGGGGAGCGGCGTCGAGCTCGGCGCGAGAGCGGACGAGGGTGTACCCCGCGGCGCGGATCCGTCCCCCGAGGTCCTGTCCGCCGAGCCCGCCGAGGAAGTGGACCGCGCCGCCGCCGAGGAGGATGTCGATCCCCTGCTCGAGCATCTGGCCGGCGATCTCGTTCTCGAGGTCGCGGTCGGGGACATGGGCGCAGAAGCTCGCCGGCGTCGCGTGGGTGAGGCGGGTGGTCGTGACGATGCCGGCCCGGCGGCCGGTGCGAACCGCGTCCTCGAGGCAGGTCGTCAGGGGAGCCCCGGTGGGATCGACCGCCACCCGGCCGTTGTCGGTGTCCCGACCGGTGGCCATCGCGGTGGCGGAGGCGGCGGAATCGGTCACCGGAGAGTTGGCGCTCCCGGTGCGGACGGTGCTGGTGCGTCCGACGCGGTAGGCCCGCTCCACCGCGGTCTCACGCCCGAGGGCGTCGGCGACATCGAGGTGGAGACCGAGCTGCTGTGGTCCCATGCCGTCCGCGATCAGCAGGATCACGCTTCGGGGCGGGGCCGCCTCACCGGCGGGCGAGCCCGCTTCCGGCGCACGCCCCGCCCCCGCGAAGAGGACGGTCGTGGCGAGGAGCAGGGGGAGGAACCAGGCCTCCACCCGCCCCACCCCACCGGGGCGGGGGGGATCCGAAGCCCGCGTTGAATTCCGGTCGACCAAGGGCGTCCTCCTTCTCGAGGCGTTCGGGGCGGGGGGGAGAGGGTCTGGTGACCCTCTCGGCCATTCTCGCCCCCGCCGGGACCCGGGCAAGGGAACCCCGGGGCTGTTGTTGCGCCCGTTCCCTTCCGGTTCCCGACCGCTGCCGCTACGATCCCGGATCGGACGATGCTCGTCCGACCCCGGTCCCCGGACCGCAAACCCGAAGGAGATCCCATGCAGACCGTTTCCAGCCGGTGGCGCCTCGCGCTGCTCCTGCTCGCCGTGTTCGCCCTCGCGCCCGTCTCCACCGGCCTCCTCGCCCAGGAGACGGAGGCCACCGAGGAGGTCTCGATCCCGTGGATGGTGGATGTCGCCAAGGCGAAGGCCCAGGCGAAGGCCGAGAAGAAGGACCTCCTCATCAACTTCACCGGGAGCGACTGGTGCATCTGGTGCAAGCGCCTCGAGGGGGAGGTCTTCAAGCACACTCCGTTCCTCGACTACGCCGGGAAGAACTTCGTCCTCCTCTACCTCGACTTCCCGAACGCCGAAGAGGCGCGGGCCAAGGTGGTCGATCCGGAGCTCAACCAGCGCCTCGCGATGGAGTACGGCGTGGCGGGCTACCCCTCCATCATCCTCGCCACCCATGAGGGGAACCCCTACGGTCGCACCGGGTACCAGCCGGGAGGCCCGGAGTCCTACGTCGAGCACCTCCGGGGGATCCGCACGATGGCCGAGCCGATCCGCAACCTCATCGCGAACACCGACGCGAGCAAGGAAGCGGAGCTGATCGAGAAGGCGTTCCCGCCGCTGCGCGCTCAGGAGCTCTTCGGCTACGCGGGCTATCAGAAGTACCTCACCGCGGCGAAGGACATCCCCGCGCTGAAGGACTCGGTCGCCGGCATCGAGCAGAACGCTCAGCTGACCAAGCGGATGCAGACCCCCGAGGAGCCGGACTGGGCGGAGTTCACCCAGTTCCTCATCGACTCCAAGCACCTCAGCGGGATGGACTTCCTGCAGGCGGTGTTCGCCACCGTCGAGCGGCACCTCGTCCCGGAGAAGAAGTACGATGACGCGCTCGGCCTGCTCCAGCGGGCGATCGCCGACCCCGGCGCCCAGGAGAACGAGCGGGCGATGGAGTTCTTCAAGGGAAAGATCACCGAGATCGAGGCGCTCCGCGACGGCAAGACGCCGGGCGAGGGGGACCACGACCATGACCACGATGATCACGATCACGATCACGATCACCGCTGATCGGTCGG
>Ga0255767_1000226_pt1 | contig 49569 bp, 54 predicted proteins | sample 071ome_24_FD_179967 | JGI IMG/M metagenome (GOLD analysis project Ga0255767, IMG submission 179967) | Coastal salt marsh microbial communities from the Groves Creek Marsh, Skidaway Island, Georgia - 071402CT metaG (version 2) | ecosystem: Environmental > Aquatic > Marine > Intertidal zone > Salt...
GTACCGGAATTACCGCCAACGGCTGGCGGCGTATTTGCGGTTGCCGAAGAGGCAACATAGGTCAAGCCCAGGCGCAGCCCGGAAATCTTCGGCGAGATGTAAACAACGCTCATACTGTCGGCACCGCCGGTATTTGTAAAGTTCATGGCGTTGTTGTTGGTCGGCTTAACGATCCAGTTGTTGGTATCATTGTTGGTCAGGGGCAGGTTACCCACGCGCGGGGCGCCGTGAGACAAAACAAAACCAGCCTTCTTGGTGGAACCCAGGCGGACGTCACCAAAACCGCCGGTCAGCTTCAGATAAGATTCATCGATCTGCGTGCCGTTGTTGGCCTGGTCGGCTTCGAGCTGAATGGTGACGCTGGCGGAAACGCCGTTGTCGAGCTTGGTGGTGCCGGTGAAGTAGATTTCCGAGTCATTCCACTGGTTGAAAGAATCGTAACCAACGCGAGACGTGGCGTTGGCGGTGGATTCAAAAGAACCGCTCTGTTCGGAAAAACCGACCATCGCGGTCATGAAACCGCCGACCTTAATCGAAAGCGGCTTGGCTTTGCCACCGGTGTGGCCGGCAGCTTGCACGTCAGTGGCTGAGAGAGCCAGCACACTAGCGGCGGCAAGAGCCGTGGTAGAAAATAGGACTTTTTTCATGTTACTCCTCCTAAAAATCCCTCACCCCATAGGCGTGATTGCCCAATAAAGGCTGAAGAACCATTGATCGCGGGCATAGAGCCATGATCTGGTGTGTCGGTCAACTGAATTAGAGGCTGATTGTGTCAATTTTCTCTCCATGTTGTAAAATTACCACAAATCAAAATATGTTGTTTTAGAGGAGGTTGGCTGGCTTGGTGCGAAAATGAGACACCTGATCATGGGTGGATGTGAGCCGAATCCCTGTCCCAAGTACCAGATGCCGAATGCCGCCTGGGGGCCATACAGCGTCGGAAACTGTTAGCGCGCCCGCTAAAATATGATATAGCCGTGACTCCGGTTGCCGAATTTCCGTATAACGTGCGGATTAAAGCGAAATTTGGGTCTGATTTTTAGGTGTTGTTCCAATTATGAAATTCAAGCTGCTCCTGGCCCCGCTGGCCGCTACACTGATGCTGACCGCTTGCGAGGGGGGCGAAGTTCCGGACCTGGAAAACATTGGTGACGAAGTTGTGGATATGAGCAAGCGTGAAACGGTCTTTGGATCCGAAGGTCTAGACCTGAGCGGCCGGTCAAAAACCGCGCCGCGAACAGGCGGCGCCGGCACGGGCATTGGTGTTAATGCCTATTTATGGCGCGCCACACTGGACACCCTCTCCATTTGGCCGATTTCGTCGGCGGATCCGTTTGGCGGCATCATTATCACGGACTGGTATGCCCCGCCGGAGACCCCCAATGAGCAGTTCAAACTGAACGTCTTTATTTTGGATCAGGCACTCCGCGCCGACGGGGTGCGGGTATCTGTCTTCCGGCAGATACGCGATCAGCGGGGTAATTGGCAGCAGGCGGCGGTGCAGCAAGCAACCACAACTCAGCTCGAAAACGCCATCCTGATGCGGGCGCGCCAGTTCCGCAGCGAGGCCCTACAGCAGTAGGCTTCAGATAAGCCGCTCCACAAACCAGAACAGGCCGACCAGGGCAATCAACGCCGACGCCGGGCGGACCACTGCCGGGCGATACCAGCTTTTGCGTCCGAACCAAAATCCAACCAAGGCATAGGCGGCCAGGATAACAGCCAACTGACCTAGTTCGACGCCGATGTTGAAAGACACCAGGCTGAGAACAAACTCCGACGGCTCGAGCCCCAGCTCTTGCAATACGCCGGCAAAGCCCAGCCCGTGGATGAGCCCGAAACCAAACACGATATAGGGCCGCCACGGGGTCAACCTATCGGTAAACCAGTTTTCCAGCGCAACAAAAACAATCGAAAGGGCGATCAATGGCTCCACCAGCGTGGCCGGCAAGCTGAAGACGCCCGCCATGGAGAAGCCCAGGGTGATCGTGTGCGCAATCGTAAAGTTGGTGACCTGTATAATAAGCGGCCTAAGCCGGGTTGAGAGCAAAAACAAGCCAAGCACGAACAAGACGTGATCCAGCCCCAGAGGCAGGATATGGGCAAAGCCGACGCCAATATACCGTAGGGCCGTATTCATCGTACTCGGTGGCGGTGCGCCGGTCACCGGCACGGGCGGACTGCGTTCCCCGTTCTTCAGCCAGAAGGCGGCCATCTTGCCGTCATCAGCTCGTCGCACCCGGAGCACGCTGTCGCCGAAGGCTGGGTTATATCGCCAGGTAAACAGCGGCGCGCCCGGCGGCGTCTGCCCTTTCAATATAAGGGTTGTGGTGCGCGCCAAATCCGGATCGCCCACGGTCGGCGCCTGCACACGGTCCAGCCGCGGCTGGGACCTGACGTCGTCAAACCTGATGTCCACCCCGTCAAGAAAGCGCGGCAAAAACGCTTCAACGCGAGCCGTCAGCGCTTCTGACGATAGCCGCCGTAACTCATTGTATGTCTGCGCCAGGGGCGAGTCGTCGGTGTCGTCGTGTTGTGATCCGATCCCGGCCAACAACGCTTCCAGGTTGCCGGAGAGTTCAATGGTATACTCGCCGCCCGATTGAAAGTCGGCTGTGACAATCGCCGGACGTATTTCGTGGGCCCCCGCCGGAGAGAAGACAGCCGGGGACAAAGCCGTCAAGGAGAAAAAAAGCAGCAGCAGGAAGACAAGAGGAGATGGACGGGGCATAGCAAACGGATCAAAATGAATGGGTATTTTTTCTGCGCCCTCCTTAAGACGCGCGTGAAGCCATCCATAAACCATAGTACAGGCCGCTTAAATGACAAATGCGTTTTTATTATTTTATCCCGCCAGCCTACTAAAGCGCATCGCCGCCGCAGGAGCTATTTTATGCTTGGCATTGCCGGCATCGGCCCACGAGTTCTGGCTGGAAACAACGGACTATCACCCGCCGGTCACTGCGGCTGTCCCGATCAGCATCCATGTTGGACAATTTTTCAAGGGCAATTCTTTTCCCTATCTTGGAGACGAATTTGTTCGCTTCGCGGTTCACGCCGGCGGCAAGACTGCGGATATCAAGGGGATGAACGGCGATATGCCGGCGGCAAATATCGCCCTGCCGACGCCGGGCCTCGCCGCTGTCACCTATCACAGCCATCCGTTCGACCTTACCTTCAAAGAATGGAAAAAGTTCGAAGCCTATATCCATCAAGAGGGCCTGAGCGGTGTCCTGGCGCGGCACGCCAAGGGCGACAAGCCGCGCACCGAGATCAAAGAACTATACGAGCGGGATGCGAAATTACTGATCGATGCCGGTGGTGGTGGTAAAGGCCAGGATGGCTTGACCGGCCTGCCGTTGGAGTTGGTTGCCGAGCACAATCCATACCGGCTCAAGGCGGGCAACCCCCTGCCCGTCAGGCTTTATTTTCGCGGAACGCCTTTGCCTGATGTCCAGATCACCGCTTTTTCCAGGGCCGATCCGAAACATCCGAAAAAATATCGCACCGATTCCTCGGGGCGGGCGGAGGTACCCCTGCCCCTTCCTGGGCCTTGGCTGTTAAATGCCGTGCATATGGTCGAGCCGGCAAAAGACCAAGACGCCCACTGGTATAGTTATTGGGCGTCGCTCGTATTTTTCCGGCCATAGCGGGCTCGCCTAAGTTTGCTTGCCATGGCGCGCGCGAAACGGCTATGAAGCGGGCTCGGTTTTCATCAGGCACCCTTTCCCATGGCGAGATATAATTTTAGAGACTCCGAGGCCCGCTGGCAAAAAACCTGGCAGGATAAAAATTGCTTTAAGGTCAGCGAGGATCCGAACCGGCCGAAATATTACGTGCTGGAGATGTTTCCCTATCCGTCCGGGCGCATCCACATGGGACATGTCCGCAACTACACCCTCGGCGATCTCGTTGCCCGATATAAAAAAGCGCGTGGATTCAACGTCTTACACCCAATGGGTTGGGATGCGTTTGGTCTGCCCGCAGAGAATGCGGCGATCGCCAACAACGTGCCGCCGGCCGATTGGACCCGGGAAAACATCGCCACCATGCGCGATCAACTTAAATCCATGGGCCTGTCCTATGATTGGGATCGGGAGCTGGCAACATGCGAGCCGGGGTATTACCGCCATGAACAAAAAATGTTTCTGGATTTCCTCGAGGCCGGTCTCGCTTACCGCAAGGAGTCCTGGGTCAATTGGGACCCGGTCGAGAATACCGTCCTCGCCAATGAACAAGTGATTGACGGTCGCGGCTGGCGTTCCGGCGCGCTGGTGGAAAAGAAACGTCTGGCACAGTGGTTCCTCAATATTTCGGATTATTCGGAAGAGCTGCTGCAAGCGATCGACACGCTGGACCGATGGCCGGAACGGGTGCGCCTGATGCAGGCCAACTGGATCGGCCGGTCCGAAGGCATGCGCCTCGAGTTCAACATCAAGGGCCGGGAGGATCGGCTGGAAGTTTTCTCGACCCGTGCCGACACTTTATATGGCGCCACTTTCTGCGCGATCTCCCCGAATCATCCGCTGGCCGAAGAGCTGTCGGAGGGCAATGCCGCCCTCTCCGAGTTCATCGCCGAATGCAATCGCCTGGGCACCAGTGAAGCGGCCATCGAGACCGCCGAGAAAAAAGGCTTCGATACCGGCCTGGAGATCGTCCATCCGTTTATCGAAGGAAAAACACTTCCCCTATTTGTGGCGAACTTCGTGCTCATGGAATACGGCACCGGGGCCATTTTTGGCTGCCCTGGACACGATCAGCGCGACTTGGATTTTGCGCGGAAATATGATCTGGACGTTATTCCCGTCGTCGCGCCGAAAGACGCCGACCCCGCTGATTTTTCAATCGGCAACGAAGCCTATCTGGAAGACGGTATCCATATTAATTCCGAATTCTTGGACGGGCTGAATATCCCCGATGCCAAGGCCGCCGTGGCCGACCGGCTGGAGGAAATGGGGTGCGGCCGGCGCGAAATTAATTACCGGCTTCGCGACTGGGGCGTTTCCCGTCAGCGCTATTGGGGCTGCCCGATCCCGGTGATCAATTGCGATGATTGTGGCGTGGTGCCCGTGCCGGAAGAAGACCTTCCGGTGGAACTCCCCATGGATATCAGCTTTGATCAGCCTGGCAATCCGTTGGATCATCACCCCACCTGGAAACTTGTAGATTGCCCAAGCTGCGGCAGGCCGGCCCGGCGGGAGACCGATACGTTCGACACGTTCTTTGAATCTTCCTGGTACTTTGCCCGGTTCTGCTGCCCGCAGTCGGATCAAGCCCTGGACCGCGACGCCGTCGATTATTGGATGCCGGTGGATCAGTATATCGGCGGGATTGAGCATGCTGTTTTACATCTGTTGTATTCCCGGTTTTTCACCCGGGCGCTGGAAAAGTGCGGTTACCTCGGCCTGGCTGAACCCTTCGCCGGGCTGATGACCCAAGGCATGATCTGTCACGAAACCTATCGAGATCAGGATGGCGGCTGGCTGTTCCCCGATGACGTGGTCAAGAATGACGAAGGGCAGTTTGTTTTAGCGTCTAACGGCAATGCGGTGACCATTGGACGCTCGGAGAAAATGAGCAAGTCCAAGAAGAACGTGGTCGATCCGGAACTGATTATTAGAGAGTACGGTGCGGATACCGCCCGGTTGTTCATGCTGTCGGACAGTCCCCCGGACCGTGATCTGGACTGGACCGAAGCCGGCATCGAAGGGGCGTGGCGTTATATTAACCGTCTCTGGCGCATGGTGTCGGAACCCAAAATCGAGATGGCGGCGTCCGGCGAAGCCTTGCCGGGTTCCATTGATGAGGCAGCGGAAAAAGTCCGGCGCTTGGTGCATCAAACCGTCGCCGCCGTAAACGGAGATTTAGACAGGTTTCACTTCAACAAAGCCGTCGCCCGTATTCGTGAACTGACCAACGCGATTGAGGAGTTGAGCAATCAGGATGGCGCGGCATGGGTTTATCGATTTGGTCTGGAAACGGTCATCAAATTAATCGGCCCCATGATGCCGCACATTGCCGAAGAAATGTGGGTGCACCTGGGAAACGAGGGCCTCATCGCCGAACTTCCGTGGCCCGACTATGATGAAAGTTTGTTGGTCGAAGACACCGTGACCATCGCCGTGCAGGTCAATGGCAAGACTAAAGGGACAATTGATATTTCCCGGGACGCGGATCAGCAAGCTGCGGAAGCTGTTGCATTGGCGCTACCGAGCGTTGAGAATTCCCTGAATGGCGGCGCCCCGCGTAAGGTTATTTATGTACCGAACAGGATCGTCAATGTTGTGGTCTAAAAAGTATTTGGTGATTGTCTTTACAGCAGCTCTAGCGGGCTGCGGTTTCGAACCCATTTATGGAACGGCAAACCAGCAAAACATCAAATCCGAATTGGCGGCTGTTCAAATTTCGCCCATTAAGGACAGGATCGGCCAACAACTCCGCAATCACCTGCTCAACCAGATCAACCCGAAAGGCCGCAGTGTCGCGCCCCGCTATGTGCTTAGTGTGACACTCACGGAATCGAAGCAGGAATTGGCGGTACAAAAGTTGGAACTGGCAACGCGCGCCAATCTTAATTTTATTGCCAATTTTTCCCTATCGCCGGTTGAAGGTGTTAGATCCAGCCTGCTCACTGGTCAGGTTCGGATCACCACAAGTTATAATATTCTGAGTTCAGATTTCGGGACTCTGATGGCGGAGCGCGATGCCCGCCGGCGCGCCGTCCGGGAAATGAGTTTGGACATCACCAACCGAATTGCCGCCCATGTCCAGAACACGGGCGCCGGTTAAATCCTTCGCATGAAGGTCGCGCCACGCAATACGGAATCGTTCCTTCGGGCGCCGCCAGAAAATATTAGAATCGTACTTATCTTTGGCCGTGATCAGGGTTTGGTGCACGAACGGGTATTGCAGGCCGCTAAAACGATAGTTCCGGATTTATCTGATCCGTTTTTAGTTTCAAATCTAACTGGCGGCGAACTCAAGGCCGATCCGCCGAAACTCTCGGATGAAGCCTCCTCCCAATCCTTGGTGGGCGGGCGGCGCGTGGTCATGGTTCAGCTGGGCGGAGAGGATGTGTCACCGGCGCTAAATCTTGTCCTTGAGGGTCCCAAAATTGATTCTCTGGTCGTCGTAGAGGGGGGTGACCTAGTAACGCCTTCTCCGGTCCGCAAACTCTTGGAGGGTGCGGACGAAGCGGCAGTCATTGCTTGTTATGAGGATAATCAGAGCTCCCTCGGTCGGTTGATCGACTCGGTCGCTCAAGACTACCAGATAAAGGTGGACCGTTCTGCCCATCAGTATTTGCTCTCCCATCTGGGAAATGACCGTCTCGTTTCCCGCCGCGAATTAGAGAAGCTGATGCTTTATGCTGGCGCCAAGAATGACGTCTCACTCGAAGATGCGGTTGCCGTGGTAGGAGACAGCGGCGCCCTCTCCTTGGAAGAATTGATTTATGCCGCTGCCGGGGGTGAGCGGGAAAAACTTGATGATGGATTTGCGCGGGCCGCTGCCGAGGGGGTTTCGCCGATTGCCATTATCCGCGCAGCTCAACGGCATATCGCCAAGCTTCAATTAGCAACGGCAGCATTTGAATCCGGCAAATCACCGGATGCGTCTCTAAAAACGGTTAAGCCCCCTGTCATATTCCTTTATGCAGATCGGTTTAAACGTCAATTGACCGGCTGGTCATCGTCTCGGTTGGCATCAGCGGCCAGCGTTTTGATTGATGCTGAAACAGATTGCAAGACAACCGGTATGCCGGATCAGGCGATTTGCGAGCGGGCGCTGATGAGCCTAGCGCAGGTTGCCCGTCACCAGATGCAACGGTAAGCACTAACTATCTGATAAAATTGCTTAAAAATGATCTGAGCCGTCATCTGACTTAATGTTGACAAGGGGATCGGACGCCTCTTCGGCCTCTTCCGCCAACTCCGCCAGATCATCGTCGGTCAGAGATAGGTCCTTCCCGAAATTAAGATCGACTAAGGCGTCATCATCCTCATCGTCTTCTGATTCCAAGGCCGCGCCGGCTTCTAACTCAGCGATAGCGTCTTCCGGATTTTCGGGAATATCGATTTCATCTTCCGCATTTTCCAAAGTGGTCGGAAATATATCCTCCCCCCCATCTGAATCGTCCAACGGCAGATCATCTTCCGCGGGCTTCACAGGTTGCCCGTGCATCCCGTCGGTCAACCGGTGAAGGATATCGTCAAGTTGTTCAAGGTTGCGGTAAGCGATGGTAATTTTGCCGCCAGGGTCGGCAAAGTCGATGGTTACAGGTAGCCCGATGAGTTGTGTGAGACTTTCTTCCAAGGCCAGAGTGTCGGCATCTTTTTCTTTTTTAGCAGGAGCGGATTTTGCCTTAGGCGTACTGTCGCCGGATTGGACCAGTTTTTCCGTTTGCCGGACATTCAGCCCTTGCGTCACGACAATCCTGGCCAGCGCGGCTGGGTCATCGGCGCCGAGTAAGGCCCGGCCATGACCCGCTGACAATTCCCCCGATTCTACCAGAGCTTTAACCTCATCCGGAAGATTTAGGAGACGAAGCGTATTGGCCACATGGCTTCGGCTCTTACCGAGGATTTGGCCGAGGGCATCTTGGGTATGGCTGAACTCTTCGATGAGGCTTTCATATCCTTCTGCTTCTTCCAGTGGCGAAAGATTTTCCCGCTGGAGATTTTCGACCAAAGCGATCTCGAGCGTTTCGGCGTCGTCCAGTTCCTTGACCAGGATGGGTACGTCGTGAAGCTGGGCCAATTGTGCCGCCCGCCAGCGCCGTTCTCCGGCTATGATTTCATAAAGGCTCTCATCGTCGGGATGCCGGCGCACAAGAATAGGTTGGATGATGCCCCGGCTTTTGATGGAGTCAGCAAGCCCCTCTAACTCCTCTTGATCGAATCGATGACGGGGTTGGTAGCGACCGGGTACAAGCGCCTCGATCGGCGCCCGTGTCTCTGTTGCGCCTGCCCCGCCGGCAGGCGCTTCTGTCGGAACAGGTGCATCCGCGTCATCGCCGAGCAGCGCATCCAGGCCACGACCCAGATTTTTTCTTTTGCCCTCGTCCGCCATTAGATGACCGGGCTCCGCTCCCGCTGTAGCACTTCACTCGCCAGATGAATGTAGGCTTGGGCGCCGGCGCAACTGGTGTCGTAGAGGAGCACCGGCTTGCCAAATGACGGCGCCTCGGAGACGCGCACATTTCGGGGAATAACGGTGTCATACACGATATTGCCAAAATGGTCCCGTACTTCACTGGCCACCGAATCGGAAAGGTTATTCCGTCGGTCGAACATGGTCAGGACGATTCCCTGAATATCCAAGCCTGGGTTATACGCCTTGCGCACCCGATTGATGGTGCGCACCAATTGGCTGATACCTTCGAGAGCGAAGAATTCACATTGTAAGGGAACGAGAACGGATTCCGCTGCAATGAGGGCATTGACTGTTAAGAGGCCTAATGCCGGCGGGCAGTCGATCAAAACATAATCATAGTTGTCTATTTGGCCCTCCAATGCGGCTTTTAAGCGGTAAAGCCGATCATCCACATCCACCAGCTCAATTTCGGCGCCGGCCAAATCAACACCCGAGGGTACAACTGACAATCCGGGAATATCGGTTTCGATACAGGCAGCCCTTAGATCATGCTCGCCGATGAGGACATGATAGGTGTTGATTGTTCGAGCAACCGGATCAACGCCCAGTCCCGTACTGGCATTACCTTGTGGATCCAGATCGATAATCAGCACGCTTTTTCGAACCGCGGCCAGGGCGGTCGCCAGATTGATGGCGGTGGTTGTTTTGCCCACGCCGCCCTTCTGATTGGCGACGGCAATAATACGTGGAGATGTATTAAAATTATTAATTTCAATCATGGCGTGTTATCGCTTTAATGTTATCAATTTCAAGCACGGCTCCGCCAAGATTGCTGAGCGAAGGGTGCTTCTTAACCTGAATATCCCACTTTTGACGAGTCGTCGTCAATTCTTCTTCGACACCCTGCCCCTTGAGGAAGAAACAGACACCTTTTTTAGCCAACAACGGCTGACTCAGTTCAATTAGATTGTCCAAAGATGTCAAAGCCCTAGCAGTAATATACTGGGCGGGCTGTGGTGGTGAATAATCTTCAATTCGGCCGGAAAAAATTGTCGCCTGAACCCCTGTTGAACGAAGGACTTCGCGCATAAATGCACATTTTTTACCATTCGATTCGACCAGGGTGATGTTATCCCGTCCCATCAGCGCCAGAACCAGACCCGGGAAGCCGGCGCCGCTCCCCAGATCCACCAGGGGGCCCGGTTCACTCAGGTATGGCATGAGTTGGGCCGAATCCAGTACGTGCCGATGCCACGCGTCATCGAGTGTGTTCTTGCTGACGAGATTGATCTTGGCCTGCCATTCAACCAGCCGATCTACCAAAATAGTGAGTCTTTTCAATGTTTCACGTGAAACATCAATCTGTGCGGCAAAGGCGTCTGATCCAAAATGTTGTGGTTTCTTCGACATGACCCACATTATATAGAAGGGGCCGTTTCACGTGAAACAAAAATTATCAGGAGTTAATTAGGCGGCTTTTCGGCTTGACCGCTTTACGTGCCCCAGCAAGGCCGTCAAGGCGGCAGGTGTGACACCGGAGATTCTTGCGGCGGCGCCCAGTGTTACGGGACGAGCCTCCGCGAGCTTGATCTTAATCTCCGTCGATAAGCCGCCGATCGAATCGTAATCTAGATCAGCCGGTAGCTTAAGAGACTCGTCATTGCGATAGGAGCGAATGTCTGGTTCCTGCCGGTCCAGATAGCCGGCATACTTCCCTTCGATTTCCAACTGCTCCTGAATATCGGCGGCAAACGCGCCTAATGCCGGCCAAACTTGCGTTAATCGGGCCAGGGAGACATCGGGATAGGCCAACAAATCCATCGCCGTCCGTCGTACGCCATCCCGATTGATCTTGAATCCGAAATTTCCCAACTCATTCGGTGTGGCGGCACAGGAGAGCGCCACTTCCCTGGCCTGCGCCAAGGTGTTTTGCTTTTCTTCGAAGGCCCGCTGGCGACCGATCCCAACACATCCCGCCACCACACCCATCGGCGTTAATCGCTGATCGGCATTGTCGGCCCGTAAATGGAGGCGATACTCCGCCCGGGAGGTGAACATGCGATAGGGCTCCGAGGTGCCAAGAGTCGTCAGATCATCGATCAACACCCCGATATAGGCGTCCGCGCGATCCAGCCTGAAAGCTTCCTTCCCAGCGGCGGCGCGGGCGGCATTCAATCCCGCTACCAGGCCCTGGGCCCCGGCCTCTTCATACCCGGTCGTGCCATTGAGCTGCCCAGCGAAATAGAGACCCGGCACACGGCGGGTTTCCAGAGACGGCAACAACTCCCGCGGATCCACGTAATCATATTCTATGGCGTACCCCGGCCGGATCATGGTGGCGGTCTCCAGACCTGGAATGGTCTTTAACAGCGCAAGCTGGACATCTTCCGGCAGACTCGTGGAAATACCGTTGGGATAGACCGTCGGATCATCCAAACCTTCCGGCTCCAAGAAAATCTGATGGCGCTCCCGATGGGCAAACCGGACCACCTTATCCTCGATGGAGGGGCAGTAGCGTGGGCCCGTGCTCTCTATTTGCCCGGAATACATGGGCGCCCGATGAAGGTTTGCCTCTATGAGCTTGTGGGACTCCGGCGTGGTCGTAGTGATGTGGCACGCGATCTGCGGAACCGTGATCCGCTCCGTCAAATAAGAGAAGGGAATGGGTGGATCATCCGCCGCCTGCGCCTCGGTCACCGACCAATTAATGGTTCGACCGTCGAGCCGAGGCGGTGTGCCGGTCTTCAAGCGCCCCAGCCGAAACCCCAGCCGCTCAAATGTCTGCGACAGGCCCAGAGCCGGCGCCTCCCCGACCCGGCCCGCCGGGATCTTGGTTTCGCCCATATGAATGAGGCCGCGCAGAAATGTACCCGTCGTAATGACGATGTGTCGGGACGAAATCTCAGCGTCAGATTTCAGTCGGATGCCGCTGAGTTGATCCTGATTATCAAACAGAAGATCGTCCACCTCTCCCGCGGCGATGTCCAAATTATCCTGGTGCTGCAGAATGTCCTGAATTGCTTCGCGATAAAGCGTGCGGTCGGCCTGGGCGCGCGGGCCCCGTACCGCCGGGCCCTTGGACTTGTTCAGCATGCGAAACTGAATGCCGGCCCGATCGATGGCCCGGCCCATAATCCCGTCCAACGCATCAATTTCCCGAACTAGTTGGCCCTTGGCCAAACCGCCGATGGCCGGGTTGCAGGACATCTCGCCGATGGTTTCCCGTTTATGTGTGACGAGCAGGGTTTTCGCCCCAAATCGAGCGGACGCCGCCGCCGCTTCACAACCGGCATGACCGCCACCGACAACGATCACATCATAAGATTTAAGGGGGCCTGACTTCTCCATGGAGCGGGAATGTAGGCAGGTCAGATTCAGAAGTCAATTGAATGAAAGTGGGCGTTAAAACCAGCCGTTACATCATAAAATCGCATGAGACGCCAAAATCAGTATACTGTGAGAAGGTCGATTATATTTCCCATATATAGTGTTTCACGTGAAACACTTACCCCTGTGGCGAGTCCTCATTTTCCAATGCAAAATTCCTTGAAGATCACGTCGAGGATATCTTCCACATCCACCCGCCCGGTAATCCGGCCCAAAGCCCTAACCGCCAGCCGAAGATCTTCGGCCGCGAGTTCGCTGGCCGAGGCTTCTTGAAACCGCCGCAGAGATACCAAACAACCGGCCAAGGCGTCACGATGGCGTTGCCGGGTCAGAGACGGCGCCGAGGCGGGCGTATATGCGTCTCTAATCCGAGCCTCGATAAAATCCAATATAGTCGCAAGGTTCTCACCGGTGTGGACGGAGACCTGTATCGCCGGGCAGGGAAGGTGGGATAAGCCATCTTCCAGTTTCCACCCAAGATCAGATTTGTTGACCAAGATGATGTCTTGAGCCGGATCGATCAGTCGAACTGTTGATTCATCAACCTCGGGCCAGCTCGCACCGTCGAAGACCACCACTTTAAAATCCGCGAGCTCCGCCCGGTCTTCCGCACGACGGACCCCTTCCGCTTCGACCGCGTCGCCGCTCTCCCGAATCCCGGCCGTGTCCGCCAGGGTTACCGGGAACCCTCCCAAATCCAGATGTGCCTCAATGATATCCCGGGTCGTGCCGGCGGTTTCCGAGACAATGGCCACGTCGCGGCGCGCCAGCCAGTTCAACAGGCTGGATTTGCCAGCATTGGGGGGACCGATGATCGCCACCTGCACCCCATCGCGGATGGCCTGACCACGGCGATTATCATCCAGGTGGGTCTCAATCTCGGACACGATAGCCGCAATCTCCTCATCCACCTGGGCCCGGAGCCCAGGTGGCAGGTCCTCGTCGGAGAAATCGATCTCCGCTTCGAACAGGGCCGCTGCATGCACCAGCCGGTCACGCCACCCTTCATACAGCTCGGCCAGTTCGCCACTCATCTGTCGGCGGGCTTGCCGTCGTTGGGCGTCCGTTTCCGAATCAATAAGATCGGCAAGCCCTTCAGATTGGGTCAAATCCAACTTACCGTTGTCGAAAGCGCGCCGGGTAAACTCGCCCGGTTCAGCAGAACGAAAATCGTTTTGCGCGGACAGAATTTTCGTCATGGCGGCGATGACGGCCGGGCTCCCATGAAGATGAATCTCGGCCACGTCTTCCCCGGTAAAACTGGCCGGACCGGCAAACCAAAGGAGCAATCCATCGTCGATCTCTTCACCGAGCGCCGGGTCGGTGATCTTCACCCGTACGGCATGACGAGGCTCCGGAACCGCAATACCCGTAAGAGACGTGACCGCCCTCGCTGTGGCCGGTCCGGAGAGACGAAATACGGCAATGCCCGCTTTGCCGCCGCCGCTGGACAAGGCGAAGATCGATTCGGCTGTGAAAGAATCGGTCATTACTGAATCAAAACAAACACTTAGCTGGTCTCCTGAAAGCGCGCCATTTAGTCAGAAGCGGGGGCATTTGTGAACCTCTTTTTGGGAAGTGTTTTCCTCTTGGCGTTGAACCCGATAAGGTGCGGGAAACGACAAGGAACACCCCCATGGCCGAACTCTCAAACCAATTGGGCGCTGAATCCAGCCCCTATCTTCTGCAGCACAAAGACAACCCCGTACACTGGCTACCGTGGGGAGACGAAGCCTTCGACATCGCCAAGAAAGAGGATAAACCTGTTTTATTATCAATAGGTTATGCCGCCTGTCATTGGTGTCATGTGATGGCTCACGAGAGCTTCGAGTCGGATGAAATTGCCGCACAGATGAACGAACATTTCGTGAACATTAAGGTGGACCGGGAGGAGCGGCCGGACATCGATTCCATCTACATGTCGGCCATCACCTTGATGGGAGAGCAGGGGGGGTGGCCCCTGACCGTGTTCCTCACCCCCGATGGCGAGCCCTATTGGGGCGGAACGTATTTTCCGCCGGAAAGCCGCTACGGCCGGCCGGGCTTCCCGGATGTTCTCAAGGCCATGGCCAACGTCTACCACGACCAAAAGGACAAAGTGATCGCCAATACCACGGCTTTAAAAGAAGCGCTGGACGGTGTTTCTGCGGTTAAGGATACGGGCCGGGGCGGGCTTACCAGCGTCGATGAGTTGGACGGGCTGGCGGCCGACGCAGTGCGGATGATCGATCCCTTGCGAGGCGGCACGGTGGGCGCGCCAAAATTTCCTCAACCCACATTCCTGCAATTCTTCTGGCGGGCCTATAAGCGCACCGGCAATGAGAACTTCAAAAACGCGACACTCATTTCCTTGATCCAGATGTGCCAAGGCGGAATCTACGATCACCTGGGCGGGGGCTTCGCCCGCTACTCCACCGACGAGGTATGGCTGGTGCCCCACTTCGAAAAGATGCTCTACGACAATGCGCAACTCGCCGAGCTGATGACGCTCGTGTGGCAGGAAACCGATCACTCCCTCCTCAAGGTCCGCATCGCCGAAACCATCGACTGGGTCATCCGCGATCTTGGGCTGGAGGGCGGCGGCCTCGCCGGTACGCTGGACGCCGACAGCGAAGGCGTGGAGGGCAAGTTCTATGTTTGGTCGGAACAGGAAATCGATCAGGTGTTGGGCGAGGAGTCGGGGTTCTTCAAATCCGTCTATGACGTCAGCGCCGGCGGCAACTGGGAAGGGGCCAACATCCTCAACCGCACACAGACATTGGCGCTGGGCTCAGAAGAGGACGAGGTCCGGCTCAAGGCCGCGCGGGATAAACTGCTGACGGTCCGCGACAAACGCATCTGGCCGGGCTTGGACGACAAAGTCCTGGCCGACTGGAACGGCATGATGATCGCCGCCATGGCGTACGCGTCTGTTACATTCGAACGGCCCGACTGGATGGTCGCGGCGCGGCGCGCGTATGATTTTGTCCGCACCGAGATGGCCCGGGGCGACCGGCTGGTGCACGCTTGGCGGGACGGCGGTTCCAAAGGCAATGACGTGCTGGATGACTACGCCCAGATGATCAGCGCCGCCCTGGCGCTCTATCAGCTCACCGGCGAACAGGCGGACCTGGGCCAGGCCATCCGCTGGCTGGATAGTGTCGATGCGCAGTTCTGGGATGAGAAAGACGGGGCCTATTTCCTGACCCCGGCGGACGCGACCGGACTCATCACCCGCACCCGCAACGCCTTCGACAATGCGACGCCCTCGGGGAACGGGACCATGGTGGAAAATCTGGCGACCCTCTATCACCTCACTGGCGACGATAGGTACCGGGAAAAAGCCGACAAGATCGTCGATGTGTTTTCCCGCCAGCCCGCCAGCCAATACGCCAACATGACCAGCGTGCTGAACGGATTTGAACGTCTCGCCAATGCGGTTCAGGTGGCGCTGATCGGCGATCCAAAGATGGACGATATTGCCGCATTGCGCCGGACGGCGCTGGCCGCCGGCAAACCCGACCTGATCCTCTCCATCGTTGCGCCGGGGACCGATCTGCCGGCTGGGCACCCGGCCACCGGCAAGGGCCAAGTGGAGGGTAAGGCCACGGCTTATGTCTGCGTCGGCAGTGTTTGCGGTCTGCCGGTGACGGACGCGGCCGGCCTCTCTGACGCCCTGGCGGCGGTGTAGATTTTTCCCATGCCGCACCTGTCTCTCATCAGCCCGGTGGGTGAGCTCACCGTCTTCGAGGAAGACGATAAGATCATCTCCCTGGATTGGGGCCGTGCGCCCGAGGCGCGGATCACGCCGCTCCTCATGGAGGCCAAGACCCAGCTTCGGTTTTACTTTCAGAAAAAACTGAAAGGCTTTGATCTGCCCCTGGCCCCTGCCGGCACGGATTTCCAACAGCGGGTGTGGCGACAAATGCAGGCCATCCCGTTCGGCGAGACGCAAACCTATGGCGAGATCGCCCAGAAGATTAAAAGCGGCGCGCGGCCCGTCGGCACGGCGTGCGGACGCAACCCGATCCCCATCATTATTCCTTGTCACCGGGTGGTTAGTGCTACCGGGCTCGGCGGTTATTCGGGGGCAGGGGGGCTCGACACCAAAAAATCCCTACTGGCCTTCGAGGGCGCGCTCTAAGCTCGCCCACCAGCCGCGCCCACTAGCCTCGCCCACTAGCCTCGCATTGACATCATCGCGTTTCCAACCATAACTCTGATCATCAATCTAAAACCCCACTGGGAAAGGGAGACCCATGACAAAAGCCATCAAAATTTACGAGACCGGCGGGCCCGAAGTGCTCAAGTACGAAGACGTGGAAGTCGGCGATCCGGGCGAGGGCGAAATTCGCATCCGCCAGACCGCCTCCGGTTTGAACTTCATCGACTGCTATCAGCGCTCCGGCCTCTACCCGATGGATTTACCCTGTGTGCTGGGCTCAGAGGCCGCAGGCGTGGTCGAGGCGGTGGGTCCCGGTGTGGACATGGCCATCGGCCAACGTGTCGCTTACGCGGGCGCTAGAGGCTCCTACGCGGAAGAGCGCTTAATCCCGGCCGGCGCGGTGGTGCCGGTGCCGGACAGTGTCGAGGACAACACCGCCGCCGCCATGATGCTGAAGGGCATGACCGTACACATGCTGTTGCACAAGTGCTACGCGGTGCAGCCGGGTGACACGATCCTGGTGCACGCGGCGGCCGGCGGCGTCGGCTCGATCATGTGCCAATGGGCCAACGTGATCGGCGCGACCGTGATCGGCACCGTTGGCAGCGAGGAAAAAGCGGCCAAGGCGAAAGCCAACGGCGCGCATCACACCATCAACTACCGGACCGAAAACTTTACCGACCGGGTGAAGGAAATCACCGACGGCAAGGGCGTGCCGGTGGTCTATGATTCCATCGGCAAGGATACGTTCGAGGGCTCGCTCGATTGTCTGAAACCGTTCGGCATCCTGGTCACCTTCGGCAATGCGTCGGGCCCCATCGAGGCGGTGCAGCCCCTGACCCTGATGAACAAGGGCTCGCTCTCCATCAGCCGGCCGTCCCTGATGCACTATACCGAAGACCGGCAGGCCGCCGCCGCGGCCCTGTTCGATGTGGTCGGCAGCGGCAAGGTGAAAATCGAGATCGGCCAGACTTTCCCGCTCGCGCAAACGGCGGACGCGCACATCGCACTGGAAAGCCGGCAGACGACCGGGTGTACGGTTCTGACGATGTGACGGTATTACCGTCGTCCACGGACCGGCAACGCCGTGACCCGTGGATCCAATTTTCAATTATGAACATGGGTACGCGGATCACGGCCTAACGGCCGGTCCGCGCATGACGCTATAAGGGACGGGCCCGGCCCGATCCGCCTATCTTTTTTTGCGCCGAGACCCGCGTATCTTTTTTGCCGCCGTCATCTGAACGCGTCCCCCCCGACTCGCGAAGCGATTGTCGGGGGTCCATAACCTAGCATCCATGGATACCCGAGACTTGGTCCCAATTAACATTGGTCCCAACTCGGGCACGACGCGGTAAAGGAAGGGGAAGGCCAGAGGTCCACGGGTCTTCGCCCGTGGAGGACACCTTACGTATTCATCGAGTCGAAGAAATCGTCGTTGGTCTTCGATTCCTTCAGTTTATCGATCAGGAACTCCATGGAATCGACGACGCCCATCGGGTTGAGGATGCGGCGCAGCACCCACATTTTCGACAGCGTGCCCTTGTCGACCAGCAGCTCTTCCTTCCGGGTGCCGGACCGGGTGATGTCCATGGACGGCCAGGTTCGTTTGTCGGTGAGTTTGCGGTCGAGAATGATTTCCGAGTTACCGGTGCCCTTGAACTCTTCGAAGATCACCTCATCCATGCGCGAGCCGGTGTCGATCAGCGCGGTGGAAATGATAGTCAGCGAGCCGCCTTCCTCGATATTCCGGGCGGCGCCGAAGAACCGCTTGGGCCGCTGCAGGGCGTTGGCGTCTACACCACCGGTCAGCACCTTGCCCGAAGACGGCACTACGGTGTTGTAGGCGCGGGCCAGCCGAGTGATGGAGTCCAGCAGGATCACCACGTCCCGTTTGTGTTCAACCAGCCGCTTAGCTTTTTCAATGACCATCTCGGCCACCTGTACGTGTCGGGCCGCCGGCTCGTCGAAGGTGGAGCTGACCACTTCGCCTTTAACTGAGCGGTCCATGTCGGTCACTTCCTCCGGCCGTTCATCGATCAGCAGCACGATCAGATAGCATTCCGGATGATTGGCGGCGATGGAGTGCGCTATGTTCTGCAGCATCACCGTCTTGCCGGTCCGGGGCGGCGCGACGATCAGCGCCCGCTGGCCCTTGCCGACCGGGGTGATCAGATCCAGCACCCGGGAGGTCGGATCGTCCTTCATGTCCTGAACTTCCATGACCAGACGTTCATCCGGATAGAGCGGTGTCAGGTTGTCGAAGTTGATGCGATGCCGCACGTCGCCCGGATCGCCAAAGTTGATGGCGGTGACTTTGAGAAGCGCGAAATACCGCTCCCCATCCTTGGGCGCGCGAATTTGACCTTCCACCGTGTCTCCGGTCCTGAGACCAAAACGCCGCACCTGGCTCGGCGAGACGTAGATATCGTCCGGGCCCGGCAGGTAATTGGATTCCGGGGAACGCAAAAAGCCAAACCCGTCCTGGAGGACTTCCAGCACACCGATGCCAAAGATCGGCACGTCGTTTTCCGCGAGCTGTTTGAGAATGGCGAACAGCATATCCTGCTTACGCAGCGTGCTGGCGTTCTCGATCTCCAGCTCTTCGGCGAATTTCAGAAGGTCGGGGGGTGATTTTTGCTTAAGTTCTTGAAGGTCCATGACGGTTCACACTTAGGTTGGGAATGGCCTGAAAACAGCTCCACGAACGTGGAGATTGGGAATTGTCCTGCGGGACCGCAACGATGCTATGACAGAAAATAATCGAAGAAGGTATTGAGTGCTTAGCCCCAGAGTTGGGCCCGCGTGATCTGGGGGAGAAATACCCAATTCGGATTCAGAAGTCAAATGCCGTTTTCGTTATCGTGCAGACAAAGTGCCTGAAATACATGGCAAAATTATGACAGGCACAGTGAAAATTCACCTAGAACGGCTTCACCACCACCATGATAACGATGAAGATCATCAGAACCGTCGGCGCTTCGTTGGCCCAGCGGTAAAACTTGGCGGACTTGGTGTTTTTGTCCGCCTCGAAGTCCTTACGCCAGCGTGACAATGCGCCATGCATACCGCCCATGAAGAAAATACACACCAGTTTGACCCACAGCCACACGTCCGACCAGCTATCGCCATCCAGATTGGCCAACAGAATACCACCCAGGATAAACGCCACGCCCATGGCCGGGTTGATAATGGCGCGCAGCAGCCGGCGTTCCATCGCCTTCAGGGTTTCCGACAATTCCGAACCCGGCGCGGCGTCACAGTGATAGACATAGAGCCGGGGCAAATACAGCATGCCCGCCATCCAGGCGATCACCGAGATGATGTGCAAAGCCTTGATCCAAAGATACCAGTCGGCGGAAAGATCAATCATCTCGGTTCCGTTCAGATTTAGATCACGCTACAGGGGCAACGGCTATGATTGCCGGGACAGTAGCGCACATTGTCGACCGGTCCCAAGCCGATTTTATTTTTCAGCGCCGCATTGGCCACATTGGCCAGACCGGCGATGAACTCCGGATGGGTGCCCACCGCCGGCACACGGGCATAGGACGGCAGACCCAGTTCATCGGCCTGGTGTTTGTATTCGATATCCAATTCCACCAGGGTTTCGGAATGCTCCGAGACGAAGGCGATGGGCAGGATCACGACACCCACCTTATCGGCCGCGGCGCGTTTCAGCTCGTCATCCAGGGACGGGCCGATCCATTCCAACGGGCCCACCCGGCTTTGATAGCACACCGCCCAGTCATCCGCGTTCAGGCCGACGGCTTGCCCCAACGCTGCGGCAGACTGTTCCACCTGCCATTGATAGGGATCACCGCCATCGACGATTTTTTTCGGCAAACCATGGGCGGAAAACAACACGCGAACAGAATTTCCGGCGGCAACCGACGCCAAACTTTCCTTGAGAAGCGCGGCCTGAGAAGACACCCAGCCTGGCTCCACCGGGTAACAGCAAATGCTGTAGGTCGGCACATCGAGACCTAATTTTTTCGCCGTCTTTTGCCAATCCTCCAGTGACGATCCTGTCGTGGTCGTGGAATATTGCGGATAGAGGGGCAGCAAAATCACATCATCCGGCTGGTAGGCCACAACATCCCGCACAGTTTGCTCGGCCATCGGATGCCAATAGCGCATGCAGATAAACACTTCCGTGTCATCTTCGGGCCAGGCCTGATGCAGCGCTTGTTTCAGCGCGGTTGCTTGATCCCGCGTCAGTTCCAACAGCGGTGATTTGCCGCCGATTTCCGCATAAATGGCTTGAGCTGTCGGCGCCCGGCGGGTCGAGATCAGTTTGGCCAGCGGAATCCGAAACAGGCCGGGCAGGCCGATAATCGCCGGGTCTTTAAACAGGTTATAGAGGAAAGGCTGCACCGCGTCCGGCCCATCAGGTCCCCCCAAATTAAATAAAACAATCGCGTGTTTTGCCATGGTCGGTATTTAGTCTCCACGCACGATCTCGAGGAGACGCTCCACATGGGTAACCGGCGTGTCAGGCAATACCCCATGACCCAGATTAAAAATCAGCGGGCCCTTGCTCAACACGTCGAGGATTCGTTTCGCCTCGGCTTCTATAGATTCGCCGCCGGCCAGCAACGCCAGATTGTCCAGATTTCCTTGGACGGCCGTGTGGACCTGAACATGATCCCGCGCCCATTCCAACGGTACCGTGGAATCCAGCGATACGGCATCCACCCCGGTTTTTTCGGCAAAAGTTGCATACTGAAGACCGGCGCCACGGGGAAACCCAATGATCGGCACCTGGGGAAACCGATCTTTCACCGCACCGATGATTTTCTGAAACGGCGCGATGACCCAGCGCTCAAACTGATCCGGCGGCAGCACACCCGCCCAACTATCGAAAATCTGCAATGCTTCCGCGCCGGCCTCTACCTGCTTAATCAAATAGCTGGTGGTCGACTCAGTCAGAATATCGATCAACTTTTGAAATTCCGCCGGGGCGCGATACGCCCAGCTGCGTACCGTGTGATAATCTTTACTGCCCGCTCCCTCGACCACATAGGTCGCCACCGTCCAAGGTGCGCCGGCAAATCCGATGAGCGTCACGTCTTCCGGTAATTCTTTTCGAAGCCGGGTCACGGTTTCATAAACCGGGGCAAGGTGTTCATGCAGTCTCTCATCCTGAAGACGATCGATCTCTGCCACGGTCCGGATTGGATCCAGTTTGGGCCCGGCGCCGGGCACAAAGGAAACCTTCTGACCCAACGCGTCCGGAATGACCAGAATATCACTGAATAAAATGGCGGCATCCATGCTATAGCGCCGGATCGGTTGCAGGGTGACTTCCACCGCCATATCCGGTGTGTAACAAAAATTGAGGAAGTTCTCGGCCTTGGCGCGCAGGTCTTTGTATTCCTGCAAATGCCTGCCAGCTTGGCGCATCAGCCAAACCGGTGGCGGGTTCAGGGTTTCTCCGGCAAGAACCCGAAGCAAGGGTTTGGTCTGTGTGGTCATGAAAGGCCCGTCGGATAAGGTGTTCGGATGAGGTATGAGGTAAGCTTGGCCGGGAAGTTATACAAATCTCTCTATCAATATAATATATAATATAAAAAGGTAATGGTTGTTGTTGGGGCCGGTATAAAGTGGATTAAAATTTTTCCCCAACTTATCACCGATTTTTCTTCGTCGTTTCGCGACACCTCGATTTCCGGTGATAGATGCCGGGATAAACATTTTGAGATCCGGATTCAGTGAAGAGTCTCCAAGACTTATTACAGATAATTCAATTGTGAATCTTGGGGATGGTTGTCCGAGAATTCGTCCATATCTCCTAATTCAGTTTGAAAGGATATTTTTATTCGGTTTGAATAGCGATGGGATTGATTTCGCCCTTAGGTGCGGAAATTTTCCCGGTTCCGGAAAATGGCCTGGTTATCCCCAGACTGTCACCGCTCCATACCGAAAGTTTTCAGCCGACCGATAACCATTATGACTGAAACCCACTTACATTTGGTCTCTGACGCGACGGGCGAAACGGTTCAGTCGGTCGCTCGCGCCTGCCTGATACAGTTCGACGATGTGGAACTCAGCGAACACATCTGGACCCTGGTCCGCAACGAACGTCAGCTAGACGAGGTCATCCGAGGCATCGAAGCCCATCCGGGCTTCGTGCTGTTCACCATGGTCGATCCGGATATGCGGACTAAGCTCCAGTCCGCCTGCCGGCGTTTGCGGCTTCCTTGCGTGGCGGTGCTGCAGCCGGTGATGGCGGCTCTCAGCGGCTATTTAAAAACCGAGGAACATGCCCAACCCGGCCGGCAACACACGCTGGATGCGGAATACTATGAGCGCATTTCGGCCATGGACTACGCGATGGCGCACGATGACGGCCAGGCGACTTGGAACCTGGAGGAAGCAGACGTCGTATTGGTCGGCGTGTCGCGCACTTCAAAAACGCCGACCTGTGTGTATCTTGCCAACCGGGGCATCAAGGCCGCCAACATTCCCATCGTCATGGGTGTGGACCTGCCGGAAGATCTGTTCCAGCTCAAGAAGCCGCTGATCGTCGGGCTCACAAATGATACGCGAAAACTATTACAGGTGCGGCGCAACCGGCTGCGAATGCTCAATGACGGCAGCGAATCAGAGTATGTCGATCCCCAGGCCGTCAGGGACGAGGTGAACTTTGCCAAGCGGCTGTTTACAGAACAGGGCTGGCCGGTGATCGACATTTCGCGGCGCTCCATCGAAGAAACCGCCGCGGCGATTATTCAACTACGCCAAAGCCGGGCGGAGCAGGGCCTATGAGCGCGCGCCTGGTCCTGGCCTCGGGCAGCGGGGTGCGCGCCATGCTGCTCAGAAATGCGGGTCTCGATTTTGATGTTCAGCCCGCGGATGTGGACGAGGACGCTATTAAGCAAGCCTTCTCCGACCTTAGCCCGGAAGACCTTGCGCTGAAACTGGCGGAAGAAAAGGCGTTAGCGATTTCTGCCGTGCGATCAGGTGATCTGGTCATTGGGGCCGATCAGATTTTGGAATGCGACGGCGTCTTATTCGACAAGCCCAAAGGGTATGATGGTGCGCGTGATCATATGAACAAGCTGCGGGGCCGGACCCACCGGCTGATTGCCGCAAGTTGCGTGGCCGAGGGCGGAGAAATTCTCTGGCGCAACGTGGAGGAGGCCCGGCTCACCATGCGGGATTTCAGCGATGAATTCCTGGACCATTATCTGGCGACGGCTGGCGACGGAATCCTGGCCTCGGTCGGCGCCTACCGGCTGGAGGAAATGGGCATTCAATTGTTTGAAAAAATCGACGGTGATCAGACCACGATTCTGGGCCTGCCGTTATTGCCCCTGTTCGGCTTTTTACGCGGCCGCGATGTGATGGCCGGCTGATGCTGACCGGCGCTGCAAAAATCGCCGGCGTCATGGGGTGGCCCGTGTCTCATTCCCTGTCTCCCCGGCTTCATGGCTATTGGCTCCGGGAGTACGGGATCGACGGGGCGTATGTTCCCCTGGCCGTGTTGCCGGAGAAAATCACCGAGGCGATCCGCGGATTGCCGGCGTTGGGATTCGCCGGAGCCAATGTCACAATCCCTCATAAAGAGGCCGCCTTTGCCGCCATGGATGAAACCGATGCGGCGGCCACCGCCATGGGCGCGGTGAACACCATCGTTGTGCGGCAGGACGGCACTCTGTTTGGCTCGAACACCGACGGATATGGCTTCATGGAAAGTATCCGGGCGGAGCTTCCTGATTGGCGCGCTGATCAAGGGCCGGTTCTGATCCTGGGCGCCGGCGGCGCCGCGCGGGGCATCGCGGTGACGTTGCTTGGCGCAGGGGCAAATGAAATTCGCCTTGCCAACCGCACGCAAAAACGGGCCGATGACCTGGCTGATCTATTGGGCGACGCGGCCACCGCCGTGACCTGGGAAGACCGGGCCGGCGCCGTTGACGGTGCGGCGCTAGTGGTCAATACCACCAGCCTGGGCATGACCGGCAAGGAGCCGTTGGAGATTGACCTTGCCGGGCTGGACGGCGATGCCATCGTCTACGACATCGTCTATACCCCGCTGGAAACACCTCTGTTGGCGGCGGCACGGGCGAAGGGCAACACCGGCATCGATGGGCTGGGGATGCTGCTGCATCAGGCGCGGCCCGGATTCGAGGCCTGGTTCGGCATCAGGCCTCAAGTGACCGCCGCCCAGCGGGATTTCGTTTTGGGCGCGAAATAATGGTGATTCTAGGACTCACCGGCTCCATCGGCATGGGCAAAAGCACGGCCGCCGCGATGTTCCGGATGCTGGGTGTGCCGGTGCATGACGCCGATGCGACCGTCCATAAATTGACCGGTCCCGGCGGCAAGGCCGTCGCGGCGATAGAGGCCGCTTTTCCGGGGGTGGTGAAGGACGGCGCGGTGGATCGCCAAGCCCTCGGCAAAGCCGTCTTCGAAAAGCCGCCCGAGCTCCGTAAACTCGAATCGATTCTCCATCCGCTGGTGCGCCAACAACAAAACCGGTTTTTACGCAGCGCCGCCAACCGCCGGGCGCGGCTGGTGGTGCTTGATATTCCGTTGCTGTTCGAAACCGGGGGCGATCAATTCTGTGACGCCGTAGCGGTGGTCTCTGCGCCGGAATCTCTCCAGAGAATCAGGGTGTTATCGCGGCCCGGCATGACCGAAGACAAGTTCCGCTCCATCCTTGCCCAGCAAGTGCCGGACGCGGAAAAACGCCGGCGCGCTGATTTCATCATTCCGACCGGGCGCGGCAAACGGCCAAGCTTGCAATCCATCCGCCGCTTAATCAAAGTGGCCGAGACCCTGCCGGCCACTCATTGGCCGCCGAAAGGGCCGCCCAGACGCACCGCAAAGAGATAGAAGCCGCATATGAGAGAAATTGTCCTCGATACGGAAACCACCGGCCTGAATCCGGCCAACGGCGACCGGATCGTCGAGATCGGTTGTATCGAGCTGATTAATCACGTGCCCTCGGGCAACAACTTTCACCAATACATCAATCCCGAACGGCCCATGCCCGAAGAAGCCTTCAACGTACACGGCCTATCCGAGGAATTCCTGGCCGACCACCCGGTGATGGCAGATGTGATGGACGCCTTTGTCGCATTTATCGGCGATGCGCCGCTGGTCATCCACAATGCGGAATTCGACATGCGCTTCATCAATGCGGAGTTGGGGCTGTTGAACCAGCCGCCGTTGAAGATGGATCGGGCCATCGATACGGTTCGCTTGGCCCGGGAAAAGTTTCCCGGCGCACCGGCCAGCCTGGATGCGCTCTGCAAAAGATTCAACATCGACAATTCGTCGCGGACCTTACACGGCGCACTCTTGGATGCGGAGTTGTTGGCCGAAGTTTATTTGGAACTGATTGGCGGACGGCAGACCGACATGGGCCTGACGGCGAATACCGCTGCTGCCGGAGCAACCATCAAAGATCAGGAGCGAGTGCGTCGTGAGCCCCGGCCCCATGCGGCCAGCGCCGAAGAACAGGCCGCCCATAAAACTTTCCTGGAAAAGATCAAAGATCCGATCTGGACGGCCTGAGACAGGGGGGCTAGGCTCTCTTTATGGGTATTGCAACAGACACGATTGCCCGAATTGCAGAGCCCGGCCAGCCGGTTGCCGACCCGTCCGAATGGACCGGTGCGGCGTTGGAAGCTCGTAGCGACTGGGTGTATCCCGTGAGCGATGCTGACCTTGCCGGCCTGCACGATATGGCGCGCACCATCCGATCCGGTATCGGCGACGCGGCGGAACGTCTGCTCAGCATGGAAAAAGAAGCGTTTGATCTGGGCCCGGTTGCAGCGACCGTCGCCCACATCAGATCACAATTGGCTGATGGTTTGGGGGTTGCGGTGCTGCGCGGCCTGCCGGTCGATGATTGGGACCGGGTGGACCTGATGATTGCCTATTGGGGGATCGGCCGGCATCTGGGCCGGGCGCTGTCCAACAATGGGGAGGGGGACATGATGGGCCATGTCCTGAACGCGGGGCGCGACTATAGCCACCCCAACCACCGGGGCTACCAGACCAATGTCACCATGGACTATCACGTGGATCAGTGCGACATCGTGACGCTTCTGTGCCTCCAAACCTCAAAGTCCGGCGGCCAGTCGAAACTGGCGAGCTCGGTCGCCGTCCACAACGAAATGCTGCGCCGCCGCCCCGATCTGGTCGAAGAGCTGCGGGCTGCGTTCTATTGGACCCGGCACGGTGAAATCGGGTCCGGGCAAAAGCCCTGGTATACGGCGCCGATTTTTAACTATGTGGATAATTATCTCTGCACCTCTTCCGGTCCCAAACATATCGAAAAGGGCCACGCGCTTGGCGACACGCCGGATCTTACACCCGCCCAAATCGAAGCCATGGCGCTATTAGCCGAAATTTGCGAGGAGTTGCATGCCGAGATCGCGTTCAAGAAGGGCGATGTCCAACTGCTTAACGGCGCGGTTACCATGCATACCCGCACCGCCTTCGAGGATTGGCCGGAACCGGAACGCCGCCGGCATCTCTGGCGGCTGTGGCTGGCCGCGCCGGATATCCGCCCGCGCTCGCCCTATTTTGAGAACTGGAAAAACGGCGTTCAGGTCGACGGAATGACAGAGAGACTGCGGATCGAATACGAAAACGGCGGCGGTTAGAGGGGTCTAACTCCGCATCCAGGCGTGACCCCAGAGATTAAGCGCCCGGTTGTCGTGCGGCCAGGTGCGGAATTCCTGATCATAGGTAAAGGTTTCCAGTTCGGCTGAGATTTCCACATTGTTGCCGTCCGGATCATTGACGAAGATAAACAGATTGTTGCCGGCGCCGTGGCGGCCCGCCCCCCAAACGATTTCCACACGATGATCGGCGAAGTGATCGCCCCAGTCCCGGATATCGTTCCAACAGCTTGCCTCGTTGGCGAAATGATCCAACCGCGCGCTGTCAGAGCGGAAAAACGCCATGGAATGATGCATCTCGTCGGAGCGGATAAAGCAAGCGGTGCGTTCACCGGTTTCTTCCTCGACGCAGACGTCGGACAGCTTGAAGCCCAACACATCCAAATAGAATTCAATCACCACCGGCAGTTGGGTGGTGGCGAAAACAATATGCTGTAGATGACCTGGCCGCGGATCCATCTCTGCCCGCTTGTCCTTGGCGAGACCGAACAGCAGCCGGTTGCCGTCCGGGTCGGTAAAGGAATAGGCGCCGTCTTCGAACACTGGGCTGGCGTCATCCTGGCAGTCCACACCCCTGCCTTCCAGGTAGCTGCGCATCCGCTGCAGATGACGTGCGTCCGCTAAATTAAAGGCGATGAAATGAACCTGCTTTTTCTTTCCGGGACGCAGCAGCACATCGCGCTGCTTACCCCGCATCCAAACCGTGTCGCCGGCGGATTCGGGCGCCATCTCCATGATGTCCCGATACCACTCGGCCATCGCGGGCACGTCGTCCGTGCCCAAACAAACATGGTGAAATTGCGCGGGCCAAATCAAACGGTCTTCGGTCATGAAAGGATCGCCTTACGCTTCGTCGTTTCCGCTTTCTGCGTCGTTTGCGGCGTGCTGCGCCTGATGGGCCGCCAGCACCCGCTGCTGATAGAGTTGGGCGAAGTCGATAGGGGCCAGCATCAGCGGGGCAAAACCGCCGTCGCCGGTCAGGTCGGCGACAACCCGGCGCATGAACGGGAAAATAATCAAAGGGCACTCGATCAGCAGGATCGGGCCGAGATTCTCCGCCGGCACGTTGACGGTGAACAGGCCCGCATAGATCACCTCGCAGATATAGGCGAGTTGATCCTTGACCTTTGCCTCAGCCCGGACGGTAAGAACCACCTCAAAGACATTTTCTCCCTTCGCATTCGCTTCCACATCGATATTGACTTCGATGGCCGGCACCTCGCTCTGCATCAAGGCAAATATTTCGGGTGCGGCCGGGGCTTCAAAGGAAAGGTCTTTGATATATTGACCGTTGATCATCAGCGGCGCTTCGGGCGCCGCGCCCGGACCGGCGGCATCGCCTCCCTCGGGTTCGGGGGTGAACCGTTCGCCGGGGATGATGTCGTCGTTGTCGTCGTCTGCCATGGGATGTCCTCGTCGGGTTGTGGGTCGGGCGCCGGGCCGACCGGCGGCAAAAATTCTATGATAATTCTGATGGCGCTTTGGGTAGCATTATTCGATGCGGCGCACAATCGTGTCAGGGTTCGTTGCCTCTTGGTCCGGCTCCGCGTTAGGGGACACATCCGTATACTCCCCGTCGATCACCGGCCCATCCCCGCCTTGTCTGTCCCAGCCCGTTCCGTCCGGGTTGGATTCTCCGTCATATCCGCCGGTGGTGTGCACATGGATTGTGCTGCGATTGGCGAAAACCGCGGCCAGCACCGCCATCACCATGCTCCGCACCGGCGGCAAAAACAGAAGGAACCCCATGGCGTCGGTAATAAAGCCCGGCGTCAACAACAAAGCACCGGCAAACAGCAGGCACGCGCCGTCGAACATCTCCCGTAGCGGCACCCGCCCCGCCTCCATTTCTTCCTGGACCTTGAAGAGGGTCGCCAGGCCTTGGCGGCGTAATAGCCCTGTGCCGGCAATGGCGGTCACAACGACTATGCCCAGGGTCGGCCAGAGGCCGATCTCCTCACCAACGTATATAAAAACGGCAATTTCGGCGATGGGAATGCCGATAAATGCCGCCAAAAGGATATAGCCCAATTTGATCTCCGTGTGACCATGCGGGCGTGCCCCCTTGAACGGCGGCGTCACCGGCATATGTATAGAGAGATAGACCGGAACGGCCTATTGCGCTACCCCGTGTGCGGCTTTTCAGCCGAATGGGCTGGAAATCGCCGCAAATTTGGGACCAACGGGACCAACCTGTGACTAGACCGGCGCGCGATGACAGAGTAGTGTAGGCGGAGACAACCCTTGGGAAGCGTTTGGGTCCGGATTGTTTGGTGGGCGCGGTAAACGCTATAAGCATTCTTGAAAGTTTAAAAGCCGATGGGCGAAGGCATCCAAGTTTTTGACATAATTTTGTTTGCGATGATCGCAGCCTTCCTGATTCTGCGATTGCGCAGCGTGTTGGGGCGCCATCGTCATGACGGCCGGCCGGAAGAAGGTGGTTTCGATCCGTCGAACCGCGTGCCGCACAATGACGACAACGTCATTTCCCTGCCGGATCAGGGCGCTGATCGAAACGCCCCCTCTGGACAGTTGGACTCTCCGGCGGAGACGATCCCCGACACGCCCCTTGAAGCGGGCATGACCCAAATTCAAATTGCGCTGCGCGACTTTGACCGCCAGGAATTTATGGTCGGTGCGCGCACAGCGTTTGAAATGATCATCCAGGCGTTTGCCGAAGGTGACCGGGAATTGTTGCAATCTCTGCTGAGTCCCGAGGTCTACAGCAATTTCCTGTCGGCGATCACGTCGCGGGAAGCCGCCAACGAGACGTTGGAAAACAATCTTGTCCGAATCGTTTCCGCCGAGCCGCTCGAAGCCGAAATGGACGGAAAGATGGCGATGATCACCATGAAGTTCGTGACCGAGCAGATCAACGCGACCCGCGATGCCGCCGGTGAAGTCGTCGATGGCGATCCCGATCATATTTCCGAGATCACCGACATCTGGACCTTCGCCCACGACACCAAATCCCGCGATCCGAACTGGACCCTTGTGGCAACGCGCAGCCTCGATTAATCCCGGTATGGTATGTTGCCGCCGGTCCGCGCTGCTCATGGCCGCGCTTGCCGTGTTTCTTGGCGCCTGTGCACAATTTACCCCCGGCGGTCCACCCGCATCCGAATCCCAGGAAGAGGCGCTCACCCTACAGCGCGTCTCCTTTGCGGCATTGCCCGGTTGGGCGGCGGACGAACACGCCAAAGCGCTGGCGACGTTTCTGAAATCCTGCAGCCGAATTAACCGCCGCCCCGCGACCGCGCCACTGGCAAGTAAACTTTCCAAATACCGCCAGACGTACGGGAATGCCGGCGATTGGCAGCCGGCCTGCAAGGCCGCCGCTGCTCTGGGCGGCCAAGTGTCGCCTGTCAACGCAAGGCGGTTCTTTGAAAATTGGTTTCGGGTCTACGCGGTCAGCAATCAGGGCCAGGCCGAAGGCCTATTCACCGGATATTTCGAACCACTGCTCAGAGGCTCCCGGCAAAAAAGCGCCCGGTACAAATATCCGCTCTATAAAAAGCCCGGCGATCTGATCACGGTTGATCTCGGCAAGTTTAAAAGGGATTTGGCCGGACAGCAGATCACCGGCCGTCTCGCCAGGAACCGGCTGGAGCCGTACGCCGACCGGGCGGAGATTGACCGGGGCGCCTTGCACAACAGGGGATTAGAGTTGGTTTGGGTCGATGATCCGGTGGATTCTTTCTTCCTGCATATCCAGGGCTCGGGACAGGTTGTGTTGCCGGGCGGGAAAAGCATGCGCGTTGGCTATGCCGGCAAAAACGGGCACCCCTACTACGCCATTGGTCGGGAGCTGGTGAACAGCGGCGCGCTGACAAAGGAAAACGTCTCGCTGCAAACCATCCGCGCCTGGCTGGCCGCCAATCCTGGCCAAGCGGACGCGCTGATGCAAAAGAACCGGTCGTATGTTTTTTTCCGGGAACTTAAGGGCGATGGCCCCATCGGCGCGCAAGGCGTGGGTCTGACGCCTGGCCGCAGCCTTGCCGTGGACCGGCGCTATATTCCGTTGGGCGCCCCAATATGGCTCGATACCCGGAATCCGCTCGGTTCCCATCAGCCGATCCGCCGGCTGGTCATCGCCCAGGATACGGGTGGCGCGATCAAAGGCGTGGTGCGCGGCGATCTGTTTTGGGGGGCGGGCCCGCGCGCGCGGGAAGGGGCCGGCAGGATGAAAGAGCCCGGCCGCGTGTTTATCCTGTTGCCGGTGAACATCGCGCCGGTTGTTTCGGGTGTGCGCCCGAACACACGCACTTTACTTTAATCCGGTTAATCGGCAAGGTGGGCTCATGTCCGCCACCGGTCCGAATGTCGCCCTATTTGCCACCTGTCTGGTGGATTTATTCCGGCCCAGTGTCGGCTTTTCCGCGGCTATTTTATTGGAAGAGGCGGGTTGCCGGGTGACTGTGCCGGTCGCGCAAACCTGCTGCGGCCAGCCCGCCTATAATACCGGCGACAAAACCGATGCCGCGGACATCGCCCGCCAAGTCATCACGAAATTTGCCGACTATGATTATGTGGTGGCGCCATCCGGTTCTTGCGCCGGGATGATCAAACATCACTATCCGCAGTTATTCGCCGATGACCCGGAGATGGCGGCAAAGGCCGCAGCGCTTTCGGAGAAAACCTTCGAGCTGATGTCCTTTCTGACCGATGTGCTGAACGTGCCCGCCATTCATGGCCGGTTTAAAGGCGTCGCGGCCTACCACGATTCCTGCTCCGGCCTACGGGAACTTGGCATCAAACGTCAGCCCCGCCAGTTGTTGTCCGGCATCGATGGCCTGAGCCTGGAGGAATATGACGGCGCGGAAACCTGTTGCGGTTTCGGTGGTGCGTTTTGCGTGAAGTATGACGACGTTTCCGACAAGATCGTTTCGAGCCGCCTGGAAGAACTGGCCAGAACAGAGGCGACTCATGTATTGGGCGGCGATATGGGCTGCCTGTTCAACTTGGCCGGCAAGCTGAAGCGCGAAGGATCGACCATCCAGGTGCGCCACGCCGCCGAAGTGCTGGCGGGCCTGACGGAAAACCCAGCCATTGGGGAAACGGACGACTAAGTCATGCTGCCCGATCCCCGACAGTTCCCAAAAAACGCCCGCGCCGCGCTCTCGGACGAAATTCTGCAAGCGGCGATGAAGCGGCTTGAAACCGGGTTTGTCGCCCGGCGCACGGTCGCCGCCGGCCGGCTGCCCGAGTTCGAAGCGCTACGCGATGCGGCGCGGGACATCAAGAACCATACGCTCGCGCATCTGGACGCATACCTGGAACTGTTCGAGGAAAACTGCCTCGCCCAGGGCGGTCATGTGCATTGGGCCAGGGACACAGCGGAGGCCCGCGACATCGTGTTGGAGATTTGCCGCGCCGCCGGGGCCAAGACGGTGACCAAGGGCAAGTCCATGATCGGCGAGGAGATGGAGATCAACCATCATCTGGAGGCCAACGGGATCGAACCCATCGAAACCGATCTTGGCGAGTACATCATCCAAATCCGCAAAGAAGCGCCGAGCCATATTATCGCGCCGGCCAGTCACGTCTCCAAGGAACAGGTATCCGCCGATTTCCGAAAACAACATACCGGGCTGGAGCCGAACCGGCCCCTGGACGAACCCGATGATTTGCTCGCTGAGGCCAGGGCTATGCTGCGGCAAAAATTCCTCAATGCAGATGTGGGGATAACGGGCGCGAATTTTTTAATTGCGGAGACCGGGACCTCGGTCATCGTCACCAACGAGGGCAACGGCGACCTCACTCAGACCCTGCCCAAGGTGCATGTGGTTTTGGTCAGCATCGAGAAATGCGTGCCCACGTTAAACGACGCCACCACACTGCTCAGGGTGCTGGCCCGAAGCGCCACCGGTCAGGAAATGTCGTCCTACACGACCTTTTCCACCGGGCCCAAACGGGCGGCGGATGCGGACGGGCCGGAACAATATCACGTGGTGATCATGGATAACGGCCGGAGCGAGATGCTGTCCGGCCCGTTCCGGGAAATGCTGCGCTGCATCAAGTGCGGGGCCTGCATGAACCACTGCCCCGTCTACCGGTCCATTGGCGGGCATGCTTACGGCTCGGTCTATCCGGGGCCCATGGGCTCGGTGCTGACGCCGGGCATTACTGATCTCCCATCCTCTGTCCACCTGCCCCAGGCCTCCAGTTTTTGCGGCAAGTGTGAAGAAGTGTGCCCGGTGCGTATCCCGTTGCCCAAGCTGCTGCGGTTTTGGCGCAACGAAGCCTATGAACAGGGGTTGATCACAGGTGTGGCGCGCTGGGGCCTGTCGCTCTGGGCGTTTGCCGCCAAACGACCGGGCCTTTATCGATTTTTTGCCGATCTGCAGATGCGGCTGCTGAGCACGTTGGCCGGCCGGAGGGGGCGGTTCTCTTCATTGCCGTTTGGCGGCGGCTGGACCCGGCATCGGGATTTTCCCGCGCCTCAGGGCAAAACGTTTGTCAGCCAGTGGCGGGCCCAGAAAAAAGACCACGAAAAGAGGCGTGGCGCATGAGCGCGCGCGCGGACATCCTGGGGCGTATCGGCGCGACCCTGAATAGCGAGAGCGATCAGGCGGCCCGGCGTTCAGCAGCATCCGCCCGCCTGTCCAGCCCGCCTGTCGGATTGGCCCCGGCCCGGTCCCTGGTGGACCGGGATGCTCAGATCACGCTGTTCCGGGAAATGGCGGAAGAGGCGGCCGCAACGACGGACCGGATCACCAGCCTGGACGATCTACCCGCCGCTATCGCCAAGTATCTGGGCAGCCACAATTTGCCGAGCCGCATCAAGACGGATGAAGACCCGCTTTTGGCCGACTTAAATTGGCAGGCCCAGCCGACCCTTGATGTTTCCTCGGGCAAACCGACCGACGCAGACGAGGTGGGGCTTGCCGTGGCTTTTGCCGGCGCGGCGGAGACGGGAACGGCGATCCTGACCTCCGGGCCCGATCACCCGACCAGCCTGAATTTCCTGCCGGAAAACCACATCGTGGTGCTGCCTGTTAGCCGGATGCACGGTCCGTATGAGGCCGCCTGGGCGCGAATGGCGGCGGCGCGGGATGAACTTGGCATGCCCCGCACGGTCAACTGGATCACCGGACCATCCCGCACCGGTGACATCGAACAAACGTTGCAGCTGGGCGTCCATGGGCCCCGGCGGTTACACATTATTTTGGTGGATGATGGCGAAGAAGAAGGCGCCTAAAGAATTAGACGATTCGTCGCTCCTGGAACATGCGTTTCGGGGCGTTGATCCGCTGCCCGGCCGCAAGATCGGCGAGACCGCGACGCCGTCTGCGCCCAAACAAGTGAAAGGAAATATCCGTCGGCCTGCGCCGATGCCGCAGATGACGGCGCAGCCAGCCAAACCGGCACTGCCCGAGATCAAACATGGCGATGCGCCGGGGGTTGATAAAAGCACGGCCCGCCGGCTCAAGCGCGGCCAGTTGCCAATCGAGGCGCGGCTTGATCTTCATGGCCACCGTCAGGCCGAGGCCCATCGCGCCCTGGAGGCCTTCATTGTTGGGCAGGCAAGCGCCGGACGGCGTTGCGTGCTGGTGATTACCGGCAAGGGCGCGGTCAGCCAGGGCGGCGGTGTGCTCCGGGAAATGGTGCCCCGCTGGCTCAATCAGTCGCCCAACCGGGAACGGATTATCTCGTTTACCCATGCAACGCCTGCCGACGGAGGCGCGGGCGCGCTTTACGTGCTGCTCAAGAGGCGGCGGTCATGACCCCGTTCGGTGCGCGAGTACGGGAATTGAGAGAGGCCCACGGCATTCAGCTCAAGAAAATGGCCGAGGACTTGCAGGTCTCTTCCGCCTATCTCAGTGCATTGGAGCACGGCAAGCGGGGCCGGCCTGGTCCCGGCTTTGTGATGCAAATCGCCAACTATTTCGAGCTGATCTGGGACGATGTGGATGAATTAAAGGAACTGGCGCAGCTCTCCCATCCGCGGATTCCGGTGGATACCGGGGGGCTCAGCCCACGGGCCACGCTTCTGGCCAACCTGCTTGCCCGCCATGTCCATGAATTGGACGACGCCACCATCGACCGGATGCTGGCGGAAATGGGATTTGACGAAGAGGAAGAAGAGCCGACCCTCTAACGCGATCCCGTGAAATAAACCCCACGGTAGAGCGTTTCCCTTTCAAGCACTCGTGATTTCCCATTTGACCCGGGGGCGTATTCACTTGCGCCTATCGCGCTACACAGAAGCTTGAGAAAGGGAGTTAGCTTCATGATTAAATTTAGATCAATTTTGACGGCCAGCTTAGCTGCATTGGCCGTTCTGGCCGCGACAATTGTATCGACACCCGCATCGGCGCAAAGCAACCCGCCGAAACGCGCCATCAGCAAGGTGACCGGAGACGTTTACCGGTTCCAAAACAACTTCCATTTCGCCATGTTCGTGGTGACCAATGACGGGATTGTGGTCACCGACCCGATCAATCCGGACGCCGTCAATTGGCTCAAAGGCGAATTGGCCAAACGGTTCAACAAGCCGGTCACCCATATGATTTATTCCCACACTCACGGCGACCACAACACCGGCGGCTAGGCCTGGGGCGGCGGCGTGACCGTGATCGCCCACGAGAACGCCAAGAAAAACATTGAAGCCGGTAAGGCGGATACGGTGCTGCCGACCGAAACCTTCTCGGACGAAATGGTGTTCCGCATCGGCGGCAAGACGTTTGAGCTGAAGTATTTGGGCGAGGGCCACGGCGATGATTTGATCGCCACGGTGGTGCGCCCGGAAAACGTGGCGTTCGTGGTGGATGCGGTGTCGCCGAAGCGCCTGCCGTTCCGTAATTTCCCGCGCACCGATATCGCCGGGCTGATCAATCAGATCAAAGTGATCGAAAGCCTGAGCTTTAAAACCCTCGTTACCGGTCATAGCGTCGTCGGCACCAAGCAAGACGCCACCGATACACGGGTTTATATCGAAAAGCTCATGGCCGAGGTGACAACGGGCCTGAAGGCCGGCAAGTCCATCGACGACCTGGTGAAGTCGGTGACAATGGATGCGTACAAAGGGTGGGGAGCGTATGGCCAATTCCGCCCGTTGAACATTCAGGGCATGGCGGCCTGGCTAAAGCAAGCGGGGAAGGTATGAAGTATTAGAGCTTGTTCTTGATCACTTCGGTGATCTGAACCGCCAGCTTATCCTCGATCACAACGACTTCGCCCCGGGCGACCAACTGGCGCTCGGCGCGAAGCTCGACCGGCTCGCCGATCAGGCGCTCCAATTCCACGACCGCGCCCCGGCCCAGCTGCAGGATTTGGCTGATTTTTAACTCGGCGGTGCCCAGCACGGCGACGATATCGATGCTGACATCCATCAGCGCCATGCCGTCCCCGGCGCCACCGCCGCCGGACGGCGCGGAGCCCGGTCCCGGCCCGGCGGGGGCCTCGTCGCCTAACGTGTCGAGAAAATCTGCCATTTTGCCGTCAAACCACCTCTGCCTTGGCTTTGATGGTCAGCCTAAGCCGATTCGCTGCCAAAGTGAATTCGGATTTTTGTGACTGAGAAATATAGAGGCGAAGGGTTAGTTCTTGGTTAAAATGGAAGCACTTGGTTAGACAGGAAGGACCAACTACTCATGCCCACCACTCAAACCGAAGCCATCCTCAACCACCATATGGAAAGCTTTAACGCCAGCGATTTGGACGCCGTGATGAGCGATTATTCGGAAGACTCCGTCATTCATTCACAACTAGGGTCGGTCAAAGGCTTGGCGCAGATCCGTAAATTTTTTGGCGATTTCCTGGGAAGCCTGCCTGACGGCGCGCTTCGGGACATGGAAATGCTGCACACCAAGGTCGACGGCGATGTGGCGTTTATCGTTTGGAAAATGCCGCCTCGGATGAAAATGGGCTCGGACACGTTCCTGATCCAAAACGGCAAGATCATCGCCCAAACCGTTGTGGCCTATACGGGGAAGTAGCTACCCGTCCTTCTTCAGCATATAGCCAAGCCGCTTGCCGCCGAAGATATGGACATGGAAGTGGGGGACTTCCTGCATGCCGTCGTCGCCGTGATTGGCCAGGAACCGGTAGCCGGGCTCGGACAGGTTTAGCTGTCGCGCCACCGCGCCGACGGCCCGGAAAAAGCCGGTGATTTCCTCGGCGGACGCTTTTTCCGAAAAGTCATCCATGGAGACGTAAGCGCCCTTTGGGATCACCAGCACATGGACCGGCGCCTGGGGGTTGATATCCTCGAAGGCCAGGGAGTGATCATCCTCGTAGACTTTGGTGCAGGGAATTTCGCCCCGGAGAATCTTCGCGAAGATGTTGTCATTGTCATAGGCCATGAAAATCGCTCCCTAAGCTTCTGTGCCCTTTAACATTTAGACCGCCTCAATTTTAAGACCTTTTGGCCTTTTCTTCGATGCCGGACGTGCCTTCCCGGCGCGCCAGCTCATCCCAGACCTGATCCGGCGCGATTCCGCACTCTGCCCACAGAACCAGCAAATGATAGAGCAAATCAGCGCTCTCCGCGGTGACGTTCTCGTTGGGCTTTCCGCCGAGCGCCGCCGTGATGGTCTCGATCGCTTCCTCGCCCACCTTGCGGGAAATTTCGTCCAAGCCCTTGGAAAACAACGACGCCGTGTAAGAGCTGTCCGCGTCCGCGCCCTTGCGGCTTTCGATCACCGCATAAAGGCGCTCCAGGATATCCTTGTTATCGCTCATGTTTCCAATTTCCGGTCAATCAACGGGACGGATCGCCACACCGGCCGCCGCCATGTGGGCCTTGGCCTCGGCAATACTATAGGTGCCGAAGTGAAATATGGAAGCGGCAAGCACCGCGCTGGCATGGCCTTCGGTGACGCCGTCCACCAGATGATCCAGATTGCCGACACCGCCCGACGCGATGACCGGGATGGTGACCGCATCCGCCACCGCGCGGGTAAGCTCGTTGTCGAAACCCACCTTGGTGCCGTCCCGGTCCATGGAGGTCAGCAAAATTTCCCCCGCGCCCAGACCTTCCATCTTTTGCGCCCAGCCGATGGCCTCGATCCCTGTTTCCTTGCGCCCGCCGTGGGTGAAAATTTCAAACCGGGCAGGCTCCCCCGCCGCCGAGACTTTCTTGGCGTCGATGGCGACCACGATGCACTGGCTGCCGAACTTTGTCGCGGCCTCGCCGACGAACTCAGGATTGTGAATGGCGGCGGTGTTGATGGACACTTTGTCCGCGCCGGCCAGCAACAGCTTGCGGATATCGTCCACGGTGCGCACGCCGCCGCCGACGGTCACCGGCATGAAGCATTGTTCTGCCGTTCTTGCCACCACGTCATAGATCGTATCCCGGTCTTCATGGCTGGCGGTAATGTCCAGGAAACAGAGCTCGTCTGCGCCGGCGGCGTCATAGAGAGTGGCTTGTTCCACCGGATCGCCGGCGTCCACCAGGTCGACAAAATTGACCCCTTTGACCACCCGGCCTTTGTCCACATCCAGACAGGGAATGATGCGCGTGGTCAGCATAATGTCCCCCCCATCCCCACAGCGTTGCTGCGGGACTTCCCCCGCAAGGGGGGAAGAGAAAAAACTGAGTCAGTCAGCCCAACACTTCCCCTCCCCCTTCGACGGGGGAGGGCAGGGTGGGGGTGATGACCGCCCAATGAATTAATTTTAACGACCAAACTCATCAAACCGATTCGCCCTTGAGAAAAGAGGCCGCTTCGCCCGGGTCGATTTGCCCGTCATAGATGGCCCGGCCGGAAATCACGCCCTCAAACAGTCCGTCGCCGGCGATTTTCAGCGCTTCCAGATCATCCATGGAGGACACGCCGCCGGACGCGATCACCGGTATGGAAATCGCGCAGGCGAGTTTCAACGTCGCCTCCACGTTCGGGCCCTTCATCAACCCGTCCCGATCGATATCCGTGTATATAATGGCGGCGACGCCCGCGTCTTCAAATTTTCTGGCCAAGTCTTCCGCCGTGATGTCGGCGGTTTCGGCCCAGCCTTCAACGGCGACCTTGCCGCCCCGCGCATCAATGCCGACGGCGATCCGGCCGGGGTGCGCGGCGCAGGAGTCTTTCACCAAGTCCGGGTCTTTCAGCGCCGCCGTGCCCAGGATCACCCGGCGCATACCTTTTTCCAGCCACATGTCCACGGTTTCCCGATTGCGGATGCCACCGCCCAGTTCAATGGGGATGGAGACGGCGTCCAAGATACCGTCCACCGCCGCGCCGTTGACCGGCTCACCCTCGAACGCGCCGTTGAGGTCGACCACATGAATCCAGTCGCAGCCGGCGTCTTCGAACGCCTTGGCTTGGGCCGCCGGGTCGTCGCCGAACACGGTTGCCTGATCCATCTCGCCCCGGAGCAGGCGCACGCATTGCCCATCCTTTAAATCGATGGCCGGAAAGAAAATCATGGCCGCCACTCCAAATAGCCGCGAATAAACGCTAGCCCCACACGTTGGCTTTTCTCCGGGTGGAACTGGGTGCCGATCATATTGTCCCGCCCGATCACCGCGGTAATAGGCCCGCCGTAATCGACGGTCGCCAGCACGTGCGCCGGGTCGGTCGTGCGGAAACTATAGGAATGGACGAAATAGGTATGCGCACCCGCCGGCAGATCGGCAAAGGCCGGGTGATCGCCCGTGATCTCCAGCGCGTTCCAGCCCATGTGCGGAATTTTGAGGCCTTTGTCGGCGGGTGCAATCGCCGCCACTTCGCCGCCAATCCAGCCGAATCCCGGCGTGTCGCCGTGTTCCCGGCCCCAGTCGGCCATCAGTTGCATACCGACGCAAATGCCGAGGAACGGTTTGGCCTTATTGATCACTTGGTCTTGCAGAGCGTCCATCATGCCGTCGACGGCGGTGAGCCCGGCTTTGCAGTCGGCATAAGCCCCGACGCCGGGCAGCACAATGTGGCTGGCCTTGGCCAGATCGTCCGGTTTGTCGGTCACCGTAACCGTGCCACCGAAATCGGCGGCCACCCGCTCGAACGCTTTGGCGGCGGAGTGCAGATTGCCTGAGCCGTAATCGATAATAGCGACATTTAAAATTTCGTTGGCCATTATCCTAGCCCCGCTGCGCCACGGCCCGGCCGGTAAAATAGCGCTCCACCGCGCCCTCGCCATTGGGCGACGCCACCACGGCCCGCTCACTCAAGCCCCGGCGCGCCAGGTTCCGCCGGCGCAAATCATTGGCCAGAAAGCCCACGCCCACGGCGATGGCGACGGAGATCACGGTTTGCACCACCGGGTCCGCGCCCAGCTGGGTCAGGATTCCGCCGAGACCCACATTGACAATGACCAGGGCAAGCGCCACCCACCACAGCCGGTGCCACAGCGCCCATAGAATCGAGAAAAAGAACGCGGGCCAGCAAAAGCCTTCCTTCACCGGCACGGCCCCTTCAATCAAGGCGCCCAGCCGGTCCGGGCCGGTGACGCCGACCGCCGGCCCTGTTCTCTTAAGAGTTGGGACATGGATGGTGTATAAACGCATGGCGCTTTATCTACTCAATAAATTCGGGAAAAAACAGGCCGCTTTGACGGCGCGGCCGGTTATTTATCAGCCGTCCTTGTCGGACAGCGTTCCCTTGGTGGACGGCACCGCGTTGGCGGCGCGGGGATCAATCGTCACCGCTTCCCGAAGTGCGCGGGCCAAGCCCTTATACGCGCTCTCGATAATGTGGTGATTGTTTTCCCCATAGAGATTGTCCACGTGCAGGGTCAACCCGGCGGCTTGCGCGAAGGCCTGGAACCATTCGCGGAACAGTTCCGTGTCCATCTCGCCCAGCTTGGGCCGGGTAAAGCCCACTTTCCACACCAGGTACGGCCGGTTGGAACAATCCACTACAACCCGGGTCAGCGCCTCGTCCAACGGCACCAAAGCATTGCCGTAGCGGGTGATTCCCGCCCGGTCGCCCAGCGCCTGCTTGACCGCTTCGCCGATCACGATGCCCGTGTCTTCGGTCGTGTGGTGAAAATCGATGTGGAGGTCGCCCTTGGCCGTCACGTCCAGATCCATCAGGCTGTGACGGGACAGCTGCTCCAGCATGTGATCGAGAAACCCGATCCCGGTGGAGACATTGTAAACGCCGGTGCCGTCCAGGTTAACGGACGCCTTGATCTGCGTTTCCTTGGTGTTGCGTTCCACGCTGGCCTGCCGCATGGTTTTTACTCCTGACGATAGGGGGCCGCCACAATTCGGCGCGCCCTTGTAACAGGTTCCTGGAATCTGCGCCAGCGGGAAGGTGTCATTCCGTCCTCTTGCTCCAGGGTCACCAATTCAATTATACTCGCAAAGAGATTGCTGAACTGGGGAACATTCTAATGAAAAGTGCGCAAATTCTTGGCCGGACCCCGCTGATGGCTATCGCGGGTTTGGCTCTTGCCGGATGTGTGTCAGGCGAGGCGGTTCAGGTAAAACAAGTTGCCGAGAAGGCAGCGGTCCCCATTCCCATCGGGTCCGAACTGGCGCCAATCAAGTTCAGCAATGCTATTTTTAAGATTAAACGCGGCACGACCATTGGCGACTACTAATATAGCTTGGCCGGTTGCTACCCGTTTGCGGCGAATTGGTTCTGATTCACGAAGCGTTTGCCGCCGCCGCGCAAAACTTGACGGCAGATGAAAAATTTGTGGGCCTGCTCCGGCGCCAAGCGCCCAGTATTGCGAATGTTCGCCCCTTGGACGCAAAACCCCTAGAATTGGATCGACAGCCGCTTTCCGACCGGCCGATCCAGACGGTGATCGATCAAGTCAGGCTGGGGGTTGTCACGTTGGACACCGGTGTGGGCCACGGGTCCGGATTTTTTATCAGCCCGACTCATGTCTTAACAAATCACCATGTGGTCAGCGGACGGAAATTTGTCAAAGTCCGCCTCATCACCGGACGGGAGATACTGGGCGAGGTCATACGCTCCCACGCGGAACGAGATGTGGCAATTGTGCAGGTCGAGGCGGGAGGATACCGCCCGTTACCCGTCCGCATGAAACCGGTCAAGATCACTGAAGACGTTTTCGCCATCGGGTCGCCGATTTCCAAACGATTGTCGGGCACGGTGTCGAAAGGGATTGTCAGTAAGTTTACGTCAAACCGCTATGGGTTGGAGGATATTCAGGCGGATGTGAATGTCCACGGGGGCAATAGTGGCGGCGCATTGTTGGATGCCCAGGGGAATGTGGTCGGCGTGATTTATGCGGGCGTCAATACCAAAACGGCGCCGGCCGGGGGACTGAACTTCTTCATTCCCATCTACGACGCCTTTGCCAAAATGAACCTAAAGTTTAAACCCAAGAACAACGCCCCTAGATCCTGATCCGCCAGCGGGCAAGCCAATGTAACCAACCCCCATTGACCCCCCGCTGTTAAAAAACTACATCCTCTGTTCAACGAACAGCCGGCCGGGCGCGATCCGGCCGCCCCACCAGGAGATCAGGGCCCATGTCCAACGACGGAGCGTCGGGAAATTTCCCGAACTGGCACGCCACGACCATCCTTTGCCTGCGCAAGGGCGGCGAGGTTGTCGTCGCCGGCGACGGCCAGGTGAGCATGGGCGACACGGTGGTCAAATCCAACGCCATGAAGGTGCGGCGGCTCTCTAACGACAGCGTGATCACCGGGTTTGCTGGCGCAACCGCCGACGCGTTCACCCTGTTCGAACGGCTGGAAGCCAAGCTGGAACAATATCCGGGCCAGCTCACCCGCGCCTGTGTGGAACTTGCCAAGGACTGGCGGACGGACCGCTATCTCCGCCGGCTCGAAGCCCTGATGGCCGTGGCCGACGAAAACGTCTCTCTGATCGTATCGGGCACCGGCGACGTGCTGGAGCCCGAAGACGGGATCATCGGCATCGGCTCGGGCGGCAACTATGCCCTGGCCGCCGCCCGCGCGCTGATCGACCGTGACGATCTGGACGCTGAAGCTATCGCGCGGAAGTCCATGGAAATCGCCGCCGACATCTGCGTCTACACCAACCGCAACATCATCATCGAGAAACTCGCCGTCAAATGAGCACCAAAGGTACCAACTTTTCGCCTCGGGAAATCGTTTCCGAGCTCGACCGCTATATCATCGGCCAGAACGACGCCAAGCGCGCTGTCGCCGTGGCGCTCCGCAACCGCTGGCGGCGTCAGCAACTGGACGACAATCTCCGCGAAGAGGTGCTGCCCAAGAACATTCTGATGATCGGCCCCACCGGTGTGGGCAAGACGGAAATCGCGCGGCGGCTGGCCAAGCTGGCCCAGGCCCCGTTCCTGAAAGTGGAGGCCACCAAGTTTACCGAGGTCGGCTATGTGGGCCGGGATGTGGAATCCATCGTCCGCGACCTGGTGGAGATCGCTATCCACGAAACCCGGGAGCGCCAGCGCAAGACGGTGACCGCCAAGGCGGAAATCCACGCGGAAGAACGGGTGCTGGACGCGCTGGTCGGTGAAAACGCCAGTGCCGACACCCGCCAGAAATTCCGCAAGATGCTGCGCGAAGGCCAGTTCGCCGACAAAGAGATCGAGATCGAGGTGGCGGAAAGCGCCGGGGCGGGTATGCCCACTTTCGATATTCCCGGCATGCCCGGCGCGCAGATGGGGATGATCAACCTTAACGACATGCTCGGCAAAGCCTTCGGCCAGCAAAAGACCCAGAAGCGTATGAGCGTTGAGGAATCATACGAAATCCTGATGGCGGAGGAGAGCGACAAGCTGTTGGACGAGGACGCCATCATCCGCGACGCCATGGAGACGGTGGAAAACAACGGCATCGTCTTCATCGACGAGTTCGATAAAATCACCGCGCGCTCCGAACGGATGGGCGGCGATGTCAGCCGGGAAGGGGTGCAGCGGGATTTGCTACCGCTGATCGAAGGCACCACAGTGTCGACCAAGTACGGCACCGTGAAAACCGATCATATTCTGTTCATCGCGTCCGGCGCGTTCCACCTGGCCAAGCCGTCGGATCTTCTGCCCGAACTGCAGGGCCGCTTGCCGATCCGGGTCGAGCTTCGCGCGCTGACCGAAGAAGACTTCGTCCGCATCCTGACCGAGCCCGAAGCCAGCCTGATCAAACAATACGTGGCGCTGATGGGCACGGAAGAGCTCACCCTCGACTTCACCGACGACGCCATCAACGAACTGGCCCGCCTGGCGGCCGAGATCAATGGCACAGTCGAAAACATCGGCGCGCGCCGGCTGCACACGGTGATGGAAAAACTCCTGGAAGAAATAAGCTTTACCGCCACCGACCGGGCCGGCGAAACGGTCACCATCGACGCCGCCCTGGTGCAGGAACGGGTCGGCGACCTTCTCAAAGGCGGCGACCTGACGAAGTTTATTTTGTAGGTGCCGCTATTCCACAATCGTCCGGAACGTGAGATTAATTCGGGGGTCATGCACCCGCTTGGTGGTGGGCAGGCGGTGACGCCAATTGTCCTGGGTCGCGCCGGTCATGATCAACAGGCTGCCGTGGGCCAGGATCATGGACCAGCTGTCGCCGCCCTCGGCGGGTTTCATGGCGAATTTGCGTTCCGCGCCCAAGCTTAAGGACGCGATCGCGCCGGTGGGTTTCAAATCTTTCTCATCATCACTGTGCCAGGCCATGCCTTCGCTGCCGTCGTGGTAGAGGTTCAACAGACACGAATTGTAGGTCTCCCCGCTTTCGGTCTCGATCAGTTGTTTGAGCTCTTGCAACGCCGGGGTCCATGGCAGCGCCGTCCGCGACACCCCGGAATAGGCATATTGAAACGGGGCGTCGCCGTACCAGGCGACCTTGCGCTTGGTGGTGATCTTGCGGCCGAACATGATGGCCGTGTCCCGCCGCCAGTCGATCCCGCTCATTAATTCGTCGAAATACAGATCCGCGTCGGCGGTCCGCAGAATCGGACCGTAGTAATAGACCTCCCCGCCGTGGGCCAGCAGATTGGCCGTCCGGTCAATTACGGGTTCGAAAAGGTCCATGCCTGATACGCCTCTTTCATACAATTGCCGCAAGGCCTGTAGCCCGCGTCCCGCGCCTCGTTTTCATCTTCAAAGAACACCCGGTTTTCCCGCGTCATCCGCTTGCCCGAGCCGCAGTCCAACGCGCCGTAGATTTTTAAGCGGCTGTTGCCGCCCATGCGCAAGACCCCCGCTTTAAGATGCGTACGGAGGTCCTGATCGGAAATATCTGAATGCCGGATCATGGGAACAGACTAACAGTCCCGCACAAAAGACCCTATCCGGAATTTGCGGGCTACTTGACCTCGTAGACCGAGAGCTTGACCGCGTCCGCCAGGCGGGCCCCGGTGGCAAGAAAGATCGTGTGGTTCACCCAGGCGTATTTCTTATTCTTGGTCGCCGTCTCCAAAACGGGGGTGGAGCAGAAGTAATATGAGTTCGGGTCCGCGTCTTCGCCCTTGGCGAGTTTTTCCAGCACGTCCGGCGGGCCGTGGCGGAAGCCAATGTTCTGGATATAGATAACCGCGCCGTCGTCGGTCTCCATGGCGTAGCGGGTGTCGAGGAACGCGCTGCCGTCTTCCTTGATCAGCCGCCAGTCGGCGCCCGAATTGAGGATCGTGCCGTTGATGCGCTCGCCCTCCACCGTGCCCCCGGTGATGTTGATAATTTGCCGGATGCCCTGCGGCGTTTGGCCAATATCAACCGGCGGATCCAGGGTGACAGTGGCGTCGAAGAAATGAACAAGCTCAATATCCATACGTGCAGACTTACCCGGCCCATCCGCCTTTATCAATGAGGTAAATCACATATAGGCCCATTTAGTTCCGGGCGGCATCTAGCGGTAAGGGGCTGGACCGGGACGGTCTGATCGGAGACACTCCGCGCCCGAGAAGGAGAGTTAGAATGAGCCTACCCAACGTGTTCAAGAAAATCGCCTGCCTGGAGGATTTTGAGGCTCGGGCCCGCTCCCGCCTGCCCCAATCCCTGTTCGAATTTGCCGTGGTCGGGGTGGAGGCGAACATCACCCGTGCCGCCAACCGCGCGGCCTTCGACGAGATTTTCCTGAAGCCCCGGACTCTGAAAGATGTCTCCAACCGGGAGATCAAAAAAGACCTGTTCGGCCATACCTATGATATGCCCTTCGGCATTTCCCCCATGGGGGCCTCTGCCATGTTCGGCTTTGAAGCGGACCTGGCCTTTGCCCGGGCGGCCAAGGCGGCGAACATCCCGTTCTGCATGAGCGGCAGCGCCCTGATCCCCATGGAAAAAGTGGCGCAGGCCAACCCGGAGGTCTGGTTCCAGGCCTATGTGGAGGCCAGCCGAGAGTCCATGGAGGTGCTGACCAACCGGGTCGGCAATGCCGGCATTAAGACTCTGGTCGTCACCGTCGATGTGCCGGTGCCGGGCAACCGCCGCACCCAATTGCGCAAAGGCTTCGAATATCCGATCCGGCCGAGCGCGCGGATCGCCTGGGACGGGCTCACCCATCCCAGATGGTTGATGGGCACGTTCTTCCGTACCCTGATGACCACCGGCATGCCGCATATCGAGAACTACGGCGCGGGCCGGGGCATCCCCATGATCTCCACCTCGGCGCCGCAACGGAAACATGTCCGCGATGCCCTGGATTGGGACGATATGAAATGGCTCCGGGATAAATGGAAAGACCGGCTGCTGATCAAGGGTGTGCTCGCGCCGGAAGATGCACAGCGCGCCAACGAGATCGGGCTGGACGGGTTGATTGTCTCCAACCATGGCGGGCGGCAATTGGATACGGCGCTGCCGTCGCTGAAGGCGCTGCCCGGCATCGTGGCGGAGAAAGGCAATCTCACCATCATCCTCGACAGCGGCATCCGTCGGGGCACCGACGTGGTGAAAGCGTTGGGTCTGGGCGCGGATTTCGTCTTCGCCGGCCGGCCGTTTCTCTATGCCGCGAGCCTGGGCGAGGAACCCGGCGTGGCCCATGCGATCGAAATCCTGGCGAGCGAAGTGGACCGCACCCTGGCGCTCTTGGGCCTCACCGATTTCGAGGATGCGGCGGAGAGGTTGGTTGTGGCATAGACTCCCCCGACTTTCGCCCCTAGTCTCTCCCTCAGAACACCAATCAGTGGGGGAGGCAGTCCATGACAAACAACAGATTCGACGTGAGCGGGAAAGTGGTGATCATCACCGGCGCGGGGCAGGGGATTGGCCGGGATTACGCCCTGGCCTTTGCCGAGGCCGGCGCGGTCCCGGTGCTGGCGGAAATCAACCCCGACAATCTCGATAGCGTTGCCAACGAGGTGCGTGCCGCGGGCGGTGATTGCCTCGCTGCGCAGACCGACGTGGGCGATCCGGACTCGGCGCAGGCCATGGTGGACCAGGCCTTGACGGCCTACGGCAAGATCGATGTGTTGATCAACAACGCGGCGATTTTTGCTTCCATCCCCAGCCGGCCGTTCGATGAAATCCCGTTCGAGGAATGGCAGGCGGTGCTGCATGTGAACATCACCGGCTCATACCTCTGCGGAAAGTCCGTGGCGCCGGCCATGCGAAAGGCGGGCGAAGGACGGATCATCAATATCTCTTCCGGCACCGTGCCCCAGGGCGCGCCCGGCTTCATGCACTATGTCACCTCCAAGGCGGCGGTCATCGGCATGACCCGGGTGATGGCGCGGGAGCTCGGCGATCACAATATCAATGTGAACGCGATCATGCCCGGCTATACGGTGACCGAAATCGACCACGCCAGCATGAACGACGATCTGCACGAAATGATCACCAGCCACCGGTTGCTGAAGCGCCATGAGACGCCCGACGACCTGATCGGCCTCGCGCTGTTTCTCTCCTCGCCGGCCAGCTCGTTCATCAGCGGGCAGACCATTGCCTGCTGCGGCGGCGAGGTCATGCTTTAGCCGGTGGCCGCTCCAAATTGACGGTGGGGAGCAGGGCATTGTTCCGCCCCGGCATGACCCGGCGATAACTCACGGCTTCCGCGATGTGGACCCGGCGGACATCTCCCTCTCCGTCCAGGTCGGCGAGGGTCCGCGCGACGCGCAGCACCCGGTGATAGCCCCGCGCGGTCAGGTGCAATAGCTCCGCCGCCTCCGTCAAAAGCTTCCTTCCCTCGGAATCGGGTGCGGCGACGTCTTCCAGCAGCCGTCCGTCGGCGGCGGCATTGGTGCGGATCGGCTGTTCGCCGCCGGTGTTTTTGAACCGCGCCAACTGACGCGCCCGTGCATTGGCGACGCGGGCCGCCACGTCCGTGGAGCTTTCCGCCGGGGGCGGCAGGCTGAGATCGGCGGGCAGGACCGGCGGCACCTCCACATGCAGATCTATCCGGTCGAACAACGGCCCGGAAATGCGGGACTGATAATCCGCGCCGCATTGGGGCGCGCGGTTGCACGCCTGCGCCGCGTCCCCCAAATAGCCGCAGCGGCAGGGGTTCATCGCCGCGATCAGTTGAAACCGGGCGGGATACGAAATATGCGCATTGGCGCGGGCCACCATCGTGTGGCCGGTCTCCAACGGCTGGCGGAGCGCCTCCAGGGCGGCGCGCAGAAACTCCGGCAGCTCGTCTAGAAACAAAACGCCCAGATGCGCGAGGGACACTTCGCCCGGTTTGGCGCGCAAGCCGCCGCCGACCAGCGCCGGCATGGATGCCGAATGATGGGGGGCGCGGAATGGGCGCTGGCGGATAAGTCTTCCCCCTTCCAACACCCCGGCGACGCTGTGAATCATGCTGACCTCCAGCGCCTCCGCCGGGTCCAGATCTGGCAGGATGCCGGGCAGGCGCGCCGCCATCATGGATTTGCCCGATCCGGGCGGCCCGCTCATCAGCATGTTGTGGCCACCGGCCGCCGCAATCTCGAGGGCGCGCTTGGCGCTTTCTTGGCCTTTGATATCGACAAGGTCGAGGTGATGATGATCGGCGGCCGCCAGTTTGGGTTCGGGCGGGGACAGGAGTTGATGGCCCTTGAAATGATTAATCAGGGACAACAGCGTCGGCGGGGCGAGGACCTCCAGCCGGCCGGCCCAAGCCGCCTCGCCACCCTGCACGCCGGGACAGATCAACCCCAAATCTTTGCTGTTAGCGTGAATGGCGGCGGGCAGAACGCCGGCGACAGCGGCCAGCTTGCCGTCCAGCGCCAGCTCACCCAGCGCCGCAAAGCCCGCCAATTCGTCTTGGGGGATCACCCCCATGGCCGCCAGCAAGGCCAGCGCGATGGGCAGGTCGAAGTGACTGCCCTCCTTGATCAGGTCGGCCGGCGACAAGTTGACCGTGATCCGGTCCGGCGGTAGATCGAGACCGATGGCCACCAAGGCGGCGCGTACGCGTTCACGGGATTCGCCGACTGCCTTGTCGGGCAGGCCGACAATGGTGAAAGCCGGATTTCCCGCTGCCATCTGCACCTGCACATCGACGGCAAGCACATCAATGCCTTG
>Ga0255767_1000238_pt1 | contig 48207 bp, 43 predicted proteins | sample 071ome_24_FD_179967 | JGI IMG/M metagenome (GOLD analysis project Ga0255767, IMG submission 179967) | Coastal salt marsh microbial communities from the Groves Creek Marsh, Skidaway Island, Georgia - 071402CT metaG (version 2) | ecosystem: Environmental > Aquatic > Marine > Intertidal zone > Salt...
CAAATTTGAGCATAACAGCCTTTTCGGGTTGTTATGCTCTTTTTCTTTCCCATGGTTCAATCAATGCCCGCTTGGAGAATAGGCATTTCGGACAGGCTCTACCTGGGGACGTCTTTGGCTCTTACCTCATTTCACTATTCACTATTTTAAATTTACTATTTGAAAAGGGCGCCATGCTCTGCCTCTGGAGTTGCTCCTGAATTTGGACCTGAATTTGGACCTGAAACTCGCACTTGGCAAACCGTGTTTTTTGGTGAGAATAGGGGCATGCAAGACAACCCTTCTCCCAAGCAAAATACCACGAACCGTCGTTCATTCATCAAACAGGCGGGAACCTTGACCGCTGGCGCAGCTATCGCCGGTGAATCCGGTCTTTGGGCGCCTCGTGTTCAATCCCAGGAAAAGAAAAAACTGGGCTACGCCCTGGTCGGCCTGGGTGGTTTGAGCACGAATCAAATCGCGCCCGGTCTTCAGAAGACCGAGCATTCCTACCTCGCCGGTGTCGTCAGCGGCACGCCTTCCAAGATCGAGAAGTGGAAGGCTCAATACAACATTCCCGCAAAGAACTGCTATAATTACGAGAACTACGATCAGATCGCCAACAATCCCGACATCGATGTGATCTACATTGTGCTCCCCAACGGCATGCATCCTGAATACACCATTCGGGCGGCCAAAGCCGGCAAGCACGTGCTGTGTGAAAAACCCATGGCGAACTCATCGTCCGATTGCCGGGCGATGATCAATGCCTGCAAGGATGCCGGCAAGAAACTGGCTATCGGTTATCGCTGTCAGTTCGAACCCAACAATCTGGAGTGCATGCGAATGGCTCGTGAAAAAACATTCGGCAATCTCAAGATGATCGACGCCGGATTCGGGTTTCGTATTGGCAATCCGGACCAATGGCGTTTGAAAGCTGATCTGGCCGGAGGGGGTGCCCTGATGGATGTCGGTATTTACGCGTTGCAGGCCTGCCGGTTCCTGACCGATGAAGAGCCTGTTGAGATTTCCGCTCAGGAAACTAAAACCGATCCGGTGAAGTTTGCCGAAGTCGATGAATCCATCGTCTGGACGATGAAGTTCCCCAGTGGTGTGCTGGCTTATTGTAGCACGACTTACAATTTCAGCGGGATCAATCGGTTTCATGCCCATTGTGATCGCGGTTGGTTCAGTTTGGATCCTGCCTACAGTTATGGAGGCATCAAGGGGCGCACCAGCAAGGGAGATGTCATTGAAAAACCAGTGATCGATCAGTTTGCCAACGAGATGGACGTGTTTTCCAAATGTATCCTTGAAAATCGTGAATCAACGGTTTCAGGTGAAGAAGGTTACCGTGATTTGAAGGCCATTGAAGCCATTTACCGGTCCATCAAAACCGGTCGAACCGTGAAAGTGTAAGGTCAGGCCGATGGGCGAAGAGCCTTTACTCCTGTGTCGGTCGGATGAATTCGGCCGGCATGGGTTGGGAAGGTTCGTAGAGGCCCGGGGGCAGTTCTTCGAGTGGGTCGCGGTCTTTGACTTCTTCCCACCATTGCATGCCCCAGACAAAAATACCCACCAGCGCCACAATGGCTGCCAGGGGCAACACAATGCGCCAGGGGACTCGGGACAGGGCATATGCGAACCATTCCACGAAACCGCGTTCCGGTCCGGTCAACGATTCGGCTTGGACCAGTTTTTTGTCTTTGTTGATTTCGGTGTTGAGCTGTTCAATCAGGGGAACCGGATCCAGATGAACGAGTTTGGCGTATGATTTGACGAAGCCACGTACGTAAACAGGAGCAGAAAAGATATGAAAACGTCCTTCTTCCAGCGCGAGCACTTGATCGCTCCGCAATTTGGTCAGACGAGCCACATCTTCCAGACTCCATTCCTTGGCTTCTCTCGCGGAAGCCAGTTGTTCACCCACCGTCGGCATAAGCCCCTTTTATAATCAAACCTTGATGACGAACGCAACCTCTGATCCTGATCCGGGCAAAATGGGTGGATTGAACATCTCCAGACTGCTGGTTGTCTGGTCGCTGGTGGTGGTCATCGGTCTGGCTTCCAGAACCTTCGCCAGGGCGTGGTCTCCTGATTGGATGTTGCTCTATGGAGGAGATGCGTTGTGGGCTGCTGCGCTTTATGGATTTCTGCTGACACTACGGCGTCGCACGAGACCCAATCGGATGTTGCTCATCACCTATGTCATTTCCTGTCTGGTGGAGTTTTCCCAGCTCTACCAGGCTCCCTGGATCAATCAATTACGTCATACGGTGCCATTTAATTTTATTCTGGGGCAGGGGTTTTTATGGTCCGATCTGGTGGCCTATGCCATTGGAGCGGGGGGGATGTGGTGGGTTGATCGTTGTTGGTTTCGAATGCGAATGGTGAACTTTTAAATAGTAAATAGTGAATTTAAAATAGTGAATTGTTTGTGACGTAGTGTGCGGTGAGGTAGATCGGATCGGTCCGCCCCGCTAGCGGTAGTTATGTGGATGGTGGGGTGTTGGATGCTTTAGGGTTTTCCCTTGATGGGTGAAAAGCAGGGGATGGGAGTCATAAGGGTTGCGCGCCGAGACGCCACGCTCTACCTGGTGGGAGCTGTGGTAAGATTCGTCACCTGCCACCAACAATTCACTATTCACCATTTAAAAGTTTGTCCTTGGACCATATTTGTCCAATGGGTCCGGGTAGGCTTGCGGGTGATGAAGTTGTTTTCGGAACATGAAGTAGATATTCGTATGATGAGAGGGGGACGACGTATTCGTATTGTGGGAACGCGTCCAACCATCATGCTTTCAGTAGATGATGTATTCAAAGGCTGGTATGAAGACACCGATCGCGCCTGGAAGGCCCTGGATCAGTCCACCATCAGGAAGTTGAACCAAACCTAGCTCGAGGCTTTGATTGTTTTAACCACATACACACGTTTACCTTTGATTCACGAAAAAGGCGATCAGTCCTCCAACTGCTGCGAGGAAGATGACCAGGAAGAAGATCTTCCAGAAGCTCTTCGGGTATTTGCCCGCGATTTCTCCGGTGTAGCCGTTGATCAGGACCTGGTAAATTTTGGTGCGATAGCGGTAGGTCAGCAGCCAGACGGGTGTGAGGATGTGTTTGAAAGTTTGTTCGCTGTAGTGAGCGTCGACTTTGAGGAATCGGTGTGTGTCGCCGGGTACATCGCTGGCGCACATGGAGCGTACTTTTCCGTCCATTCGATCGCGCGATTTTTGGGCGGCAGCGACCAGGTCGATTTGGTATTGTTCAACCGTCCAGCCCGAAAGGAATCCGGGATCGTAAGGTTTCAATTGTTTGGTGGGAAAGGGCTCGATTTTGCGTAGCAAGTTAAGATCGACCCCTTTGGTGCCGGGCACGAGTTCATCGTCAAAAAAATGGCTGATGGATCCCGAGGATCGTTTCCAGCGCGTATGTCGTTTGCGGCGTGTGCGTGTGTTGCCATTTGAATCACGATAGGTCTCGGTGGTGTAATAATAGTAGCCGCTTTGGGCGGTCCAATTGGCATTTACCTGCGCGTCGAAGGTCCAGTAGGGGAGGTAAATTCCGTGGACGGTGTCCGTGAAAGCTTTTTGTTTGAGTTTGTTGGGCGCAAACCAGCGGGATCGATACCACTTGCGCATGTCCTCCCGGACACGCATTTCATCGACTGAGAACGGGAGCAGACTTTCCGGTTGAATCGGCGCTTGTGCCTGATCGTGTGGAATGAGTTGAGCGGATCCGCAGAAGTCGCAGGTCTTGCCGACCTGATTCGGTTCGAATACCGAAATGGCCTGGCAACTTTGACATTTGACGGATTTCTTTTCTGTTTTCCATCCCTGCGAGTCTTTGGAGACGGCGCGCATCGCGGAGATCAAGTCGTTCTCTTTGATCTGCCCGGTTTGTTCGTCCAGTTCACCAGGAGCTTCGGTGCCGCAATAGATGCAGACCAGTGCCTGTTTGGACGGATTCCACTGGGCTTCGGCTCCACATGCCGGGCAGCTGTGTTTTTGATGCGCGGTGCGTTCGGACATGACGCGTTGTTAACCGTTCAGAAATGCTTCGAGTGCGTCTTTGGTGATGCGGTAGCTGGATCCGATTTTGCGGGCTTCCAGGGAGCCGCTTTCGATTTCGGCCATGACATCCGCTTCGGTGACCCCGAGCGCCTGGGCTGCCTGGGCGGGGTTGAGCAGGTTGAAACTCAATCCGGCGGGAGCCGGTGCCTGTCCTTGAGCGGGGGCGGCGCCTGTGCCTTGGGGCATGAATCCTTGTTGCTGCATCATCTGCTGGGCAAGGGCCATGCCGACTGCCATTTCCGTGGCCATGCCGCCGGCTCCGCTTTGACCGCGTTCCATGCCCTGAGCCATCTGAAATTTGACAAAGTCATTGAGGTTGCCCACTGCGGACATGCTGGAGCGTTTGTCGATGGCTTCTTCCACGTCTTTGGGAACGGAGACATTTTCCACCACGAAGGAGGTGAATTCCAGCCCGTATTTGGCACTCATGACCGCGTTGATCAGAGGCAACAAGGATTCTCCCAATTCGGAGTAGCGCGAGGCCACATCCAGTACCGGAACATTGGATTCGGCCAGGGCCTCGCTGAACACGCTGACGATGCGGGAGCGCATGGTTTCTTCGAATTCATCCAGCCGGAAGTGATGGTCCGTTCCGGCAACTTCCTTGAGGAACAAGCGCGGATTGGTGATTTTGAAGTCATAGGTGCCAAAAGCCCGAACGCGTACGATGCCAAAGTCCTGGTCCCGCATCATCACCGGATTGGAGGTGCCCCATTTGTTGCCGGTGAAGGCGCGGGTGACGACGTAGTAAACGTCGGCTTTGAAGGGGGATTCGAATCCGTATTTCCACGACTTCAGCGTGGTCAGGAGGGGAATGTTATCGGTCGTGAGCGTGTGTTTGCCCGGTTGAAAGGTGTCGCCGAATTCGCCCAGATAAACGAATTGCACCATTTGTGATTCGCGGACAATCAGTTGTGCCCCGCGCTTGATTTCCCGGTCATCGTCTGGGAAACGATAGGAGAGCGTGTCCCTTGAATCGTCATCCCAGTCAATGATTTCCAGTAATTGTCCTTTTACAAAATCGAATAATCCCATGTTTGATCCTTTCTTTTGGAATCTATCTATATCCGCTGTCGATGTTTTGTGACATTATGAATTCGCTTCCAGTTTGGAACGGGCTTCGTCCAGCATCTTCATCCAGACTCCCATGTAGTGTCCGTGATCATGATAGGTGCGACCGCTGACCAGATTGCCATCCACGACACACGCTTCGTTGACAAAGGTGCCGCCACATACCTCCAAGTCAAACTGGCATTTGGGAACCGTGGCCATTTTGCGTCCCCGGACGCAGTCAGCGTAGGCGGGGATTTCCACGCCGTGACAGACGCTGGCCACCGGTTTGTTGGTTTCGAAAAAATGTTTGGTCATCTTCACCAAATGTTCGTCGTAGCGGATGTATTCCGGCGCTCTGCCTCCGCTGAAGAAAATGCCCAGGTATTCCTCAGGTTTCACATCCCGAAAGGCAATGTCGGATTGAATGGTGTAGCCTTCCCATTCGCGCGTGATGGTCCAGCCTGGTTTGACTTCATGCATGACCATGTTGTAGCGGTGCACTTCCGGACCGGCGACCACGGGTTGATAACCTCCCTCGATCAATCGGTAATAAGGATAAAGGGTGTCGACCGTTTCGCTGGCGTCGCCGATAATGATGAGCACTTTGTGTTGCATGGGGCTATTGAATCTGATTCAGGCGTGATTCCAAGTAAGTTCTGGCCCGATTCACCTCTTGAGTGACTTCGGCTGCGGTGGGGAGGATGGGGATCCCCCGCGGTACCGGATGCATGAAGATTTCGGTCATGCCCTGGTATTGAATGGATTTGAGTGCGGCAAGGATCGGTGTGAAATCCAGATTTCCACGTCCGGGCATTTGTAAGAGTTCTTCTTCTTTGGGGAGTTTAGTCATGCAGCCCTTGCCATGTTGCCAGGCGTAGAACATGGATAAGTGGGGCCCGATGTCCCGGATCAATGCCGCCAATTCTTTTGCTCCCAATCCGAGAGTTTCCAGATGGTAGGGCGCCAGAGCGATTCCCAGGTGCTTGTTGGGGGCATACTCGGCCAGCCACCTCAGGGAGTCGGGGGTGTGGATCAGGTTATTCCCATGGTTCTCGATGGCAATGGTCACCTTGTTTGCGGCGGCCACTTCCAGGTGGGGTTTGAGTTTTTCAACAAACTCCCGCACGGCTTGTTTTAAGTCCGTTCCCGAAAGTCCCACCGGCCCTTTGCCGCCTGTGACGATCAGGGGGCAGTGCATTTTCCCGGCCAGCTTGAGTTCTTCTTTGAGACCGAAGGGGCCGAGGTCATAGCGTGTCAGGCAGCCGAGCGTGGCATTGCGATCTTTCAGTTTTGCTCCAAGGCTCTCCCAGCCCATCGCATCCGCTTGCTCGCGCTGGTCTCCGTGTGGTTTTGGCCAGAGATCGATGCAATCGGCTCCGATGCGTTCGATTTCCGGCAGGATTTCTTCCAGTGAAAGCTTTCCATACATGCAGGATGGCAGGCAATAGCGTAGCCGAAAGGGTTTCGCATCAGAGTTCGTTTCGCTGAATCCCTGATGCGTGCCTGCCAGCAATCCGGCCAGTCCCAGACTGCTGCGGGCCATGAAGCTGCGCCGGTCCATCGCTGGCTCGTGGCCGGTTCTATCCAGCTGCCGGGAGTGTGGTGAGTGCATGGGGGAATCATACGGTCGGGAGAGCTTCCGAAAAGTCAAAAGATGCAGCGGCGGGGTGGTTTCGGGATTTTGCCGTGATTTTGGATGGCTATCCCTTCGGGTCTTGGATTAGGTTTTTTCACATGAAAAGTTACGATTCACTGCGCAGTCATTTTCTGCAGACGTCTTATCTCAATAAAACAATCGCTTTGCTGGATTGGGATCATGAAACGTATTTGCCATCCAAAGGGGTGACGTTCCGCGCCGATCAACAGGCTTTTTTGAGTGGTTTGTCCCATGAACGATTGATTGCTCCCCAAGTAGGGGACTGGATCGAGGCCTGCGAAGCGGAAACCGATTCGCTGGATCCTTTCCAAAATGCCAACGTGGCTGCCTGGCGGCGTGATCGGGATCGAGCGGTGAAATTGCCGACTGAATTTGTGGAAGCATTCGAGAAGGAATGTGCCCTGGCCAAAGCCGCCTGGGCGGAAGCGCGTCGCAAGAGTTCCTTTGAACTCTTCTCGAGCCATCTCACCAAGCTGGTCGAAATGTCACGTCAGAAGGCGGACTACTACGGATACGAAAAGAATCCCTACGATGCCTTGCTGGATGTCTATGAACCCGGTTGCTCCAGTCAGGATCTGTCTCCTGTGTTTGCCAAGCTGAAGGAATTCATCGTCAAGCTGCTTCCTGATGCGATGGAAACAACCAAAAGGATCACCACGGATTATCTTCACGGATTTTATCCATTGGAAGGACAGAAGAAATTCAATGAAATGGTGGCCCAAGCCATGGGATTTGATTTTGAAGCGGGCAGAATTGATGCCACGACGCATCCTTTTTGCACGGATCTCGGACCGCAGGATATTCGTCTGACCACCCGGTATAACGAGTTGGATTTTACGGAGTCCTTTTACAGTGTGCTCCATGAAGTCGGGCATGGACTTTATGAACAGGGCTTTCTTCCGGAACACGCCGGAACCCCCATGGCTGAGGCTGTTTCACTGGGGATTCACGAATCACAGTCCCGTCTTTGGGAAAATAAAATCGGGCGTGATCCGGCATTCTGGCAGGATTGGTATGATCAGGCATGTGAATGCCTGCCTGCTTTAAAGAAGTTCAGTCCCGAGGATCTCACCCTTGCGGTCAATCGCGTGTCTCCTTCCTTCATTCGGGTGGAAGCCGATGAGGTTACTTACGATCTGCACATTATCCTGAGGTTCGAGATGGAGAAGGACTTGCTGTCCGGTGAGTTGAAAGTGGACGACGTGCCAGCCACCTGGAATGAGCGATTCCGGTCGATGTTCGGTTTGGAAGTTCCTGATGATGCACATGGTTGCCTGCAGGATATTCACTGGAGCATGGGGGGTTTTGGTTATTTTCCGACTTACACGTTGGGGAATCTCAACTCCGCCCAATTGTTTTCAGCAGCCCAAAAAGATTTGGGCAAACCCGCAGCCGTTCTTCAGGAGGGTCAATATGCCGAAATATTGGCCTGGTTGCGTGAAAAAGTTCACTGTCATGGACGCCATCTCGAGCCAGCGGAATTAATGCAAGCCGCTACGGGCCAAACCATCCAGCCCGGCCATCACGCCCGCTATCTGGAGCACCGTTTTGAGGTGTTGAAGGCTTAGTTTGCGAATCATCTCCATTTATAAACAAAATCCACATAATTAGTGCGACTTCTGATGGGCTGTGTCGGACTTGAGTGGTTGGGTCCATGTTTGGCGCTGTTTGGCTCTCTGTGATGTTGAGGTATAAAGCGTTCATAAAAAGCGGTTAATCTATGATTGTGCGTGTAATTTGGTTAAAGGTTAACGATAAAGTTCTTGAGTAATTTGTTCAGATTTTGAACCATTCAGTGCCAAATTACGGTTACTGTTGACCAAGGTATGTAGGGATTCATCAGCGATTTGGGATCACAGTTAGGTAACGAAAGGACAAACCATGAGTGACACCGAAAACCAAGCTGAATCCTTGATACCTGATGAATCGATCAAATCACCTGTTCATCTTCATTCGATCCTGGTACCGACCGATTTTTCACACGAATCTTACCGTGCCATCCAATATGCCCGCTCTTTAGCTCAAGTTTTTCATTCCAAAGTGATCTTGCTGCATGTGCTTGTTCCCGTGGCTGCCCCGGATCTTGTTTACGGGCCACTTGTGTGGGATGAGGGGAAAGCCGAGGAAGCTGCGGGCAAACAACTGGAGCGACTCAGGGAAAAAGCCCATTTCTCCGCTGAGACCACGGTGGAGTGCCTGGTGAAAACCGGACATCCTTTCCAAGTGGTTTCCGATACCGCCAAGGAAAGCAATACGGATCTGATCATCATTTCCACACATGGGTATACAGGTTTCAAACACCTGCTGTTGGGAAGCGTCGCCGAGCGCGTGATTCGTCATGCAACTTGTCCCGTGTTGGTGGTCAGGGAAAAAGAGCATGAATTCATTTCATTGGATGAAGACGAAGATTCCACTCAGGAATCATAGGAATCCGGGTTCCTGAGTAACAAATTCATCGTTGTCATATTTAATCCTTAAAATTCCTGTTCCACTGTTATGCCATCCACACTCGATCCGACCGCTCCAGCCACTCCAGCCGGTAAGTCGAAACCAGCTTCCTGCACTGCCTTTGGTTGCTCGCGCGATTTTGATGAGCGGCGTTACGTTTACACGGTTATTTCCCCCAGGGCCGGCGGATTGTCCATTGGCGTCAATTTGAATCCTACCCGCTGTTGCAATTTTGACTGCCTCTATTGTGAAGTGCCTAATCGCAAGGTGGGACAGGAACAGCCGGTGGATATTGCGAGGATGATGAACGAGTTGCGCGATGTGATGACCATGGTCAGCACGCGCAAGTTGCACAAGCACCCCTATTACCATCAGCTTCCCGACGGATTGCTGGAATTGAAACATATCTCTCTCAGTGGCGATGGGGAACCTACCTTGAGCCCCAATTTTTTGGAAGTGGTCCAGTCCCTGGTCCATTTCCGTGCTTTGCGGATGTTTCCATTTTTCAAACTGGTGCTGATCACCAATGCTTCGAGGTTGATGGATGACAACGTGGCAAAAGGAGTTGAGCTATTGGAAGCTCATCAAGATGAGGTATGGGTCAAGTTGGATGCGGGTGATCAGGCTCGTTTCGAAAAGATCAATGGCACCTTTGAGCGTTTGGATGATGTGACCCGGGGAATTGTGAGTGTTGGAAAAAAACGTCCTGTCGTCATCCAAAGCCTTCAAACGGCGGTCAATGGTTCAGGGCCGACCCCGAAGGAAGTTGAACAATTGATCGACAGGATTTGCCAATTGCGCGAGGCCGGTGCAAAGATCGCTTCCGTACAGATCTATTCCGCTACGCGGCCGGTCTGGAACACCGAAGTAGGCCATTTGAAGTTGAGCAATCTATCGGCGATTGCGCATGCCATCTCCAAGAGAACCGGTGTTCGTGCCGTGGTTTATTGATCAGTTGACCGGAAGCTTCCCTCTGTAATCAGTTGGGGACAAACCCACCATTTTTCGAAAAACCCGGTTGAAATGAGTCAATGACTGGAATCCCACTTCGAAGGCGATTTCACTGATTCTAAGATTGGGGTTCAGCAGCAGATTCTTGGCGCGTTCGATCCGGACCCGTGACACGTATTCCGTGAAATTCAGTCCTGTGATGCGTTTGAACATCTTGCAGAAATAGAACGAGCTGGTGTTGACTGCCTGAGCCACTTGCTCAAGAGAAAGGGGTTCAGAGTAGTGTTCTGCAATGAATTGCTTGGCTTTGACGATGAATACCGGTTCCGCGTTGTTTTGGCGAACGGCAATCTGGTTGCTGAGCACTGACAGGTATTCGGCAAACAATTTCATCATGGTGATCATGGCATCATATTGTTTTTTGCCGATGACCTTGGTGTCGTGGTAAGCCTTGCTGAGCTTTTCTTTGTCAAAATCGATGCCCCACTCCTCCATCTGGCTGGACATACGATCAAACTGAGTCTTGCTCGGTTTTTTCTGGAAGACGTGGCCCGTTTGAAGGTAGGCGATCGTGCGGTTGCCAAGTTTTACCGGGACGGCCGTGTCACTCAGACCATGGGGGCAATCCAGGGTGAGGGGGGCTCCATCACAATCATCGATGATTTTTTGCTGGTGCTGGAGGCAGCATGCGCATGTTTTGCTGGTTTCAGCCATCATGCTGCAGAAAGGACTTTCATTCTCCTTGCCATGCAAGGGGAGTTGCCAGCACTCCTTGGGGCGCAGCGCCAGCGGCATCCCGCTGGCTTCGGTGAAAGACTTTTCAAACTCCTTGAAAACACTGGAATCCAGAAGCGCCTCAGTAAGGCTCTTGTCCTGTTGCCGGAAGTTCTCCTCCATCATCAAATCTTTGCTGTTCATGGTTCGAAAACGGTTGCTCAGACTTTTTTCCCTGTTAGTGCAATCATGTTGAACAAAAATAGTTGATGTGACAACAAAAATTGATTGCAGCACAAATTTGATAAGACTTGCAAATTAGGCTTATTAGCAACGCTTTTTGTTCGGTGGGCAAACATGGAGAGGATAAGTGGTGGAGAACGTGCAATTGTTCAGCAACTCTACTTTCGCAAATATTGTTTCAATAAAACGCAAAAAACGGAGAGTGAACTTGAGGGGAAAGGTTAGTGTCGACTTGTGGGTTTTTTACCCTATATGATGCATATGATCATTTAGACAATTATGAAAGATAGTCTCACTACTGACGATCCAGATCCTAGGCAAAAAGACGAATCAGCCAACCAAGACATTAACTGGAAGGATTTCCGTGATCATCTGGCAACGGCCGACCAACAAGGTCATCGGATGTGGTTGTTTCCGAAAAAACCAAAAGGCCGGGTTTATAATTTCCGTTCCTGGTTCAGTTACCTGTTGTTGCTCATTCTTTTTACCGGTCCACTCATTCGGATTAACGGGAATCCTCTCTTGTTGTTCAATATTGTTGAACGCAAGTTTTCCATTTTCGGCCAGATATTCTGGCCGCAGGACACCTTCCTGTTTGCGCTGGGGATGTTGATATGGATCATCAGCATCGTGGTGTTCACAGCGGTGTTTGGTCGGGTGTGGTGTGGGTGGGCCTGTCCTCAGACTTTGCTGATGGAAATGGTGTTCCGCAAGATCGAGTATTGGATTGATGGAGATTCAATCGAACAGAAGCGGCTGAGCAAGGCCCCGTGGTCGGGAATGAAAATTGCCAAGCGGGCATTCAAGTATTCGATCTTTTTTGGATTGTCGTTCCTCATCGGGAACACCCTGCTGGCATATGTGATCGGGACAGAGCAGCTCTACTCGATCATTACGGACAATCCCTTGAATCATACCAAAGGATTGGCGGCAATGGTGATTTTCACGCTGATCTTTTTTGCGATCTTTGCTCGATTTCGGGAACAGGCCTGTACGTTCATTTGCCCCTACGGCAGGTTTCAATCCACTTTGCTGGATGAAAACACCATTGTGGTTGCCTACGATCATAAACGCGGGGAAAACCGTCAGCGTTTAAAGCGTGACCAAAGCGAATCTGATCGTCGTGAGCAGGGCGGGGGCGATTGCGTGGATTGCAATCAGTGTGTGGCTGTGTGCCCGACCGGAATCGACATCCGCAACGGAACGCAAATGGAGTGTGTGAATTGCGCCGCCTGCATCGACGCCTGCAACGGAGTCATGAGTAAATTGAAACGTCCGCTTGGGCTGGTGCGATACGCTTCATTGAACGGGATTGAAAAGGGACTGCCGCTCAAAGTGACACCGCGTATCATTGGCTATTGTGTGGTCTTGACCGCGCTTGTGACGGCGTTTTTCACCTTGCTGCTCACCCGGTCCGATGTGGAAACCAGTTTGCTGAGAGCCCCGGGCACATTGTTCCAAACCACACCGGATGGAAGGGTGACAAATCTTTACCTGTTGAAACTAACAAACAAGACTTCGCACGATATTCCCGTGGAATTGCGCTTGATCGGGACGGATGGCGGGAGCATACGCGTCATGGGCGGTGATATCACCGTCAAGGCGGGATCACTTGCCGAATCGTCCGTGTTGGTTGAAATGGGGCGAGACCTTCTGGATGGAAAAAAGACGAGAATCGAGGTTGGAGTCTACAGTGGTGAAGAGGAACTTGAGACAGTGAGAACTGTTTTTGTCGGGCCGAATGGTTAATGTTCCTTGATCCTTTGGCTTACTAACTGGAGAATCAACAGCGTTTTCCTGAATCCTTATATCATACCAAAAAATATGGCAAAAATTCATCCTTGGCCGGCGACCATCATCGCTTACTTCGCCATCGTCCTTTGCGGTGTGGCGGCGCTGATCGTTCACTCCTTGAGGAACAACGTCGAACTGGTGCGTTCGGACTATTACGCTGCTGAGGTCCAGTATCAGGATCAGATAGACCGCATCAAGCGCACCGAACCGTTCAAGAACGAAATTGGTGTTGCCTATGCGGTTCAGCACCTGGAAGTGCGCCTGCCGAGCGCTCACACGTCGAGCAGTGATTTCACGGGCGCTCTTTGGATCTATCGTCCATCGAATGCCACTCTGGATCAGAAATTGGACTTGAAAGCCAAACAAACCCAGGAGCCCTACCGCATCGAGATGGAACTGGCCCCGGGGTTGTGGCGGATCAAAGCCAACTGGCAATCCGAAGGAGAGGAATACTTTTTCGAAGATTCGCTGGTGGTTGAAGCCATGTAAGACCTTCTGAACGATTCATGCTAGAACTGATCATTCCAGGTTTGATGATGGGATTCGTGGGAGGCGCGCATTGCGCCGGCATGTGCGGTCCTCTTATCATTTCGCTTGCCTGTGCCCGTGCGGGCAAGGGCAACGCCTGGATGGGGGCCCTGGTTTATCAATCGGGGCGATTGGCTTCGTATTTGTTGGTCGGAGTAGGATTCGCGATCATTGGCAGCGCTTTCTCCATGGTCGGATGGCAGCAAACTCTTTCCATCATTGCCGGAGTGGCGGTGTTGGCGGGGGTGTTTTTCGGATCCAAATGGATGGGGAACCCTTTGATTGCCCGATGGGTGCTCTGGATCAAACATCATTTCTCGGTACGGATGCGGTCGACCGGACTGCGATCCACCTTTGGTTTGGGGATGATCAACGGATTTTTACCCTGCGGACTGGTGTATGTTGCCGGCGCTTCAGCAGCGTCCTATGGCCATGCTGTCGCGGCAATGGTCTTCATGGCGGCATTCGGACTGGGGACGTTTCCCTTGATGTTGGCCTTGCAGTTCTCCGGGAACAAGGTGTCCCCTTCGTTTCGAATGAAACTCCAAAAACTGATCCCCGTGATGTGGGGAGTGATGGGGGTTTTGCTGATCCTGCGAGGTCTGAATCTGGGGATCCCTTATTTGAGTCCCCACTTCTCAGGGCTGAACGGCGCCTGCCCCCATTGTCATTGATTTCATGTTGGCGTCAGGCGTTTCCAATGGTCCGAACGGATCAGTCCCAAATTGAATTCCTCACGTTTCCATCTTTTGAATCCTGTTGATTGCAGGAAGGAATCGGGATCGGCCAGGTGATCTGCTTTGATGCTGGTAACGATTTGAAAAAACACATACATGATCCGGTGAATACTCTTTGCCCGCCATTGTCGGAACCGTCCATTCACAGGTATCTGGAAATCGGTCAGCAACCAATCACAGTCCCGGGTGCTGTGTGAGGCGATGGATGGTATGAGCGTTTCAAGCTGGTCCCGGGTGAAACAATCCAGAAAGAATGGGGTGGTGATCAGGTCATACGGTCCCTCTGGTATTCCTTGCGTCCTGATATCCCGCTTTAACCAATCCACTCGCGAGGGGTTCGGGAACCGTGCCTGCAGGGTCTGCTGTGCTTGATCCAGCATGGCCTGACTTTGATCGAGGACCAGGAAGCGGGCTGAAGGAAGTTTCTGATAAAGGTGCTCCAACAATCGACCGGTGCCTTCCCCCAGCATCAGCACGCTCCCGGCTTGCCTCACCGATTCCACATGCGCCGTTCGGGCCTGTTGAAGGAGGTCTCCTGCCAGGAGGCGCTCCATGAGGCGATAGATCGGTGCCAGTTTATCGAAGCCCGAGCGTGAATCCATGGTTTAAGCGAGGGATCAGGTGCCAGCGAAGCCATAACATGAAGCCTCCCAATCCATAGGCCAGCACATCCAAAGGATCCCCTGTGGACCTTGTGAACCAAAGTGGGGCCAGACATTCCGCCATCACGCTCCATAACAAACCCAGCCAAACGATTTCAGAGAGACTTGGAGGAGCGGTGGATGCTCGCAGGTTGAGTGCCGCATACATGCGGGTCACCAGAGGCACGGCGCAGGGGAGCATCCAGATGTCGTTCCAATGGTTGGACATCCAGCCGGGAGAGGGGGATGCCCATTGCCACCATCGGTGGACTGCGTAACAGGCCAGTGAAAAGATCCAGAATGGCTCCAGCCAAGCGGATCGCAGGTCGGATGTTCGAAACCTGAACATCACAACAACGCCACCATCAAGAGTCCAAAGCTTATGGCGATCAGTAGTTTGAAAATAATTGTAATCATAGGGCGTTCAAAAGAACCATACAACAATCTGAAACCAAAACATCATGTTCCACCTGTTTAAATCAAGTGTATTGTCCAAAAAAGTGATTGACCTCTCGAACAGGGCTTCCGATCACGTCCTGGAGCCGAAATGTCAGGCAGCCTATGAAAAGAAAAAGTGGCTTCTGCATAAAAAACACTTGCACGTGGCGCTGGTGGGTTGATAACGGTTGCCTCCATATCTCATGGGTAAATCATTGATCATCGCAGAAAAACCTTCCGTCGCCCTGGACATCAGCCGTGCTCTGGGCGGGTTTAACAAGAAGGACGACTATTACGAAAGTGATGACTACGTCATTGCTTCCGCGGTGGGGCACTTGCTGGAATTGACCGTTCCGCCCGAATCCGAAGTCAAGCGGGGTAAATGGACTTTTGCCCATCTGCCGGTGATTCCGGACCACTTCGCTCTCAAGCCGATCAGCAAGTCCGAATCCAAACTCAAATTGTTGCGGCGGCTGATCAAACGCAAGGATGTCGACACCTTGATCAATGGCTGTGATGCCGGGCGCGAAGGGGAATTGATTTTTCGTCACATCGTCGACGACGCCAAGACCAAGAAACCGATCAACCGCTTGTGGCTCCAATCCATGACCCCGCAGTCCATTCGGGACGGATTCAAACGTCTCCGTTCGGATGAAGACATGCAACCGCTGGCCAATGCCGCCGTTTGCCGTTCGGAATCGGACTGGCTGGTTGGGATCAACGGCACCCGGGCCATGACCGCCTTCAACTCGAAGTCTGGAGGTTTCTTTTTGACCACGGTCGGTCGTGTTCAGACCCCGACGCTGACGATTTTGGTGGATCGTGAGCAGAAGATTAAAAAGTTCGTGTCGCGCGATTACTGGGAGTTGCACGCAACGTTCCAGGCCAAGGCCGGCACCTATGAGGGACGCTGGTTCGATCCGCAGTTCAAGAAAAAGGACAAGGAAGACGATCCCGATGCGCGTGCCGAGCGCATTTGGACCAAGGAGCAGGCCGACGCGCTCTTTCAGAAATGTCTGAACAAACCCGGGACCGTTACCGAGGAAAGCAAGCCAAGTCGGCAGATGTCTCCCTTGCTGTATGATTTGACGAGTCTGCAACGCGAAGCCAACTCACGCTTTGGTTTGCCTGCGGGCCGGACGCTTCAATTGGCTCAGGCGCTCTATGAACGTCACAAGATGCTGACGTATCCCAGAACGGACTCCAGGGCGCTTCCCGAGGATTACCTGGGGACAGTCAAGGAAACCCTGAAGGCATTCCATGGTTCGAGCTTTGAAAGTTCCGCTTCCAAAATCGAGGCCAACGATTGGGTGAAACCCAACAAACGCATCTTTAATAACGCCAAAATATCCGATCACTTCGCCATCATTCCGACATCGCTCGGCCCCAAAAAGAAGCTGAACGATGACGAACAAAAGATCTACGACATGGTGGTCCGGCGTTTTCTCGCGGTGTTCTTTCCCGCGGCGGAATACCTGATCACCACCCGCATCACCCAGGTCGAACAAGAATCCTTCAAGACCGAGGGCAAGGTGTTGGTGAAACCCGGTTGGCTGGAAGTTTATGGCAAGGCTCTCCCAACCGGTGAAGCGGATCATTTGACACCGGTCGAGGAAGGAGAGACGGTGGATACCCGGGAAATCGAGGTCCGCGAAAACCAGACCAAGCCACCTCCCCGTTATTCGGAAGCCACCCTTCTTTCCGCCATGGAAGGTGCGGGTAAAATGGTCGATGACGAGGAACTCAGGGCCGCGATGAGTGCCAAAGGGCTGGGGACGCCGGCAACCCGTGCATCCATTATCGAGAATTTGATCCGGGAAAAATACGTCCTCCGCAACCAGCGCGAACTTCAACCCACCGCCAAGGCGTTCAGTTTGATCACGCTGCTGCGTGGATTGCAGATCCCTGAATTGTGTTCGCCTGAGCTGACAGGGGATTGGGAGCACAAACTTAAATTGATGGAACAGGGGCAACTGGATCGCGCGACCTTCATGGCCGAGATCCAGGAAATGACCCGCAAGATGGTCGAGCAGGCCAAGTCCTACGACAGCGACACCGTGCCCGGTGATTTTGGTGTGCTCAAGACACCTTGTCCAAAGTGCGGTGGTCAGGTGAAGGAAACCTACAAGACCTTCCAGTGTGGTGCCTGTGATTTTTCGGTCTGGAAAATTTTGTCCGGACGTCAATTCGAATACGAGGAAATGGAGGCCATCCTCAGTCAGGGAAGCGTCGGGCCCCTGCAGGGTTTCCGCAGCAAGCAAGGCTGGCCGTTTGCCGCCATCATCAAGTTGAACGACGAGAAGAAACTCGAGTTTGATTTTGGTGACAACGGCAAGGACAAAGACAAGGACGAAGAGGAAGCGGTCGATTTTTCAGGAAAAGAATCCATGGGAGCCTGTCCCAAATGCAAAGGCAATGTTTACGAACACGGCATGCACTTTGTCTGCGAAAAATCCAAGGGACCGGACAAGTCCTGTGATTTCAAGACCGGCAAGATCATCCTGCAACGCGAAATCGAACCGGCTCAGGTCAAGAAACTGCTGGCGGATGGCAAATCAGACCTCATCAACAAATTTGTTTCCAACCGGACCGGTCGGGCCTTCAATGCCTTTTTGGTGATCAAGGACGGCAAGGTCTCCTTTGAATTCGAACCCCGTCCGTCCAAAAAGAAAGGCGCTGCAAAGAAAGCCTCGGACAAACCTGCTGAGAAAATCAGTTTCGAAGGGCAGCAATCACTCGGAGAATGCCCCCGCTGCAAGGGGCGGGTATTTGCCAGCGAATCGGATTACCTCTGCGAGCATTCCCAAAAGGACACCAAACCCTGCAAATTCAAATCCGGAAAAGTGGTCCTTCAGCAGCCCATTGAAGAAGAGCAGATCAAAAAGCTGCTCGGCAACGGGCGAACGGATTTCCTGAAGGGATTCATCTCCCGGCGCGGATTCCCGTTTGAAGCCGCGTTGGTGTTGGAAGAAAAGGGCAAGGTAGGTTTCGAGTTTGCTCCGCGGGAAGAAACTTCCGGGGGTGGCTCTGCGGCCGATAATTAAATTCCAAATCGATGGACGCCGCAGATTCAGACAACGCTGCAGCGGATCCCTGGATCGATGCCTTTTTGGAGGATCTCGTTCATGTGAGATCCGCCTCCGAACACACAAGCCGGAATTACTCCCAGGCTCTGAACGAATTCGTTGCCTGGCATCAGAAGATGTATCACAAGGTCCCTGTCTGGAAATCTCTGGACCGGGATCTTTTTCGTGCCTATCTGAGGTTTTTGGGACGTGAAAACTACAGCCGTTCCTCGACACAGGTTCGGTTCAGCGCGCTGCGGACATTTTATAAATTTCTGATCCGGAAAGGGCAGGTCGAGAAGATGCCCATTCGGAACATCACCTTGCCGAAAAAGGAGCGGCATCTGCCGCAATTCCTGACACCCGACCAAATCAGCGCCCTATTGCAGGCTCCCGCCAAATCATGGGAACTCAAAAAAGAAAAGAACAAACGCCCGCCATCCCCCGAAGCTTATGTGCGGGATACCGCCGTGCTTGAAACCCTTTATTCCTGCGGACTGCGTATCAGTGAACTGTGCGGTTTGACAGTGGGGGATGTGTTTTTTGAAGATCAGGTGGTGAGGGTGGAGGGTAAGGGCAAGAAGGAGCGTTTGACTCCCATCGGTCTTCCTGCGTTGGAATCCATCCGCATTTACTGGGAGACCATCGATCATCCGGGATCCGCCGATCAGCCCGTATTCTTTGCCAATGCAGCCAATGAGTTGCCTCTCTACCCGCGATTGATTCAGACCCGACTCAAAACGTATCTGATCATGGCCGAACTGGACCCCAACCTGACACCCCACAAACTGCGTCACAGCTTTGCCACGCACATGTTGAATGCGGGGGCCGATCTGCGCAGCGTGCAGGAACTGCTGGGGCATGCCCACCTGGTGACCACGCAGATTTACACCCATCTCTCGACCGATCGGCTCAAACGGGTATACGACGAGTCACATCCCAGAGCTTAAACGATTGCAAACAGCGTCCGTTCTCCCCATTCTAGCAAGCGATTTTTATGGACGAATCGATCCAGGAACATGCATCGCGCCCGGAAAGCGAGAAACCGGCACTGACCTACAACCACAACGTGCTGATTGTGGGGGACACCCGTGTGAACTATTGGGCTGAAGATTTGAAGGAGGCCTTTACCAACGTTGGGGCGACGGTCTCCGTGCTGCCTCTGGTGCCAAAGCGCTTGGAGGAACGATGGTTTGAGTTTCGTCGGGGGTATATGAATTTCGATGTGGATGAACCGGTCATCCAACGCATCCGCGATCAAGTGACACGGGCCCATCCTCACCTGATCGTGTTTCTGGATCCCTTTGGTATGGAGCCCGCCTTTTTCAAAGCCATCCAGCGCGACCTGAAGCGAAGCGCCAAACTGGTGGCCTGGTTCAGTGATTGTCGCCGCACCTCGTGGAAGGGGGGCCAGTGTTTCGATCATGTTTTTTACTCGGACTCCTCCATGCAGGAATCTTTGAAGAAAGTGCGTGAGGGGGAGAACAAGGGCTTGAAATATCTTCCGTTGGCGGTCAACGAAAAGCGTTTTCAACCCGGTGGTGTGAAGGATCGGAAAAATAAAATCGTTTTTGCCGGATCGATCACCGAAACGCGGATGAAGATCCTGAACCGCCTTCGATTGCGGGGAGTGCCGGTGGAGTGGCATGGCCCGCAGACAAACGGCCTCTGGAACCGTTGGAAAAGTCAGAAACTGGACCATCAGACACTGTCCCGGCTTTACCAGGAGTATGCCATCACCTTGAATTTGCCAAGACGCCCCAAAAACCTGAACGGCATCAATTTTCGAGTCTTTGAGGTGGCCGCTTGCCAAAACCTCATACTGACAAAATGGGTGCCCGACCTCGAACTACAATTCGATCCTTATGAAGAAGTCGTGGTGTATCGGGATTGGGATGAAGTGCCACTGGTGTTTCGATCCATGATGTATGATCCCTATCGGGCGGAAGATATCGCACGGAACGGGCGCAAACGTGTCCTTCAGCATCATACCTACCGTCACCGGGTCCAAACCATCCTGACTACTCTCGGACAAAAAGCTTGTTAGCCGTCCGTTCCGATCCTATACTGACCGGACAATATCCCTAGCTATGAGATTTGGAATTAATACCTTTCTGTTTACGTCACCCTTCACAACCAGAAGTTCGGGACAACTGCCGAAGTTCAAAAAATGGGGCTTCGATTCCATCGAGATTCCTGTTGAGGATCCGTCGCACATCAATCCTGAAAAGGTGAAAGCGGCTTTGGATCGCAACGGTTTGGTTTGTGGCTCTGTCTGTGCCTGCATGTCGCCTGATCGCGATTTGCGCGGCACCGCCCAACAGCAAAAGACCGGCATGGCCTACATGAAAGCTCTGATCGACCAGATGGTTGTGCTGGATTGTCCTTCGTTGATCGGTCCCGTTTATTCCGCCGTGGGTCGTGCCGACGCCGTTCCTGCCAAGGAATACGCCAAGCAGTGGAAGGCCGTGGTCAAAAACTTGAAAGTGCTCAGCAAATACGCTGAAGACCGGGGCCGGACCATCTGCCTGGAACCCCTCAACCGATTCGAAACCGATTTCATCAACACCTGTGATCAAGGGCTTCAAATGATCAAGGACGTCGACAGCAAGGCCCTCAAATTGCACCTCGACACCTTTCACATGAACATCGAGGAAAAGAACCAGGCCAAAGCCATCAAAAAGGCGGGCAAACACCTGGGACATTTTCACGCTTGCGGAAGTGACCGCGGGACTCCCGGTAATGATCACATCGACTGGAAACCCATCGCAGCCGCTTTGAAATCCATCCGCTACAAAGGAGATGTCGTCATTGAATCATTTACCACCGACGTCAAGGTCATTGCCAAGGCGGCCGCCATCTGGCGTCGCATGGAGCCCACACGTGATGAAATCGCCGTGAAGGGACTGAAATTTCTTAAGAAAACAATCAAGTAAACCTCATTTAGTTTAACCAACATCGGCCGGAGTTTCCGGCCGAATTTTTTTATCATGAAAACCTTACTGCGCTCAACCTTGGCCACTGCCGCTCTGCTGGCCGGATTAACCTTTCAAGCATCAGCTGCTGATTCGGACGGATTCGTCTCCCTGTTCAACGGAAAAGACCTCGAAGGGTGGGATGGAAATCCCAAATTCTGGTCCGTGCGTGACGGAGCCATCACCGGCCAGACCACCAAAGAAAACCCCACCCGGGGAAACACCTTTATCATCTGGCGGGGAGGCACCGTGGGGGACTTCGAACTGCGTCTTCAATACAAGATCGTCGGAGGCAACTCGGGGATCCAATACCGCAGCAAGGACCTCGGAAACTGGGTGGTCGGCGGTTATCAGGGCGACTTTGAAGCCGGGAATACCTATTCGGGCATTCTTTACGAAGAGAAGGGAAGGGGCATTCTTGCCCAGCGCGGACAATTCACTCAGGTGCTTCCCGGTGAAGGAAGAAGGCCTGAAATTGAGGTCATAGGCTCCGTCGGTGAGTCTGCTGACATCCAATCCCACATCAAAAAGGAAGACTGGAACGACTATAAAATCATCGCTCATGAAAACCGTTTCGTACACATGATCAACGGTCGCGTCACAGCCATCGTGGTGGACAACGATGCCGAGAACCGGGTTGGTTCCGGTATTTTGGCCCTGCAGTTGCATGCCGGACCTCCCATGACGGTTCAATTTCGTGATATCAAAATCCGCAAGATCAACCCTGTTGAAGTAGGGGGAGTCTGGGATGTTAAGGTTTATTCCGATCAGGGAGTGGGAACGCCTGTTTTCTTCTTTGAACAGGACGGGTCGAACCTGGCCGGACATTACGAAGGCTTGCTCGGCAAACGACCGGTTCAGGGATCTGTGAAGGGTGATTTTGTGGGTTTTTCAGTTTCTGGTGAATATCAGGGACAGAATGTCGTCGCTCATTATAAGGGACATCATCAAATCGATGGAACGTTGACCGGTGAAGTCAATTTCAACGATTCCGTGAGTTTGAAGTGGACCGGAATGCGCAAACAATAAATTGATCTGAAATAATCCAAGACCTTCCATGAGATTTTCACGTTTTCTATCATCTTGTTTTATGGCGGCTCTCATGAGCGCCTGCCTGGTAACCGGATTGCATGCCGATGCCAAAAAGATTGTGCTGATCGCCGGGCCGCCCTCCCATGGTGTGCTCCAACACGAGCACAAAGCGGGTTGCATGCTCATTGATTATTGCTTGCAAGATATCGAAGGCGTGGATGTTCAGGTGTTCACCGGAGGCTGGCCCAAAGATCCCAATGCCTTGGATGGAGCCGATGCGGTGATCGTTTTTTGCACGGGAGGCGATCGTCATCTGGCTATTCAGGAAGGACGCCTGGAGCAACTGCAAAAGGTCATGGACACCGGAGCGGGGTTTGGTTGCCTGCATTATGGTGTCGAAGTTCCCAAGGACAAGGGTGGTGAAAAATTCCTTGAATGGATGGGCGGATATTTTGAAACCCACTGGTCGGTCAATCCCCACTGGACCGCTGAATTCAAGACCTTTCCGGATCATCCGATCGCCAATGGCGTCAAACCCTTTGCGGTGAATGACGAATGGTATTTCCACATGCGCTTTCCCGAGGGCATGAAAGGTGTCACTCCCATCCTGAGTGCCGTTGCCCCCGAGAAAACCATGGAACGTAAGGATGGCCCCCACAGTGGCAACCCTGCCGTTCGCGAGGAAGTTGCCAAAGGCATCCCCCAACACGTGGCCTGGGCCTATGAACGTCCCAATGGCGGGCGTGGGTTTGGATTCACCGGTTTGCACAATCACTTGAACTGGAGAAATCCTGATTTCCGAAAAACCATCTTGAATGCGATGCTTTGGTTGGCACATGCCGAAGTGCCTGAAAACGGAGTGGACGTGGCGTTGACCGATGCACAGATCCTGACCAACCTGGATCAAAAGCGCGGTCGCAATCCCATTGAAATTCTCCGTGAAACCCAGAAACAACAACCTTTCATCAGCCCTGTTCAGGGCGTAAAATAATCTCACCATGAAGCGTGTTATTTTATCAGTTCTCCTTGCATTGGTGTCGACCGGCTTGTTGGCTGCGGATGCCAAAAAGATCGTTCTGCTTGCCGGACGCCCAAGTCATGGACCCGGCGCTCATGAGTTCAATGCCGGTTGCCTGTTGATGCAAAAATGCCTTTCGAATGTCCCCGGTGTGGATGTTGAAGTGTATAAAATGGGATGGCCGGAAGATGATTCCGTTCTGGATGATGCCGATGCCATTCTCATCTATGCAGACGGCGGGCAGGGACATCCGGCCATTCAGGGTGAACGCATGCAGCGGCTGGATCGTCTGGCAAAAAAAGGTGTTGGGATTGGTTGTGCCCATTATGGTGTGGAAGTTCCCAAGGGGGATCCAGGTGAAGCGATGCATCGCTGGATTGGCGGGCACTATGAACATCAGTTCAGTGTGAATCCCATGTGGAAGCCTGATTTTACTGAATTTCCCGAACACCCCGTTACTCGTGGAGTCAAACCCTTCCAAGTGTTGGATGAATGGTATTTCAACATGCGTTGGCGCAAGGATATGGATGGGATCACCCCCATCCTGAGCGCCAAACCTGCGGATGAAGTCCGTGACGGCCCATACGTCTGGCCTAAAGGCCCCTATCCTCACATCATGGGTGAAAAAGGGAAAACCGAGATCATGATGTGGGTCAGGGAAAGACCGGATGGCGGACGCGGTTTCGGGTTTACCGGAGGTCATTATCATGTGAATTGGGGCAATGACAACTTTCGTAAAGTTGTCTTGAATGCGCTGCTTTGGGTTGCCAAAGTCGAGGTGCCACCTCAAGGGGTTGTTTCATTTGTCTCCGAAGAGGAGTTGAAACAAAATCTGGATCCCAAGGGTAAATGATTCTTAGTTAGGAAATTGTTCAATCAATCACAAGGTCAAGCAGGGCTCATGTATTACGTGAGCCCGATTCTTTTTTCATATGAAAACGTCTCCTTATTCTCACACAGCCCTGATCGCGCTGAGCCTTCTTTTCGTTCAAGCGATGCTCGCTCAGAATCCTCAGGGCAGTGGTCCTGACGCTGCCAAAGCCCAGCTCGCAAATTTGAAAGTCGCAGAGGGACTCCAGGTGCAGCTTTTTGCCTCCGAACCCATGGTGGTGAATCCAACGAATCTGGATATCGATGCCCGTGGACGCGTCTGGGTGACCGAGGGCGGTAATTACCGGCTGTGGCAACCCTGGGGTAAATTGCGTCCCGAAGGGGATCGTATCGTCATACTGGAAGACACCGATCAGGATGGAAAGGCCGACAAAAGCACGGTCTTTTACCAGGGCAATGACATCAACTCGGCCTTGGGAATTTGTGTGCTTGGGAACAAGGTCATCGTGTCATGTTCTCCCAACGTGTTCCTTTTCACTGATACGGACGGTGATGACAAGGCCGACAAGAAGGAAGTGCTTTTCACCGGCATCGGTGGGACCGATCATGACCATGGCGTCCATGCCACGGTGTTTGGTCCGGACGGCAAACTCTATTTCAATTTTGGCAACAACGGTTCACAAATTTACCATGCCAACGGAAGTCCGGTTACCGATCTTCAAGGCCGCGTTGTCACCGGCAAAGGGAAACCTTACCGCCAGGGGATGGTATTTCGATGCAACATGGATGGGAGTCAGTTCGAAGTTCTTGGACATAATTTCCGCAACAACTATGAAGTGGCGGTGGATTCGTTTGGGACCCTTTGGCAGTCCGACAACGATGACGATGGTAATCGTGGTGTGAGGATCAACTATGTCATGGAGTATGGCAACTATGGCTACCGTGATGAACTGACGGGAAAAGGTTGGCAGGAAGAACGGACCAACATGGAAACCGAGGTGCCGTTGCGTCATTGGCATTTGAACGATCCGGGAGTCGTGCCCAACCTGTTGCAAACCGGCGCGGGCTCGCCTACGGGCATTGCCGTATATGAAGGTTCATTGCTACCCCAGGTGTTCCAAAATCAGGTCATCCACTGCGATGCAGGTCCCCGCACCGTGCGTGCATATGTGACCGAGCCTGACGGAGCGGGTTACAAGGCGGTGATCAAAGACATTCTGACCTCCGAAGACACCTGGTATCGCCCCTCCGATGTGGGAGTTGCTCCAGATGGTTCCCTGATGATTTCCGATTGGAACGATGCAGGAGTCGGAGGACACCACATGGCAGATCAGAAACTGGGGACACTCAGTGGACGCATTTACCGGGTGGCTCCTGCCGGTGCTTCCAGGTATGTCGTGAGTGCTCCCAATCTCAATACAGCCAAGGATTCTGTTGAAGCATTGAAGTCGCCCAATCTTGCCACCCGTTACCTGGCCTGGACTCGTCTTTCAGAGATGGAATCGAAAGCCGAACCTGAACTGCTCAAGCTTTGGCAAAGCAGCAATCCTCGTTTGAGAGCACGTGCTCTCCATTTGCTCGCCCGTATCAAGGACAAGCCACAGGATTATGTTTTGCGCGCGCTGGCGGATCAGGATCCCAATATCAGAGCGTTGTCCCTTCGCATCGCGCGTAGTCAGAACACACAGGTGATTGACTTGGTGAAACGATTGGTTCAGGACAGCTCGCCCATTGTGCGACGTGAATGTGCCATTGCGCTTCGTTATTCAAAATCAGATGAAGCGCCTGTTCTCTGGGCAAATTTGGCGGCTCAGCATGATGGCAAGGATCGTTGGTTTCTGGAAGCGCTTGGTATCGGCGCTCAGGGAAATGAAGATGCCTGTTTCCAGGCTTGGTTGAATCAAGTGGGCGATCAATGGAACACACCAGCAGGCAGGGATATCGTTTGGCGCAGTCGCAGTCAGGCTGCTCCCGCATTGTTGGTGCAGTTGATCAAGGATGAGAAAACTGAAGAAAGCGAAAAGCCGAGATATTTTCGGGCACTCGATTTTCATGAAGGTCCCGAGAAAGACGCCGCCTTGCTCCAGTTGCTGAACCTCTAACTGGAATCGACTTTCAGAGAGCGTCCAGGGTGACACACTCGCATCCGCCTGAAGCGTGCGTGACGAAGAAGTCCGGCTGGATGCTAAACTTTTCTGTGTAGGCTGCTTCAATGTGCTGCCTGGCGGATGATACAGCATGGGGTTCCACCAAAGCGATGGCGCACCCTCCAAAACCGCCTCCGGTGATGCGACATCCCCATATGCCGGCGGAGGTGCCCAGAGACTGCATGCGATCGACGATCCAATCCAATTCGACACAGGAAACATCGTAGTCGTCCCGCAAAGACGCATGACTGGCGTAAAGGAGCTTCCCGAGTTGCTCCATATCATGGTTCCGAATGGCCCCAACCGCCTGTTGAGTCCTGTTGATTTCCGAAACCACGTGTCGCGCTCTTTGGTATTGGACTCCGGACAACTCGGCTTTCTTCTCTTCAATTTGTTCTGGAGTGACGGTGCGCCAGGATGCTTCACCGATGATGGGCAAGGCTTCCTCACATTGCTTTCGACGGGTGGCGTAACCACCATCGGTCAACTCATGCCGAACATTGGAGTTGATGATGAGCAGGGTGGGGAATTCATGTCCGGTCGGAACGAGTTGATGTGTGTTGGATTGGCAATCAATGAGCAACAGGTGATCTTTTTCACCTAGGCTGACGATGAACTGATCCATGATTCCACAGGGCATCCCAACATAATTCGCCTCGACCGACTGGCATGCCAGGGCCTTGTCAACGGGTGATAGTTCATGATGCCAGGCCGCTTCCAAAAGTGTGGCTGTGGCGACCTCCAAAGCTGCACTGCTGCTTAGACCCGCACCGAGTGGAACATCTGAAGTGATGCAGAGTTCGAGTCCGCAGGGGGTGGCTCCCCGTTGAATCCATTCCGCCAGAACTCCCGTGATATAATCCGTCCAGTCCTTCCGTGCCTGGAATGGTTGGCTTAAAGTAAAGGTTTCAACGGCGTTTTCCTGTTCCGAATAAATGCGAACTTCAGCATCAGGAATGGGACGGGCAGCTATGCTCAGCCTTCGATCGATTGCTGCGGGTAATACGAAACCATCGTTGTAATCAATGTGCTCGCCAATGAGGTTCACTCGACCAGGGGCATGTGAAACCCAATGGGGTGCAGCCTGAAATTGGGCACGAAATAGTGCGATGGCTCGTTCAAATGAGTTGTCTGCCACCTGGCCCGCTGGACTTGGTTTCATGATAAGGAAATCTGCGAAACTAAATCTTCCAGGGCTTTCGATAACTGGAGTTGAGCAGTTCGTTGGCCTCGCTGTCGTTCAATACACGCTCCGTGCGCGCGTCGAATTTTAATTTACGGCCAAGTTGATGCGACACATAGCCCAAGTGTCCCGGCGTGATCGAGCGATGCGCCGTTTCAGCCGGCGCGATGCATTCTCTTCGCTCACGAACTCCTTCGATGAAATTTCGCACATGGTTTGCCGAGCGAAACACGCGGGCGGGACCGGGGTTGAAATCTTTGGCAACCCATCGTTTGTCGGATGCATCGAATTTGCCTCGGTCGACAAAGATCCAGCCGTGCTCCCCGATCCACTTGGTTCCCATTTGTAGTTTTGATGAAATGGTCCAATTAATGTCCCCCGGGTAGACACACCGAACTTCATATTCAACAGGGGTATTGTATACGTCCGTTTCAGATTCGGTCCAGTTGACCGCTTCCACTTCCAATGGTCCCGAATCATCCATCGCAGCGCCCCAGTGCGCAATGTCGTTGTGATGACCGATCCAGTCCATGATATTGCCTCCTCCGTAAGCCAGATGACCACGCCACAGTTGATGGTGACGTGCTCTCATGTATGGGAGCAGGGGAGCGGGACCGGTCCAGAGATCGTAGTCGAGTCCTGCAGGGGGCGGTTCGATGTCTGTTGATACTCTGGGTTCGGTGTAGCCTGGCGGCAATCCTACTTCCACCTTTTGAATGCGACCAATATGTCCGTTGCGAACGAGTTCCACCGCTTTGTGGAAGTTGCCCGTGGAACGTTGTTGGGAACCGGTCTGAAAGATGGATTTCCTTCTCAATACTTCGCGGTAAAGCACCTTTCCTTCCATGAACGTGTGAGTGATGGGTTTTTCACAATAAACATCCTTGCCACGGGCCAGGGCTTCCATGACCTGATGATAATGCCAGTGATCGGGCGTCGCCACGATGACCGCGTCGACGTCGTCCCGATGGCACAGTTCGCGATAGTCGTTGGTAACAAAACACCCTTTGTAGGAAGACTTGCCGGATTGATCCGCGTTATGTTTTTCCACCTGACGTTGGGCCGGTTCCAGTCCAAACGCACGTCCTTTGCCCCATGGGTTGGATCGGTAATGTTCGCGATCCACATCACACAATGCTGTGATCTGAACATCACCCTGCTTCAGGAACTCCTGCATCAAGGCGAACCCTCGCCCACCCACGCCAATGACACCGACGTTCAGCCGGCTGGAAGGCGAAGTGCTTTCTCCGGCGCCGAATACACGATGGGACAGAATGGAAGGCGCAACAACGATTCCCGCTGCCTGCTTCAAAAAGCGGCGACGGGATTGGGCGGATTGTTTTAAACGTTTCATGGTCTGATGAGGGTGCCAGGAATGGCGCTTGTTGAGGTTGGTCGTATGTTAAATCGTGTCGGCCTTGGTGGTCTGTTGTTGTTCACCCAGGCCTTCCACCGACAAACGCATGGTTTGTCCGGGTTTCAAATAAGTCGGCGGCTTTTGGCCGAGTCCCACTCCGGGAGGCGTTCCGGTTGAGATGACATCGCCAGGGTTCAAGGTCATGAAGGCGCTCAAATAGGACACCAGTTTGGCAACCCCAAACACCATCTTCTGAGTGGTTCCGTTTTGATAACGATGACCATCGACTTCCAGCCAGAGAGACAGATTTCCCGGGTCCGGCACTTCGTCCTGTGTCACGAGCCAGGGGCCCATCGGGGCAAAGGTGTCGTAGCTCTTGCCCTTTACCCATTGACCGCAGCGTTCCAATTGATAAGCGCGTTCGGAGAGATCGTTGATCACGCAGTATCCGGCGACATGATTGAGGGCGTTTTCTTCGGAAACATGCTTGGCTCGGTCACCGATCACGATACCCAGCTCGACTTCCCAATCCGTCTTTTCCGAACCGGGAGGAATCAGGACGTCATCGAAAGGTCCACAGACTGCCGACGTTGCTTTCATGAACAGCACAGGTTCTGCGGGAACTTCCATGCCGGATTCCTCCGCGTGATCACTGTAATTCAATCCAATGCACAGAAACTTTCCAACGTTGCCAACGCATGCCGCGATGCGGGGATTGCCTTCCACCAGTGGAAGCTTCAAAGGATCAACGGTTTTTAACTTTTCAAGACTGGAAGACGTCAAAGCATCCCCACTCAAGTCATAAATGACCCGTTCCAACGAGCGAATATTTCCTTCGTTATCAAGTATCCCGGGTTTCTCGTTACCTACTTCGCCAAATCTTAGTAATTTCATGTCTTTCCAATTCGATGTGATTTCATCTTCAGGTGATGGGAGGCATGATGAGGGTTGTTGGTAGAAAATTCAATCATAAGCGACCGATTCAAAAATCAGATGGATCCCACCTCAACCGACAATGAATAGGGAAAAGAAGCCATTCAGAGCCCTGAAAGGGTGAACCATGATGAATGAATATCGCGAGTTGACTGTGTTGTCTTGTTAGTGTTTGATTGACAGTAGTTTGGTTGCGCAAAGTTACCTTCAGTATCATAAAATAAACACGCATCATGAGCAAATGCCCTCAATGTGGAAACCGGATTTCCTTTAAACGATTTCTTTTCACGCCCTATTGGAACCATTTCCCTTGCCATTCTTGTGGTTCTGTTTTGGAACTTTCACGTAACCAGGCCTATTTGTTTGGAATTCCTTTCCTGATTGTGATCCTGGGCATTCGGTTTGTGCCATGGTTTGGCTTTGGGGTGGATTTACGTGGAAGTCTTTTGTGGGTGTTATATGTGACAGGAGGAGTAATGGCCTACGGAATGAGCTCCTGGCTCGCCTCTCGCTTTGCCATTTTTCGCATTCAAACGGATAGCGACCAACAGATGAATTACCCTTAGTGTCTTCGTGCCTTCGTGTGAGCACAAAACAAAAGGTAGGAAGTGTGGATTCCGTTGCAGCTTTTTGTTCTCACACGAAGGCACGAAGACACTAAGAATTGAATAGCGTCTTACCCCTGGATACGTCCGAATTTTTTCTCCAGTTCGCCGAAGGTCATTTCGATGAGGGTGGGGCGTCCGTGTGGACAGGTGTAGGGCATCTCGCAGACTTTGAGGTCTTCGATCAGTTTTTCGAGTTCCGGTCCGCGCAGGGTGTCGTTGGCTTTGACGGCATGGCGGCACACGGTTTTGGCGATGACATCTTCCCCCAGACGCAGCTTGTTGACCTCGCCTGATTCTTTCAGTGCGTCAATGACATCGAGAATGTATTGTCTCGTGTCCTTGGCTTTGACGAAGGGGGGGAGGGCATCCAGGATGAATGTGTTTTCACCGAACTCCCGGACTTCCACGCCTAGCTTCTGGAGTTTTTCGATCACTTTATGGAGGAAGAGCGCGTCCTTGTGACCCAATTCAATGGTTTCCGCGAGTAACAACCGTTGGGATGGTGCTTCGCCGGTTTCCAATTGCTGTAACATTTTTTCAAACAGAATCCGCTCATGTGCCGCGTGCTGATCGAGCAGGACCAGGCCCCGGTCGGATTCAAGTAATACATACAACTTCCCTAAGACCCCGATGATCCGCATGGGGATCGCAAGCAGAGGAGTAGGAGCTCCAATGTTGCTCGCGTGTTGAATGGGGGCTGCAGGCGGTGTGTCTTGGGGAGATGCCGGTTGTGCTGTGTCGCCTGCCGTATGTACGTGTGATTTCCAGGTTCCCTGGTGGGGGGGAAGATTTTCTCCCGGTCCGGTTTGTTTGGTTTTGTTTGGAATTGGAGCCAGGTTTTCAAACGTGGGTAGCGACATGACTTCCGACCTGGGGGGAGCCACGTCCGTTGTAGGATCTGAGCTTGGCTCGGGATAGGTCGTGCGTCCCGGTGAAGCAGGGACCGCATCTTCGGCATCGGTTGAAACTTCGACGGAAGGCGATGCTGCCTGATTCGGTGTCGGAGTTGAGCCCATGGAGAATTGTAAGAGCGCGCGTTTCACAGCGCGCACGGCACATTGCTTCACCGCGTATTCGTTGTGAAACCGCACTTCCTTCTTGGCGGGATGAACATTCACATCCACGAAGGCGGGGGAGAGTTCGAAAAACAAACAGCACACCGGATATTTCCCCTTCATCAAGGCGGTGTGATAAGCTTCCATCAGGGCAAAGTTCAGGGCACGGTTTTCGATGGGGCGCTGGTTCACGAACAAATACTGGTCGGCCCGCGATGATCGGGCCACTCCGGGCGCTCCGGTGAATCCCCAGATATGAACGGGGTTTTCCTCATAGTAATCCTTTTCCTCGCCTCTAACCTTGGTCTGGATGGTGTCCTTAAACTGAACCGGCAACAGTCGCACGTCCTCGGCATAGAGGAATCTCAAACGCTCCTGCAAGGCCTTCATTTTCGATTCCAGAGCATCCTCCATTTCAATGGGGTTCAAATGAAAGACGGTTCTTTGATCCTGAACAAATTTGAATCCTATTTGAGGATGGGCCAACAGGGCCAGGGTCAGGTATTGTTGGATGTGGGATTTTTCCGTTTCCTTGGTCTTCAGGAATTTTTTCCGGGCAGGCATGTTGAAGAACAACTGCCGCACTTCAATGCAGGTTCCCGATGGGCTGGGTGCTGCTTCCACATGGGCCATTTTGCCGCCCTGAATCACAATGCGCGTGGCCTCGCCTGATGCATCATCGCGTTCGCGGGTGGTCAGGGTGAAACGGCTGACACTGGCGATACTGGGTAGGGCTTCGCCGCGGAAGCCCATGGTGTGAATGTCTTCCAGATCGGTTGCTTCCCGAATCTTGCTGGTGGCATGACGTTCCAGACACATGAGTGCGTCGTCGCGGTTCATGCCGATACCGTCATCGGTGACACGGATCAAGCTTCGTCCGCCCGCATCAATCTCCACCGTGATGCGTTTGGAACCGGCATCAATGGCGTTTTCCACCAGTTCCTTCACCACGCTGGCAGGTCGTTCCACCACTTCGCCTGCGGCGATTTGATTGGCGACATGGTCGGGTAATAATTGAACTCTTTTCATGATCTAGTCCCGATCGATGACCTCACGCTGAGGAAATGGACGGATCAAATCTTCACTTCAAACTTTTCACCCTTCTTGGCCGATAAAACAAATCCAGCCATGATTTGCGGGATCTTTTCGAGATCCTTCAGGTTGATCATTTCGACGGGGGAATGCATGTAGCGATTGGGGATGCTGATCAATGCGCTCGGAATTCCGCCGCGTGTCCAGAAAATGACATCGGTATCCGTGCCACTTGTGCTGGAGACCGCTTCGTGTTGGATGTCAATCTTTTGCTTTTTGGCAACTTGCTCCAGGCGCTCGACGACGACCGGGTGATTGGGACCGCCATGTGTCAGACTGGGTCCTTTGCCCATTTGAACATCTCCGTGCATGGCTTTGTTGACGGTCGGGTAATCCGTGGCGTGGGTGACGTCGGTGACCAGTGCCACATCGGGGTTCAGGGAGTAGGCGATCTGACGTGCTCCCAGGCAGCCGCCTTCTTCCATGATGTTCGAGACCACGCAGACCTCGGCTTTCAGCTTTTTGTGATCCTTGTGAAGGAGGCGCAGCGCTTCGGCAATGGCGAAAGTTCCAACCCGATTATCAAAAGCCCGTGCCACGGCCAGATCATTGCGCATCATTTCAAAGTCACGATTGACCGTAATGGGATCTCCTATCTTGATCAGTTTCAAGGCCTCTTCCTTGGAAGACACCCCGATGTCCACAAACAATTCATGGATCTGAGGTTTTTTGTCGCCGGTATCCATTTTGGATAAATGAGGAGGAACGTTGCCAATCACGCCGTTGACCGGACCTGCCGCATTATGAATGACCACGCGCTGTGCTTTGGATACGGTGGCGTCCACGCCGCCCAGACGTCGCACATAAATGAAGCCATTGTCGTCGATGTAATTAACCGACAACGCAATTTCATCGGCGTGCGCGGCCAGCATGATGCGAGGGGAACCGCCTTTGTTGAGCACGGCGACGGTGTTCCCGTAGGCGTCATTCCAGGTTTCGTCGGCATAGGGTTTGACGTAGTCCAACCACACGCGCTGCCCCCGCACTTCGTGGCCAAAGGGACTGGGTGTGTTGACGAGTGATTCCAGAAATTTGAGAGCTTCCTTTTTCATGATTGTTTGATGCCATTTACACTGCCTTGATCGGGAACCTTGTTCAAGTGGATTTGATGTGGGGAAAAGTTTCAATGGAAGTAACGCTGATTTCTTCAGGACAACTTTGAACTGCGGTGGTCACGACACCGCTCTGGATCTGGATCTCTTTCAGGAATACCGTGCTTTGCCCAGTATCGTTACCTTAACCCCAGCGTTTTACCCGGGCGTACGCTTGTCTATGAGGCTTTGGGTAAGGGGATGGTGTGGGGAAGAGAATTCCGTCGCGCTTTCCTGACGTATCCAGAGCGGTGATGCTCACCGCACTCCAAATTGGCGCTTGGGTAATCAGGAATTTTGCTGTGTTTCGCTGTGGTGATGTTGTTTGTCAACGATAGGCGAGTAATGCGTTTTCGGTGCGAATGTAAAGGGTGTTCTGGTCGAGGGCAGGGGTGGCGGTGATGCCGGTTTTGAGATCGGCCTGGCTGGTGATACGGAAGGTGTCGCCGATTGGCACGACACTGATGACGCCTTCTTGAGATGCACAGTAGAGATGTCCGTTGGCAATCACGGGTGAGGCGGCATATTGTCCCGGTGCCTGGAGGCGTTCGCGGTAGATGGTTTTGCCATTGCTCGCATCCACACAGCTCAACAATCCGCCGGCACGGAGGAGATAAATGCGTTGATCGAAGTAAACAGGTGATGGAATTTCAGGAATGCCCCGGCGTAATTCCCAGTCCACTTTGGATGTGGTCACATCACCATGTCCCCCAGGTGAAATAGCTGCCATGAGTGGTCTGCCGCTGCCAATCTGCATGTCGGCGAAGTATTCGTCCCTGGTCCAAATGCCGTCCTTGTTTTGATCGCGCCAGTCGAAGAATTGTTCCTGCCGTTCCTTGCGTGCTTTTGGAGCTTTCGGCAGAGGGATACCGAACCCCGGATGTTCGACGGGTAATTCAGGGCGCAGGGGGATGGTGAAGTAAGTCGAGATTTCGGATTTTGAGATTTGCTGATCCTTGTTTTGATCGAATGTGAGAATGGCTTGCCAGAACGGTTCGGGATCCAGTTGCAAATCACCGCGACCTCCGCGCATGGATGCTGAAGCGTACAGTCTGTTGTTGCCTGCGATTGGGATCGCAATGGTTTCCAGCGCGAATCCGTTGACGTACCAGCGTTCATCACCTGTTCCCGGTGCGTATCCGTAAACACGACCATTCCCCAACACCACAAGATCGGATCCTTCCTGGTGTGTCCAAATCATGGGCGTGGACCAACTGCTTCGGTTGTAAGGTCGAGGCGTTTCCCACAGAAGTTTGCCGCTTGCCTTGTCCAGCGCTATGACCTTGGATCGACTCAACTGGCTGTCGGGAAGGTTCCGGTCGTCATCCAGCACCAGGATCACAGATTCACCATGCAGGATGGGGGAGGTGGACATGCCATACATACTTTTGGGAGTGGGGATGGATTTCTCCCAAAGTGGTTTTCCTGCCAAATCATAGCACAACAATCCGTATGATCCGAAATAGGAGTATATGCGTTCTCCGTCCGTACAAGGTGTGGAGGAAGCCCGCCCGTTGGCTTCATGCACTTTTTCCATGTCAGTGGATGGTGCCTTTGTACGCCAGAGGATTTCTCCGGATTGTTTGTTCAACGCGATGGTTTCTAGGTTTGTTCCATTTTCACCCGTCAAAATGATCTGATTCCCAGCGAGGATGGGAGATGAATGCCCTGTTGGTATGGACGTCTTCCATGCTCGGCTGGATGGAGACAAGTCAGTAGGTGGTTGACTGCTCACCAGCAGGCCCGAACCGTTGGGGCCGCGGAATTGGTCCCATTCGGAAGCACAGAGGATTGTTCCGTCCAATACCGCAAGACAAATGGCGGCAATGATCAATGTATACGATAGCTTGTTCATGAATGGTGCACGATTGTTGACATTGGGTTCTTGGAATCTGGTCTATCGCATTCGAAATGTCCAGATGTTGTGGAACTTGATACACCAGGGAAGCATGCTGGGCTAAACTTGGTAGTTGGTAAGAACGGAATTTAAGGTCGTTAGTATTTTCGGGTTGACATTAAAATACTCATGAGTAATTTCGGGTTAACCAGAAAATACTAATGTTGTGGGTAATGTGATGCTGAATCGGTATTTAACGGAAAATGTTCGAGAGGACCTTGAGCAGCGCATGGTTTTCGTGGGTGGACCTCGTCAAGTTGGGAAAACCACTTTTGGTCTGTCCTTGTTGTCGGATCAACTCAAAGAGAAATCCCCGGCTTACTTGAACTGGGATGATTTGGCTGATCGGGAATCGATCCTCAGTGGTGCATTTCCAAGTGAGCAATCTCTACTGATTTTGGATGAAATTCACAAATTCTCCGATTGGCGAAATCTGATCAAAGGGTTCTGGGATAAAAACAAATCTACTGTCTCCTTGTTGGTGACAGGGTCTGCCCGACTGGATTATTATCGAAAGGGCGGGGACTCCTTGCTGGGGAGGTACCACTACTATCGTCTGCATCCGCTCACATTGATGGAAGTAGATCCAGTCGCCTCTTCATCCAGCGTTGAGCAATTGCTTCAGTTTGGAGGGTTTCCGGAACCATTCACGCAAGGAACGGAACGGTTTCACCGCAGATGGTTGCGGGAAATGACGGCCCGGTTGACACATGAAGATGTGCGAGACCTTGAGAATGTTCGAGAACACAGCAAACTTGATTTGCTGTTGCATCATCTTCCAGCGTGTGTCGGCTCACCGCTATCTGTCAATGCTCTCCGAAAACTCCTCCAGGTTTCCCATGAAAGCGTGGAACGTTGGTTGACGATTTTGGACAATCTTTATGTCACCTTTAGAATCCCGCCCATGGGAGGGGCGCGTATTCGTGCGGTGAAGAAGGAACAAAAACTTTATTTTCGTGATTGGTCCCGCTGCGCTGAACCTGGAGTGCGTTTTGAAAACATGGTGGCCTGTCACTTGTTGAAATACTGTCACTGGGTAGAGGATAGCGAGGGATACGACATGGAGCTACGATATGTCCGTGACACGGATGGAAGAGAGGTTGATTTTGTTGTGCTGCAGGACCGGAAGCCTCTATTCGCTGTAGAATGCAAATGTGGAGAACGCAACGAATCTACAGCATGTCGTTATTTCCGTGAACGTACAGAGATTCCCGAGTTCTATCAGGTACATTTAGGAGCAAAGGATCAGGGAATTGAACACACGGGGACGCGCGTGTTACCGTTTGCGCACTTTTGTGAGGTCAAGCAACTGCCTTGATCTCTTTTCGATTTGTTGGCTCAGGTGTTGAATCAATGTGAATTGGCGTTGCTCGGTTTTTCCGATTGCCAAGTCCAAATGTGGTGGAAGCCAGAATGGTGTTTTGGCATTCGTGGTGGAAGGATTGTGTTTTTGGCTGTTCTGTTGATCCAGCTAGCAAAATGATTCCATAAGGGATCTTTTCTCTTGGCCCCAATGATCGAACCTGAACTCCAAAGGCGTCCGTCATGTGTCAGGACTAAGGTGGTTTGGTGTCCAAGCCCGATCGCCCATGGATTGAAAGAATCAGGTAATTTTTTCCAGTGGCCTATCGAAGGGGGGGGGACGTTTATTTGCCCATCTTCAAGAAGAAGTGCCAATGGATTGAAAATATTCAGGCCCATTCCCCACCATGATCCGTCTTTTTGCTGCGCCAGGATGTGATTTTCTGAAGCAATCATGCGAGTCCAGTCTGTTTCCTTCCCAATTCTGGCCAGGCCATTTGAGTCATTTCCCTGGGAGTTGATGCTGAGCCAGAATTGTATGGGGGTTGGGTTTCCATCGAGCCAAAGGGATCCGTCTTCATGAAGAAGCAATGCTGCCTCCGAAAGCAAAACGACATGCTTCCATCCTTTTGCATCAGTCAATCTTTCAGGGCGACTGTAGTCCCTGGGAGCTTCCTCAGGGAGTTTGTTGGAGAGGATGTTGACAGTCGGATTTTTTGAAATCCGTGGAGACGGTATCAGCTTGCCCCAGCGCCAGATGGTTCCGTCTTGTTTGATGGCATAAGACGCATTGTAAGCCGTGTGGATTGAGACCCAATCCGTATCGGTACCGATCTGCAAGGGAACATCAGATGATTCGAGCGACGGCATCTCTGTTCCGGGCGGAATGCCTTGCCCCAGTCCTCCATGCATGTTTGATCCCCATGCCCAGATGGTTCCGTCTTCCTTGAGCGCGATGGCATGACTGTTTCCCATGCTTAGCTTTTGAAATCCGGTATCTGCAAACAATTGTCTGTGTTCTTGAGAAGCCAGGTTGCGGTCGTATGGAATGACCCTGCTTTTTTTACCCCAACCCCAGATCGTGCCGTCTTCAAGAATACCGATCACTGCATTTTGATCCGCAGCGATGTGACGAAAACGGAGTTCCGGTTTCACCCGTATGGGGGTTTTCAACGATGTCGATTTGCCACCCCACCGATAAAGTGAACCATCCGGAGCCAACAGGATTGCATCCCTTCCTGAAACGATCAACTGCGGCTGAGTGGTTCCTTTTGGCAAGGGTGGGCCCTCCTTGATGCCAATATCGTCTTTCGGAATGGACAGCGCCTTCCATCCGATGAAGCCACCTCCAACGATCAGAAAGATTGACAGGCAGATGATGATCCATTTCGTTCTCATTGTCAGTTTTGATTGTTTTGAATGAGCAGCAAAGATCCATCATTTGAATAAGTCAATGAAGTTTACATTGATACACACGGTTTTAATATGACTCTGGAAGCATGAAATTAAACTCCAACGCGAAGTAACCCACCGCGCGAACAGTTGTCATTTGATGCTGAAAAGGGGGGCGTCAAAATTGTTTCTCTGGAGTGCCGGCGAGACATCGCCGCTCTGGATACGGTTCGTATGCACGATATGGTTTCAAATGTTTCATAGCAGTCACCACACACTGGAGAGACAATGTTGGCTCAGCGGCCGATGACTTGATGTGTCAATTGGGTTTGGATTCGCTGCCAGCGGCTGTTTTGTTGGATCGTTCGGGTAAGGCTATTCTTTCATCGACCTCGTTGTCTGATCCTATCCGGATACTGAATGAGGAACTCGACAAGATGGGGCAAATGAGTCTGCGACCTCATTTTTGAATCGTGGCATGAACAGCAGGTAGATCGGATCTACCCAACGCTCCCAACAGGTAGGACGTGCCGTCCCCGGCGCGTAACCTTGTGGTTTACATAACTCAAGTTGATTTTTATTTCGGGAAGCCCAAAGCATTCGAACCCCCCTCATCCGCGTTGCTGTAGGGTTTTCCTATGGTGGGTGAATAGCAGGGGATGGAAGCCACAAGGGTTGCGCGCCGAGACGCCACGCTCTACCTGTGCCAATCATTAAAATGTTAATCCGAATTGATGGAGCATGGATTGGATTTCTTCGGGTGTGGATTGGAGTTTGTCGGCGTGGTTGAAGAGTGGGGCCATGTCTGCCGGGAACCAGGGGGTGGGCGCTTTGGGATCGAGTCCGATGACGTTGAAGGGTTCGATGGTGGTCGTGATGGTGTTTTGGATGGATGCCCATTTGTCATCGTCAGAAATGTTTTCCTTCTGGATTGTTTGAATGTGTTTCAATGCTGTTGTCAGGCTGTTTAGCTGGTCGGTGTTTTCGCTGAAGAGGAAGCCGGGGGCCAGGTGTTTTTTGCCAAGTCGCCAGGCTGTTTCGGTGTAGCTGACCGTTGCAAAGTAGAGCATGGTTGTCGCGGCGAAGTGACGGAATGGATCCATGGTTGCAAACAGGGTGCCGATCAATTGATCGCAGATCGAAAGTTCCAGTTGGGATTTCTCTGCGATGGTCGGGAACGCTTGGATCGGGCCGCTTCCACGGAGTGTTTCCGGTCGGAGGGCTGCGCCGAGGCGTTGGATGCCTTGAAGGGTTAATGGGAATCCGGTGGACAGGAGCGGATCCACAAACCCCGCCGCCGATGGCAGCATGATCCATCGGTCTCCATGCATCCTTTCCATGCGGTATCCGAGGCGTTCGATTTTTCGCATGGGGTACATGGATTCAGCGTTGTGAAAGCACTCCCCTAAGCGCGGGTGTTGGTCGAGGATGTGTTGCCAGATTGTTTCAGCAGATTCGGTTTTGATGTTTGCGTGGGTGGCATCGGTCAACACCGCACCGGCACTGACCGGTCCGTGATCAAACTCCAGACTCCAAACCCACCCGCCATGGATCAGGTGATGGACCGCCGCCTTGTTGGGGGGATAAGGAGGGGCTGAATCCTTCGCATCTGTTGAACATCCCTTCCAGGGACTCACGTTTTCGAAGTGGCCATAAACGCTGAAACTCGCCGGTGTATGAACAAGGGGCAGGGATGGAATACCAAGCAATCGTGCGATTCCGGATTTTCCGCCTGAAGCATCGATGACTGAGCGGGCGTCGATTTGCGTTTGTTCTCCGGCTTGACGAATACCGAGTCGGATGCGGTCGGGCGTTTCTTCAAAATGTTCGATCTCGGTTTGGTCCATGTAGGTCACCCCGTGTTGGATGGCCTGATTCGTCAGGTACTTGTCCCAGTCCTCACGCCACCAATGCGTGTCGGCGATTTGTTGATTGGGACTGGCTGCAACCATCAATTCCCGATCCCACATGTCCGTCGACTTGTGGGTGGGTGCGTGGCAGTGATTGTAAAAGCCGAAGCCTCGCTTCAAGCCGACACGTATGTCGGGGTGGGCGCTTTTCCATTTTCCCCATTGTGCAAAATCGAGAAGAAACGGAAGGTCAAAGTCCCGTGCGATTTCTTCCAGCATCAGATTGGTAAGTGGAGTCGTGGATTCACCAATCACGATGCGCGGGTGACTTCTCTTTTCAATGAGCAGCACCTTACACCCGTTTTGGGTGGCCACCAGCGCGGTCAGGGCTCCGCCGAATCCGGCGCCCATCACTGCGACGTCATAGATGGTTTTGTCTATCCTGGCTGGCATGTGGTGCAGGTTGTTTTTGGGAGTATCGATTGAGTGGCGTTCATTGTTTCAAAGCGGTTCTTTCGGTGTTCGAAGCATGTGGGACAGGTTTGTAGGTGTTCCAGATCCCATAGGTCCAACCAAACGCGTCCGAGTCTTAAATCCAGCGCCGCGTCGAAACAGGATTCCACCTGTTTTAGGGTAAGTGGGTGAAGATCTCCGCTTTGACGCAAGGCCTCCATGGCTCCGGTTGTGATGCGGGTGGGGATGATGGCGACGCATACGGCTCCACATTCAAAGGCTGTTTGAACGGATTTCAAACAAAGTTCCTGTGTCTGTTTCGGGTGGACAAAGGGTGGTTGGATCATGACAAAGGCCCGATGATCGATCGAGTGTTCGTTCAGCAAGGTGCAGGCATGCTCATAATCGGAGAGCGTGAATCGTTTGTTCAAACGTTGGAGAATGTCGTCACTGGCGGTTTCCAATCCCATGGCGATTTCCAGTTTGGATGGGAGCATGCTTGCAAACTTCAACGTGTGGGCGCCAATCAGTTTTGGATGGCATTCCACAATGACCCGATCGAATTCATCCAACAGGCCAGCTATAGAAGCGTAATCCTCCAATGGAATCGCGCCTACATCAAAGAAACTTCCGCTATTATAGAGTTTGATGTGGCGGATGGGTTCGACGGTCCTTGATTTTAGTTGGGCGATGGCTTGTTCGATTTGACGGGGGACGTGTCCGATGGGGAGAGGCTTGACGGTGGTGTGTTGCCAGAGATCGCACATCACGCAGGTCCAGGGGCACTCACGGTTGATCAGAAAGATGGTGCCAGTCTGTATGGGGTCTCCGTTCTGATCCGGCTCTGTTTCCAGAAGGATGGCCGGCTGAGATGTTTGATCAGGGCGTGTGGTTTCTTTCCGCAGGCTTCGGATCCACCGGGAACGTTGAGAGGGAGCATCAGGGTAGGGCGGGGAATTGTTCATGGTTTCCTTAAGCGGTAAGCCTTTGTTTTTTGAACCGCAGATTGCGCAGATTAACGCAGATGTTTAGAAATGTGTCTGGAATGTGTTGAGTGAGTTATTGGTTTGATTTTTCAGGGCGATGTCTTTCAGTTTTTCCGGTATTTTAATCTGCGATCATCTGCGCCATCTGCGGTTCAAAAAAAGATTAAACCTCAGTAAACTGTTCCATGGCGGATCGGTCCATGCGGCAGACTCTCCAGTCGGGGAATACTTCGGCTCCGATGCCTTTGTAGAATTCGATGGCATTATCGTTCCAGTCCAGCACCACCCATTCAAAGCGTGCGCAATCCCGTTGCAAGGCGAGGTCGGTCAGGTATTTCAGCATCTGTTTGCCGAAACCGCGTCCACGGAATTCGGATTTGATGAAGAGGTCTTCCAGGTAGAGTCCTTTCTTACCTTCAAAAGTCGAATAGTTGTGGAAGTAAACGGCGTATCCGGCTGGTTCATGGTTGACAAAAACGAGGGACACTTCCGCCGAGGGTTTTTCGCCAAACAGAGATTCTTTCAACCGATCTTCCGTTGCGGTCACCTGGTGGGAAAGGTTTTCAAAAGCCGCAATGCCATGGATGAATTCCAGGATCAACGGGATATCCTGAGGGGTTGCTATCCGAATGAGCAGGTCGGGAGTCTGGGAGGTGGGATCATTCACTTTGACGTTGCCTCGTTCGTCGGGTTGGATCGAAAGTTTTCCATCGCCTGCATGGCGGCGTTGAACTCGGCTTCTTTTTTGCTTTTACCACTTCCTCGTCCCAGTTCCGTTTTGTCGTGGACAACGGCACATTCGAAGAATCGGTCATGATCGGGACCGGTGACGCGGATCAGTTCGTAATGCGGTGGCCGATTGGATTGGGTCTGCAGATACTCCTGCAATTCACCCTTGGGGTTTTCAAGGTTGGGGAGGATCTGTAGTTCGCCGAAGTGTTCGCTGAAACAATCGATGACAAATTCATAAGTTCGTTCGAAACTCGAATCCACAAACACAGCTCCGACCACCGCCTCAAAAGCGTCCGCCAGTGCGCTGGGACGTTCTCGTCCGCCGCTGAGCTCTTCTCCCCGGCTCATCATGAGATGTGCGCCAAGGTCGATTTTACTCGCAAGATCCGCCAGGGTGCGTCGGTTGACCAGTTGGGCTCGCGCTTTTGTCAATGGACCTTCGTCATGCTCCGGGTAACGTTGATAAAGCTCCTGGGTGATGATCAACTGCAGCACGGCGTCTCCCAGAAACTCCAGACGCTGGTTGCTGTGGACGGATCTGGATTCTGAACCGGAATACGACCGGTGGGTCAATGCCAACTGGATTTGCTGCTTGTCCTTGAACGTATATTGGATACTTGCCTCAATACGTTTGATCCGATCATCGGCTTCAATTGTTTTCATGTGAAACGGATTCTTCTAGTGCTTGGCTGGATGGTTCGATTGGATCATTCCCGTCGGCTACTGCTTCATCGCTGTGATTGGCCCCGGATGCTTCCTTATTATCTTCTGATTCGGTTTCGTCGTTTTGTTCGTCAGGCAAACCATTTTCCATCAGGTCCGCAACGATGTACTGGATTTTTTCCAATTGGTCCAAACGCAAATCAGGTTCGGCTATGGTAAAGACATCCCCGTTTTTTGCATGTTCGTAAACAAAGATCCGGCTGCCGTCCTTTTTGATTTGATCCCGCACTTTGAGAACCCGCTTGCGTTCGAGCATCACTGCCAGGATGTAAAGCGCGCCTGCATATTCGGGCAGGTTTTTCTCGACGAGCTTTCTCAGGAGACTTTCGGCGGTATCTTTTCGTATGGCCTCCGGGGGAGGCGGCGGGGGAGCCAGGTAACGACCGCGCCAGTGTGAGACAAATCCTTTGGCGGCTCCGGATGCGGCGGCAAACTGGGTTTGCCAGCAGGTCTCACAGACATCTTTGCGGGAATATTCCCCTTGTTCGGAGGACAGGAGGCTATGATAAATTTGTTGATCCTCGAATCCCTGCTCGCATTCGTGACACTGGCGGGATCTGGATTGGATGTTCCAGTCATTCATCTTGGTTTACAATTCATGCGTCATAATTGATAAAGTGACCGCATGCAAACCCCGATGAAAGCGTCAAAACGAACGTCCTTAAACAAGCTTACACAAGACGCTCGTTTTGCTGCATCCTTTTCATGCCGAGGCGGCATCGGTAACGAACAATTTATTCCTACCACGAGAAGATCGGCTTAGCAACCCCTCAATCGAGGCGGTTTTCTGAATCTTGATCATGCGCAAGAAAGGGGGCATAGTGTCCTTCTTTATGAAGTTTTTGAAATTGGCATTGGTTCCTTTGGTTTTATTAGCCGCCATGTTTTGTGGTTATGGCGCCTTGGCTAGCCTGGAACCCACCGAGACTTCTTCGATTCATTGGGGATGGTTGATAATCTATTGCCTGTTTGGAACCTTGTTTCTGGCGATCGCCGCCTGGCTGGTCTGGTCTGCTTTTCGACTGGGATTGGGACGTCCAGAGGATTGGGATGATCTGACCTGATTGTTTTTTCAACGTTGTTCCCTGCATGTAAAGACTTGTGATGCCGCCAATATGGATTAATCTGTCAGCAACCATGAGAACACTCCCGATTTCCTTTATGCTGGGGCTCCTTGTCGCCTGGATAAACCCATTGAGTGCCGAATTACCATCCTTCGAATGGAATGCGGTGACGATTGATACCATTCAGATTGGGTATGGATTGCAATTGACCGATGTGGATGGGGACGGGAAGACGGATATCGTTTTGGCGGATAAGAAGACGGTGCAATGGTATCAGAATCCCACCTGGGAAAAGCACATCATCGCCAAAGACCTTACGGAACGTGACAATGTATGTGTTTCCGCGCGAGATATCGATGGGGACGGGAAGTGTGAGATTGCCGTGGGGGGGCAGTGGAATTTTGGTGAAACGGTCAAGGACGGGGCGGTTCATTATCTGATTCCACCCGCAGATCGAACCCAAATGTGGACCCCGGTGAAGCTTTATAATGAGCCCAGTACGCACCGTATGCACTGGATCAGGGGGGAAGATGACACCTTTACTCTGGCGGTCAAACCCCTGCGCGGTCGTGGTAACGTGAATGATGAGGGTTATGGATTGATGCTCCTGGAATACACCAAGCCATCCAATCCCCGTGATGAATGGTCCACCGATGTGATGGCCAATTTCCTGCATCAATCCCATAACTTCCACCCGGTGAACTGGGATGACGATCCGGAGGAAGAATTGATCATTGCCGCGAAGGAAGGTGCCTGGCATTTAGATCGACAGCATAGCCAGTGGCGCGCCAAACGCTTGAGTGAGCAATTTGCCGGGGAGATCCGGGATGGCCGATTGCCCAACGGGAAGCGATTCTTTGTCACCATTGAACCCATGCATGGCGTCTTGTCGGCTGTCTATTCCGAGCCCGACACCCCGGAAAAACTATGGGATCGTGTGGCCGTGCTGGATGATTCCATCCGAGATGGGCATGCGCTGGCAGTGGCCGACTATCTGGGGGTGGGGAGTGATCAGATCGTGGTGGGATGGCGTGGCATGAATCCCAGGGGGGTGCCCGGTATCAAGTTATTCGCTCCCACCAACGAAAGTGGCTCCAAGTGGCAGGAAACCAGGATTTCTGGAGCTGAATTGGCGGTCGAAGACATCAAGGCCGCCGACTTGAATGCTGATGGAAAGCCTGACATCGTGGCTGCTGCTCGTCAGACCAAGAATCTTGTCATTTTCTTCAACAAAACAGTTCAGTAACATTTGCACACGCGCTTGCAATGTGTCGGTTCAATGCCGTATCGATGCAGATTCTCCATTGACATTGGGTGACGCGGACGCCGCGTGCCCTTTTTGAGTCAAACACATAGTGGTTGGAGCGAAAAACTCTCAACGCTTCTCAATGAAAAGCCGATAAAGTGTCATCATTTTGTAGAAACCAGGTGATTTGAGCTGATTTTGCTTAATTGTCTGCCAAGGCCCGCCGATGACTCATCAGAATTAGTAATAGGCTGGATCATTCGTGGTCTGACTGGTCTGTGTCGGTTGCCATGTGTTGGCACTCGACGCGTCCGAGCCTATCCGGGTGGAATTCGGTGATTTCACCTCCCTGAAACTTTGGTAAAGACATTTGAGCCATGCGAAACCCGTATGAAAGAGCGGATACGAGAATCCTCGAATCCAGTGGGCATCCTGACACGTCACAGTTGAGCTCCCTGGTATCCTCGTTGTCCGAAGATTTGTCGTCGGAGCTTCAACAATTGGAAGGAGGTTTCGTGTCGCTTGGAAGTTGGTTCAGCGAACTCATACAATTGGCCAAAAATCTGGGGAGTGTTTCTGAAAAACAGTTTTCGCAATTGAAAACAGCTATGGGGAATGAGTTCCGGGATAACTTGGATAAGTTGAACTCCACCATAGGCAAGTGCCAGAGTCAGATTGATTACGGGTTGACTTCCCTGACGACCGTTAGTCATTCGATGACCTCAGTGGGTAAGGAATGTTCCCGGACCGTGGACGAATTGGAGGGATTGCGGATCAGTGTGGTCGGATTGAAAATCGAAAGCGCCTTCAGTCAGGAATGCCTGACTGTCCTTGCCGGTTTCCCGGAACAAGTCAGCGATGTGGTTCTGAGGATTTCGGCTGCCTTGCACGGTATCAGTGACAATGCCGAACGAGTGGATACCGGAGTGAAACAGGAGTGTGATCACTTGAAAACCGTTGCCCAAAGCCTGCAGGAACTTTCCCTGAACGAGACGGAGAGTGAGAATAAATTGGTCGAATTGATCAGAGGTTTGGAAAACAAAGTGACGCAATGTCACGCACTCGGTAAGAATGTCGGGCAAGATATCTCTCAGCTTGCTTCGAAGGGGATCTTCAATCTGCAGATCGGTGACATCATCAACCAGCGGTGTAACCATGTCAGGGAAGCCTTGATCAAGGTGGGGGAAACCTTGAGGGAACCGACTGCCACTTCCGGGGATTTGTTGGCGGTCAGGGAATCGCTGTGTATTCAGGTTCGCCAAATCGACAAACTCCGTGAGGATGTGGTAAAGGCTTCCAAAGAGATGGAACAGATCTATACCAACCTGGAGCTTGTTATGGACACCATGGAGGAACATCACTCCAAGGGGGGCTCCATTGGAGATGTTTTCGGTTCTGTTACCGGCGAACTGGAGCATATGACGGACAGGGTGCGCCTCTCCTTGGAAGCCGCCAAGGAGATTGACGATAAGGCATCTTCGTTGGGCTCTCAGATTCAAACCATGTCCGGATATCGCAGGGAATTGCGATCAATCAATGAGAAATTACGTCTGGTAGCCATGAACACTACCATTCGCGCCACGCGTCTGGGGAAACATGGCATCGTGATCAAGGCCTTGTCCGATGAAATTTGTGATTTTCAAAAAGCCACTGAAAAAGTCATCGTCTGGTTGGATAAAGAACTGCGTTCGACCGAAAAGGAAGCCAGCCAATTGGCGCAATCCACATCGCGCCTCCAAAGTGAAGCGGATGCAGCCCGTTCTCCGCTCATCGATTGGATTCAGGATCTCAAGTCTTTGTGCCAGATACTGAATGCCTCTCACACCGATTTCACGACAAAAGCGACTTCTATTCGGCAATACCTTTATTCAGGAAAAGACCGCCTCGATAACCTTACCAGGCTCGATGCTGTCTTTGCTGAACTGAGTGATCGCCTTAAGGCTGCCGTTGAATCAGCCGAGGCTATTGTCGATCCGAACGATTTACCAAGCGCAATGACTCGTCGCAGTCACATGGCATCCATGGCAAACGATTACACCATGCATTCGGAGCGTGCTGTTCTTCAGGATTTTATGGATGCTGAAACCAAACGTGGGTCGGGGCATGATGCTGCTATTGCTCCTGGCTCCGGAACATCAGGTATGGCTTCAGACCAGGCGAATCGAGTCGCTGCGGTCGATGCTGATCATGATGATAATATCGAGTTGTTCTGATTTCATCTCATTTTGGCGTCCGTGATTTCCCGCTCGTCCGAGTGTCTGTAAGGGGCTGTTCACGCCGTAGATGTCACAAAACTCGTTAAGTTTGTCATCTAAATGTCATAAGTGAAACTTTTGCCTCAGTCGTTATAAACCGACACCGATTAACAACCAAAGTCATAGATATTTAACGTTTTGAATTCCTTATTGCCTATAACGATTGCGCACTAGAAAACAACCCGGCTCACTTACTTAAACATCATGCGATTCACCCAATGGAAACAATGGAAGCTGTTCGAGCGGTTCAAACGAGGACCGGTCGGTCAGGCTGTGGGGGGGGCAAAGCGGCCGTCCTCTCGCTTTGATCTGGCGCAAGAGTTGAAGTCATTGCATGAGGGGTTATCCGAAGAGATAGACTCTATGGAACATGTTTTCGTCGGGGTAGGGGATTGGTTCGGGGAGGTGATTCGCGACACCATGAGCTACAGTAAAGGGCAAGAGAAGGAATTCAACGAGTTGACGCAATTATTCTCGGACGACTTTCGGGTAAAACTTCGCATGCAGATTGGGCAGATTGACGAGTTGATTCAAAACGGTGCCGAAGTGGTGTCATCCGGACTGGTGACAATTTCAGACATTGCCAGCTTGATGGCTTCTCTCAAGAGCAATTGCCAATATGCCACCCGTGATCTTACTTTGTTGCGAACCAGCGCGGTGGGGT
>Ga0255767_1000242_pt1 | contig 47926 bp, 41 predicted proteins | sample 071ome_24_FD_179967 | JGI IMG/M metagenome (GOLD analysis project Ga0255767, IMG submission 179967) | Coastal salt marsh microbial communities from the Groves Creek Marsh, Skidaway Island, Georgia - 071402CT metaG (version 2) | ecosystem: Environmental > Aquatic > Marine > Intertidal zone > Salt...
ACGCGATATGCTCGGTGCTGGGGCCGAGACGCCCCGCCTGCCAACCTCGACCGATCTCTTGAAGCAGGGGAACCATGAGCCCCTCAACAAGTTCGTGGGGGCGCAGTTCCACCGCGCAGCGCATCATGAATTGCTCGAGGTCGTCGGTGCGCATCTGCTCGATGTGGTCGAGCGCGATCTTCACTCGCTCCACATCCGGAGCGATGAAATCCCCCATCGGGTGCACCGGAGTCTCACGGTCTTCGTCGATGAGGGCCTCGAGCTGCGGTAGCTCCAGCTCGGCGACCAGACCAATGCTTCGGCCACCGTCTACTGCGGTTGCCAGGAGCTGAAGCCGGCGAATGTCTGCGTCGGAGTAGAGGCGCTGGCCCCCGTCGCTCCGGTGCGGTGCGACGACTCCGTAGCGTCGCTCCCACGCGCGCAGCACGGGCGTCGAAAGTCCAGTCCGCTGAGCAACTACGCGGATCGGATGGCGGGGTTCAGTTGATTCTCGCATAAATAAGTTTATCCGAATGTCCAACTCATGTCAAATATAAAACCTGCACAACACGTTGACAAAGGGGTGCTTTATTCGATTATTAGTTTCACAAAACTTATACAAGGAGTGATTGTGATGTTCAAGAAGCTCTTTTTGACGGCGCTCGTCGCGGTCGCGCTCTCGCCCTCGTCTGCTGCAGCGCAGGACGCCGACATTGTCGCTGTTGCGCAGTCCGCCGGCAGCTTTGAAACGCTCCTCGCAGCGGCCACTGCTGCCGATCTGGTGACGGTCCTGCAGAGCGAAGGCCCCTTCACCGTATTCGCTCCGACCGACGAGGCATTCGCTGCCATTCCGGAGGCGGACCTCCAGGCGCTGCTGGCGAACAAGGAAGCACTTCAGCAGGTGCTCCTCTATCATGTCGTCCCGGGCAAGGTTGCCGCGGCTGACGTCGTGAACCTGTCCGAGGCCGAGACGGCGGCCGGCCAGTCCGTTTCGATCGAAGTGATGAACGGTTCGGTCAAGGTCGACGAAGCCAACGTCGTTGCCACGGACATCCAGGCATCGAACGGCATCATCCACGTGATTGACCGGGTCATTCTGCCCGAGATGTAAGGACCGTTCCCGCTCGCCCGGGGCTGAGGGCAGCGAGGACGTCGGTTCAAGCGGCACGTGGTTGAGGAGTCCCCGGGGGCCCGCTCCGGGGGCTCCTTTTCGTTGCCCTGGGGGAGCGGTGTGCGGCCCCGGCCTGACCGCTACTCCGTGATGATGCCAGCGGCGGTCAGCATGGCCTGTAGCGAATCGGTGAGCAGATTGTGCTCCTGGATCGTCGTCCGGCAGGCAGTTTCGGCCGTTCTCAACCGGTCCTCGCGCCCCTCCCATACTCCGACGGAATCGTTGTATTCGTCGAAGACCGACATGTAGGCGTCGTAGTTCTGTGCCGGAACGCCACGACCGGGTATGGTCTCGTATCCGTCCACGACCCGCTTGAGTGAGTCGATCGCGACTCCGAGCTCGAGCAGCGCGGCCTGACTCGTCTGGAGGGATCCCCGACAACGGTCTGCCGCCACGCGAGACCGGTAGATCTCCTCACGCAACGCGTTGATCTGATTCTCCGTGCGCTCTCGTTCGAGAATGCGTTCGATGCTGAGGAAGACCAACACGGCCGTGATGGCGATCGCCACCGCGGTGAGGCCTGCCTTGAACCCGAGCTTCACGGGGCTTCGCCCGTCACCGTGAAGCCGAACATCATCCCCGCATGCAGGTGCTCGGCGATGTGGCAGTGGATCATCCATTCGCCGGGGTTCGACATCTCCACGAGCACGTCCATGGTGGACCCGACGGGCACGATCGCCGTGTCCTTCCACACGAGGTTCTGGCTCTCGACCTCATCCATCGACAGCACGAGGAAGCGCTGCCCATGAATGTGGATGGGGTGGTTCATGGGGTGGAACGAGTCGGGCGTGTTGTGAATGCGGATCTTTACGACGTCACCCACCTGGAAATTCCAGTCGATGTCGGCGTTCTGAGCGCCGGTTGCCACGTCCTCGAGGATCCACGTCACCTCTTCACCCGTGGAGAGCCAGTTCATCATGGGCATGGCATCGTTCCACTCCATCGGGGCGACGTACAGTGTGTCCGCCTCCATGGACAGCACGATCGACTGATGAAGCCCCTGCACACGGACCGTCGTCACCAACTCGTGATCCGGTGCTCGTCCGAAGTGTGGTCGGAACGCCTCGATGTCCGCGACCACGTCGTCGTGCTCCCGCAGGGTATCGAATGCCGAGCTGATCCCCGGCTCCGCCGCCTCTTCGGAGACGTCCACGATCGAGAGGGTGTCCACCACCGGGTAGAACTCCCCGCGGAAGTGGTTCACGGCCTGGATCGTGTTCGCGATCACGACCTCACCCGGCTCGTCGAACCGTACGTCGACCACATATCGCTCGGCCGGCGCGATCACGACGGAACTCACCCATTGCTCTCGCTCGAACCGGCTCACGTCTGATGCGACGATTTTCACCTTCGCCCCACCGAAGGTCACGTTGAACGTGCGGGAGTTGGCGACGTTGGTCAGATAGAACCGGACGACCTCACCTCGACGGGCCTCGAGTCGATAGTCCGTCTCGCCATTCACCATCATGACATTGCCGAACCGTCCCATCAGCGCGTGGGTCGGTGACTCGTCACCCCAAGGCAGGAGCCCCTGGTCGTCCATCAGAATGTCGTCGAGCACGAAGACCTCTTCGCGGTGTGCGGGCCCGTAGTAGTCGGGGTCCGGAGAGGTCACGAGGAGGTTGCCGAAGAGCCCCAGGTCCTGCTGCACGTCTTCGCGCACGTGCGGGTGGTACCAGTACATGCCGGCGTCCGGGACGTTGACCTCGTAGGTGAAGCTCTCCCCCCGCTGGATCGCTTCCTGGGTCACGCCGGGGACGCCGTCGAAGCGATTGTCGATACGGATCCCGTGCCAGTGGATCGTGGTCGGCATCTGAATCTCGTTGGTCACGCGGACCATGACTGTCGCATCCTTCGGCGCCTGAATGAGCGGTCCGGGATACTGACCGTTGTAGCCGAACATGATCATGTCGTGGCCGCCGATCGTACGGCGGACCATCGACACGGAGATATCGAGCGTATCGCCGTCTGACATCGGCACGACTTCGGACGGGCGCGCTTCCGGAAGCATGCCCGGATCCATGCCCATTCCCGGCGTAAAGGGTCCGACGACCGGTACCGCGCTCTCGAGCCCGGGGAGCATCGGCATGTTCATGTCCATCGGGACCATGCGCCAACCCCCGCCCATGGTCATGCCGTGCATCTCGTGCTGGGCGCTGGACGCGGCAGGGAGGGCGAGAAGTGCCAGGATGGAGAGCAGCGTGGCGCTGCCGTGTTTGAGAGTCATGCGCGTGGGTCGCCTAATTCCCGTAGCCAAAGGCCGCGCAGTTCTCCTGCTGGAGCGCGCCGTGGCCAACCATCGTGTGCATCATCCCGCTGCGAGACATCCCCCGCATGACGATCGGGCCGGTCCACATATCCTGATCGGGATCGTCGGACGGTTCGAGCGTGATCACGACAATGTACTTGTTCCAATCGACTCTTCCGGACGTCTGCAGGTACTCGTCGAGGGCACCCATGCGTTCGATGTGGTCGATTTCGGCGGTCGTGACCCAGGCGACGAGCTGGCCCTGCCGCGGTACGCGCATCCGATCCAGCGAGATATGCAGGTCGTACGCGTAGCTTCCGTCTGCCGAGAGCTGAATGGAGAATGGTGAATCTCCGGAGACCGAGGCTTCCACCGTGCCCGTCGCGAGGCCCGTTCCCGGGATGTTCTTTGTGGTGACCAATTCGAAGGCGTAGTACGGTGGCCCTCCGGTGCACATCGCCGATGGGTCGGCCTCGAGCATGGGGGCGCGAGCCCCTCCGTGGAGATCCCAGGAGGACTCCACGGGGGCGCCGAATGCGGTCAGAAGCGCTAGGATCGAAAGCATGTTCGAGCGTACGTGTCGGGGTGTGACTCGACAAGGCGTGAGGAAGCCTACCATGAAGGGGGAACAATGGTCCGGACAGCGGTCGGCGTCGTGGCCGGCGTGGTGTGTCTCGGTGTGGTGGTCACGCTGCTGCAGCAGATCTCTTCGGTGATGCACCCGCTGCCCGCCGGACTCGATCCGATGGACCCGGCTGACGCCGGTGCGTTCGCCGATTACGTGGCGGCGATGCCGGCCGGTGCATGGATCGTGGCGATGATGTCCGAGGTGCTCGGCGCGGCGATTGGAGGACTCGTGGCCGGTACGATCGCGAGGGACGCTCGGCGGGGAGCGTCGGGGGCCGTGGTCGGTCTCGCCACCGTGGGAAGTGTCATGAACTGGACGGCGTTTCCCCATCCGGTGTCATTCATCGTGGCTCAGATCGTCCTGTATCCGGTCGCTCTGATGTCGGTCTGGGCGTTGCTGTCGTCACGGACTGGGGACGCAGCGGCCGGGGCCGAGTCGTAGGGGTAGATTCACACGCGCAGCCCCTCTGGTAGAAGCCCGTGCGGATCGGACGATCAGGCGGGCCAGGCCCCCGCAACAAACAACGGCCCGGGCTCCATGACGGGAGCCCAGGCCGTTCTCATGCACGATCGTGGAGCGGTGCCGGCCTGGCGGCACCGAGGAACGGACCGGAGCTAACGGTCCTCCTCACTCACCGGCCGCCGTACCACCGGGTTATCCCAGTCCTGCGCCGAAGAAATGTTCGGCTGACCCCAGTGCTCACCGTTCCAGCCCTGGAATCCGTCCATCTTGAAGGTCCAGAAGCCGGTCGACATGTCGCTGATGACGATCAGGCCATCCTCATTTCGCACGTCGACACCGAAGGCGCCGTTGAACATGGCGGGGCGGCCTTCGACGGTCGGCCCGATGTACGTGTCGTAGTAGCCGACGGTCACCGGGTTGTGCGGGTCCTGCAGGTTGAAGATCTGCAGGCCGTCGAGGTAGCCGGAGACGAAGACGTACGGCCACCGGACTTCGTGATTGTGGACGAGGTTGCGCCAGTCGGCGGTGAATGCCGAGATCGGCGAGCGCACATTGACCGTCTGCCCTTCGAGCGCGGGCTGCAGGTCGAAGATCCGCAGCGGAGCGTACTGGTACTCGGTCTCCGCGATCACGTACCGTCCGTCCGGGCTCGGGGTGAAGGTGTGGCCGTAGCTGACCCCGCTGACGCCCGTCAGCGTGATGCGTAGCTCGGGGTTCTCCAGGTCGGTGACGTCGTAGATGTAGTAGCCGCCCGTTCCCCCGCCGTAGAAACGGTCTTCTCCGGTGTCCGGGTGGTAGCCGACGTAGAAGTCGTGGTAGCCGCGACCACCGCCCTGACCCAGCGGGGACTCTGGAATCGGCACCATCCCGACGCGCGCGTTCTCCAGGTCACCCTCCACGACCATCCCCAGATCGTAGATGAGCGCCCCCGGCGCCCGGGCCGTCGTGAAGAGGTACACCCGGTCGTTCTGGTGCTTGTAGATGAAGATGTTGTGGAAGCCGCCGGGCATGTCCGGCTCACGGATTCGGGCGACTTCGCGGACGGTCGAGGCGTCCGGCAGGCCGGTCACGTCGAGGATGACCGCGCCGAGGTCGGTGTTCGGGCCGCCCTGTCCGAACTGCAGCGACTGCACCAGGTAGTAGCGGTCGTTCCACTTGAAATGCTTCACGTCCATCCCGCCGGTGCGCTGATGGAGATCCTGGTTCTCGATCCTCCACTCGTAGATGAGTTCGGGGTTCTCCGGATCTTCGAGGCTGATGATGTCCGTGCCCTTCGGACCCTCCCAGCCATACACCATGCGCGAGATGTAGGCGTAGGGCCGGTCCATCTCCTGCTCCAGATCCATGTCCGCGACGGAGAGTTGTGGACCGAGGGGGAGGTGGCCCAGCACCTCGATGTTGTCGCTGCCGCGGTTGAGCGGAGTCCACGGGACCTGTTGAGCTGCAAGCGGAGCGGCCACGGTGAGCGCCAGTGTGGCGAGAAGTGGCGTACGCACGTTCTTCATCATCGACCTCGTCGGGGTGCCAGGTGTGCCGGAGGTAAGGTGGGGGCGGTCCACTCGGGGCGGCAACCGGGAAACGGATGTGCGCCGCCGCCGTCGGCCGGTGTAGATTCATTCTCCCCCCTCTGCTGCTGCACACATGGTCGGAAGCGCGCTGCAGAGGGGGTCCGATCGGATACGGGCAGCAAGGCGGGAGTTAAGAGGGTGTACGGAGTTTTTGCCGCGATCGTCGCGACGGCCCCACAGGCTCAGGGTGAGTCCGGTGCGTTTGCCGTCGGCGACTTCTGGAGCCTGACGCAACAGGCCGGTCCTCTGCGTTGGCCGATCTACTTCGTCCTTGCGTTCGGCATGGTCCAGGTCTTCATCAAGCTGTACGAACTGGTCCGTGATCGTCAGGTCTCGGCCGGCCTGACGGGTGCGGACTTCGCGAGCATGGATCTGGATTCGATCACGAGGCTGATCGCTCGACAGGAAGAGACAATGCTCTCGACCCTTCAGTCCACAATGGTGAACGTCTTTCAGACGCGACCCGCGGAAGGGCTGCTGCACGACGAGATCAGTAACTTCGTGATCTTCCAGCAGGACCAGTTCGCGAGCTTCCGGCGCCGGATGGAGTTCCTCTCCGATACGGCCGGTGCTCTCGGGCTCATGGGTACGGTGTGGGGCATGTTCACCGTGTTCTTCCAGGGTACGGCCGAGCAGGACGTCATCCTGCGCGGCATGGGCATCGCGCTGATCACGACCCTTCTCGGCCTGGTGGTCAGCATCATCCTGAACTTCAGCACGACGGAGCTGTCCACCTTCTTCGGGAAGCGACTCGACGCCGTATCGAAGAAGTCCGACGAACTGCGCTTCCGGCTCATGGAGCTGGCTCCGCAGCCGGTCTCGGTCGAGACGCTGGCACTTCTTCAGGCCAACGCCGCGGCGACACCTCCGGCACCCGTTCAGGTGGCGATGCCGCCGGTTGACCCGGCACCCTCCCCGCCCGCGCCCGAAGCCCAACCCACGCCTGCCGCTCCTGCCTGGCACTATGTCGAGGTGGTCGGCGGTTCGTACGCGGGGGTAGCCGGTGCTCGAGTCGAGGGTGTCAGGCTCTCGGTGAAGAACCGGGATGGTGTGCCGTCGGTGGACATCCCCGTGCTGATCAGCGTTGCGAGCTCCGGAGGTTCCCTCGCCGGGGGGGCTCGGACCTTGCGGTCGTCTTCCGGAGCTGACGGCACGGTCGAGTTCGGCTGCACGCTTCCACAGCAGGTCGGCACCTTCGCCCTCGACGTGACGCTTCCGGACCAGCCGGGTGCGGCGAGCCGGGTGGACATCACCGTCAGCGCAGCCGCCCCGGCGAGGATGGAGCTGGAAGGAAACAACCAGGCCGCCGTGGCGGGGATGAGGCTCCCGCTCCCGCTCGGTGTCTTCCTCTCCGACCAGTACGGCAACCCCGTGGCGGGAGCGGTCGTCGGCTTCACCGTTGAGCAGGGGGATGGACGGTTCGCTTCCGGGAACGGAGCCGTGACGGTGACGACGGGCGCCGACGGCAAGGCGGCGGCACCGTTCGTGGTGTCCAGCAGCGCTGGCCAGAATGTCGTCGCGGCGGCTGTGGAAGGAACGAGTCACTCGGCGCGATTCATCGCGTTCGGCACCGAAGTCTGAGGCTGCCGTGCAGAAGTCCGGTTTCGTCGTCCGCTTTGTCGATGTGGTGCTGATCCTTCTGTTCGGATTCATCAGCATTTCCAGCGTGCGGGCGACGGAGATCCAACTTCCGGAGAGCACGGAGACGCTGTCTCCTCCACCCGAGATCGAGGACGTCGTCTTCGTCGCGATCCGGACGGATGGGACGTACCTCGTCGACGACGAGCGGGTCGAGATCCGGGGAGCGCGCAACCTGCTCGCGTGGGTCCGGGCCGAGGTCGACACGATGGGTGACATACCGGTCAAGGTCCGAATCCGGGCCAGTCACGACACACCGATGCGCTACCTCGTGGATGCCGCTCGCGTCTGCGATGAGCTGGGTGTGGACAAGGCGCTCGAAGTGCTGATGGCGGTCGGGGGCTGACGTGGCCACGCGCGGCTTTCTGATCCGGTTCATCGACATCGGGCTGATCGTGCTCTTCGGATTCCTCATGATCAGCGACATCGATGCGCTGTCTCGCGTGGACTTGGCCGGTGCCCGTCAGGAGGTGGCAGAGCCGGCAGAGGTTTCGGAGGACGATGAGCGTGGTTTTGTCGCCGTGGATATTCTGCCGGACGGTCGATTCCTGCTGTCCGACCCCCGCGATCCCGAGAGTCGGGTCGTCGGTGCGGCGACGATCGAGACGCTCACCGTCGAGCTCGCGTCGCGACAACGGCTCCATGCTGACGCCGGCACGGAGACGGTGGTACTGATTCAACCGGACCCTGCGTCACCGGTCCAGTTCACGGTCGACGTCATGGACGTGTGTGACCGCCTCGGCCTCGTGAAGAGTCTCCAGATGGACATCGAAGTCGGCGCCCCTGCGGAGGACGGCCGGTGATCCGCCCGAAACCGAAGGCGAGTCAGACCGGTCCTCGCGTGGGCGCGTTCGTCCTGACCTTCGGACTCCTGCTGGGTGCCGCAGCCAGCCTCCGGGCGACGTCGCTTCCAACCTTCGCCTCCGGACGTGAAATCATCCGCGAGCTGGATGCGCTGATTCTCGAGCGCTTCGCCTTCGTGCAGCCGGAAGACGCACCGCCGGAAGAGCCGCTCTCGGAGCCCGTAGACGATGTGGTCGAAGAAGCATCCTTCGATGACGAGGTCGGCGCGGCGATGGCAGGTCTCGAGGAACTCTTCGGAGACGAGGCCACCACGACTCCCACGGCGGCTACACGGGATTCGGATGCCGACGGCGACCAGAGCTCCGGCATCCAGGCCACGGCCGACGATGTCCGGTTCGAGTCGCTTTTCGGCGATCGGGACGATGCGCCGACTGGACGCGTAGGGCGCCCGCGGCCGACCCGGGACACGGGCTCGGGGCTGGGCATCGGAATCAACGAGAGACTTGCGGACACCGGTCCGGATTCGGATGTGGCGCAGTCGGCGACCGATGGCCCCGAGGTGGCCATTCGGACGGGCACGGAGCGCGAGGAGGTCGAGGCGCCCACGGTCGAGATCACCGAGTACGAATCGGAGAGCTTCGACGGTTCCGAGGCCGCACGACTCGGCGCGTGGATGAGGTCGAACCCCGCGCCCCTCCCGGTCGGCGTCCGCGTGCACATGAATTACGAGTCTACCTTCCTGACCTCGGTGGCTCCGTTCGTCTCCGGCGGCGTCCGGTGGGAGCTGTACCTCATGTTCAACGATGCTCTTCGGGAACTGCACATCGTGCTCGTGGAGGGTGACCGCTCGGTGTACCTGATCGACAGGGGCTTCCAGGAGCAGAGTCGGTCGCTGCGCGAAGGCACGGTCAGGCGGAGCAATGGCAGCATCGTGGCGGTAGATTCCCGCTCGAGCGCCGCCTCGGGCGACCGAGCGCGCGAGTTCTACAATGTGTTTCTCTCGTGGTGGGAGACGACGAAGGCCGATGCGGGTGCGTAGGAGTATCTGGTTGCTCGGCGCGATGCTGGTCGCGACGGGGTGCGGGGGAGTGAGCGTCGAAGCGCCACCTCCGGCACCCGCTCCGGTTCGTGCCATCCCGGCCGGAGTAGATTCCACGACTGCGATGGAGGTGGACTCCATTGCCGACGCGTCGTTCGTCTCGGAAGCGGACGAGACACAGGCCCTCGAGCTCCAGGAGGATGCGCGTCTCATCATCGAGCGTACCGACTCGATGTGGCTCGTGATGTCGGAGCTCGTGGACGCCGACGTGATCGTCTCCGAGGCCGACTCGATGGAGGCGCGTGACTCGGCGAACCAGGGTGGTATGGCGCTGGTCCAGCTGGACTCGCTCATCCGCACGTCCGACCTCGACCAGGAAGCACTCGCCCGTGAGTCGGCCGTCTTGCTGGACAGTGCGGAGGTGTCGCTGGAGCGGTCGTTCCAGCTGAACCCGTTCGATTCGCGGAGTCGGGTGTGGCTCGCGCAGGTATACGAACTGCAGGCCCGACGGCTGGGACGTGCGGAGCAGTATCAGCGTGCGGTCGACGAGCTGGAGAAGCTCGCCCTGCTCACGCCGGATCAGCACGGTGTCTTCGCCATGCTGGCGAACAACTACTTCTATATGGAGAACTGGGACGGTGCCGCCCTCAACTATGAGAAGGCGGAGGAGGTCTACCTCGAGACGTACGATCTCGTCATCGAGGCCCCGCAACCGCTCGACTCCACGACGGTGTACGCGTACACGCAGGCGCAGGGAGACATGCACGTGCAGCGTCTCGATGCGACCCGTGCGTCAGCCGCGTATGAACGGGCACGCGACTTCGCGCTGACCGCCGAAGACAGCTCCTATGTGAATGGCGAGCTCGAGTGGATGGCGTGGGACGACCAGAACCTCCGCTCGGCGTTCGCTCGTGACTCACTCCTGACGCTGGAGCAGGGTGGCGACCTGAATGCGGCACGCAGTGGATATGCCGCCCTGCTGCCGGAGCTGAGTGCGCCCGCGGCGATCGACGAGATCGACTGGCGGCTCGGCATCGTGGACTACAACCTCGGCAACAACGAGGCCGCCGCGAATCGCTTGCAGGCGCTCGTTGCACGGGCGCCGGTCGGTCCGGACGGAGCCCCTGACGGAGAGGCGTACACGCGGTATTTCGACGACTTCGGCACGCTCCTCGTGAACCTCGGGCGGAGCTTCCGCGTCGAGCAGCGTGATCGACGGACGTCGCTCAAGTACTTCACGCAGGCGACGACCTTTCCGTGGTCGGGCCGGGCCGTGGCTCAATTCGAGTCCGCGCGCCTCCTGCAGGGGAATGTCGAAGCCGCACTGGAGATCGCGAACCTGGCGCTTGCCGACGAGGCGTCGTTGAACGATCAGCAGCGTGGTGAGCTCTATCGTTTGTTGATGGAATTGCATCGTCGCACCGGCGACTTCGAGTCGGCACGCCGCTATCGCGATGCATACCGGGCCCTGCGCGGTGGTTGATCGCACCCGGGTCCGCCTTCTCGCGCTCGCCGGGGGCCTCCTGGTCGCCTCTCCGGGTATCGGCCTCCAGGCCCAGGTCACCGAGGTCGACTTCACGCAGGTGACCCGTCCGGTCGTCCAGGTCACCGACTCAGCGATGATCGACTATCTGCTCTTCGAACTCTTCGTGGAGCCGGCGACGCTCCCGAACCGTCTTCAGGTCATCGACGTGACGCAGAACGGTTTCGGGCCGGACGACGTGATGATCGCGTTCCCCTCGATTGAGGTCTTCACGATTCCGGCGTTCCTGCCCGATTCGGTGCAGACGCTGATGAGCAGCTGGGCTCCCGAGGTGGAGTACCGCATGGATTCCGGAAACATGTCGACGTCTGCGCTGGGCTCCCTGATCGGGAGTGAGTCGGACAGCACGCGTCTCGCGGAGGGTGCACTCCTCTACGATCTCGTGCAGGCAGTGGAACGCAGCTACCGGGACCTGCCGGTCGCACTACTGTTCCAGCGTGATTCGGTCGGCTTCACGTTCCAGCTCTGGGACTACAATCGTCCGTCGATGACGTACGCGCCTCGCCCCGAGTTCGTCCCGGACACCGCCATCGCCGCCGTCCTGCAGATGCTCAGGGGCGTGGGTTACGTGCCGGGCCAGAACGCAACCGGGACAGGGATGTCGCTGGACGCCTCGGGGCAGGCCGTCGTGACGGTGGACCGTGCACTCCAGGGCATGACGCAATTGCCGAACGAGCAGATGCGGATCCTTGCCGCACAGACGGTACTTCTCGGGTCGTATGACCTCGACCGATCGGGTGCCATCGATCGGGCCGACGAGATCGATGCGCCGACGTGCGCGGTGTGGAGCGCCCTTGAGGAGGCGTTCCCGGACTACCTGATCCGTTATGGCTTCGGTGACGCGGGAGACCCGTACGTCGGTGACGTCGTATTCAACATCTCCGACAACGTCCGCATGCCGGGGCGACTACGCGCGAGCGCATGTCTGGCAGGGCGGGAGCCGCCGCCGACCGACCCGGCCACGGTCCCCGAGCCCGACACGGACAACGCCCTGCCCGAGGCGGTGGAGCGCTTCGTTCGCCTCGAGGCGGCCGGCGAGATCCTCGAGGAGGCCGGGCGACTGGGAACGACCCCCGCCCAGTGGGCGGCGTCGGTACGCACCATCATGCAGAGCCGGTTCGACCGCGACGGCTCCGGTCTTCTGGATCGTACGGTCGAGATTCGAGCGGTTCCGTGCGACGTGTGGCAGGCGATGGCCGCGACTCATCCCGAGTACACGTACGGCATGGGCTTCCTCTCGGGCGACCTCTACGCGGGAGACCACATCGGGGTCGCATCCAGTCAGCGCGAAGAGCTGCTGGCTCGTGCAAGCGGGTGTGTTCAGGCCTCCGCCCAGACGGCTGATGCCCCGAGTGGCCCGATCGTACCCGAGGGCCTCAGCAACTTCCTCGATCTGCTCACGGCGGCGGGGATCGCTCGGGCCACCGACGGGACCGCGCCTGGATCCGTCCGATGGGCCGGCGCGGTGAAGAGTGAGCTGGTCGACCGCTACGACCTGGATGGATCGGGTGAGATCGATCAGACGGACGAGGTGATCGACATCCCGTGTGCGGTGTGGCAGACGATCTCGGCGACGCTCGGCGCTCCGCTCACGGAGCTCGGGATCGGAGGAAGCGGAGCCTATCTGGCCGATCAGATCGGTATCGCGCGCGAGCACCGTGACCTCGCCGCGGCACGCGTCGAGGCGTGTCTGCAGGAAGAGGTCGGTGCGAACCGCTGAGACTGTCTGACCAGTGGCGTCGGTCGTTCAGTTGTCGATCAGCGCCGCTCCTGCCACCACTCGTCCTTCAGAATCGTCACACTTCGCTCCATCTCGCTGCCGTTCACGGATAGTACGACTCGGTACGTACCCGGTGCTGCGTCGCTGATCGCGAAACGTGTCGTGTCACCGCGCTGGCGACCCCGGAATCCACCGCCGCCCTGATTCTCGCGCTCCGCCCGAATGCGCTCCTGCTCTTCCGCGCTGCGCTCGATCCTCTTGAGCATGTCCCACTGGACCACATTGATGCCCGCGGACGCTTCGTGCTCGATCTCGGAGACCGCGAGTTGGCCCTGGTAGACGGTCAGCGTCACGTCCGCTTCGTCCTGCAGATAGAAGAAGAGTGACGCACCCGCCTCCTCGCTCTCACCCTCGAAGTTCGAGAAGGAGTAGTTCGTCCGGTCGTGTGCGACCCAGCGGATCTCCGGCTCGGGCGTGAAGAAGAATGCGTCTTCCGCCATCACCGCCGGTGTCAGTTCGACGAGCGGTGCGATGTCCGCGATGTAGATCCCGCGGCCATGTGTCGCGACGACGAGGTCGTTGTCGCGCTCCTGGATCTTGATGTCGTGAACGGGGCTCGTGGGCATGTCGAGCTTCATGCTCACCCACTCGTTGCCGCCCGAGTTCGAGACCCATACCTGGAACTCCGTTCCGACAAAGAGCAGCTCCGGGTTCTGATGGTGCTCCCGGATCACGTTGACCGGGCCGTCCGGCAGGTTGGACGAGATATCCGACCAGGTCGCACCAAAGTCGGTCGTCTTGTAGACGAACGGACGGAAGTCGTCCCGTCGGTAGCCGGTGTACGTGACGTACGCGGTTCCGAGCTCGTGGTGAGACGCCTCGACACGGCTGACCCAGTATTCCGGGTTGTTCGGGATGTTGCCGTTGAGAAGCGTCCACGTTGCGCCGCCGTCCTGCGTGACCTGGACGTTGCCGTCATCCGTTCCGACCCAGATCACCCCGGCCTTGAGCGGTGACTCGTCGATGGTGGTGATCGTGCCGTACTGGATGTTGCCGTCACCCCCTCGACCCGTGGTTTGCGTGGCCGGGTCGTCCCTGGTCAGGTCGGGGCTGATGACCTCCCACGACTCGCCCCGGAACTCGGACCTCAGCAGCCTGTTACCCGCGTGGAAGACCACGTTGCAGTCGTGGGTCGAGATGAGGATCGGGGAGTTCCAGTTCCACCGCATCTCCGGGTCCTCGTGGCGGATACCCTTCACCTCGCCGGTGAGCAGGTCCGTGCGACGAATCGGACCGAACTGGGATTCGTTGTACAGATAGCGGTTCTCGCACCAGTCGATCTCGTTGTACATGCCGTCGCCGCCACCGATGCGTTCCCATTGCTCGAAGTAGACGGGGCCGCCCGCGGGGTTCGTGTGGTACGCCATGTGCGAGCCGTTGTCCTGCAGCCCGCCCATGACCCGGTACGGGTACGAGTTGTCGACCCCGACCGCATAGAACTGCGCGAGTGACTGGAAGTCCGGATGGTACCAGTTCTGTCCGCCGTCGTAGGAGATGCCCATCCCGTGGTCGTAGCCGAGGATGATATGGCGGGAGTCCTCCGGGTTGATCCAGAGCGCGTGGTCGTCGCCGCCGAAGCCGTACGGCCGGCGCTCCCACGTTTCACCACCGTCGTATGTGCCCCACGAGGCGGCGGACAGCACGTGCACGATGTCGGAGTCGTTCGGGTCAATGATGATCTGACCGTAGTAGTACGCCGGCGCACCGCCGATCGACTGACCGTCCGGGCTGACCTTGTTCCAGGTCAGGCCGGCGTCATCGGAACGGTAGACCTCACCACCGACCATGCCGCGTGACGACATGTGGTCCAGGAGCTCCTGGCGGCGCTCGTCATCCGACATGCCCTCCTTGTTGGCATTCTCGATCGTCACATAGAGAACGTTCGGGTCACGCTGGTAGACGTCGACACCGATGCGCCCGAGCATGCCCTCCGGGAGGCCCTGTCCGATCTGGATCCAGTTCTCTCCCCCGTCCGTCGTCTTGAAGAGGCGGCTGCCGGGGCCGCCGAGATCGAAAGTGAAGGGCAGACGGACCTTGTCGTAGGTCGCCGCGTAGAGCGTGTTCGGGTCCGTCGGGTCCATCACCACGTCGACGACGCCGATGTCCCGACCCTCCGAGCGATGGTTGAGCACTCGCTCCCAGCTTCCGCCACCGTTCGTGGACTTGTAGAGGCCGCGCTCGCCGCCGTCGGAGTAGAGCGGCCCGAGGGAGGCGACATACACGACGTCGGGGTTCGTCGGGTGCACGACGATCCGGCCGATGTGCTGTGACATCGCCAGCCCGACATTCGTCCACGTCTCTCCGGCATCCGTCGACTTGTAGACACCGTTGCCCCAGTAGGACGAGCGCGAGTTGTTCGCCTCGCCCGAGCCGAGGTACAGGACGTCCGAGTCTGACGCTGCGACCGCGATCGCTCCGATCGAAAAGACGTCCGGCATGTCGTCGAAGAGGACGTCGAACGTGATGCCGCGGTTCGTCGTCTTCCAGAGGTGTCCCGACGCGGTCGCGATGTAGAAGGTGTGGGGATCGTCGCTCGGTACGGCGATGTCGACAAAGCGACCGCTTTGCCGGGTAGGGCCGAGTTCCCGGTACTCGAGGTTGGCCAGGGTCGCTTCGGAGAGCGACTGAGCGGATGCGGGGGCCGCCGGTGCGAGCGAGGCCAGGAGGAGGACGAGCATTCTTGGGACGGACTTCATCGGGCGTATGGCTCGGTTCGGAGGATGTGATCGCGGGCGAGGACGGTGCGGAGCGTGGTCTGCCTCGGGTACTTTACCCTCCGTCACCGGCTTATCAATGCACCCTCTCGAATTCCTTGCGCATGTCTCATTCTGTGCGGCGTCACCTGGGCCTCGAAATCGACGAGTACGACGAGACGATTCGGCGCTGGATCCCGGGTTATGAACAGATGCTCACCGTCGCCGCCGAGGCGGTGGCCTCGATCCATCCTGATCTGGTCGTCGACCTGGGTGCCGGAACCGCAGGGCTCTCCGAGGCGATCCTGGAGCACGACGTGGTGGGCTCCGTAGTCCTTATGGACGTCGATCCGGAGATGCTGGAGCAGGGAGCCGCGCGCGTGGAACGGTTCGGCGAACGGGCCCGGCCGGTCTTGCGCTCGTTCGATGAGCCCTTCGAGCGGTGCGACGCCTTCGCTGCGTCGCTGTCCTTGCACCACATCCCGACCCTCGAGGCGAAAGCCCACCTTTTCCGCAGGGTATACGAGGCTCTGCCGCCCGGTGGGGTTCTGGTCAACGCCGATTGCTGCATGCCCGACGAGCCGGCGGAGCGCCGGGCCCTCTTCGAGTTCTGGGCCGGGCACCAGATGGCTCACGGGATTTCCGAACAGCAGGCATGGGATCACTTCGACGAGTGGTCGAAGGAGGATACCTATCTGCCCCTCGACGATGAGCTCGCCGCCCTGCGCGACGTTGGCTTCGAAGCCGAGCGTATCTGGAACGCAGGTCCCATCGGTGTCGTGCTGGCGAGGAGGCCGGCGCCCCGGTAGGATCCCCTAAGCTCTGGATGGTTTCCTGATCACTGGGTCAGCACACGAAGGTCCCGACGCCGTTCCGTGAGCGCTGACCACACTCCCCTAAAGCTCATGACGCTTTCGCCCCGCCGACCCTCTCTTTCGTCGGTCCTCTTGGTCGCCGCGCTCGTGGTCGTGTCCCCGGTCCATGCACAGACGCTCAACATCGGTGGCAGCAGTTCGAACTTCGGTCGCACGTCTCTGTCCCCGGGGTTCACGCCCGACCCCTTCAGGGTGTCCATCGTGTCCGGCGGTGCGCTCAACGTCCCTTCGCTGAATCTGGCAAACGGCTGCGTCGGGTATGCGACCTCCGACCCCGACTACATCCTCGATCTGACGTCCGGCACTGGCTTTCTCGCGATCTACAATGAGGGGGATGGCGATACGGGCCTGGTCGTGAACGCTCCGGACGGTGGTTGGCATTGCGATGACGATTCGCACACGGGTACCAACCCTCTCGTTTCGTTTTCGAGCGCGCCTTCAGGTCAGTACGACATCTGGGTGACCAGCTACAGCGTCGGAGAGAACATCTCGGGGACGCTCCATGTCACGGAGCTCTCGTCACTCGCGGGGGCATCTTCAAGTTCGTCGGGCAGTCTGAACATTGGCGGAAGCAGCTCCAACTTCGGCCGGACGACCCTCTCTCCCGGATTTACACCGGATCCATTTCAGGTCAGCGTCGTCTCGGGAGGAGATCTCAACGTGTCCAACATGAACCTCGCGTCGGGATGTGTCGGATACGCCACATCGAATCCGGACTACATCATCGACGTGACCGGATCGATGGCCTATCTGGAGATCTACAACGAAGGTCAGGGCGACACGGGTCTGGTGGTCAACGACCCGAACGGGAACTGGTACTGCGACGATGATTCGCACACCGGAACGAACCCCATGATCGCGCTCACCAAGGCCGCTGCAGGTCAGTACGACATCTGGGTGACCAGCTACTCGTCGGGAGAGAGCATCCGCGGCACGCTGAGTGTCAGCGAGATTCGCGCGCCCTGACTGGGCCTGAAGCGGTCCTCACCTCGGGGTTGTCCGGGCCGGACGGGATGCACCGGGCGAGGGGACCGCGGTCCGGGCAGTATCAATCCCTCGGTGAGCCCTCCAGGAGGCCTTCGAGGGGCTCTTCACGCGCACCGTTTTCGTCGCATACGGCGAACATGGACTCGCCGGATCCGTACAGGGCGACACCCGCGTAATCACCCGCCTTGTTCAGGATGAAGAAGCGAACATCAAAGTTGGGGAGGCCGCGCTTGTTCTGGAGGCGGCCTTCCACGGTGTTCTGCCGGATCCGCTCGAGGGCGGCCATGCCCGCGTCCTTCGGAGACATGCCGTTCCGCATGTGCTCGACAATCAGAAAGGACGCACAGTTGTAAAGGTTGGCTTCGCCGCGACCGGTCGAGCCTGCCGCGCCGACGTCGTTGTCCACGTACTGGCCGGCTCCGAGGATCGGCGAGTCCCCCGCGCGACCGGGAATCTTCCACGAAAGCCCGCTCGTCGTCGTGACGCCGCAGATGTCTCCATTCGCGTTTACCGCCTCGAGGCTCGTTGTCCCCCAGAATGAGTCGGGGTCGATCAGTCCGTCGTCGACCATGGAGAGACCGGCTGCGAGCGCCGCATCCTGAAAGCGCTGCAGACGCGCCTCGTGGTCAGCGTCGCGCAGCCAGCCGGATCCGTTGCCACGGCGCCGGCGAATCGTGTCCGGATCGGTGTCTTCGCCCGCACGGCTCTGCCCGCTGAGTCGTTCCTCGGGGTCGAGCCAGTGGCCTGGATCGATGCGGCGCTTCCACTCGACCCACAGTGCGCGTGACCGATCCGTGTTCAGGTCGTCTTCGATCTCGAAGCCCAGCTGGCGCGCGAACTCCCGCGCTCCTTCTCCGACGATGAGATGGTGGTCCGTGAGCTCGGCGACCGCTTTCGCGACGAGCGAGGGAGTCCGGACACCTTCGATCCCGGCGACGCCGCCCGCCCAGCGATTCGGCCCATGCATCAGGCACGAATCCAGCTGTACGACGCCGTCCGCGTTCGGAAGCCCGCCGAAGCCGATCCCGCGCTCGTCCGGATCCAACTCGGGAATGTTCACGCCGGCGACGATCGCATCGAGGACGTCCTCACCCTCGGTGATCCCGCGATACGCGCGTTCGATCGCACTTTCGGAACCGCCGTTCGTGTAGCGGATGCTGCTTACATCAGCGACGCAGAGGGGGCGAGCGCGACGGATGTGGATGGCCGGAGACGCAGCGGAAGAGGCCTCGACGGCCCCGAGGGCGGACGGGGTCGCAGCTGCGGCAACGCCGGCGGCCGTGGTGCGTACGAAGTCGCGTCGGTCCATGTTCACGAACTCTTGGTCAGGTTCAGGGTCGGGAGGTGACACGATAGCACGGACGCTGTGTAGTCGCATCATGAGTTCTTCCCGTTTTGCCACGCTGACGCTCGTCTGCTGGAGCGCTCTGGGAGCACCCCTTTCCGCCCAGTCCGTGGAGGGGGTGGCGCTGGACGCTGCGACTGAAGCCCCGCTCACGGGGGTGCTCGTGTCGTTGCTCGATGAACGCGGTGATCGCGTTCGGGCCACGCTCTCCGACGAAGCCGGTCGGTTCAACATCGAGGTGGCACGGTTCGGCCGCTACCGGATCCGGGCCGTGCGTATCGGGTTGGCTACAACCACCTCGGATCCGTTCATGGTGCTTTCGTCGAATCCGGTGGAGCGACGAGTGCTGATGGGTGCGCGCGCGGTCGAAATCGCCGGGCTCGTTGTGGATTCGCGGGTCAAGCAGTGTCGACTCGACGCCGAGAGAGCGGTTCAGATCCAGCGGTGGTGGCAGGACGTCCGGACTGCGCTGGACGTCAGCTCCGTGATCGCGGGGCAGGGCCTGCCCCAGTTCAGCGTCGAGCGATTCGAACGCGAATGGGACGTCGATCTGGACCGGATCATCTCGAGCAACGCCCGACAGGAGATGAGCGTCTCGGTGAGACCTTTCGTCTCGGCAGACGCTCAGTACCTGTCGAGTGGTGGCTTCGTGCAGGGTGATCTGTTCGCGGGACAACGGGAGTACTACGCGCCTGATGCGGACGTGCTGCTGTCCGACGTCTTTCTGGAGGATCACTGCTTCTCGATGACCGACCACGCCGACGAGCGTCTGGTCGGGCTCTCGTTTGAGCCGAACAGGGTGGGGAGCATTCCAGACATCGCGGGCACGCTCTGGGTCGATACCACCACCGCCGAGCTCCAGAGTCTCGACTTCCGATACGCCAACCTGGCCGGGGTACCGGACAACGAATCCGGCGGATACGTCTCGTTCGAATACATGCAGACTGGCGCGTGGATCGTACGGGACTGGTACATCCGCATGCCGCGCCTCGGGCTTCGGCGCTCCGACGAGCTCGAGCTCCTCGGTTACCTGGACGTGGGAGGGCGCGTGACTCTTCTCGAAGTGGTCGCCAACGACCAGAATCGGCCCGGTCAGGTCGGCGCGATCCGAGGAACAGTCTTCGACTCGATCCGGGGTCGCGGTCTGCCGGACGCCACCGTTGCCATCCTGGGCACGCGCTTCCAGGCCCTCACCGACCGCAACGGCGAATTTGTCCTGGCCAACGTCCCGGTTGGAGCACATCAGGTCACGTTCTTTCATGACGACCCTGCGGCCTGGGGCCTGGGCTCACCGTTCATCACCATCGACGTAGAGCGCGATCGCAGCGCCGACGTCTACCTGGCACTCCCGAGCTTTCGGCAGACAGCCCGTGTCGTGTGTATGGGAAGTGGGGCGGAAGCCGAGACTGTCCTGCTCGGGCACGTGGTGGATGAGGAGGGCACCGGCCTCGGCAACGCCAAGGTGGTTCTGGAATGGCGTGAGACCCGGCGCGGGGACCACGAATTCGACATGACGCACGAGCTGCGGACCGGCGCCGATGGCCGCTTCGTCGCGTGCACGGTTCCTCCGGACACCCCGCTCAGGGTGAGCGTTCACCTCGAGGGCGTACCGGTGCAGGGACTCATCATGACCCGACCCGCGTTCGGCTTCGAAGTGACCGCGCCGGCCGGCGACATCGTCTACCGGCGGATGATGATTCCCGGCCTCGGTTGACCCTCTGCCGGTCGACTCAGTTGGTCAGTGGCGGCGTGGTCGGTGGAGGGCGTCGGTGGTGCGTCGCCTGCTCGAATGCGTATGCGATCTGGATCAGGGTCGGCTCCGCCCATGCGTCTCCCAGCACCTGCAGGCCGGCTGGCAATGTACCGCCCCGAACGAAGCCCATCGGAACCGTCAGGGCGGGAAAGCCGGTCGGCGGGGCAGGGTATTGGCTGTTGTCTCCGTGCGGGGTCGACATGTCCCCGACCAGCCGTGGTGGGTTACTCCAGCTCGGGTAGATGAGCGCCTGGACGTCGTACTCGGCCATGGCGGCTCGGAGTCCCTCCCGGAACCGCTCCTCCTGGGCTCGCCCCCGGATGCACTGCTCATTCGTATCGGGCGTGCCTTCGAACCGTAGGAAGCGCTCGACCGTGGGCAGCACGGTCCGGTAGACGCGTCCACTCTCCGCGATCTCCTGGAGCGTGCTCACGGGCGGATTCGGGATGTCCGCCAGGTAGTTCTCGATGTCGTATCGAAATCGCGAGCAGCCCGTCCCCTGACGCATCTCATCGAGCCCTTCGATGTGAAAGTCACGTACGACCGTCGCACCCAGGCGCTCCAGGACGGCGAACGTCTCTGCGAACCGCATCAGGATTTCGGGGTCGGCGGACTCCTTGTAGGCGATTTGTCCGACGACCCCGATCCGGATTCCGACGAGGTCCGGCCGCAGGTAGTCCAGGTACGAGTCTGCCCGCCGCTCGTCGGCTTCAGCCGTGACGGCGTCCGATGGGTCCGTCCCGGCGATGACATCGAACACGCGCACCGCATCCTCGACCGTTCGGCCCATCGGGCCTCCGATGTCACGGTGGGCGTACAACGGCATGATTCCGTCTCGACTCGTGAGGCCCTGAGTCGATCGGATCCCTACGAGTCCGTTGTGGCTCGACGGGCCGCGGATGGAGTTTCCTGTATCGGTACCCAGGCCGATCAGGCCCATGTTGGCCGTCACCGCAGCCGCCGTGCCGCCACTCGATCCCGCGGTCACGCGATTCAGGGCGTACGGGTTGAACGTCCATCCGGGAAGCATCGAGCCGACGGTCTCGAGTGCCGTGAACGCGAATTCCGCGAGGTTCGATTTGGCGAGCACAATCGCGCCGGCCTCCCGGATCTTCCTCACCTGATACGCATCGTCGGCGGCCATCGAGCCTGCCAGCGACGCGGACCCCCCGGTGGTCGGCATGTCGTGGGTGTCGTAGTTGTCCTTCACGATGAACGGAATGCCGTGCAACGGTCCGGTCAGCGTCCCGGTCCGGCGCAGTTCCCTGTCGAGCGAGTCCGCACGCGCCAGGGCCCGCGGGTTGGTCATGATGATCGCGTTGATCGTCGGACCGCTCCGGTCGTAGGCGTCGATGCGGGCGAGGTAGGCCTGCACCAGCTGACGAGACGTGAGTGTCCGGGCCAGCATCGCCTCGTGTGCTTCGGCGATGGTGAGCTCCATTAGTTCCACCCCCCCGACTTGCTGGCTCGACAGTGGTCCCGGCAGCGAGAGGAGTACGGCAAGTCCGCAGACGGCCGCGAAGCCCCGACGGAACGTCCGGGCGGTGGGGGTGGAATGGTCGGAGACGTCGGACGAGGTCCGGATGCTCTCGGACGAGAGCAGCGTGAATCGTTTCATGGGGTCAAGGTAGGGGCGCCGCCCTCAGCGAGCACCCGTGCCCGGGACCAGATCGCGTCGAACATCTCCTCGGTCAGTTTGCCGGTGAAGGTGTTCTGCTGACTGGGATGGTAGGAGCAGAGCAGGGTCGGTCCCCCATTGATGGGGACCTCCACGCCGTGACCGAAGCGCACACGGGGTCGGGGCACCGGGAGATCCCGCTTCGCGAGCACGCGAAGGGTCTGCACGTACCCGAAGTTCCCGAGCACAACGATGACCCGGACGCGCGTCGACATGTCCAGCTCCTCGTGGAGCCACGAGGCGCACCGGTCACGCTCCTCCGTCGTCGGCTTGTTCGCGGGAGGCGCGCATCGGACGGCGGCCGTGATCAGGACGTCGTCGAGGCGGAGGCCGTCATCGCATCCGGTCGATTCAGCCTGGTTCGCGAAGCCCGCCCGGTGCAGTGCCCGGTAGAGCCAATCGCCAGAGCGATCGCCGGTGAACATTCGACCGGTCCGGTTCGCACCGTGTGCCGCGGGCGCCAGGCCGACAACGAGGACCCGGGCGCTCGGGTCTCCGAAGGCTGGAACGGGTCTGCCCCAATAGGTCTCATCGCGGAACGCAGCCCGCTTTTCCACGGCCACCTGCTCACGCCACGCGACGAGCCTCGGGCAGCGGCGGCACTCCGTGATCCGGGCCTGCAGGGCGTCGAAGGTCACGCGGACACCTCCAGAGCGTTTGCGAACATCGTCAACTGGGGGTTCGGGTCGCCACTTCGCCGGGAGCCCGTTCCGGTGTCAGGTCCCGCTGGCGACCCATGCGGACCACCAAAGGGTGGCGAGCATCGAGCTTCCGCTCGAAATCCGTTCCACCGTGAATGCGACGGCTTCGGGATGGCCCGGTGCATCCGGATTGAATCCGATGTCACGGTCGAGCCGATAGAGCTCGTCCACGTGGTCGTGGGACTCGTCGATGTGGTCACGTACGGCGCGGCGTACGGTCGGGAGGTCGACGAGTGCAAGAGATGGCATGCGTGTGGCCTGCCGGATGTCCGACTCGTCTACATGAGCGTCCACGAACCAACGCTCGAAGCGACCGTGGAACTCCCGGTCGGTCGTGTACCCCTCCGGATTGGGTGTGTCGCCGTTCCACCCGTTGAAGTGGATCGTGGTGTGGTGGGGCTGGGACGCGTCCATCACGTAGTGGCCCAGGATACCCGCGTCGTGCACGATCCGCTCTTCGAGCCACCCCCGGCGCGGGTCGCCCTCGTCCGCCGCTCTCCAGTTCCGCCATGCGGTGACAAGGCGCTCGTGAAGTTCGAGGGTCCGGTAGTAGAGGAAGCCGGTGTCTCGCTCCGGCCTCTCGAGACCGGCCTCGTTCAGGTATCGCAGAAAGGTGAAGCGATCCGGCGCGTTCATGGCGCCCTCCGGGACGTTCTCCAGATCCACGTAATGGTCGTACGCCCACGCCTGATCCATCTCGGGGTTGTTCCGGTCGCGCCACCGATCGGGCTCGGGATTGAGCCAGGCCAGCTGATCGCGGGCGTTCCGGAAGAAGGCCGGCATCGGCTCGGGCAGACGGTCCACGGCTGCCCGGGCACCCATCTCGTGTGCGTTGAATCCCCAGGGGGGCGCACCCTCGACCTCGAGTGGGTTGAATTCCGGGGAGGGTGCCGCACCGTCGTCGGGGTCGGGCGCAGAGGAGGGCGGCGCTGCCCCGGTGGAGATTGCAATCAGGACGATCGCCAGAACGCCCCCGGCCGTCGCGCGCCACGACTGAAGGGCGAGCCCCGCAGGGTGGCCCTCCCGGTTCATGAGTCGCCCCGGGCCAGACGTCCGCGGTCGACCTTTCCGAGGTGGGTTCGCGGTAATTCGTCCATGAAGTGCACGGCACGGGGGTACTTGTACGGCTCGAGTCGGCTACGTGCCCACTCCTGGAGAGCCGTCGCGAGCCCCTCGCCGGTCTCCGCGTCGGCCTCGGGGATGATGAAGGCGCTCGGCTTCACCAGACCGTCCGCCGTGGCGACGCCGACGACGGCGGCCTCGCGCACCGACTCGTGTTCGAGGAGACAGTTTTCCAGCTCCTTCGGCGACAACCACTTGCCGCTCACCTTGAGCATGTCGTCCGAACGACCCGCATAGGTGACGTAGCCGTCCGTGTCGAAGCTGATCATGTCGCCCGACACGAACCAGCCGTCCTGGAATGCGGCTTCAGTCTTGTCGTCGTCCTGCCAGTACCCGAGCGCGAGAGAGTCCCCGTGGACGCGCATGGTGCCGACGTCCCCGGTCTCGACCGGAGTGCCGTCCGGTGTGCAGGCCCGGACTTCGAACCCATCGACGACTCGACCGAGCGTGCCGGGCTTCACGTCATCGGGGCGATTCGAAATGAAGATATGCCACATCTCGGCGGTCCCCAGGCCGTCCAGGAGCGGGACACCGAACAGGGCGTCCCAGCGCCGGTGCAGCTCGACAGGAAGGGCTTCGCCGGCCGACGTCGCGATCCGTAGAGACGACAGGTCGCGTGTGGCCGCGTCGGGGTGGTTGATCAGATTGTTGACCATCGTGGGCACGTTCACGAGGACGGTCGGGCGGTAGCGCTCTATGGCGTCGAAGAGCGCGTCCGCCGTGCAGCGCTCTGGGAACAGTGCGGAGGTCGCGCCTACGGAGAACGGGAAGAACAGGTTCGTACCGGTCGCATATCCGAAGTACAGCTTCGGAACGGACAGCGTCACGTCGTCCGGCCCGATGAGAAGGGTGCGCTGGCCGTAGAGGATCGTCGTGTTTCGGAAGGAGCCGTGGGTCTGTACCACGCCCTTCGGGTTACCGGTGGTGCCTCCGCTGAAGAGGAAGACCGCCGGGTCATTCGACTGCGTGGGGTGGACGGGCACGTCCGTGTCGAGAGACGCAAGTCGTTCCTCGAAGTCGGCGGACCCGACCGTGGTCACGTCCGGCGCGCTCGCCACGTTGCCGGCAGCCTCGCGAAAGGCCGCCTCGGATTCGGTGCCGACGAAGGCCGCCCGGGGCTCGGTGTACCGAAAGAAGTACTCGATCTGCTCTCTCGGCAGGTGCGGGTTCACCATAACGACGACGGCCCCGAGTCGGAGCGTTCCGAACAGTGCCGCCACGTATGCCAGCCCGTCCGGCAGTGCGATCAGGACACGGTCACCGGGCCCCACTCCGGCCTGGAGCATCAACCGGGCAAAGCGGCCGGACGCGTCGAACACGTCCTGGTAGGTGTGTGGCCCTCGATCTGTGAGGAGCGCCCGGCGATCGCCTCGGCCCTCACGGATATGGTTGCCGAGGAATTCGTCGAAGATGTTGAGCGGAGTCTGCAGCGGTTCGGTCATGGCGTGACGATAGGCGCACGCTAGAATGGAGGTCAATCACTGCCCCGACGTCGGAATTCCATGCCCGTACACCGTTTCGCCGAGCTCACCTGGGAAGAGGTCCGTGACCTCGATCGGTTGTCCGCGGTCGCGGTTCTGCCGATCGGCGCGGTCGAAGCCCATGGGCCGCACCTTCCACTCGGGACGGATGTGGTGATCGCGGAGGGGATGGCTCGAGCGTGTGCGGAGGGAATCTCGGGGGCCGGGCGCCCCGCCCTGATCCTGCCGCCGCTGTGGTACACCGCGGCCGGATTCGCCGGTAACTTTCCAGGCACGATCGCCGTCGACGGAGCGGTCGTGTCCAACCTGATCATCCAGATCGCGACCTCGCTCAGGGAGCAGGACATCCGCACGTTGGCCATCGCGAACGCCCACCTCGATCCCGCGCACCTCGCTTCTCTCCGACAGGCGTCGGAGGCGGCGCCCCAGGGGACGCGCATCGTCGTTCTGGACCTCACGCGGCGTAGGGTGGCAGAACGCCTCACCGAGGAGTTCCGGACAGGAGCGTGCCATGCAGGGCGCTTCGAGGGGAGTATCGTTCTGGCCGAGCGACCGGATCTGTATCGGGCGGAGGTCGCCGCCGATCTGGAGCCCAACCCCTCATCGCTGTCGACTGCCATCCGCGATGGACACGAGACGTTCGAGCAGGCCGGAGGGCCGCGGGCCTACTTTGGCTGGCCGGCTGAGGCGACAGCCGATGAAGGACGGGCCACCGTGCGCACCCTCGGACACCTGCTGGCCGAGGCGATCCTCGACGGAGGCACACAGTGAGCGAACTGGCTGGATACAACGCCGTCATCACGGGGGGTGGGCGTGGCATCGGGGCAGCGGCAGCCGTCGCGCTGGCGAACGCCGGTGCCAAGGTGTCCCTGGCGTCCCGCAACGAGAGCCAGGTCGTCGAGATCGCTGCCGAACTCCGCAACCAGGGGCACGAAGCCTTCGCATTCCGATGCGATGTCACGGAGCCCCACCAGGTCCGTGAACTGGCTCTTTCCGCTCGTGAGGCGATGGGGCGGATCGACATTCTCGTGAATAACGCCGGTACGGCCACGTCAAATCCGATTACTCGCATCACGCATGCCGAGTGGCAGCACATCATGGCCGTAAACGCGACAGGAACCTTTCTGTGCACGCAGGCCGTGTGGGATGGGATGGCCGACCGTCGCTGGGGACGTATCGTGAACGTGGCGTCGGTCGCCGGCCTGAGTGGCGGCAAGTACATCTCGGCGTACACCTCGGCCAAGCATGCCGTCGTCGGCTTCACGCGAGCCATGGCCGAGGAGGCGGTCGGGTCGGGCATCACGGTGAACGCCGTCTGCCCGGGTTACGTCGACACGCCCCTTACGGACGAAACCATCGCGCGGATCGTGCACCACACGGGCAAGTCGTGGCAGGAGGCGCTCTCGTCGGTCCTCGAGCAGGCGGGTCAGCCGCGACTCATCCGGGCTGCCGAGGTTGCGAAGGCGATCGCCGACTTCTGCCACGTAGGTGCACACGCCCCCAACGGCGAACTCCTCGTCCTCGATGGCACGGAGTCCGAGTGACGAGCGACGCGCCCGGCTGGGAGGGCATCAATCCGGAAGAGCTGGGCCCACCGAAGGGCTGGACGAACGGTATGCTCGCTCCGGTCGGGGGGCGGATCCTCCTCGTGGCCGGTCAGGATGCGGCAACCGCAGACGGCGTAGTCGAGGAAGAAGATTTCGTGCGTCAGTTCGAACTGGCACTGGCCAAGACTCTCGCTGTCGTGCGGGAGGCCGGGGGAGATGCCACGTCGATCGGCCGGATGACGGTCTACGTTACGGACCTCGATGCGTACCGTGAGAGCCGCAAGGCGATCGGCGAGATGTGGCGGGCTCGGATGGGACGACACTACCCGGCGATGGCGCTGGTCGAAGTCTCGCGGCTCGTCGACCCTCTGGGCAAAGTCGAAATCGAAGCCACGGCGGTGATCTGATGTTCGAACCGAACTCGTTCGAGTACGCGCTCGACACCGAAACGGGTGTCGCCACGATCACCCTCAATCGACCGGAGCGTCTCAACGCGCTGACCTTCGAGGTCTACGACGAGCTCAGACGCGCCTTCTATGCGCTGAGCGAGGAACCCGACGTTCGTGTCGTCATCATCACGGGCACGGGTCGTGGCTTCTGCACCGGCGGGGACGTCGAGGACATCATCGGCCGACTGTTCGAACGGGACATGCGCGGCCTGCTCGAGTTCACCCGTATGACGTGCGATCTCATCCTCGCGATACGGCGCTGCCGGAAGCCCGTAATCGGGGCTCTCAACGGGACCGTCGCTGGCGCCGGAGCCGTGATCGCGACGGCCTGTGACATGCGGGTCGGGGCCGAGTCCGCAAAAATCGCGTACCTGTTCACCCGGGTTGGACTTTCTGGCGCGGATATGGGCGCAGCGTGGATGCTCCCCCGCATCGTCGGCATGGGCAAGGCGAGTGAACTCCTGATGACCGGTGACTTCATCGGTGCCGACGAGGCGCACCGCATCGGCCTCTACAACCGGGTCGTTCCCGATGGAGACTCCCTTTCCGCTGCGACCGAACGGGCGGAAAAGCTCGCACGGGGGCCGTCCTTCGCACTCGAGATCACCAAGGACTCGCTGAACCGCGAGGCCAGCATGGACCTGGCCGGCGCACTCGAGGCCGAGGCGCAGATTCAGGCAGCGCTCATGTTGCACCCAGATTTCCGCGAGTCGTACGACGCCTTCGTGGAACGACGCGACCCGAACTTCCTCTAATCGAGCGCCGGAGACGGTCCTGATGTCCGATACCCACACCGTTCGCGCGTTCCTCGAGGCCGAGCATCACCCGTGGGCCTCCGAGATGACCGCGTTCGCATCGCGTGCGCTCCTTCAGCGGCCGGAGCCCGAGTCGGACGATGCGGCTCGAGTGGAGGCTCGGGAGCTTCTGGGGCTGATGGGTGAGGCAGGTCTCTACACGCCGATCGGTAACCGTGACCTCCGCGCGTCGTGCCTGGCGCGTGAAGCCATCGCATCCGCGTCGCCCCTGGCGGACGCGGTGTGGGCCCTGCAGGGCCTCGGAATCACACCCTTGCTCATCGCCGGCACAGACGAGCAGCGGGCCCGCTGGGCCGAGCCCGCGCTGGCGGGCGAGTTGATGGGAGGCTTCGCCATCACCGAGCCCGATGCGGGTTCCGACGTGGCCTCGATGAAGACCCGGGCGGAGCGTCACGGGGACGAGTGGGTGATCGACGGTCACAAGTGGTACATCAGCAATGCGGGGATCGCAGACTTTTACGTGGTCTTCGCGTCGACCGACCCTGATCAGGGCAGCCGGGGCATGAGCGCGTTCGTGGTGCCCGCGGGTACGGAGGGTCTGCGCTTCGTCGGTGCTCAGGTCATGAGCTCACCACATCCGCTCGGCGAGTTGGCATTCGAGGAGTGCCGCGTGCCCGCGGATCACATGCTCGGTGAAGAAGGGCGTGGATTCATGCTCGGCATGGCGACGCTGGATCAGCTTCGCCCGACGGTTGGAGCCGCGGCGTGCGGGATGGGGGAACGGGCGTTACGGGAAGCACTGAGTCACGCAGTCGAGCGCGAGCAGTTCGGCAAGCCGATTGCCGAGTTCCAGCTCATTCAGGAAAAGCTCGGGCGCATGGCCATCGAGCTCACGGCAGCGCGCATGCTCGTGTACCGGGCGGCATACGAGAAGGACCTCGGCCAGGATCGCATTACGATCGAGGCCGCGATGGCCAAGGCATACGCGACCGAGGCCGCGCAGCGGATCATCGATGACGCGATCCAGGTCCTTGGCGGGCGGGGGGTGATGGCGGAGCACATCGTCGATCGCCTCTACCGCTCGGTGCGCGCGCTGCGGATCTACGAGGGAACCACTGAAATTCAGCATCTCATCATCGCCGGTCGCCTGGTCGCCGATGCACGTGCGATGCTCGAGGAGCAGGCGGGGTGAGGATCCTCATCGTCGGGGGAGGCCCTTCGGGACTCTACTTCGGAATCCTGATGAAGCGGGCTGATCCCGCTCACGAGGTGGTCGTGATCGAACGCAACCGGGCCGACGACACGTTCGGTTTCGGGGTCGTGTTCAGCGACAAGACCATTGCCGAGGTGGAAAGCGCCGACCCGGGGACATACCGCGCGATCACGGATCACTTCGTGCACTGGGACGACATCGACGTCCATTATGGCGGCGAGCTGGTTCGGTCGTCCGGTCATGGGTTCTCGGGCTTGAGTCGCCAGACTCTGCTGACCGTCCTGCAGGACCAGGCGATTGCCCTCGGGATCGAACTTCACTTCGAATGCGAGTTCACGGGGCTGCAGCCCAGCGGTTCCATCACGTCCCGCGGGCCGGACGGTTCGGGCACCGACATCTCGGTGGATCCGGCCGATTACGATCTCGTACTCGGCGCGGACGGTGTGAATTCGACGCTCCGCGACACGTGGGCCGAGCATTTTCAGCCGACCTTCGACTGGAGGCCGAACCGATTCGTGTGGCTCGGAACGACGAAGCCGTTCCCCGCCTTCACGTTCTATTTCCGCGAAAACGAGCACGGACTCTGGCGTGTTCACGCGTATCAGTACGAGCCCGGGCGGTCGACCTTCATCGTCGAGTGCACGGAGGAGGCGTGGAGGGCGGCGGGCCTGGAACATGCGTCCGAGGAAGAGACGCTGGCCTACTGCGCGTCGGTGTTCTCCGAGGAACTCGAGGGTCACGAATTGATCCCGAATCGTTCGTTCTGGAGAAGCTTTCCCACGATTCGCTGCGCGCACTGGCATCACGAGAACGTCGTCCTGCTGGGTGACGCGGTTCACACCGCACACTTCTCGATCGGCTCGGGGACGCGCCTGGGGATGCTCGATGCCATCGCGCTGCGTGAGGCTCTCCTGTCGGCCGAGTCGATACCCGACGCGCTCGAGAGCTACGCGAGGGATCGTCGTCCGCCTGTCGAGTCGCTTCAGCGCGCGGCTCAGGCCAGCCTCGAATGGTTCGAGGCCACCGAGCGCTACATGGACATGGACCCGACTCAGTTCTCGTTCACGTTGCTGACGCGTAGTCTGCGCATCACGCACGAGGATGTGCGTGTTCGGGACCCCGTGTTCCTGGAGCGCGTCGACGACTTCGTGGCTGAGGAGGCGGAGCGCCAGTCCGGTCAGACAGTTCCTCGGGGGCCGGCGCCTCCACCGATGTTCACGCCGTTCCGGCTGCGGGACATGGTGGTGCCGAATCGTGTGGTCGTCTCGCCCATGTGCCAGTACACGGCGGAGGATGGCCTCGTGGGCGACTGGCATCTTCAGCATCTCGGGAGCCGAGCCGTCGGTGGCGCCGGGCTGGTCTTCGCCGAGATGACGGACGTCTCTCCCGAGGCGAGGATCTCGCCCGGATGTGCGGGCCTGTATCGCCCCGAACACGTCGACGCATGGCGGCGAATCGTGGACTTCGTCCATGGCCAGACACCGGCTCGGATCGCGATCCAGCTCGGACATGCGGGTCGCAAGGGCTCGACGAAGAACATCTGGGAGGGTGACACTGAGCCGCTGGACGAGGGCAACTGGAACATCCTGTCCGCGTCACCGATTCCCTATTTCCCGGGGCGCAGTCAGACTCCGCGTGAGATGTCGAGGTCGGATATGGATGCGGCCATTGCGGATTATGTGCGTGCGACCGGATACGCTGCTGATGCGGGCTTCGACTTGCTCGAAATCCACATGGCCCATGGCTATCTCCTTGCCTCCTTTCTGTCTCCTCTGACGAATGAGCGGGACGACGAGTACGGGGGGGCGCTGGAAAATCGTATGCGCTTCCCGCTCGAGGTCTTCGACGCGTGCCGGGCGAACTGGCCGGACGAGAAGCCGATGAGCGTTCGGGTCAGCGCCGTGGACTGGGCACCCGGAGGCGTGGAGCCTGCCGACACAGTCGCAATCGCCCGTATGCTCAAGGAGCACGGGTGCGACGTCATCGACGTGTCGTCCGGGCAGACCGTCCCCTATCAGAAACCTGTCTACGGGCGGCTTTATCAGACCCCGTTCGCAGATCAGGTCCGGCACGAGGTAGGGATGTCCACCATGGCCGTTGGCAACATCTCGTCGTGGATGGACGTGAACACGATTGTGGCCGCTGGCCGAGCCGATCTGTGCCTGATCGCCCGTGCGCATCTGTTCGACCCCTACTGGACTCGACACGCGGCGTACATGCTGGGGTACGAACTTCCGTGGCCGAACCAGTACCAGTCGGTCTCGCGGTACACACCGCGGTTCGAGTTCCACTTCGGGGGCGAGTAAGGATCGGTGGACATCCGGACGAAGCTCGTGTTCGCACAGGTGTCCGTGGCACTGCTGTCGATGCTCGCTCTCGGCCTCGCGATGTTCGGCGGTGTGGAGGTGGCACTTCAGCAGAGCACGCGCGACCGGTTGAACGCGCTGGCCGAGCTCAAGGTCGAGTCGGTCCAGCAGGTGATCGACGGGTGGCACGATCGGATCAGCCTCGTCGCGAGCCGTACTCAGCTGCGGCAGAGCCTCGACGGCTTCGTCAGGACGGGCAGCCCGGTCGAGATCGAGCGCCTCGGCCGCATTCTCGATGACGCGGTTTCTGCCTCGCCGCTCTTCCGCGCGCTGGCGCTGCGAGACGTGGATGGCAACACGCTGGTGGAGGTCGTCTCGCCTGTCGGCCTCGCGGAGTCATCGGGCACGGTCCAGGTGCGCGACGACGCCGAGATCACTCGGACGGGTCACAGCACTCGCTATGAGCGGGTCAACTTCCGGGTAGGGACACCGCCCACCGTAACCTTCTCGTCACCGTTGCTGCTGGACGGCGCGACGATCGGATACATCTATGGAATCATCATAGCCGATGAGCTCGTGCAGTTGACCATGAATCGCGACGGGCTCGGACAGACCGGCGAAACGATGGTGGTCGTCCGGGATTCCGATGGTGTCGTGCGAACGCTCCACCCGGTGCGAGGTGCTCCGGCTGTGGGCACCGAGCCGGGCGGGACCGAGGTCGATCGTTCCGGGGCGGGTGGAGCGCCGGAGGACGAGAGGCCCGCGAGCCGCGGCATCGCGGGGGTCGAGCTGCCCTCGGCTGGCCCTGCGGCTCGCTCGTTAATCGGAAGTGAGGGTCAAGTTCTCGAGGGGCTGACCGACTACCGAGGGCAGGTCGTCATGGCCGCGACCCGGTTCGTTCCCGAGACCGACTGGGGCATCGTCGTGAAGGTGGACGAAGCGGAGCAACGTCAGCCAATCGACGAGGTGCGCAGTGAAAGTATCCGTGTCGCGGTGATCTTCGCCGCGTTTGCGATCCTGTTCGGAACCCTTCTGGGCTACCGATTCGCTCAACCTATCCACGTTCTCGCAGAAGCAGCGGGGCGGTTCGGTGCGGGTCAGCTCGATGTCCGTTCCGGACTGGAACAGGAGGACGAAGTGGGTCTTCTGGCGCGGACCTTCGATGAGATGGCCGGTGCGCTGGAACGCCAGGTCGAGCTCCTGAGCGAGTTCCGCCGCTTCTTCGACGTGTCGATCGACATGATGTGCATCGCGTCGACCGACGGATATCTGAAGAAGGTCAATCCGGCGTTCGTCCGCGAACTGGGGTGGACGGAAGAGGAGCTGCTGCGCCACCCGTTCATCAAGCTCGTCCATCCGGATGACGTCGCCGCCACCGAGGCCGAAGTCGAGAAGTTGGCGGGTGGGACGCCCACCATCAGCTTCGAGAACCGGTTCCTGTGCATGGACGGGTCCTACAAGACGCTGCACTGGAATGCCTTTCCCGAGGAGGAGAGTGGGCGCTTGTATTCCATCGCTCGCGTTCAGACACCCAACGGATCGACCTCCCCCTGACATACCTCGCTCTCGTCGCCGGATTCATCTACCTCCTCATGGGAGGAGACGTCCTCGTGCGTGGCTCCGTCGGCCTCGCACGCAAGATGCAGGTGCCCGACTTCGTCGTCGCCGCCACGGTCGTCGGGTTCGGGACGTCACTGCCCGAGCTCATGGTTTCGATTCGGGCCGCCACGACCGGGTACCCGAATCTGATTCTGGGCAACGTCGTCGGCAGCAACACGGCAAACGTGCTTCTGGTCGGTGGAGCGTCGGCACTGATCTTCCCGATCCTTCCCGAGGGCGGTGCGGTCCGCCGCAACATCGTGATCATGGCCCTGGCGATTATCGGATTCGCCATCCTGGCCGCCCTTAATGGGCTTGGCCATTTCGGGGGTGTCGCCCTGCTGGGCGCATTCTTCGCGATCATGGCGGCCACCGCCCGTTCGACGCTTCAGGCGAGGAAGGATGCGGACTCGTCCACGCCTCTGGACTGGGTGCTCGGCATGCCGACCCGACCCGTCACGATCGCGGTGTGCATCCTGTTCGGGATCCTGACGCTGCCCCTGGGTGCGGAACTCCTTGTCGAGTCCGCGGTCGAGATCGCACAGAGCTTCTATGTATCGGAGACAGTCATCGGCCTGACTGTACTCGCCATCGGAACCTCTCTTCCCGAATTGACGACTGCGGTCCTGGCTGCGCTGGAGCGCCGGCCCGATGTGGCGATCGGGGCGATCATCGGCAGCAACACGTTCAATGTCCTGGCCATTATGGGCGTCGCGGCCGTACTGAGCGCCGAACCGATTCCCGCATCAAGTCGCTTCCTCGCGTTCGATGTGCCCGTGATGATGCTGTCGTCCACACTCGTGGCCGTGTACGCATGGAGAGGATGGCCGATTGGACGGGCCACGGGAGGCTTGCTGCTGCTTTCGTACTTCGCCTATCTCTCCGTCCTCGTCGTCGTCGCATGACGGTGTGCGACGGTATCGTGCCCCAACGGGGCCACTGAACGGAAGGAATCCATGTCCGAGGCCGTCACGTACGCCAGATACCTCAAGATCGACGAACTCCTGGCTCTCCAGGATCCACGTGACGATGTCGAACATGACGAGATGCTCTTCATCGTGATCCATCAGGTCTACGAGCTCTGGTTCAAGGTCGTGCTGCATGAGCTCGACTACTGCACCGAGCTGCTCGCCGAGGGAGACACGTCCCGGGCTCAGCACACGCTCAAGCGGGTGCTCACGATCCTGAAGGTGCTCGTGTCCCAGCTCGACGTGCTCGAGACCATGACGCCCACGGAGTTTCTGACGTTCCGCGAGCGACTCGAGAGTGCGAGCGGGTTTCAGAGCGATCAGTTCCGGGCTCTAGAGTTCCTGCTGGGGAGAAAGGTCCGGGCGTCCGTCGAGCGTTTTCCCGAGGGTTCCCGCGCGCGTGCCTCACTCGAAGGGCGGTGGGCCGCACCGACTCTGTGGGATGCCGTGCTGAAATACCTGGCTACTCAGGGATACGAGCTGCCGGCGGGACAGCTCGATCGTGATGTGACCGCACCCATCGAGGCATCCGATGGACTCCAGGCCGTGCTGGTCGATGTGTATCGCAACGATCCGATCAACGCGGGGCTCTGCGAACGCCTCGTCGATCTGGACGAGGGAATCCAGGAATGGCGATACCGGCACGTGAAGATGGTGGAGCGCACGATCGGGTCGAAGCAGGGATCCGGTGGTTCCGCGGGCTCAGCGTATCTTCACACGACGCTGAACCGCCCGCTGTTCCCGGACCTCTGGGAGATCCGGGCGAGACTGTGACGGAGCGATTCGCGGATATGGATGCATCGGTGGAGCCCCGAGCGGAGCGGTCGGTCGAGGCCGCTGATCCGGCCTTCGTACACCCGACGCCGCTTTCGTCGGAGTACACGCACTTCGATGTCGCGAATCGGCTGCTCCTCACGGGCCACTCTCATCAGGCATGGCCCGACGTCGCGTTCGAAGGTCAGAAGCAGGCATGGCTGGATGCCGCGGCCCTGGCCGACGGGAAATGGGCGGCAGTGTCGGATAAGGTGAACCGGGTTGCATCCGGGTACCGCGAGCTCATGAGTGGCTGCAGCGGCGACATGACGCTCGAGACCAACACGCATTCGCTCGTGATCCGTTTCCTCTCCGCCCTGCCACTCCGCGAACGCCCGCGCGTCGTCACCACGGATGGTGAGTTCCACTCGATTCGTCGGCAGCTGGACCGCCTGGCCGAGGAAGGTCTAGAGGTCGTGAAGGTATCGGCGCACCCGGTCCATACCCTGGCCGAGCGACTCTCCGCCGCGGTCGACGACCGCACCTCCTGCGTCATGGTGTCGTCGGTTCTGTTCACGACCGGCCTGATCGTGCCCGACCTGTCGTCGTTGGCCGACACCTGTCATCGCCACGGAGCCGAAGTCCTCATCGACAGCTACCACTCTCTCGGCGCCGTACCGTTCAGTCTGGACGGCATGGAGTCGGCGTTCGTGGTGGGTGGGGGCTACAAGTACCTGCAGCTCGGGGAGGGGAATTGCGTGCTTCGCGTCCCACCCGGCTGCACGATGCGTCCTGTCCTCACCGGTTGGTTCGCCGAGTTCGCCGACCTGGCGGACGAGCGTGTCCCCGGTGAGGTGCGGTACGGAGTCGGCCCTGCGCGCTTTGCCGGCTCGACGTACGACCCTACCTCACCGTACCGGGCCGCGGCGGTCATGGACTTCTTCCGCGAGCAGGGGCTGACGCCGGAGCGGCTTCGGGAGATCAGTCAGCACCAGGTGGGTCTGCTCTGCGAAGCGTTTGTGACACTCGATCTCGATCCGGCCGTGGTGCGCCTGGAGTCCGACGTTCCACTGGGGCAGCGGGGTGGCTTCCTTGCGCTCGAGTGCGCCGACGCGGAAGGGCTCTATCAGGCGCTGCTCGATCGGGAGGTGCGGACCGACTACCGTGCCAACGTACTCCGCTTCGGGCCTGCCCCATATCTGAGTGATCGTCAGTTGCGGGATGCGATGGATGCCCTGGGGGACGTCGTACGCAGCTGATTCAGCGTTCTGGTCGCGGCCTTCGTGACCAGCTCGGTCGCGATCAGATCATTCCGGCGGGTTCTCGATCGAGGCCTCGTCACCGACGCGGATCTGCCCGTCGTTCATCACGACCCCATACGCGCCACCGCTCCAGTGCGGGGCGAGCGCGGCCGTCAGTCCCTGAACCTGAGCGTCCATGCGCTCGCACGGACGCGTCTCCCCGAAGAGCTGGATCTTCACGTCACCGAGCGAGAGGACGTGGCCTCGCGTGTTCTCCAGCCGGATGCCACTCACCATGACGTTGGCCCGTCGCATGGAGGGTTCGACGTCGGGCAGGGCTGCGACGATGCGATCGAAGACCTCCTTCTCGATCACGGTCACCTGCCGCTTCGACCGACCGAAATTCGCATCCTCGTCGATCCCCTTGCCTTCGACGAGCGTCATTTCCTCCACCGGATCCATGGGACCGCGATGAGCCCGCTTCGTCCAGAGTGCCTCGACCTTTCCGCTCATGTGTTCCTCCCGGCTCGGCTCAACCGCCGGGCCTTCGCTTCGACGGGACGTCCACGATGTTCTCCCACTCCGTGGCATCCGATCGGGCGACCACGGCGATGACGGGTTCGGTGTCGCTCAGGTTGATCACTTCGTGCGGCACACCCGGCTCGATGAAGATGAAGTCCCCGGCCTCGTTGTCCATCGACCGCTCGAGGTCATCCCCGTACTCGTGCCGGACTTTCCCCTGAAGAATGAAGAGCATCACTTCGAAGTCGACGTGAATGTGCGCATACGCGACCGCACCCGGGGGCACGGTCGCGACATTCATCGAAAGCTTCTTTGACCCGACGTTCTTCGCCGACATGCCGGTGCGGTAACGGATGCCGTTCCAGCCTCGATGGATCTCGGGATTCCGGATGCAGAGGATCCCACCTCCGTCCTCCGTGCGGGCGCGGAGCTCCTCGTCGGAGCTACCGGTCGCAAGCCCACCAGCCGGCGCATCGACTGATTCGGTCGCGGCGGACGGTCTGGTGTCGGGGGAGTCGCTCATCGGTTCTCCAGCATCCATCGCTCGATCTCCTCCGGGGTTCGCGGGAGACTCCTGGTCAGGACGTCGACGCCGTCTTCCGTCACGAGGACCACATCCTCGACGAAGACGGCGATCTCCAGATCGTGGTTGTAGTACCAGGGCTCGACGGTGAAGACCATTCCCGGCTCGAGCGGCTCGTCGATGAGCGCCGGGTCTCCGGCGGCCATGCCGATGTGATGCCCGAAGAAGGACGGCGTCTGCATGTACCGCTCCTCCTCGTCAGGGATTGCCTGGTACGCGATGTCCGTCAGCTGGCGGAAGGTCATGCCGGGTCGGGTCGCCTCGATGATCGCGTCGGCCGCGTTGAGACTGATCAGCATCTTCTCGCGCTGCTCGGGCGTGAAGACTCCATCCACCGGGAAGGTCCTTCCCACGTCACTGATATATCCGTCGATCTCGCACCCCACGTCGAGGATCACGAGGTCACCCGATTCGATCGGCCGGTTCCGCCGATCGTAGTGCGATGCCAGAACGCGCCACGGCCAGAGACTGTTCGGGCCCGACTTCACGATCGGGGTGAAGGGGATCGTCTGGCTGCCCAGCGCACGGCATGTCGACTCGAACTCGCCCTGGAGCGTACGCTCGTCGATGCCGGGACGGATCATCGCCGCAGCGGCCAGGATGCCCCTGGCCGTGGCGTCCGCCGCCATCTGCATCTTCTGGATCTCGTATCGGCTCTTCACCATGCGCCCCTGCGCCACTTCCTCGAACGCGTTCGCGAGGCGCGCATTCGGGTGCTCCGACTGGAGCCGGAGGATCATCGTCCGAACCGGATCCAGTGCACCGAAGTCGGGCACTTCGGGGCGTGCCAGCGCACCCGGTGCCCCTCCATTCACGCGGAGCACGCGCCGCGCTCGGACCATCTGAGTGAGGAAGGCATCAAACTCACGCATTGATCGGTACTCTTCGATCCCGGCGATACTGCGCAGCTGGTAGTCGTCCAGGAGCGGTCGGCCCGGGAAGTCGTTCGGTCGTCCCGGGTTCGAGAAGCGGTAGTCCGACTCCGGCAGGAAGAGCGTGGACCGATCCCGATCGGCGTCCAGAACCAGGATCGAGTTCGGGACCTCGAGCCCGGTGTAGTACCAGAAGTCCTCGAGCTGGCGGAAGGTGTCCCCATGCGTGAGCCCGTCCGAGGACGGAGCGATGAACAGGCCACCCCCGCTCTCGTCCAGCAGCCGGATCATGTTGCTGCGTCGATAGGAGTATTCCTGGGCGCGGAAGGGAAGACGCCTGACCCAGTCACCGTACCGCTGTTCCGGTGTGAGACCGGTGGTGGGCGAGGAATCCGTGGTCCCTGCTTGTGCGCCCAGCTCGTCGGCGGTGAACGTCCCGAGCGTGAGCGTGACAGCCAGGGCGAGGGTGAAGGGGGGCAGAACAAGGCGCATGCGAACGAAACCGTGGCCGGGGATCGGGTGGGGAAGGTACGTTGCCCTTGCTCCCGTCCGCCCGCTACCCCCGGAGGCCACCGCTGAGCCTGAAGCTCCACATCGAGCTCGTGTACGATCCCGGCTGCCCGAACGTAGACCGCGCGCGCGAGATCCTCACGGAGGTCTGCCGCGAGGTTGGCGTGCCTGCCGTCTGGACCGAGTGGAATAGCGAAGATCCGGAGTGCCCGGCGCATGCGATCAACCTCGGGTCACCTACGATTCTGGTGAACGGTGAGGATGTAGCGCCAGGCCCCCATCCGTGGGCGGCGAGGGAGCCTGGAGCAGGCCCTAGATGCCGAGTCTATCGCGACGGGGACTCGATCGTCCGTGCCCCTCCGAAGAGTCGTGTGCAGGAGGCTGTCGAGGAGGCGATGCAGCCCGACGTGGGCTGACGCAGGCATGTCCTTGAAGGAACGAGGCCCGCACCCCCATTGAGTGCGTGGAGAAGGCACACAAGGAGCGCCGCGATGCGCGGTGGGAGCAGGCGGCGAGGGCAGGACAGGAAGAGAGGAAGAGGCGTCTGCCGGGCTGACCACTCGCGCGTCCTCGAGGGCACCTCATGCTCGCGTAATGCGCCGGGACCCTCGCGGCGGTCCTTCTCCGCAGCGCATCGACGCACCCGGCTTCACCACGTACAATCGCGTCTGCGGTTTGTGTGCAGACCACTCGGCATGCGGTCGGCACCTGATCGACTCGTCCGGCGCGTGCGTGCGTGCCGAACGTGACGCCCTCACAACCCTCACGACATTCATGCGCAACTCCACCCGTATCTCGACTCTTCTGCCTGCCGCACTGGTCGCGACAAGCTTCCTGACTCCTGCTCCCACGCAGGCCCAATCTCGAGGGATCGATGTCGTACTCGATTCCGCGCTCCTTGCCGGATACGAGTGGCGCAACATCGGTCCGGATCGAGGTGGTCGTTCGATTGCGGTCAGCGGCGTGCGCGGGCGCCCGAACGAGGGGTACTTCGGCGCCACCGGTGGCGGGCTCTGGAAGACGACGGATTCCGGCGAGAACTGGTTCCCGGTGACCGACTTCCAGGTCACCTCGGCTTCGGTCGGTGCCGTGGCGGTCAGCGAGTCGAACCCAGACCTGGTGTTCATCGGCATGGGCGAGACGTGCATCCGCGGGAATATCCTGCCGGGGGACGGCGTCTACCGCAGCCGCGACGCCGGGGAAACGTGGGAGCATATCGGATTCCAGGACTCGCACGGCATATCGAAGATCCGGGTCCACCCGACGAACCCGGATATCGTGTATGTCGCCTCCTTCGGGAAGTACTCGGTGCCGAGTGAAGAGCGTGGCGTCTTCAGGAGCATGGACGGGGGTGACAGCTGGGAGCGGATCCTCTTCCGGAACAACGAGACGGGCGCCATCGACATCGTGATTGATCCGAACAACCCGGACGTACTGTACGCGGCGCTCTGGGAGGCTTATCGGAAGGAGTATCAGATGTCGTCCGGTGGCCCGGGCTCGGGGATGTTCAAGAGCACGGACGGTGGAGACACATGGGAGGAAATGACCCGTAATCCGGGCATGCCCCAGGAAGGCCTGGTGGGACGCATCGGGCTCGCAGTGTCGGGCGCCAACTCCGACCGCGTCTGGGCGCTCTTCGAGAACGACAACGGAGGTCTTTACCGCTCGGACGACGGCGGGGCGACCTGGGATCTGATCAACGACGATCGGGCCATCCGGCAGCGCGCGTTCTACTACACGCACGTCTTCGCCGATCCGCAGGATGAGGATGTGGTCTACATGCAGAACACGTCGTTCTTCCGCTCGACGGACGGCGGCGAGACGTACGAGTCGATCAACAACGGGACCCACGGGGACTTTCATGATCTCTGGATCGATCCGGATGACCCGACGCACCTGATCGTCGCGAACGACGGCGGCGGCGCGGTGAGCAACACGACGGGTGGCCAATGGACCGACCAGGAGTTCTCGACGGCACAGTTCTATCATGCCGTGACGACGGCGCACGAGCCCTTCCACGTCTGCGGCTCGCAGCAGGACAACACGACGCTGTGCCTGCCGGGCAACTGGAACGCGAGTCGCATGGGCTTCGGGGCCGCGCCCTTCTTCGGTGGTGGGGGTGGCGGGTCGATCACCGAAGGCTCGATGGAGGTCGCGTACCGCGCCGGTGGTGGTGAGCCCGGGTACATCGCGCCTGATCCCCAGGACGTCGACATCTTCTACTCGGGCACCAACAACGGCGCGTACCTCGACAAGTTCAATCGTCGGCTGCAGACGAACCGGGAGGTAAACCCGTACCCGTGGTTCTATTCCGGCGAGCCGGCGATCGAGATCCGGGAGCGGTGGCAGTGGACCTTCCCGATCGTCTTCTCCCCGGTCGACCCGAACCGCCTCTACACGTCGTCGCAGCGTCTGTGGATGACTGAGGATGCAGGCCGTACGTGGCAGCAGTTGAGCGACGACCTGACGCGTGCCGATCCGATGACGCTCCAGCGGACGGGGGGTCCGATCACCGGTGATATGAACGGACCCGAGGTCTATGCGACGATCTTCTCCGTCGGTCCGGGCAAGCTGGACGTAGATGTGATCTGGACCGGCTCGGACGACGGCCTCGTGCACGTCACCCGGAATGGTGGTGAGACGTGGACCAATGTCACACCTCCGGACATGCCGGACTTTGGCCGGGTGAGTCAGATCGACGCGTCGTCGTTCGACTCCGGCCGGGCGTACATCTCGGTCCGCAAGCCGCTGCTCGATGACTTCAATCCGTACATCTGGCGGACCGAGGACTACGGGCAGTCATGGGCGAAGATCGTCGACGGGATCCCGTACGGCGCGTTCGTACACGCGGTTCGCGAGGACCCGAACCGTGATGGCCTTCTGTACGCGGGCACCAACCGTGGTGTGTACATCTCGTACAACGACGGGGACCGCTGGCAGGCGCTCAACCCGGGTCTACCTGATCTCCCCATCATCGACATCATCGTCGAGGAGAACGAACTGGTGGCCGGATCGCACGGTCGCGGCTTCTGGGTGCTCGACAACATGGCGCCGCTGCGTGAGGCGATGCCTGGCATGGCTGAGCAGACGCAGCTCTTCACGCCTGCGACAGCAACGCGCTCGGCGGGGGGTGTCACTCTCTCGTGGTTCCAGGCGGAGGCGGCGGACGACGCGCGCCTGGAGATTCTCGATGACGGTGGGTCCGTACTCCGTACGTTCGTTCCCGCCGATCCGGACGCGCCCGAGGCGGGACCGGAGGGCCGATACCGCAGTGCGCCGCTTCCGAACGAGGCCGGCCTGAACTACGTGCACTGGGACTTGAGGACCCAGCCGTTCGAGGTCTTCCCGGGCATGATCTACTGGGGCGTCCGGACCAGTGCACCGGCGGTGCCGCCGGGAGACTACACGGTTCGCCTCACGTCCGGCGGTGAGGTCTTCACCGTGCCTCTGTCGGTCCAGCGGAACCCATGGATCACGGACGTTACGGATGCCGACCTGCAGGCGCAGTTCGAGTTCGGCGAGGTGGTTCGCGACAAGGTCACCGAGGCGAACCGCGAAGTGATCATGGTGCGCAACATGAAGGCGCAGCTCGAGAACCGGATGGAGCGATCGGACGATGCTCGACTCGCCGAGGCCGGTACGAGACTCGACGCGGAAGCCTCCGAGGTCGAGCAGTGGATCTATCAGGTCCTCAACGAGGCCGGGCAGGATCCGCTGAACTTCCCGATTCGCGTGAACAACCGACTGGCGAACCTGCTCTCGATGTCCGAGCGGGGAGATGGACGACCCGGCAACAACATGCCGGTGATCTTCGACATCCTGGTCGAGGAGCTGACCGGGTATCAGCAACAGCTGGACGCGATCTGGCAGTTGGAACTCGGCGAGGTGAACCGGATCCTGAGTGACCTCGGGTTACCGGCCATCGATCCGGAGTGCGATCGGCCCGAAGGCTGCCTGGTGACCTGAGAACGTACGGGGCGAATGTCATCGAGGGGGTCGGTCCATCGCGGACCGACCCCCTCGTTCGTTTGTCCCGAGATGGCGGGGTGCCGTCAGTAGACGCCCAGGTCGACCGCAGAATCGAGCGGCCCGTCCCACCCCGCTCCCCGCATCTCGGCGAGCAGACCCGCATCGTCGGTGCCCCAGTAGAGCTGATGGTACAGCACGAGCTTCTGCGCACCGGACCGAGTGGCGATGTCGACCAGCTCCTCGGGGGACGTGTGAAAGACGCTGTGGTAGGCCTGCCATTCCGCCGGACGGGTCACGAATCGTTCCCCGCTGTACACCTCGTGGACAAGCACGTCACACCCGTTGCACGCGTCGACGATCGGCTCGCTCGGGGCCGCATCGCCGCTGATCACGATCGTGCGGTCCGGCCCGGTCACCTTGTACGCGAAGGAGAACGACCAGTCGCCATGGGTGATCGGGATCGCCTCGATCCGGACCTCGCCTTCCTCGTAGACCACGCCGCCCTCCGTCTCGACGACGTCCGGCACATACGAGTCCCGGTTGGCATCGCGCGGCTCGAGGCCGTTGATCCGTCGATCGATGTCGGCTTCGTACGCCATGACGATGTGACTCATCATGGCAGCGATTCCCGGAGGGCCGACGACCTGAAGGCGGTCGGGTCGGTCCAGAACCCAGGGACTCAGAAGAATATCCGGCAGGCCGAGCGTGTGGTCCGAATGCAGATGTGTGATGAACACGCGGTTCAGCCGAGAGGCCCCGAGCGCCGGGATCTCGAGGTCTCGCGCGGCCTTGGCTGCGCGCCGTACCACACCGGGTCCGGCGTCGAAGATGAAGGCCTGGTCGTCGACGACCACGGCGACCGCAGGCCCCGACCGCTCCGGATCCGCGTTCGGATTGCCGGTGCCGAGCATGACGACTCGGGTGCGGTGGGTCATCGCCTCGGCGAAGGAGGCGTCACCACGACTGGCCACATCGTCCGACGTACCCGCGGTCTCCGGCCCCGAATCGGTCGCCGGGTCGCACGATGCGAGCATGATGACGAACAGGAATCCGGCGATGAGGGCGTGGGGGGCTCGCATCAAACGCGCTGCCCCCCCGAAGTCGAGCACCATCTCAGTCCATCCCCGCCTGTTGCCGGACCCAGCGCGCGGCTTCCTCGTGGGTGCCGAACCAGACGCCCTCTTTCGTCTTCATGTGCTCGATGAGCCCTTCGAGCGCCACGATGCGGGAGCGATGACCGATCACGTGCGGGTGCATGGTCAGCAGGAACATCGTGCCTTCCTCCCATGCCTTGTCGAACTCGTCGATCCAGACCTGCATGACGTCCCGGGGGTTCATGTAGCTGTTCCCGCGCGGATTGAAGAGCGGCGCGTCGTCGAGGATCCATTCGACGGGAAGTTCGACCATGCCGGTCGGTTCACCGTCCTGGACGAGTTCGTACGGACGGTCGTCCGCCATCAACGAACTCTCGTAGAGGAAGCCGATGTCTCGGACGATCCGAAGCGTGTTCGGGCTGTGATTCCACGACGGGGCCCGATATCCGACGGGACGCGTGCCCGTGATCTCTTCGATCGCGTCGACCGCCTGACGAAGGAGTCGTTCCTCGGTCTCACCGTCGAGCGCCGTGTTGAGTTCGTGGATCCAGCCGTGAACCGCGATCTCATGCATGCCCGATTCCTGAATCAGATCGGCCTGCTCAGGTGCGAGCTTCAGACTCCAGGCGGGGAAGAAGAACGTCGACGGGACACTCTGCTCGTTCATGAGCTCGACCACCCGTGGCAGAGCGACCCGGGATCCGTACTGGCCCTGAGACAGGGGGCCGATGCTGATGCTGCCGGTGCGCAGCCCCTGAACGGTTTCGTTGTCCACGTCATACGAGAGGAGCACGGCTACCCGCGCCCCGCCCGGCCACGAGTCGGGATTCAGATCACGGCCGGCTCTGACCTGATCGACCGCGGATCGAACGAACTCCTCGGTCCAGTTCCACGGTTCGGGCGAGGCCTCCTCCTGCGCCGGGGCGTCCGGAACAGCGCACGCTCCGAGCGCGAGCGAGGCGCCGAGGAGGAAAAGAAAGGGTGCGCGAGCATGCACAATCGCACGGACGCGCGTGACGAGGTGTGTCGACATGAGGTAACTCCGTTCGGGTTGCCTCAGCCTATCTCCCGCACGCAGCCGAGACCAGAATCACGATGGAACTGTCGGTCGCGCTGTGGCCGATCAAGGTGCACCCCCCGCCACGGGCTACCGTCCTCTCCTCGTCCAGAAGAGGACAGCGCCACCTCCGCCCGCCGTCCCATAGAACGTCGTCGCATCCGTAGGATTGAGAATCGCGATCGCTTCGACGTTCGCCGAAACCACTCCGTACGCCTGCTCGGGTGGTACGACGATCCCGTCGATTACCGTGATCGCACACTGCCGGGATCTTCTCGCGAAACGCACACAGAGAGGGGCGTCGGCGGTGGCGTCGTACTCGTCGATGTAGACCCCGGCGATGTTCTGCCACCGGATCACGTCTTTGGCGAGCCCGGGCATCTGCATGGCCTCGATCTCCGCACGATCGATCCACCGGTTCCCGAGCTGATTCGGGCTGAGCCCCATCTGGCTCAGCTCCTCTGCAGCCAACTCCTCCACCGAGACTTCCAGCCCGGCCAGCCCCAGCGGTTCGGGTGAGATCATGAGCTCGAGCGGGGCTTCGCCTTCCACGCGCAGGGCGATCAGCGGAGACCGGGTTTCGAGGTAGCCGAAGCGCTCCGTGGCCAGGATGTACTCGCCGGCTTCGGGCGGCGCGATGACGAAGCGGCCGTCCGAATCGGTCAGTGCACGCAGCCGCTCCTCGCCGTCACGCTGGATGAGGCGGACGATGACCGCCGGCACCGGTGCTTCGTTCACCTGGTCAAGCACGCGTCCCAGGATCGTCTGCGCGTGCGCGTCGGTTGGACTCGCGAGAGCGAAGCACACGCCCGCCATCACCGAGATCGATCGTCGTGTCGACGTCATTCGCACCTGGTTCATGTCTGGTCCGTACGGGTGGCCCGCGGCACTCCGTTCAGGAGGGAACGACCATGATGCCATGGCTGACCCGAATGGCACCACCGCCCACACGCACGGCCGACGTCGTCCCGCCCGCTCGCTCCGCCTCGACATGCAGGATGCTGGGTCGTCCCATCTCGATTCCCTGCTCCACGACCCAGCCGAGGGACGCCTCGTCGCTGCCGTCGGCGGCCGAGAGGTACCCACCGAGTGCCGCTGCGGCCGATCCGGTCGCGGGATCTTCGGCGACCCCCGATCCGGGAGCGTACATGCGCACGTGGACGTCGACACCTTCGCCCTCACCGTCCATCGCTACCACATACACGTGATGTGCCCACTCATCCGCGAGCATGCGCTGCCAGCGAGCGGTATCCAGCGACGAGCGCCGAACTGCATCGATCGTCCGTACTGGAATGATGAAGTACTCGAGACCACAGCTCACCTGTTCGACGCCGAGCTCGGAGCCCCGCGGGCCCGTACCGCCGATGTCGGCCTCATCGAGGCCTACGAGGGCAGCGACGTCCACGAGGGGGTGAGGGTTCGGGCGGTGCTCGGGAAGGAGCGCGGTGGTGAACCGGGCGAAGACCGGCGTTCCTCTCTCGAATCGGACCACGACAGAGACGGGTCCGACGTTCTCTTCGAGCACGAGCGTGATCTCACCGTCCGCAGGTGCGTCGGGCATTGCCGAAGACGACCACCCTCCACCCGTTCCTGCGCCCGATGAGGCCGAAAGCTCACCGGCGAGGAAGATCGCCGAGCCTACCGTCGGATGGCCGGCGAAGGGCACCTCGCGCCGGGGAGTGAAGATGCGGACGCGCGCGGAACCATCCTCAGTTTCCGGTGGGCCGAGGAACACTGTTTCCGAAAGATTCATCTCGAGCGCGACCCGCTGCATGAGGTCCGTCGGCAGGTGGGTGGCGTCGGGGAAGACACCCAGGGGATTGCCACCGAAGGTCCGGTCGGTGAACACGTCGAGCGTATAGAAGGGCAGTTCCATCGGCTTGCTTCGAGACAGGGGTGGTGGCGACCATCAGTTTGCTGGGCGGACAATACGATGGGAGCATGGCCGTGCGAACCATAGGGGTGATTTCCGATACCCACGGCCTTCTGCGAGACGAGGCCGTTTCGGCCCTCGAGGGGAGTGACCTCATCCTGCATGCTGGGGACGTCGGCGATCCGGACATCCTCGAGCGACTCGCACTCATCGCACCGGTATCGGTCGTGAGGGGGAACACGGACTACGGCGATGCTGCGGCGGCGTGGCCCGAAACCGATGTCGTGTGCCTCACGAGCGACGGACGCGAGGTGCTCGCCTATCTCCTGCACGACATCGAACTCCTGGATCTCGATCCGGGTGCGGCAGGCTTCTCGGTCGTCGTGTACGGACATTCTCATCGGCCCGCCGTGGAGCATCGGGACGGAGTGCTGTACTTCAATCCCGGCGCGGCCGGTCACCGGCGGTTCACGCTTCCGCTGACAGTGGGACGCCTGCTCGTCGATGAGGACGGCAACGTGTCGGGCCAGATCATCGATCTCGAGTTGTGAGCGTTCGGCCTCCTCGCGTTCGAACGCGGGCTGAAACAGATTCCGGCACCTGCCCTCAAGGAGTCCGCGTGACCATGATGCGCTCGATTCGCCCGCTCTCGCTGTTGATGCTGCTACCGCTCGTCGGTTGTGTGACGTGGACGCCGGCCGGCATGAGCGCCGAGGCTCTACTCCAGCAGCCAGAGCCACCGGAACGCGTCCGGGTCGTCACCAGTGAGGGCATGGAACTGGTGCTCGAGGCACCGGTGATCCGGGCTGGAGCCCTGGTGGCGACAGGGGCCCCGGGGGCGGTTCTGGTTCGCGACGTGACCAGCCTCGAAGTGGAAAAGGTCAGCATCGCCAGAACGATCGGACTCGCTCTGCCGGGCGTCATCATCCTCGCGGTGGTCGGGAAACGGTCCTGCAGGTGCTGACCCCCTCGCGGAGCGCCCGCGCCGCCGGATCCGCTTTCGTGGCCGCCATGTGCATGACGGCGTGCACCGGCGGCCCGGACGCGGATGTCGTGCTCCGCGGCGGTACCATCGTCGACGGGACCGGACGACCCGCGTACGTCGGGGACGTGGCTCTTA
>Ga0255767_1000243_pt1 | contig 47751 bp, 34 predicted proteins | sample 071ome_24_FD_179967 | JGI IMG/M metagenome (GOLD analysis project Ga0255767, IMG submission 179967) | Coastal salt marsh microbial communities from the Groves Creek Marsh, Skidaway Island, Georgia - 071402CT metaG (version 2) | ecosystem: Environmental > Aquatic > Marine > Intertidal zone > Salt...
GGAAACTATTCTCTAGATCCTCTGCAGATGGGAACAGTAATTGCCGGCCCTCGCGGAATGCCTCTAGTGTTCTCGGCATGGCGCTATTCAGTTGAATGACTTTCTTCATCACCAGAACGCCTTTCAATACGTCCAACGAGGAGGCTCCGCGCACCCCTTTTGGCTGTGCGCCTTCCGATATCAAGATGGTTCGCATTGCTTTTTGCCCATGCCCTACATCAGGGTTGGCGTCAATGAGTGTGCGAGTAAATGCCTCGTCGCCGCCGAGTGATATCTCGTAGAGATTAGCGATCGGTTGAACAAGGGGGCGCTCCGCCGTGCCACGCTCGGCGAGGTCCAGTTCAATTTGCAGCGCAGACTGGGCTGCCGAGGGAAGGTGGTCGCTTAACAAATCGGTGGTAAAGCCGCTACCGTCTGATGCTGCAGGATCCTCGTTGAACAAAATAATGTTGCTAGTCTTCACGTTGCTATAAAACCCAGTCTCGTGAACAATCTCCCAAATCATTCGGTTCACCAAGATCTCCTCGCCCGGTACCGAGCGAAGCGCCTGCTGCAGCGCCGCACGAGCCTCGATATCAACGGTCCTTTGCAACTCGCTTTGGAGCGTGCGTCGGTAGTTTTGGAAGTACTCAGAATCGTAGATAAAAGCTAAATCAAACACGTCGTCAGCCCTGACCCGATAGGCATTTCTGAACAGCAGATTCCCAAACGAATTGAACGCATCTGAATCTTGTGGCAACAAGTAAGTGAAATCGTGTTCCTCGAGCGGAATCACATGCGGCGTTAGTACTACGATTACTTCTTTCTTTAGTTGGTCTTGATCTTTGCGTTTGAATGCCCGACCGATAATCGGTATATCGCTCAAGATAGGTACACGCTTTTCAATATCGCGAGAATCAGAAGAGATGAGGCCGCCGATAATAAAAGGGGTGTTATCGGCTACCCGAACGAAGGTTTGGACCTGGCGATTATCGATGGTCGGCGCAACGAACACATCAGACGAACCGCTTCCCGCGGTCTGGCTGACTGAGCTCACGATTGTTTCCACTTGCATGGTCACTTCAGAGCCGGTTTCGTTGATGCGGGGCCTGAGATTCAAAACAATCCCCACAGGAAAATAATCAACTGCCGAGATGATGCCAGCATTGGTGGCCGTGGACTTAACCACCGGGACTTGCTGTCCGATTTGAATGCGAGCCTGTCGCCCGTCTAATACCAACACCGAGGGGCTGCTTAGGATTTCGGCTTCGCCCCTCGCGACAAGACTACTGAGTCTCACTTGCAGATAATCGCTGGTTGGAAACTCCGACTCGGTAAAAGTCAGAGTAAAGGGCTGGAGCGCGCCATCGAAGCCGTCAGCAAATGAGGCGTCGAATTCGCCTTCAACCGCGGTGAGGTCAAACCCTAATTCGGATAACTTTTCAGTATTGACCTCGATAACCAACGCTTCGATGACAATTTGCCGTGCCGGTCGGTCGATCTGGTCTCGAAGTAAACTAACCAGTCGCGATACGGGCTCGGGATTGTTTTTGTCATAAGCGATCAGCAAACGTTGCTGTGGCTCACCTGCGGTTGTGTTGTGAAGATAGGTACCTCCAATATCAGGCACTGCACTGTATTGGGCTTGCCGTTGGTTTAATTGCTGCATTTGCTGATTGAACGGCTGAGCATTGGGGGCAGTGTCCATCAAACTTGTCTTCGCCGCATCGATAAGCTTAATGACGACCGGCAGTTTCCAGGATCCGTTTTGCCTCGGGTTGTAGAATTTCTCGAATAAGGATTCTCCCTGGCCCTGGGCATACTCAATCGTGGTGTACCCCAGTGCTTTTAAGAGCGCGATGGCACGGTCGGACTGAAGGTAACTCAGCGTGTATATCTCGTAGGCGAGATCTGAGGTATCTGGTGTGCTTGGGTTGGCTCGTGCCGCGTCGACCGTTTGGTTGAAGGTTTGAAGGACCTTTGCTTCCTCACCTTCCGAGAGTTCTACCAGGGTTCGTACATATAATTCATATCCTGCCCCTGAGGCATGGATAATGCCAACCTCGATGACTACTTGATCTGTCTGTCCTAGAAAACGTCTGGCTGCATAACCACTCGGCAGCGGGTCATCCTTATCGATGCGCTGATAGTTCAGATCAATTTCTAGCTGGACACCATATCGGTCAAGAATTCGCTCGGCTTGATGGAGGTCACCAGTGGGTGACGGAAGAATGCTAGATGCACCGAGGGCGTCGGTTGAAAGCAGTAGGGAAAACAATAAGGAAAGTGCCAATGCGCAACCACTTTGCCACCAGGTGAGTGCGTGCAGAATAAAGGCCGGTATGCGGATCATCTTCACTGTTCTTTCCTGTTCTTTCCTGTTCTTTCCTGTTCTTTCCTGTCCCCACCGAATGGCGTCAAAAGGTTGTGGACCCAAAAAATGATACCCGAACCATCACGACTCGCCCAGACATTAGACTTTCTCCACTGATCGTATTGAGACAAATGATAGGGGTAGCGGTAGGATGACTGACAACCAACGCGTAGTGGAGCATTCGGTGTCCCTTGACCTTAGTTTTGTCAGATCACAATTTCCGGCGTTCTCGGAGCCTAGTCTTGAAGGGTGGGTCTTTTGCGAAAATGCGGGAGGATCTTACCCCTGCCGAGCTGTGACTGAACGGCTCGCCGGGTTCTACGAGCAAACCAAGATGCAACCCTATTATCCGGCGACGCCGTCGCTTGACGCTGGGAAGGCCATGGACGATGCGCGTGCTCGCCTCGCGAGTTGGCTCGGAGTAGCCAGTGATTGGGTGAGCCTCGGCCCGTCGACCACTCAGAACACGTATGTGCTGTCGCAAGCGTTTGGAGAGTGGCTGACAGCTGGCGACATCATTGTCGTCACCAACCAAGATCACGAGTCCAACTCCGGTCCCTGGCGCCGTCTAGCAAGCAGAGGGATTGAGGTTCGTGAATGGTCCGTCGACCAGAAAACCGGCCGGCTCGAGGAATCAGGATTAAAAGCTTTGCTTTGCGATCGTGTGAAATTGGTCGCGTTTCCGCACTGCTCGAACATTATTGGGGAAATTAACCCTGCTGAAGATTGGGTGGAAGTGATTCATGCCGAGGGCGCGCTTGCTTGCGTTGATGGTGTGTCCTTTGCGCCCCACGGCTTGCCTAATATTCCCGCAATCGGTGCAGACATTTACCTTTTCTCGACTTACAAAACGTTTGGTCCGCACCAAGGGGTAATGGTGATCGATCCGGCGCTCGTTCATCAGCTGCCTAATCAAGGTCATGAGTTCAATGGAAATAGCGCCATCAAACGGTTAACGCCGGCAGGGCCTGACCATGCTCAGGTCGCGGCGATTGCAGGGATCATTGATTACTTCGAACAGTTGGATGCACATCACTATCCAGAGAGTGGCCCTGCTGAGGCGCCCGCCAGAGTGCGAGCCCTCGTCCGTGAGCAGGAAGCGTCCTTGACCACGGCGCTGCTTGACTCCATTGATGGGCTGACTCGTGCGCAATTACTGGGCCCGAGGGATCCAGCGGTAAAGGCGCCAACGATCGCTCTTCGTTGCGATCGATCGGGAATCGAGGTGGCCCGCGATCTCGCTGAGCGAGGCATCGTCGCAGGGGGTGGCGATTTTTATGGGGGCAGAGTGCTTGACGCGTTGGGGATCGATCGAAGTCATGGTGTGCTGCGCCTGAGCCTTGCTCACTACAATTCAATCGATGAAGTGGAGCAGGTCGCGAGCGCGCTTGCAGGTGTCGTAGGCTAGCCATTTCAGTGAATAGGGATGGCTTGACCGCAGGGTGACAAAGTAGCGGTACGAACGACGGACCGGGTTGTGCGCGCCACGAATTGATCGAGGGCGCCAGAGAACATGCAGCGCTGGCCGGGTGAGCGGTAGGCTGGGCGAGCAGCATTAAGGCAAATGAACAACATGAATAGGCGCACGAGGGAAGCACTATGACGGAATCAAGCAATGCGGGCGGGCCGATGAACGTGCTTTTTATCTGCACAGATCAACAAAGGGCTCGCGATGTTGGCTTTATGGGCAACGACGTAGTCCAAACCCCTCATCTTGATGCCTTAGCAGCCGAGTCGATGGTGTTTGACAATGCTTGGGTGTCGAATCCCGTTTGTATGCCTAATCGGTCAACCATGTTGACGGGCCGTCTTCCCTCGGCCCATGGGGTCATTTTCAATGACCGATCTCTCGACTGGAACGTCAACACGGTCGCCCGCCAGTTTAAGGAAGCAGGCTACGCCACCGGACTACTGGGCAAATCCCACCTGCAGCACGGAATGAGCCGCAACGCAGTGCTTTCCTACCGCGGACAAGGTTCTAGTCGGTCCCTTTTTCCGGAGGGCTGGGATGCGATAGAGGATGGTGAGCGATACATTGGTGATCCGCCGGTAGATCCGGATGATTTTTACGGATTCGATCACATCGAACTATCGATTGATCATGGCGCGAGCATATCGGGGCACCACTTGCAGTGGGCGATGGCAAAAGGCGGGGACAAAGACAGCCTCTTTATCGATCAAGATACGGACACTCAAGGCACCGATCGTAGCCAACACTGGCGCCAAATTTATCGACCGCCTTACCCTGAAGATTGGCATTCCACGGCTTACGTGACCGAGCGGACGATCGAGTTTATTGAGCACCAGCAAAGGGCTCAGAAACCATTTTTTGCCTGGTGCTCCTTTCCTGATCCGCACCATCCCATGACCCCGCCTGGACGGTTTTTCGATTTGTACAAGCCGAAGGACATGCCGCTACCCCGTAGTCGCCATGATCCACTGGATGGCGCTCCCGCTCATCTAAAACAGTTTGCAGCGATTCACCCGAAAGATCAGCGGAATTGGGTCGCGCCCTGTGGGTTCGGCAGTGATGAATTACTGGCCGAAGCCATCGCAGCGACTTACGGCATGATTAGCATGATTGATGAAGGGGTAGGTCGAATCATGCAAACCCTGAACCAGCTGGGCATCGAGGACAATACGCTCGTTGTATTCACTTCAGACCACGGCGACATGATGGGCGAGCATGGGTTGTTTCTAAAAGGGTTTATGCACTATCGAGGAACCCTTCAGGTTCCGCTTCTTATTCGCCGACCGGGCCAGCAACCGGGCCGAACGTCAGCGTTGGCGACAACGCTGGATCTTGCCCCGACACTGCTCGACCTTGCGGGACTCGCGACATTTGATGGGATGCAAGGGCACAGTTTGGAACCTTGCTTGGATGGCGCGCGCAGGGTGCGGTCTTCGGTGCTCATCGAGGATGATCTGCCAGAAGTTACGGCGTCATTGACGCCAATGCCCGCTCGAACGAGGACGCTGATCACGCCAGAGTATCGATATACTGTGAATTCGAAAGGTGAGCAGCAAGTATTCAATCTTGGCGAAGACCCGGACGAAATGCGGCCTATTGACCCCACGGATCAGTTGGCTGCTGAGCTTCGAGGCGAACTGGTTCAGGCGATGATGATGGCCGACGATTCGTCGAGGGGCGCGCCGACGACCCAGCAGTTTCGTTAGCAAAGCGCGTACCGGACGTTGAAGGGACGCCTAAGCAGAGGACTCGAAGCTTTGCCTTTTACAAGATAGGTCACGCGCTTTTAGCCTGCTTCGTTAAGACTATCGTTAAAGAGTGATAGCCCCACTTGTTCCATAGCAGATGGTAGTGGCGATCTGGGAGCAAGGCCTGTTATGAGCAGTGATCGAGAACAAGTGGTTTGCGGGGAGTTTGTCGTGGGCTTTTTCGGTCAAGTCATTGGTTGTCGGTGATTCCTGGATTCTGGCGATTAGCCACCAGCTATTCGTCACTAGTCTTCTGTTTAATCTGCTCTTTTTGAGCAAGTGTGATAAGCCACATGAGCATTGAATAGTGGGGTGAAATGCTAACACTGCGGCTTATCGGCCGCTTACTACGTCCTTAAGCGACTGTCCCAGGATTGCGAGTCCCTCGGTGATCTTGCTCTCAGGGTAGGCGGCGTATGATAAGCGGAATGCTGAATGAAATTGATCTTCCGCAGAGAAGGTAACACCAGGTTGGTAGCCGACGCCCTTTGCACGAATGGCTGGTAGCGTTTGCTGGGTATCGATATTGGCTTTTAGCTCAATCCAGAAAAAATAGCCGCCGCTGGGTTTGTGCCAGTTCGCCAGTTCGCCGAGGGAAGCCGAGAGTCCCTCATGCATAAGATTAGCTCGAGTCGAGAGCGTTTGCCTAATCTGAGCGAGAATGGGAGAGACGACTTGGTCCTCAAGCATTCGAGCAACCAGCAGTGAGCCCCATTGATTGACGGCGCCACCACTGTTTACCCAGCCAAGATTTGCGAGTTCATTAAGCCTCGCCGGTCGCCCCTCGAGCCAGCCTACCCGAAGTCCCGGTGCCAAAATTTTAGAAAACGTCCCTAGGCTAACCACCCAATCCGAACCTGTTTTGTTCGCGACACTCGCGCAGGCACGGCCATCAAAGCTGAGGCATTGGTAGGCTTCATCGCTCACGACTAGCGTTGAGGTCCTCTCGCAAAGGGTCACCATGTCAACCAAGTTCGCGACCGGCAACGAGTCACCTCTTGGATTGCTATAGAAAGGTATGGTGTAGAACAGTTTGGGTCGATGTGTCTCGATCAGAGACTCAAGCGCAGCAAGGTTGATACCGCCTGCGTCCCTTGGAACAGATACGAGTTGAAGCCCGCGATCTTTAAAAATCTGAAAGGCCAGAAAATAGCTCGCATCTTCAATCAGCACCGTGTCTCCCGGTTTGGTGAATGCCAGGCAGATCATGTCCAGTGCTTGGGAGCTTCCCGCTGTCAGCATGAGATGGTCCGGCTGGGTATCGACCCCAGTCTCATGGGTTAGAAATCGGGCGAGCGGCGCCAAAAACGAATCCTCGCCCCGAGGCAGCCCATAGTTCAGAGACTGAGGGGTGAGGTCAGCCTTTAGAGTGGAAAGCGATGCCTGGATCTTATCGACCGCAATCAGGGTTCGATCGGGTTGGCCCACAGCGAAGTTGATAAGGTCGTCATCGTCAGCTCGTTCAAAGGCAATCCTCGTCATGCCGGTCTTGCCGATGAAGAAGCATGTTTGCTGCGAAGGAGGAGATGCAGAGTGATAAAGGTGATCATTGCGCTGCTGAGGCCGGGCCAGAGTGGATCCGCGAAGAAGGGGTGACCGGGTAACTGCGGTTCGAAGAACTTGCAGCTCACAACGACCAAGAGGCCCGTAACTGCACTATAGAAGCTAGCGGTCGAGTAGCCTCGCCACTGGAACACTGCCCAGAGCGTCGGTAATAGGAGTGCCGCAGCATTGATCGTGAAACCAAGGACAAGGATGTCGATCACATCCCGCATTTGCCACGCGAGCAGACTTGCCATCATGCCAATAAAGGCTGAGGCCATCATGCTTACTCGTAACAATTGGGTCGGACTGGCGTTTGGTGCGATCAACCGCTGATAGAGATCGTGGGTCACATTACCGGATGCGGTGAGGATACAAATATCGGCTGTGGACATGATGGCGGCAAGGATGCCGCAGAGCATTAGCCCTTTTAGACCCTGAGGGAAAAAGGTAACCACAAAGGCTGTTAGAACATCACCCTCGCCGCCACTGTCTGGCAAAGCCATGACTGCTGTCATGCCAATCCAAACCGCAATGATACCCATGGGCAAAATGAGCAGGCCCGCAATGATGGGTGCCCGCCGCGCGGTCGCTTCTGACTCTGCGGCGTAGCAACGAGTAAACCCGTCCATGGCGACGAAGAAGCTAAGGATGATCGAGAGTGCCATGGGGATAATGATGGCCCAGCCCCAACCACCAATATCGAAAAAGGACAGGGGCAAACGCTCGTGAAATTGGTCGATGGTGCCGCCGTTTGAATACGCGATTGGCAAACCAATAAAAATTAGGCCAAAGAAGATGAGTAAGGCTTGAATCCAATCGGTCTGGGTAATGCCTTTAAAACCCCCGAGAGCGGTATAGCTGACGACCACAAGGCTAGTGAGTGCGAGCGCCACCTCGAACGTAAGGTCCAGCAGCATGGCAATCACCGCCGCTGCCGCAGCCAATTGCCCGCCAGCGTAGGCCATGAATGACAATATCGTGGTAATCGTCGCGATGACTCTCGTGCGCCCATCGAATGCAGACTCGATGAGTTCGGGGTAGGTGAGAAACTGATGGGACTCTGCCAGTCGCTTCACTCTCGCTGCAAACAGCAGACCGAACAAAATGCAGCCAACGCCAAGTGCAGTCACGTACCAAACAGCTGAAATGCCGAGCGTGTATGCGCGATTGACCGTAGCGACGAGCGAGGCCCCGCCGATCCAAGATGCGAACCAGAGTACCGTGAGTGACGCGGTTTTAATCGATCTTCCGCCAAGGAAGTACTCGTCCGGTGATCCCTGGGCTTTGAGCGCCCGCACGCCAATCACGACCAGCAGAGCCAGATAGGTCGCCATGACTAGATAATCAATGAGTCCAAGCATGCTTAAAGGTTGGATGAGGGAATAAGAAATGGCAAGTCGAGGCACATTCTATGGAGCTCTGGGGCAGGGGTTAGGCCTGGACGCCAGTTGAATCTTGCTGGTAATTGCTCGAAAGCCGTGGAGAATGAGGGAAAGGCCCTCTGAGAATCGGTATGACATACAAGGATTCGCTGCGTTCGACCATGGTGACCCATTATTTTCGAATGGATGGAGAGGCGCCTCGTTCCGAGTATTGGTGGTTTTTTGTCACGTACCTACTTGCTACCGTTGGCATGGGTATAGCAACAGCGGTCCTTGCTGTGATCGCTGATCTTGATGTTTTGAGCGTCGCCCAATGGGGATCATGGGTGTTGCTATTGATTTTCTTCTTGCCAATGGTTTCCCTTTGGGTGCGCCGCTGTCGTGCCCTTGGACAAGCTCCGGTTCAGTCCTTGGGGATTTTAGCGATGGTATTGGCTCTGTCGATGATTGCACCGATAGGGGGCCTAAATCCCATGGCGGCGTCTTTTGGCACTTGGGGTGTTCTTTTAGATGTTGCGCTTGGTTTTGCCATGCTCTACTCAGTTTGGGTTGGCTTGCGTTCGTCGCGAACGCCCACAAAGTAGGCTAAGAACCTTTCGGAATCAGCCTCGTATGTGGCAAGCATTCGAGTTTGTGATCAGGTTGTTGATGATGGCTATAGGGCTCGAGGCGTTGCCCGGGCCGTATTCGAAAAGGCCAACACAACACAGCGCTCCCATCAAAGAATTAGGTCTCTCGGGATGGTGAGCAGGGCAGCTCCTGGTCCCCCGAGAGCTGCTGCGTGTGCCGGTGTTGATTGAACGAGCCCACCGTCTCATCTCCAAAGTGTTGCTATGCCGGCTTCAATCGTCAGAGATAACCTTGAATAGATAGTGTCTCACTATCGACAGGCTGACAGAGGAAGACTAGGCTGGAGAACGTTGGCAGCCATACGGGCGCCCTGCATTCATAGCAATAGGCCTTCGGATTTAGTGCAGGTCAACCCATGGTCTCCATTTGTGCATGGGCCCTTTTGCATCAACAAATGTTGCATCAACAAATGTTGCATCAATAAAAGGTACATTGATCCCAGTAACACTTATTCCTGTAACACTAATCAAAGTCACAGCAAGCTAATCTATATCAATCTAACTTATGTCAATGAGGGGCGAATGGATCGCCATGAATGAGGAATGAATATGGCGGAGAATACTCAAGTGGCAGTGGTCTTAGGCGTTGGGCCAAAGAATGGCCTTGGCGCGGCGCTCTGCAGACGCATGAGCCAAGAGGGCCTGCATGTGCTGGTGTCAGGGAGAACCGAGTCTTCGCTCTCGGCTGTTGTTGAGGAAGTTCAGTCGCTGGGTGGTGATGCAAGCCTTTGGGTTGCAGATGCGACCTCAGAACAAGACATCGAGGGATTGTTTGAAGAGGCTCGCTCGCTAGGCGCGATTAGTGTTGCCATCTACAACGCGGGTAATAATTTCCCTGGCACGATCATCGATATGGATGCGGACTACTTTGAGTCGACATGGAGAGTCTGCTGCTTTGGTGGTTTTTTGTTCGGTCGCGAGGCGGTTCGTTCAATGATGGCTTCTGGGCAGACTTCTGGCGGCACACTGATCTTCACTGGAGCCAGCGCCTCACTGCGAGGACGAGCTAATTTTGGCGCCTTTAACTCCGCAAAAGGCGCGCTCCGGAATCTCGCTCAAGCGATGGCTAAAGAGTATGCCGAGCAAGGCATTCACGTTGGCCATGTTGTTATCGATGGCCCGATTAATGGCGACAAAATCACTGAGGGGTTCCCAGCTTATGCTGAGCGCTTGGGCGAGGGTGGCATGATCAATCTGGAACAAATCGCTGAGAGCTTTGCGTACCTTTACCGGCAGCCACCCACTGCCTGGACGTTTGAGTTGGACCTCAGGACCTCTCAAGAGCGTTGGTGAGTCTTGCTAATCGGCGACGAATCCCTTCCAGTTGCGCATGTAATTAACGAAAGTATCGCTGAGGCCCTCTGTCCGTAAATGGTCTGAGCTGACTGGAAGCTCTGCTGGCCTGAATCCTACGTCTGCCGCTACTTGCCTCGGGTAGTCATGGTGCAAGATAGCTGCTCGCCCCAGTGCGACAAAGTCGACTCCTGCATCGAGACAGCTCGCCACGTCATCCGGAGTGCTAATTTTTCCGGCAACCCCAAGTCGGGTGTCTCCTCGTGGAATGGATGAGAAAATCTGCAGGAGTGATTGCTCGGTGCTGCCATCTGCTGGTGCTTTGAAGACATCCCACAAGGACATGTCGATATATTCCAACTGATTTTGGTGGATGAGTTCGCTGTACAACGTCTTTGCCTCCTCAAGCTCAATGCCAAATCGCTCAGGGGAGAGTCTTAGTCCGAGCTGAAAGTCAGGACCTGTACGCAGGCGGATGCCATCAATGATACTCATCAAGAACCTCGATCTGCGCTCGAGACTGCCGCCCCAACCATCGTCTCGTCGATTCGTTTCAGGTGATAGAAACTGACAAATCAGGTAGCCGTGGGCGCCATGAAGTTCGACGCCATGGAAGCCAGCGGCCTCTGCCCGCTCTGCGGCACTAACAAAGGCTTCAATCACCTCGAGGACGGTCTCGTCGGTCATTGCCGTGGCCCCTGAATCAGCGTCATCGGACGCGCTTTGGGGAGTGCAACCGGTGATCGCTTCTGGGCAACGGATGCCCCCGTGGTATAGCTGAACGCTAGAGACCGAGCCTGCTTGGTTGATGGATTGAGCGAGTCGCCTCAACCCCTTGTTTTGCGCGTCACTAAAGCAGCCCAGTTGGCCCGGGAATCCTTTTCCCCAGTCAATGACATGGGCGGCGCAGGTCATGGTTAACCCAAAACCGCCTTCCGCTCGCATACTGAGCCAGCGGTGTTCTGCATCAGACAAGACGCCATCTTCATGGCTTTGGGAATTGGTGAGCGGCGCCAGCATGAATCGATTCGGCATGTCAGGGCCGCGCTTAAACGAAAGCGGTGAGAACACAATAGGAGCTCCTTTTGGTCGCGGCCGAGCATAGCACAACGGCCGTTGGTATCCGCTGTCTCGAGGGGGCCTCTCGCCCAGAAAATTCATAGGACAGCCACACAGCAGGGGATCTTACCGGTTACCCATCGCCTCGACATGGGAAAGCAAACGTTGAATATCACGACGCGAGCGAAGGCGGATCCAGTGAAGGTGTGGGTAATCGGTCGACTGCATGGCTCGCTCGTAGCGCTGGCGGATATTGCCAAGATTGGAGATTGACCAAAGCAAAATAGAGTCGCGAGAAAAAAATGCTTTTCGAAGGGATTCTTGGTTGCCGCTCCACAACGTCTCTTGAGTGAGAGATCGCTTCATGGTTCTGGTGAAGACTTGCCAGAGTACTTGCCAGTAGGGGAGATCAAGCCAAATCACCATCGTAGCTCGGGGCCATTTGATTGCCTTGGTTCGGTCATAGTTGCCGTCGAGAACCCAAGTCGCCGGTTCGAGAGCCATTTCCAGTTTGGCCACGAATTCGGTGTCTACCGGCTCAGTCCAATTAGGACCCCAAAATAAGGCGTCGATCTCGATAGGTGGATGGCCCAGTTTGTCCGCGAGCTTCTGGCTGAGCGTGGATTTGCCACTCCCGCTACTGCCAACAATATTGACCCTTGCCCAATCGTCGAGCGTCAGCGCATCGAGCCTAGCGGAGCGATCTGAGTGTTGGTGGGCAGGGTGATTCAAGCGATTGCCTAGTCGGCGCTGTGGTCAGTAACAGACGGTCGGGTCAGCCGATAAAGTCCTACTGTGAATAACGGGACGATAAATACTACGAAATAGGCCCACGCTAACGCCCCATACCCCTCAGCGATGAGTCTGGTCATCCCGATTTGGGCAAGGAGCAAGGCTAGTCCCATGGCAAGCGCGGCAATCAAGGCTTGTGACCAAGGCTTAAGGGGTGGGCGGCCACGATCTGCTAGCGTACTGTTCACTCGCTCAATAAAGCCTTGCAGGTTGCCAGCACCGGATTCGATGAACGTGCCCATCAACATGATGAGGTAAGCAAATTTCAGGGCATCTTGCTGCAAGAGATCAAACATCGCGTAGATGGGCAGGGGTGCTTCAATTATCTCGGGGAAGGCACCGCTAAAGCTCAAGTGCAAGCCAAGGCCGGGCAGCAGGACAATCGTAGTCCCTATTAATCCTGAGAGAATGGCTTGTCGCCTGGTTTCGATCGCATGGGCACAATACAGAATGACCGGAATGGCTGGCGAATTGTAAAAGGTGTACTGCAGCGCGCTTTTGATAGTGTCGGCGGTCTCGCTGGTAGGTGGTATGGCTAGGCCCGGTTTGAGATCAAGACCCATTGCCGCAACGATCAGATAAACCGCTAACACGGCAAAGAGATAAAAGCTCCAATACGCCATGATGATTGTGATTACCTGGCGACCAAAAAACATCAAAACCACCACGAGTCCAAGCATGATCCCCGCGCCCACACTTGAAGGGAGACCCCATTCATCTTGCGCGATTTCTCCCGCAGCTGAGCCAATCACGGCGAGCACCAGCATGAACATGGTGATGAGAACAATCTCGAACAAGAACCAAGCCCGGCCAAGGAGGAGATGGAAAAAGCGTCGATAGTCGTAAACATTAAATCGGCGGGATAGCTCGAGGCACAAGCAAAATACAAGCGAGAAACTCAAAAATGCCACGAAGAAGCCGGTCCAGGCGGTTTGTATGCCATGGCGAGTGAAATACTCAACCACCTCACGGCCCGTGCCATAGCCCCCTGCGACAATCACCGATTGCAGCACGAGGCCAGGCAACAGGTAAATCCTGAATCCTTTGAGTATCCCTTCCACCCTGGCCCCCCTGACTCATCGAAAGACTTTTTCTCGGAAAAGTCTCTATTACGTGGACCACCCCACTTCGGCATGCCGAGACAGCTTCTTGGTGACCAGTCTCCTGTTTCAGGTCAGAGTGGTCAACGATTGTTTGTACGCCGCCTATAGACTAGGGCGTTGTCCACCTTTCGTTGGAGCGAGCCGGTGGTACACTGGCGGCCCCTTAAAGTGAGACACGGTCATTAACCCCCAGCATCGACCCCACGCATTAGGTATTCCTGATCGACTCCCGTTTTTCTACGGGTGGGCCATCGTTGGTATTTGCATGTTGCTCGGGTTTTTGGGGACGGGTTTTTTTTCTTACTCGCGGGGCGTCTTTTTACCCTCTCTCGCGGAATCTCTTGCCGATGGCAGCCGCATGCAGATCTCACTGGGCTTTTCCTGGGCTGCCATTGTGGGGGCGATCGTCTCTCCAGCACTAGGGAAATACATGGACCAGGGCTCACCAAAACGCGTGATTCTGGTGGGTATTACGCTGATTTCCGTGTCCTATTTCCTGCTTGGCGCTGCGCAAACCCTGTGGCATTTCTATTTGGTGATTGGGCTCGGCTTTGGCGTAGGCATGAGCTGTATGGGCGCTCTGGCCTGGCACCGTACCGTGATCTTTTGGTTTGATCACTGGCGCGGTAGAGCGATTGCGTTTGCTGTTATGGGAGCCTCCTTAGCTGGCATGATGATGCCCCCCTTAGTCACCGCGTTAGTTGATCAGTACGGTTGGCGCGTAGGCTATACCGTTTTTGGTGCCTCAACCTTCCTCTCGCTTTTTCCGGTGGTTTATCTGTTATTGGTAGATCGCCCCGGAGACATCGGGGAAGTGCGAGATGGTCGCCATTACGTTAGCCGTAATCAGGATGAGCAAGTGGTTATCGAAGAGGACCACAGGGTGTGGACCTGGCAGGAATTGCTTAAAAGCCCGGCTTTTTGGAGTATCGGGCTCATTTTCGGGTCGATGGTGTGTGTCTTTACTGCTGTGATGTTGCACCTTTTCGGTCACCTGTTAGACCTGGGTCTTAAAACCAGTGAGGCGGCGATTATTTTGTCAATCACGGCGACTTTCGGGGCGCTCGGCAAACCACTGGTGGGCTGGCTGTCCGACCTTTTTGGGGCGCGGTTTACCATCTGGCTGGGTCTGGTATCTCAGATTGTCGCGTTACTGCTTTTCACTGAGGCGGCGACTTTTTGGAGCGCAGCATTGGCGGCGGGTATTTATGGGTTCGGTTATTCGGGGATGTCGCCACTGCGTACGTTTGCGATTTCCACCAGCATAGGCAGTCAATCGTATGCCGTTGGTGCGGGGGTTTTGCGTGGGGTCGAATTACCTTTTGTGTTGGTTGCGTCCCCTTTAGCGGGCTTCATTTATGACGCAACCGGTTCCTATCAGATGGCGTTTTTTATTTTGTCGGGCCTATTGTTGGTTGCTTGCATCGGGCCGTTTTTTATCAAGGTCGGTGGTGCTGCTGAGCGAAAGCGCAGGCAAACAGCCTGACGTTAGCGAAAACAGTCGAATCCAAGCCAGGATAGATGGAAGGCTTTATTCAGCGTTGGTAGGGGTCGCGCCACCATAGTAGTCACATGCCAGGCGTAGCGACGAGGATGAGAGGGCTGTATGAGTGTTGATCTAATGAGCGAAAATCATGAGCTGATTTTGTGTTGCGACGCAGATGATTGTGTGGCTGCAGATGCCGCGATGGCGCGGATGGGTGCCGTCATTCTTGAGGACCTTATTCCTAGTGATTGGTGCGATGAGATGCTCTCTGATTTCCAAGTGCCGCTCGATGAAATCACGCTGGGTGAGGATGTCCTCGGGTATCGCGAGGGATTTCATGGCACGTTGACTAAAAGGCTACATGGTTTATTCCGGTGGTCGAATCGGCTAAGTGAGGTGGTACTTCACCCGACGCTGATGACAATGGTTGACGCGTTGGTTGTGGCGAAAAGTGGCGCGCGTTCGTTTCGATTGAGTAACGCCGAACTCATGGTGATTTACGAAGGGCAGGAAAGGCAGGTCCTGCACCGGGATAGCGCATCATGGCCAACCGCCACGAGCGGCGCTGGCGGTGTGCGGCTACTCAACGTCATTGTTGCGCTCACTCCGTTTACCGAGCGCCAAGGAGCGACACGGTTAGTGCCTGGCAGTCATGAGTGGCCTGCTTGCGTGGTTCCTCAACCAGAATCTAGTGTGGTTGCGTCCATGCAAAAAGGCTCAGCTCTGCTTTATTCCGGGGATCTTTGGCACGGTGGCGGTGCGCACCAAGGGGATGCGCCTAGGGCTGGTTTATATTTTGGTTTTATCCCCAGTTGGCTGAAACCGCTGGAAAACCATGTCGTCACCAACGGCCAGAGGGTGGTAGAGCGCCTACCAGAGCGACTACAACAACTGCTTGATGTCGAGCAATCGGGATTCACCGTCTATGCCTAAAGCGGTTTTAGCGGGCGAGGGCTTGTTGAGCCAGTTGGCGCGTCATGAGGAGAAAAGCCATTCCGCCTCAGTCTGAGTTGGAGGAATAAGTTCGATGAGTCAGTCTGATGAGTCAGAAGCGTTGACGTCTGCACGCTCTCCTAAAGGAGCTGAGGCCGTTCAATCGGGTCGAAGGCGCGCTTTTGCATTCAGCGTTGTGTTTGCGACCGCACTGATTGATTCCATCGGTTTTGGCATCATTTTGCCCGTTACGCCGGACCTGTTGATGAGTGTGTCAGGCGCAAGCCTCGCGTCCTCTGCAGTGTACGGCGGCTGGCTCATGATGGTATTTGCCGTCATGCAGTTTTTCGCGATGCCCGTTATTGGCAACCTGTCTGACGCCTTTGGCAGAAAGCCAGTATTGTTAATCAGCCTTGGTGTCCTCGCCGCGAACTACTTACTTATGGGCCTTGCGGAGAGTCTGACTCTTTTATTTATCGGGCGTCTCTTATCAGGGGTAGGCTCGGCAACGTTCAGCACCTGTAATGCCTACATCGCTGATCGCACTTCCTCTGAGGAGCGAGCCCAATATTTCGGGATGATGGGCGCAGCCTTTGGCTTAGGGTTTGTGATTGGCCCAGTTCTCGGAGGGTTTCTAGGGGAGTTTGGGCCGAGGGTTCCGTTTTTTGTCACCGCTGCGATGGTCTTATTGAATTTGCTATTGGGTTTAGTGCTCTTGCCCGAGTCCTTGCCGAAGACATCGAGACGCCCCTTCGAGTGGCAAAGGTCAAACCCATTGTCCGCGCTATTGTCGATGCGCCAATTTAGACTCGCGTATCTAATGATCGGGGTACTGTTTTTTTACAACATGGGTCACCACGTGCTCCCGGCCGTTTGGAATTTTTGGGGGATTGAGCGCTTCGAATGGACGCCTAAAGAAGTGGGCTACTCACTGGGTTATGTGGGAATCTTGATGGTGCTCACTCAGGGATTGCTGATTCGGTGGGCAATCCCTCGATTCGGGCATGTGGCAGCGGGGTGGATTGGTTTGCTCAGTAATATCGTCGCGTTTATTGGCTATGCCGTCGCTCCCAGTGTCTTCATGGTCTACGTTTGTTTAACGATTGGCGCCATAGGAGGCCTCGCGGGCCCGGCGATGAATGGACTCGCTTCTATTCAAGTGGGCGAGCGTCAGCAGGGTGAATTGCAGGGAGCCATTGGCAGTATGGCCTCGCTCACATCGATCATTAGTCCGCTTGCGATGACCATGACCTTTGAGCATTTCTCTGCAGAAGGAACACAAATCTATTTCCCAGGCGCGCCGTTTTTGCTCGCGGCTGCGCTGACAGGGGTGAGCCTCGTGTTGTTTCTTGCGGCAACGCGCAATCAAAAACGTTTGAGCTGAGACTAATCAGTTACGGATTTAGTCGCCTAACGATATGCGGGAACTTCACAGCTCGTTTTTTGTTATCTGCAGCCGTCTATCGTATTCCCCGGGATTTCCTGGTTTAGTGATTTAATTTAGCTTCCTGAAATCAAAGCGGCCTGTATGCGAAACGGCCTTAAACAAAGCGGTAGGGGATCGTGAGCATCAACTAGATTTGATCGCTCTAATCTCCAAGTTAGCGCACTTACTCATGGTCCCAACTGAGAGGCTTTGTTTCTGAGCCCGCCCAAATCGCGCGCTATCAGTGCGAGCCTGTGCAAGCTGGATCGCGCCGAGGACCTTCCCTTGTGGGAACCTCGCTCTTTGAACATACGGCGTGGCGCACAGGAAACCTTGAGGTTCGCTTGACAACTGCCATCCAAGGAACAATGCTCGGAGAAGTGGCTGGATTTTTCGATCCGGTATCAAAAAGGGCTAGCTGCGTTTTTTGGTCCCAGCATTCCACGATGGAGTGCGCGATGTGATGAGAAGAGGGGAGTGTCATGGAAAGTCATAGAGCCTCGTTGTCGACGCAGATTTTTTATGGCAGTGGATCCATCTCCGTTGGCATCAAGAATAACCTGCTGGGAACCTACCTTCTGATTTACTACAACCAGGTCTTGGGCTTGGATGCGGGCATTGCAGCGCTTGCCATGGCGATCGCGCTCGCGGTCGATGCCGTTTCAGATCCGCTCGTTGGTATTTGGTCCGATCGCATCAGGACAAGATGGGGGCGACGCCATCCTTTTATGTATGCGGCGCTACTGCCGTTTGCTGGCTCTTATTACTTGCTTTTGGCTGATCCAGGCGATATCTCCGACCAATCGCTTTTTGCTCGCTTATTGGTTCTGCTGATCATCCTCCGGTTGTCCATGACTTTTTATGAGGTGCCAAGAGGAGCGCTCGCGCCCGAGCTGTCCAAGGATTATTACCAAAGGAACGCGCTATCCGCATGGTCCATGGCATTTGGCTGGCTTGGAGGGGCGGGCATCGCTTTTGTGGCGAATTTTTATTTTTTGGATTCGTTTGTCGACAAAGAGGGTTACCAAACTCTCGCCTTTTGGGGTGGTCTTGGCATATTCATTGGCGGGATGGTCTCGTGTCTTGGGACTCATCGAAACATTCCCAATCTCTACGCGCCCGAGCCACGCTCGATGCATTATCGGGCCTTTTTACGCGAGGCAAGAGAAACGTTGGCCAATCGATCATGGATCGTTTTGTTCATAGCCGGGTGTATTTATGCGTTACTCGTTGGTGTCGAACAGGGGGTAGGCACCTATTACAACGAATATTTATGGCAATGGAAGCCAGGACAGATCGCGCCGTTTGCCGCCTTTACTGCACTGTCAGTGATCGCCACCGTAGCGCTCGCGCCCCTCATCGCGCGTGGACGCAACAAGAAACATATTGCCGTGAGTATTTTCATGATCACCGTGACGGTGGGGCCGTTACCCGTTTTTCTGCGACTGCTGGACCTTTCGTATGGCACGAACTTGTCCCCCGAGAATGGATCTGACCTTCTGTGGTGGATTCTATTGGTGCACACCTGCACCATGTCTTCGCTCGGTGCGCTTGGGTTCGTTTTCATTGGCTCCATGGGCATGGAGATTGTAGAGCAGGTGCAAGACCGAACCGGTCGAAGAGAAGAAGGACTGCTCGGTACGGTCAACTCATTCGTGCATAAGCTGATCGGAGCAGGCGGCGTCTTAATTTCCGGAATCATCATTTCCATGGTCGGGTTTGATGACCCCTCGCTCGACAAGTCCTCCTTGTATGGGGGCAGCGCCATTATTGAATTCGGCTGGATTCATGTCGTGATTTCTTTTGTGCTCCCGATTTTCTCGACCATCATGGTGTTGCTCTACGATATCGATCGGGAAAAACACGAGCATCACCTTACAACGCTCGGGTATCGGGACGAGCGTTGATTATGTAGCGGGTTGAGTCTGTTGCTTGTTTGAGTAGCTCAATTCGGAATGCTCAGGCGTGCCGCCATTTGCCTGAGCCGAAAGTGCTAGAAATCAATGGAGGCGACGTTCGGTGTTGGTCGAAATGTCATTGCGTAGCGCTGGTCTAGTTCGGTATGAATTGTCTCACTGTCCGTTAGCATGAAAGATGAGTCTTGTGTTGCGCCTGGCTTGAAGGAATAACAGTTATGGTTGAAGCCTCCTGGGTTTCCATTTTGCCGCCAGTCGTGGCAATCCTTTTGTCCATCTGGACGAAACAGGTCGTTTGGTCGCTGTTCGCGGGTATCTGGATGGGCAGCACGCTAATGGCTGGCTATCAACCTATCGCGGGCATTGGCGCAAGCCTAGACACGATCATCGCGGTTTTCGCCGATGCTGGTGACGCGCGGGTGTTGGTATTTACCTTATTAATCGGTGCCATGATTCGAACCATTGAGCATTCTGGTGGGGTCAAGGGGTTCGTTAGCTATCTTGAATCAAGGCGATGGGTGCATAACGGTCCTCGAGCACAGTGGCTCGCATGGTGGATCGGCATTGTGGTGTTTATTGAGTCGAACATCACGCTGCTGATTGCAGGATCGGTCTGCCGCCCACTATTTGATCGTTACAAAATCGCGAGAGAAAAACTCGCCTACATTATCGATTCGACCTCCGCGCCCGTTTGTGTGTTGGTGCCGCTGAATGCATGGGGTGCGCTCATTATCGGATTGATTGCATCGATGGACATCGAAGCGCCCTTTGCGATGTTCGTGAAAACCATTCCCCTCAATCTCTATGCTTGGTTTGCGTTGTTGTTGACGGCTTGGGTGATAGTTAGGAATTGGAACCTGCCAGCGATGGCGAGCGCTGAGGCTCGAACGCAGCAAGGTCAGGTGAGTTGGACTGCTGCTGGGAGCGCGGAGGAATCAGTCGAGGTGACTGCTGCTAATTCAGCGTACGACTCCATATTGCTCGAGGGCAATGCTGGCAGTGCGAAACACATGGTCATCCCCATCATCGGCATGCTGTGCATGATGCCCGTGGGCCTTTGGATTACAGGGGATGGCGATCTTTTTCAGGGCTCGGGTTCAACGGCTATTCTCTGGGCAGTGATCGCAGCGCTGGTTTGCAGTTGGTCGCTTGCGCTTACAGAAGGTAGCGCGACGGTTGCGAGTTTGACAGCGCTGTTTATGGAGGGCGCTGGTCGAATGCTGCCTATCGCAATTATCCTTCTTCTAGCGTTAGCTCTGGGGGATGTCGCCAAAATGCTGGGTACAGGGGCCTATGTGTCGGGCCTTGCCAGCAGCGCGGTACCTGTGCTCTTGCTGGCGCCACTCATTTTTATGGTGTCCGGATTCATTGCGTTCTCAGTGGGGTCAAGTTGGGGCACATTCGCCATCATGATTCCAATTGCGGTTCCCATTGCGGTCAATCTGGATCTCTCTGTCCCGCTAATGCTGGCCGCTGCCATCTCGGGAGGTATTTTTGGTGATCACGCTTCACCGATCAGTGACACAACGGTGGTGGCGTCCATGGCCTCTCAAACCGACCATATTGAGCATGTGAAAACCCAGCTGCCTTATGCGTTGGTAGCTGGAAGTGCCGCTGCAGTGGGCTTTTTGTTGCTGGGCTTGGTGATGTAACGCCTTGTTGCTGGACTCGGTGATGTAACGACTTGAGTACGGGGCTCTTCGCGGCTCGCCGATAGTATTCTTCTACATCTCTTTGTTTCAATAATTCGAAGCGGTTCAACCCTCGAGTCAATCGAGCTTCTACATTTTTTTTGATCGGCTCCTCGGTGGTTAGTTAAGCATTACGCCTCATTGTAGGTTGGGTTTTATTTGGCCTGGATCAATTCCTGTTCGAAATAAAGCCGTAGAATCTCCTCGCCAATCGGAAGTGCGTCGGGACCGGCGCGATTCGTAAGGAGCATAAGCGTCAGGCCAAGATCTGGAAAGTGCGCAATGAAATTACGAAATCCGCTGGTACTGCCACTATGGTGGTAGCGCGTGTGGCCTTCGAACTGATCAATCCGCCATCCGAAGCCATAGCGTTCAAGCGCAGGCGTCATCATGGCCGTAAACAGTTGGTCTGAGATAAGCGTGCGACCAAAACCGGCACGATGCCAAGTGGTTAAGTCAGCAATAGACGAGTAAACGCCGCCATCACCCAAGACTGCGCTGTAGGCAGATTGATCGGTTTCTTTGACTTCAGCTTCGCGTACCGTGTATCCCAGGGCGCGGTTCGGTATCTCGTTTTGCCCCTGAACGAAGGCAACCGACTGACTCATCTTGCTGGGGTTAAAGATTCTCTCTTGTAAAAAAGTCTCAAATGCTTGGCCGGTAATCGTTTCGACAATCACAGCCAGCACGGCATAGCCAGAATTGCTGTAGTGATAGGAAGTACCGGGCTCAAAGTCCAGCACGCTGACTTCAAGAAGGAGATTCACAACGCCTTGATCCCGGATGCGCGGCTGTCGGTCGAGCGGTACGAGCGGCTCGTAATCGGGTAATCCTGACTGGTGTTGCAACAAATGTTGGATCGAGATTCGTTCGGCGTACTCAGGAAACTGGGGGAGGATTTCATTAAGGCGTGTGTCGAGGGTTAAGCGACCATCTTCAATGAGCACCAAAATAGCGAGCGCTGTCAGGTGCTTGGTGATCGAGGCTAGCCGGAAGTTGGTGGTTGCTCCAACGGTTTGCATAGAATCCAGCTCAGCGAGCCCAATCGTGCGTTCGATAACCACTTGCTCGCCTCGAACAAGTCTCATCGCAAGGCCCGGCTGTGGAGATTGGTAGGGCGTTAGAAGGGCATCGATTCGCTCCTCGAAGGGGGGCGCAGTACAACCTGTCGTAATAACGATGCTTAAGAGGAGTACAAAGCGGATCATTGATTGCTGCATTAGAAATTCTCCAAAGTTGGATTAGCGGAGATCCAACTCACCAGTAACCTCTGAACGATAACGTTACTGGACCTGTTAAGTGCGCATGGTTTGATTCGTCGATTAAGACGCTGACCGTGCCGCCCGCCATGTGGACGGCAATCGGACCGGTCACTGATAAATGCTGGCTAGCCGCGAATGCACTTGCGACGGCGCCTGTTCCGCAGGCTGCTGTAAACCCAACCGATCGCTCGTAGGTCCAGGTGCGAAGGCCGCCTGTGGGTTGGCGATGGGCCAGGGTGACATTGACGCTGTCTGGAAAAAGGGGATCGGCTTGAATCGATGGCGCTACGCCTGCGAGTTCTTGCTGATTGCATTGATCAGCTAGGAATACGAGATGAGGGTTACCTACATCAATGGCGAATCCATGTTCGAAGGACCCCCACCGTTTAGCACTAACCTCCTCATGCTGTGGTAGATACAACACTTCACCTAGATCGACTTGAACGGTTAAGTCATCGATCATTTTTCCAGTGATCGCTCGGCCGTTACAACTGATGCTGGTGGTCTTTTGGTTGGTCTGATCCATGAGGTACCAAGCAACACATCGTGTCGCATTGCCACAGGCCTCCGCTTTAAATCCGTCCACGTTATAAATATCAAGGGCGGCATCTGCGGTGGGCGAGCGCGTCAACACGAGGAGCTGTTCGGCGCCAATCCCTGAATGGTGTCGACACATATCAGTAATGGTTGCGAGGTCTGGAGAAAACTGGCGCTCGCGGGCATCCACTAAGATGAAGTGATTACCGAGTGCGTGCATCTTAAGAAACGGGGTTCGTCGATTGATTGCCGATCGTTTCATGAGATTGAAGTTACGCGTAAATGGCTAGTTGTCAAAGTGGACTACATTGAGACACACCGCAAAACCTTCGTCCTTGATAGAGGAGGCAGGGCTCGCGGACCCGGTGTGAGAACAGCATGCTCAAGACGGTCAGCGTTCGCACTCAGTGGCCCAATCTGGGCGTAGCGTGATCCCATCAATCAGGCCTAATGCAAGGGCCTCGCTCGAGTCGATGGTTCGTTGACTAAGCGCCCAGGCATTGGCCTTGTGCCGCCCAATTCGTCGAGGAATCGACACGCAGCCACCTGCGCCGGGAATCAGCCCAAAACCAACCTCTGGAATCCGAAATTGACAGCCTTCTTCCGCCGCTATGGTTCCAGCGAATGCTGGAAGCTCAATTCCGCCACCAATGCATGCGCCATGTAGCCAAAATTCGAAACGGTCTGGCGCGAGGCCAATATATTGGCCAGGCATGCGTATCTGCCTGACCTGGTGAGCCATGGCAAGATCGGTCGCCAAGCCAAATTCATTCAAATCTCCGCCAGCGCTAAAGCAAGGTCCGTTGCCACACACCTTTGCTGATTCGATGGTCGTGTCCATCAGCACGAGCTCAAACGCTTCGGTGAGCGCATCACGGAGGTCCATGGTCAGGGCGTTGCGAATTTGGGGAGCATTCAGCGCAATGTGCAGGTGAGTGTTGTCGCGCTGGAGCGTCACCGGTTCGGCTACCGTTCGCTTTGATGGCTTGGGCCTTGTTGCTAGCCACGCCCCAAATTCGCTACCTGCTAGAAGGGTCGAATAGGCGAGTGACTCCACGATGAGTGCGTCTCGAAGGGACAGTTGAGGCGTGATGCGTGTGACCTGAACCAGCGTTGCAGCGGCGATGGGGTGCGCGTTGATGCCGTCGATCACGGCTTGCGCATCTGCGCGAGCGTCAAAGCAGCAGTCTGCACCCAATGCCCAGTCTGATGTTTTGTCTCCAACAACAAGGACTGGCAGTGCCTGATAGGCGAGCCATTCGAGGGCTGGTCCTAAATCAAACGAGGGTGGCTCAGCAGAATCAACATCGATCAATAGATGGGTTGGCGATTCAGAAACTACGTCGAGCCAATTCGATTCTCGCTGTATGGCGTGGAGCTCTTTTAGGTCAATGTTCATGGGCGCTCGATGATGGTCGCATCACCTTTGTAGCGGGTTTGCAGGCTGTGCTTCAAGCCTTTCTTGTATCCAAGCGTCAGCTCTTTCTTAACAGGGCTAATTCTGGAATGCTGGGGCCTCGTTAAAGGGGAAGCGTTGACTGTGTCTGAGCCGCTTGCGGGACTGACCGTGATCGAAATGACCGTGGCTGTTCAAGGGCCGGCGGCTGGGCTTTATTTGCGAGATATGGGCGCCGAGGTCATCAAGATTGAGCCGCCTTTGGGCGATTCCTCGCGTTATGGGCGAGGCACCTACAACGAGACACCAGAGGGAACGCTCGGGCCTCAATTCGTCGCGGTCAACCGGGGTAAGCGTTCAATCTGCATGGATCTCATGACAGATCAAGCCATGACCGCTTTGCATCGCTTTCTAGACCGGGCTGACGTTTTTCTGACCAATTACCGAGAGCCAGCGCTGCAAAAGCTCGGATTAGATTATGAGACGCTTCACGACCGTTATCCGCGCCTGATCTATGCGTCAGTGAATGGATTTGGCCCCAAAGGGTCCGATGCGAATAAAGCAATGCTAGACGGTGCGGCAGCCGCGCGCGGTGGGCTTGTTCATCACACCGGCTACCCTGACAGGCCGCCTTCGCTTGCTGGGGCTATCACCATCGATACGGCGGGAGCTCAGCAACTTGCGTTGGGTGTGATGACTGCACTCTTCGCGAGGGAGCGCACAGGGGAAGGGCAGCGGGTGCAGACGAGTGCGCTCGGCGCTGCACTTTGGCTTCAGCAATGGGAATTGACCCAAGTGGCGATGACGGGCGCCGATCTACCAAGATCGGGTAATCATCATCCCAACATCAAAGGGCCATACGGTGTTTATGAGACGGCAGATGGTGGCTCGATCATGATTGCTCAAACCATGCAGAACGAGGCCTGGGATGCGCTGTGTATTTTCGCCGAAGCGTTCGAGCTAGCGATTGATCCTCGGTTTCAAACGCCGGGACAGCGGTTAGGAGAGGGCTTGACGCTCGAGGATTCGGCCGAGGTCAGGGCGGTGTTAACGCGTGCGTTCGCCCGAAAAACCACCCAGGAATGGGAGGTGTTTTTGTACGATCAACCAGAAATCGTATGGGAGCGAGTTAGAAGTTGGCAGGAGGTGCTGGAAGACGAGCAAAGCGTCGCCAACGACTACCTGACGAATATCTCGGTGGGCGGTGTAGGCACCGTCAAGACTGTGGGCACACTCGTGAAATTGAGCGAGACGCCGGGATCGCCAAAGGGTGACCCACCCAAGCTTGGCGAGGCAAACGAGGAGCTGCTTGCGACGATCGGACTATCTGCTGAAGCGCGTCGAGAAATTGAAGCCCATGCAACGGCGACCCGTGAGTCACTTCTGGCCGAAATCGCAAAAATGAAAGCGAAGTAGCGCGCTTGGCAGGTGGCGGACGATTTGGGTCGGGACGGTGAAGGTTGGACGCTAGCTCAGGCAATCGTTTGAATTCAGAGCAGAGAAAGCATCTGGCGCCGCAAAAGCATGGCTGGATGTGGTAGCCTCGCGTCGCGCAACACGGACCGCTTCGATGCAAAAGTTAGATGAATCCCCGGTGACCCCTGATCAAATCGACTCTCTTGGGCACCTAAACGTACGGTATTACATCGCGAGGATGGACCTTGCAAATCGCCAATTGCTCGAAGCGAATGGTGTTTCGGGAGACGAGCACACTTTCCTGAGGCGGGTCGACACTTACAATAAGTTCCGCCGGGAGCAATTTAATGGGGCGGTACTTGGCACTTATGGCGCGCTGATTGGCAAAGGTGTGATTGGTCCGAGCGGATCAGTCCCCGCCTATTTCGAGATACGCAATGAGGAAACCGGCGATGTTGCGGCCAGCTTTTTAACCGCAACCTCACGGGTCGATCGAGCCACACAAGCGCCTCACGACCTCTCTAAGCCGCAGGACCAGACTCGATTAGTCGAGACTGAAGGATTTGAGCCGCCTGCATCATCGCTGCCACGAACGCTCTCGCTGTCCGAGCCGCGGGTGATTCCGATGGCGACGCTCGAGCAAGAATTACCGGCGGAGCCCGTTCAAGGCAATATGACGGGTCGTCGCGAAAATACGGTCAAGCCCGAGGACTGTGACGCGAATGGTCGACTCCGCGAAGACGTCGACCTCATGACCATTGTGTTTAGAGTCGCGCCAGATGACGAAGAACAAGCCAAAAACATAGGGCCCATCGTTCAGCACGATGAGCAAGGGCGGCGGTTCGCTTGGGCGATGATGGAGACAAGGTCCTATGTGTTTCGGTATCCCGATGCTGGGCACCGCGTCGTCGCACTAAGTGTGGATCTTGATTTTGGTGAGAAGTGGCGACACACCCGGCGATTCATGTTCAATGGTGACAGAGGAGACATACTCGGGGTGTATGACTCGATTGGTATTTGTATCGATCTTGATGCAAGGCGAGCGATTGCAACGCCTCCGTCGGTGGTGGAGGGGATGCGGCAAACGGTTCGACCCGACTGGCGCTAGGGGTAGCTCGCCTCGCATCGAAGTTGGTTACTCTGACTTCTCTTCCTCAGGTTGTTCAGAGGCTCGCTTAGTCCGATGCGAGTGGGCATGGTTGTGCTGGAATAGATTCAAGAGTTGCCGGTGCAGCGTTGGGCCAGTTTCTTCACCGAGTGAAACAATCTCCCCGTAGGTCTCTTCGGTGGCGCCGTAAATCCAGGGAGCCTCATTGTCCCACTCGCTCTTCGGGATGATGTAGCCGATCGCGTCATTCGCAAGATTAACCATCAAGTTGACCTCCCCAGACATCGCCTCTCGAAGCGGCGGGACTTCTACAGGGTCAAGAGCATAGTCAGCACCGTGTGGATTCTCGATCCCGCCCACTGCGATCTCAGGATAGAGCTCTCCGGGGATTCCGGTGATGGTTGCCTGGCCAAGTTTCAGCCAAGCCACCTCTGAGGTGTAGCGGATGAAAGGCCGACTCAAGTGAAAGGAGGGACTTGAATCGACCACCCCCGTGATCGTGGCCAGCGCTAGCATCCAGTTAGTGATGCCAAATTCCACCTCTCGCGAGAGGATCTCGATCGAAGGGTTCGTTTCCTCAGTAAAGAGCTGCTCGTTCCATTGATCGATCACCGCGCTCGCTAACCCGTAGCCAAAGGCCCTCGCTTTGCCGTGACCGGCGTCTGTGATCCGTTCGCCCGAAAATGGATCCTCGACCCACTCGCCGGGCGCAGATGTCATGAGGCCACCAATATTGCCTGTGAGCCACAACGTAGTCCCGCCAATCCCTGGCTTTTTGATAGCGCCATCGTAAGTGATGCCTCCCGATATTCCGTCGCGTAAGTAGCCAGCAACGTCAGATGTCAAAAGGAGATTTCTGTCCCAGGCGAGCTCCACGTGGATGCCGAAATTCACCACTGTGCCGAGAAGGGCGCCCTCTAGCGAGCGAAGTGCCAATACTCGCACGGCGTCATCGACCACGATGGGTTTGCGAGCGTCACGGACTGGGGTTTGGGGCGGGTTTGGGAATTCCGCCATATGCAACGTTGCTGGCTCGAGCGCTGTGACCGCCTCGGCAAGCGCGCTGATCATTTCATCTCGGAGGAAGCGCATATAGTCATCGTTGATCCCTGATGACAGTGCGCCCTCTCCCCAAAGGCCCTGGGTGTCTGGCCCCTCATGATTATGCGTGGCGTGGACCATGACGTAATCGAGCGCTAATTCGTCAGGAACATTTGCCCGCAAATCCTGGGCGAATGAGCGCATCAGTCCGATGGTATCCGCGGCAACAATCCCTATGCGATGTTTACCATCATCGAGCACCATGGCGATTGCTTTGAGCGGCAGTTCTACTCCTTGTGCAGGCCGATTATTTTGGAAGCCCGCCATCCACACAGGGTCAAATTCACCGTTCCCGTTGCCGTCGACCCAAGTGTCCACATCCGGATCAAATTGGGCGTTGTCGTCAACATCAACCCAGGTGTCTGGAACCTCAGGCGTAATGTCCCGTTCCGAAAAGCCTGCTTTCAGGCCGGCTGAGCTGGCAAATGGCATCGTGAGAGCAATGAGCCCTAACACGATTAGAGCTATCCGGATTAGGGGGCAGGTGCTCGACATGGCTTCATCCTTACCGTTGGTCTGTTTAGCGGGAATCTTGTTGTAACGCTGGCGTTGACTTTGCGTCCCTTAAGAATCGATCATGAGGGATCTGAGCGATCGTGCCAATCATGCTTTTTCTCACTTCTTACCGCTACCGCGCGCGCCTCATTTCGTCGAGGGCGCGAGCATGGCTAAAGCAACCGTGAACCAGCGGCTCGAGAGTAATCGGTTCAGCGGAGCCTTGGCGCCGCTCAACAATCCGAATTATCGTCTGCTGCTATTGGGGTTTGCGATTGGTCAAATGATCATGCCGCTCCAATTCATTACTCAGATTCTCTGGGTCCAGCACTTCGCTCCTGCTGATATTTGGCTCATCCTGGTGGCGCTGATCGCTGCTTGCCGTGGATTAGGGGCCTTTTGCTTTGGTCTTTATGGTGGGGCATTGGCCGATCGATTCAATCGAAAGCACCTACTCATCTTCATTCTGGTGCTGCAAATGATCGGCACGCTCCTGATTGCAGCGCTGATGATGGCTGGAGATGGCGGTGCGCTGAGCTTTGTGCTCTTTTTTGTGATGACTTTTTTAACGTCGGGTCTACAAAGTATTGATGCGCCGACAAGGCTGGCGCTGCTGCCGGATGTGGTCGGACCCGCCTTAACTCCGGCAGGGATGTCCTTGAATCAAGTGGCGGGGCAAGTCGCGATGCCGCTGGCCATGATGATGACGGGCTTTTTGATTCATCAGTTTGATTTCGGCGGTGCCTACTTGATCAGTGCACTCGGTTTGGCTGCGGCCGCTTTGTTCATTTTGGTCATGCCATACACGCCGGAGGCGGGGCAAGTGACCGCGAAGAAGGGCGAGCGTTACGGTTTTTCAGAGGCGGTGTCAGATATTCGGATAGGTCTGGGGTTTGCGCGCCATCATCCCGTGATCTTGTGGCTCATCGTATTGTTGGTGGTGATGATGAGTTTTGCGTACCCCCCTACGGCGAGCTTTGGTCCCACATGGGTGACCACGGTAGTCGAGGTCCCCATTCGGGACATGGGATTTGTAGTTATGTTTTGGGGCGTCGGCTCACTAGCGGGTGCGGTGCTGATGGCTCGGCTGGCTTCGTTTGAACGTCGAGGCTTGTTAATTGGCATTGGCGCCGTCCTCTTTTCGATGGGGTTTTTAGTGTTTGTTGCAGGGCACCAAGTCTGGAACGTGGTTCTTGGCAATACGATTCTTGGCATGGGGATGACCATGACCATGGTGTCCAGCACCATTCTCATTCAGCATCTAGCACCGAATGAGGTCAGAGGGCGGGTGATGAGCATCTTCCAATTGAACATGGCCTTCGCACAGCTGATGACCATGCCTGTGGCCCTCTTGGGACAATGGTTGACCTTGCAGGTGCTGTTCCCCTGGCTTGCGGTGATGACGCTGGTCATGGTTTCGCTGATTCTTGTGACTCAAAGGCAGATCATTCGTAGCCAAATTCCAAGAGTGGAAGCGCCTGTTTGACGAGCCATCAGCCCAAACTTGTCGTTTCGCAATGCCGGAAGGTAGTCAATTAATCTCCGTGCGCTAAGGCTGGTAAGCGATGCCCTTGTCAGGGCGCCTGATAGGGATAAGCAGGAAATAGCAACGGATGTCCAGGCTGGACGCAGCAAGGGGGAGGGATAGAGGGCCATCCCTTTTGGGAAGTAGTCAGAGAGCGAGTTTTCTCATTCTTTGGCGGCAGGCCGTTGTTGATAGACTGACGCTCTCAAATGAGAACAAAAGGGTCCTCAGTTTAAATCAAGGTAGGTTGCTACTCAGAAACTGATGCACTTGGGTGAGGACCATGTCGCCTTCAGCTCAAGCCGAACCAGAGCGATTCGAAGAAATAGACAGTAGCGCTCATTCCCCACTGATTGGTCTTCAGGCGCGAGCCTCGCGTAAGCCAATCACATGGGAAATCATAAAAAGCCGCATTTGCCCACCAAAATCTGCTCGCACTGCGGACTGCCCTTCGCTTGGCGCAAAAAATGGCGCCTTAATTGGAACGACGTCAAGTACTGCTCCGAGCGATGTCGCCGTTCAAAAGCTGCAAACTAATCAAAAAACGCCTCGTAGCCGCAATAAAATACCTATTCCGGTAGATTTGTGCTAAATCAGTGTAGGAAAGGGTGGAGTGGCGTTCTGACAGATGCCCTGTTCACATAGCGCATACAGCGAATTATAGAGGAGGATCTTCATGCTCGTTTTAGAGAATCTAATTGCGAAGAGGCTAAAGTCAGTTCTGCTCGTTTTTGTGATATTGGGCCTTGCAGGGCACACAACGGCTGAAGGTGTACAGTATGACCAGGCCAAACTTGCTGAAATTGGTAACAAACTCGATCAGCTTTACGAAAGCGGTGTCATCCCAAATTATGTCGTGGATATTCGGCGAGCGGGGCAACCGGTTTATTTTCGAGCGAGGGGCAACACTGAATTGGGCGGGGGCGTGCCCGTCTCTGATGAGTCTATTTACGTCTTGGCATCTATGTCCAAGCCCATCGTTTCGACGGCTGTTCTTAAGCTTATCGAGGATGGGAAACTCGGTTTGGATGATCCGCTAGCTAAATATTTTCCACAATTTGAATCTATGCTCGTTGCTCCTAATGGGGATCTAGACGCGCCTTTCGAGGAGGCGAAGCAGGCGATTACCATCCGTCATTTGTTAACCCATACCTCTGGATTTACCTACCCTCCGCAGGTGCTAGGCGTGGGTGACGTGGCGCAACAATACGATGACATCGGGCTTCTTTGGGGAGCTGCGTCTAGCTCCGAAGAATTTGCAGATATCCTCTCGCAGATACCACTTGTTGCTCACCCCGGCGAAACCTTCAACTACAGCGTAAGCATTGATGTTCTCGGCGGAATCATCGAACAAGTAACGGGTAAGCGGCTTAGTGCCTATTTGAAAGAGGCAATATTTCAGCCACTAGGAATGACCAGCACCGATTTCTATGTGCCTGACGACATGAGGGCTCGCATGCCTAGAGTCTATGGACCTGCGACGCCAAATAATCCAGCGCCCTTAATAGAAGGTGATCCGATTGAATGGCAAATTTCAGAGGCTTTGTATTTTGGCAGACCCTACGATCAGATAGGTCTAAAAACCACTTTAGATAGTGGCGGTGGAGGGCTTTTCTCAACCTCGAGTGACTTTTTGCAGTACGCCCAAATGGTTGCCAATTATGGCGAACTCGATGGGAAGCGAATACTTAAGCGGGAGACCGCTGAGCTCCACTTCCAAGATCTTATGCCTAACCTTGGTCTAGAGGCGTTTAGGGCTAACTTCGGAGATGCGGCTAACTTTATGAAATTCGGAGGCGGTTTCGGCATCAAGATGGAAGAGGATGGTTCTGGTGAGACAGACTATTATTTCTGGGGAGGAGCCGCCAACACCTTCTTTTGGATCGACGGTGAAGATCAGAGCGTTGGCGCTTTTTTCACGCATATTGCTCCGCCGCGTTACAACATGACGGACCAAATTGAAGACATTGTCGATCAGGCGCGCATCAGATGATAAAAGCGAAATTCAAACCAAGCCGGTTATTGGTGTTAGCTCTTGTAGCGTTTTCCAGCGCTTGGGGACGAGCTGATGATCACGATGCTGTTGTCTCCGAAATTAGATCGATACTCGATCCGCTGGTGAATGAGCAGATGTTGCCAGGCTATTACCTTGGCGTGTTCGACGAGAACAGCGCGCTTTTTGAGGTGTCGATGGGCTCAACTCGAGAGTCTGGTGCGCTCCCGCCCAGCGGTGACGTGTTATACGCCATCATGTCGATGACCAAGCCGATCGTTTCCTTTGCTGTCCTCCGACTCATCGATGAGGGAAGGTTGCAACTGGACGATCCTGTAGCCAAGTACATTCCCGAATTTACGAGTCTCACGGTTGTTGATGAGGGGGATTTGGATGAGGTCCAGGAAGAGATCGATAGGCCCATCACTATCAGAGATCTGCTAAGGCACACGTCAGGGTTCACCTATAGCGAAGATATTGTGGGCCGTGAGGAAGTTGCGAAATTGTATGCTGAACTGGGCATTTTCCCTCTAGATGAGCCAGCAGACAGCACCTTGCCTGCTCTTAGTGATCATATTTCGGCGCTGGCTCAACTGCCTCTAGTCGCACAGCCCGGTCAGCAATTTATTTACTCTGTGTCCATTGATGTGCTGGGTCGGGTGCTTGAAATCGTCGAGCGAAAGCCCTTGGACGAAGTATTGCGCGAATGGGTCCTCAAGCCTCTCGGCATGACCAGCACTTATTTCGTCGTCCCGCCAGACGAGGAAAAGCGACTCGCACAGATGTACCGCCCAAGAGTCGCCACTTACCCCATCCCTGGCGTATACAAACGCTATCAGCCGTACGAAGTTGGAGAAGGGCGGGTGAACTTTGGGCTCAAACCTGATCGGCTTTTGAGCGGTGGCGCAGGGTTAATTAGCTCAGCTAATGACTATGCGAAATTCTTGCAGATGTTGATGGCTGGGGGGCTTTGGCAAGGGACACGTTTGTTGTCCGAGGAAGCATCCGAGTCACTATTTGAGCATCAGTTGCCTGATCATCTCGGTTCGAACGCTCTGGTTTACAACTTTGGTCCGCGCACGAAAGGCTCGGGTTTTAGCTTTGGGCTTGGAATCCAGACTAAGGGAACGGGCAACCCGCAGTTAACGGCAGATCATGATTACTACGTCTGGTACGGAGCAGCAAATACTGGTTTTTGGATAGATCGCGACAATGGTTTGATCGGTGTGTTTATGGCTCAGCACATCCCGAGTCAATATGACATGGTTCCAGAGTTAGTGGATGTTGTCCGAAAGATCAAATTGCAGGGAGACTAAAACTTGCAAATCCGTACGCTCTTGATTGTGTTGTCGATGCTTGGCGCTTTTGGAAGTGCGCTCTCAGTCTGGTACGTGAGTGGCTTAAAGGAGCAGGCTCAGAAGCAAGCGGAGATTGATGTCCGTTGGAAAATCTATTTTGATGCTTGGAGTCGGATCCGAGACGGTGCTGAGCGACAATTTGCAGATTATACACCCGAGGGTTCAAGGCGCGGGTTTTGGCTACCAGAGAATGCTCAACCGCTGAACTTTAAGGTGGGACAAAACCGAAGTAACTATTTCACTGATTACAGTGATGCTGCGTCGGGCGAAGTCGCCAATCCGATGCTGAAGTCATTGATGGAAAGAGAGGTTGCCAAGACGCCCTCGACCTATTTAAGAAGTTTTTTTGGCCCCGCGCTGCAGAGACAGAATCTGCTTTTTTACTCGGTTGTTGATGTGAGCACCCTAGAGCAAAAGGTTTGTCAGAAATCAATATTCTCACGCCAGTACAACCCGTGCTCGTCGATTTACGAGACGGTCTATTTGGATAAAGGCTCGAGATTCGAGCTCTACGAATCACTCTCGGAGACGAACGCCCCCTGGACCGGGTATATGGTTCATCACACGCCAGATGAAGAACATGTCAATCTCGTGACGGCGTTCCCTATCAGTATCAATCAGGAACCGCGGTTTATCGTGATTTTGGGTAAATCACTCTTGAAACTGGTTGATGAGTTTCAGTCTGAAATGAGTGTTGAAGCGGCCATTCTGAACCTCAATCGTGAGGCATCTCAATACGAGGAGGCCGACCTTCGAGAGATTGTGGCGCTAGGCCAGCAGCTTGGCGACAGTCGTCAGGTAACCTTGGCGGACTTAGGTTTGTCGATCATGGCGTTGCCGCTCAGTGAGACGAGTACGGACGCGCATAAAATGAATGTCGTACTTAAAAGGGATGTTACGGAACTCCTCGCAACCGAAGCTGCCTTTAACCGCACAATGCTGTTAGCGATTACGGGTGCCGTTTTATTGATTGTTCTCATACTGTTTTTGGTTCAGCGCTCCGTCTTCTCTGGTCTTCAGTTCGCCATTCAAGTTCTGCAAAAACTGACGGATGGTGAAACAGTCAATGAAATTAGGCGACCCAAGGGACTGCTTAACAGCGCGAATAATGAGGTTGGCCAGCTCATCCGAGCATTGAGGCTCTACAAAGATAAGTTAGACGAACTTGCTACTTTGAGAGACCAGCAGCGCCGCAATCGCGAGCAGCGAGATCAATTGATTTCTAGCAAGATGCGGATTCTATCGGAGCAAATGGAAGGCGATGCCAGAGACCTCCTCTTAAACGACTTGGTTCGCATGGAAGAGACCCAAGAGAAAATTCGTCACGCAGATGCGGAGTCTCTCGAACAGGCGGCAGAGATGGAGGAGGAGTCCAATCAGCTCATTGGTGTTGCCTTTGAGCGCATGTCAGATCAGGTGATGGCATTGATTGAGGCTAGAACCTCAGAGCTTGAAGTCGCCCGAGATGAAGCCAAGGAGGCAAACCTTGCCAAAAGTAAGTTCTTGGCAAACATGAGTCATGAGCTTCGCACACCGCTGAACGCGATCATTGGATACAGCGAGCTCCTCCTTGAGGAGGCTGAGGATGATGGAATGGATTCGATGGTCCAAGACCTTACTCGAATCACCGATTCTGGGAATCACCTTCTAAATTTGATCAACGATATTTTAGATTTATCGAAAATCGAGGCGGGCCGCCTTGAGCTGTTCGTGTCTGATTTTAGGGTCGAAGCAGTCTTGGATGTACTTGAGAGTGTGGCGAAACCTTTGGGAGAGAAGAATAGCAATGCGGTGCTTTTTGAGCGGGGTGAAGGGCTTGGCGATATGCATTCTGACGAGACAAGATTGCGACAAAGCTTGCTCAACTTAATTTCTAATGCCTGCAAATTTACTGAACAAGGGCAAGTGACGTTGTCAGCTTCGGTAGAAGAGAAAGATGGGATCGATTGGTTAAGTTTCGCAGTCTCGGACACCGGTATTGGCATGTCCGATGAGCAAATGGCCAAGATTTTTGACGATTTTACGCAAGCAGAGGCCGAAACAACTGCGAAATTTGGGGGTACGGGCTTGGGTCTCTCTATCACAAAGCAACTTGTTGAAATGATGGGGGGAGAGCTGACGGTCGCTAGCACCATCGGCGAGGGGTCAACATTCTCTATTCGCGTGCCCCGGTCGGCGCCTGAGGAGGCGCTAGCTGATTCGAGCGACGACGATTCCCTGGTGGTGAGTGAATCGCCCGATGGCGAAGGCAAGGTCGTGCTGATCATTGACGATGAGCCTAGCGCCCACGACATTCTGAAGCGAAAACTTGCCGGTAGCGCCTATCAATTGGTCTCTGCGATGGATGGTAATCAAGGGCTAGCGCTGGCGCGCGAGGTCAAGCCTGATCTGATCCTGTTGGATATTTTGATGCCAGATAAGGATGGTTGGACTGTCCTGGGTGAGTTAAAGGATTTTGATGAGACCCGAGATATTCCCATCATCGTGGTTAGCATGATGGATGATGATCATTCGGCGGTGTCGCTCGGAGCAGACGCCTTCATGACAAAACCCGTCGATCGAGATCAGCTCATCGTCAAGATCGAAAGTATCTTTGGTCAATCACTCGTTGGGCGTAAAGCGCTGGTCGTTGACGATGATGCGCAAGCACGCGATATATTGTCTAGAACGCTCACGCAATGTGGCCTTGATGTCGAAGAGGCTGAAAATGGAGCTATCGCGTTCGGGAAGGTCTCGGAAGGTTATGACCTGGTTATTTTAGATCTCTCGATGCCAGTAATGGATGGGTTTGAATTTCTGGCTCGGCTCGATGATTTGGGGCTTCCCAAAAAACCAGAGATTATTGTCTTCTCGGCGATGCACTTGGATGAAACCATGCGTGCTCGACTTGAGGGTAGTTGTGTTGAAGTCCTAAATAAGACTGAAGTGAACTCAGAGACGGAACTCGTGGCGTCTATTTCCCGGGCACTTGGCTAGGGTACACACCGTGTTGAAAAAAGTCGGTTACTACCTTTTTATCTTGTCGACCACGAGTCGATTTTTCCCCTATCTGCTGATTATTGGTCTCACGAGCTTCGTCGTGCTGATTGGCATGAACGCATACTTCTTCGGACTGTTTTCCGCCGAGGCACTTGCTGCTGAGGGAATCGACAATGTGTTCGGTGGTGGTCTCGTAGATTCGATCTGGTGGTCTTTCAAGCATCTGCTTGATCCTGGGGCGTTTTCTGAAAATTACGGGGCGCCCGTTTTCGTCGTGCTATTTGCGTTGTTCAATTCCGTGATGGGACTGATTATCACTGGCGCATTGATTGGTTTTATCGTTAGTGCGATTCAGACGGCCATGGCGAACGCTCGTGTGGGAGCAGCAACCGTTAGGGAGGAGGGCCATTACTTAATTCTCGGGTGGAACAGAAAAGGTGCCGCGATTCTAACGCTGCTCGCCAAACTCAATGTGCAAGAGCGCATCGTGGTGCTAACAGAGCACAACCTTGAATCGCTCAGAACAGATCTTCGACAAAATGCGCGGGAATTAAGAGGACTTCGTGTGCTCCCTGTTCAAGGTGCCATTGGTTCGAGCAGTGAATTGAGGCGAGTGGCATCTAGGCATGCCTCGCATGTCCTCTTGTTGGCTGAGTCGAATTCTGGTGCGCAAAGTGACTTGACTACGATTAAAGCGCTGACACTTCTAGCTGCAGCCAGCGAGGGGCGAGCAAAATCAGCGCAACTAGTGGCAGAAATCGTCGGCAAAGATAATGTTGGCATCGCACAAGTCGCTGCTAAGAATTCCCACCCAATCGTTTCGAGCTCGGACTTTATCAGCAAGACCATGGCGCAGTGTGCTCGATATCCAGGCTACTCATCTGTGTATTCCGAACTGTTCGCCTCCGGTGAATTTGTGATCGATATTTTTTCGCCCTCGAATCTAGAGGGGGTGCTGTTCTCTGAGGTGGCTACTGCCATCAACCATGCAGTGGTTTTGGGTATTAGCTGGCATCAGGAACGAGATGGACTAGCTAGACGAGTGTCGGTGTTGAATCCAGAGCCGGATTACGATTTGGGTGAGGGAGACGAATTGATTGTTCTTCGCCGTCAGAATCAAGTTCCAGAGTTGTTGGCGGGCCAAAATGCTGTAGCAGTTGAACAAACCAGCGCTTTGAGCCTCGAGCGTCCAAATTTATCCGAGGCGCTAGTCATCGTTGCCAATCAAAATTTGGCCTTGATGATTGGTGAACTACTGAAGCATGCGGCCGCTGAGCTACGGGTTGTCGTGGCGTGCCGGGACGCAGTCACAGAGGAGCGTTCTTTTCGGCAGCGGTTTAGCTCGACTGAAACTGATCGATTGACCATCGAGTTTGTTGAGTTCGATCTTGCGGAGTCCTCTGGATTGGAGCGGCTGTCGCCTGAGTCGTTCGATGTAATTTTTGTCAGTGCTGATGAGTCCGAGGCCTTTATTGATGCTGACAGCAGAACAATGCTCGTCTTGTTTCTACTGCAAGAGCTAAAGGCCAAGCGTCGGTTGGATGCGTTTCCACCCGTGGTTGCTGAGTTATTGGACAGCGAGTCGAGAGACCTTTGTTTGGACACGCCCATGACAGATGCTGTCGTCAGTACCGAATTGCTTAGCATTCAGCTAGCGCAATTAGTGCGTGACCCCTACCTTGAGACGCTGTACAACGAGCTGCTGAATGCCGGAGGCATCGAAATAGGTATCCGTGAAGCAATGCACTACGCGGATCTAAATCAAAGCGTTGAGCTTGGGGCCGTGACTCAGAAGGCGTTGGAGTTCAATGAGATTGTGTTAGGCTTCTGGAAGAGTTCGGGCCAAATCGTTTTGAGCCCTGATAAGCGGCTCTCTGAGGAATTTGAGCCGGGGGACCGGATCATCGTTCTCGCTCAGCAGGTGTATTTATGAAATCGAGGAGCAGCAGCTATGGCCCATAAGATTCTTATCGTTGAAGACAACGAAATGAACAGAGATATGCTGTCGCGGCGGCTGACCCGAAAAGGTTACGAGGTCACTATCGCAGAGGATGGTGCCATCGGTTTGGATCGAATGCGAAGCGATAGGCCTGATCTCGTGCTCATGGACATGGGGCTGCCAGTCAAGGATGGTTGGACGGCAACATCAGAGGCGAAGGCAGACCCAGAATTAGCTTCTATTCCAATTATTGCGCTAACAGCCCACGCGTTAGAGGCCGATAGAATCAAAGCGCTTGAGGCTGGTGCCGATGACTTCGATACGAAGCCGGTCAACCTATCTGGACTGCTCGAGAAAATGGAAGCATTACTTCCCTAGAGCACTCCAAGTAATCCCCCAGCGAGTGCGCTATTAACCTGGCGCGTCGGCTAGCGAAATCGGTTGAGCCCTCCCATGGGCGATCGCAGAGTAGCCCCAAGTTTGACAGCCCAACGGTGCCTTCAGTTTTTTCGTCCAGCATTATTGAGCGACGCCTGGGGCACGCCAGCTGTGGGCTACCCAATCGCGACCTCGGCAACGCTTTGTAGATGCTCGACGGGGCTCGCACCGCCCGCTAATGGGACGACCACGCGGTGGACCCCTACGGCCTCAAGCGCCTCGATAGACGCTCGGCCCCCTTTACCATTCCACATACAAGTGATTTCGATGTCGCTCATGGAGCGACCATGCTCGTCGCAAGTGGCTTGCAGCGACTTGAGGTGACCTGCGAGCGTCTCTGGGTTGCCCTCTGGCGCGAACCAACCGTTTCCGTACTTTGCGATTCGGTGAAATATTTTTCCTTGCACGCCGCCCATGACGACTGGAAACGGGTTCTGGACAGGAAGCGGATAGCTCTTAAATCCAGACCAGTTGATAAATTCGCTTTGGTGTTCGACCACCTCTCCTGACCAAATCTTTCGCATGCCTTCAACATAGTCATCAAAACGGGCGCCGCGCTTCTCAAAGGGCACACCAAGCGCCTCGAACTCCTCTTTGAGCCATCCAATCCCAACGCCCAGCATGAACCGACCATTGGATATGAAATCCAGGCTTGCGGCCTGCTTGGCCATGTAAATGGGATTGACCTGGGAGAGAATGTTGACGCCGGTTCCTAGCCGGAGTGTCTTGGTCGCGGCTGCGATTGCGGTGAGGGCAATCAAAGGATCAACGAAAGGGGTCTCAGGCGCCGCGCCCATTTTTCCGGTGGCGTTGTATGGATATTTTGAGGCGTAATCCAGCGGCACAATAACGTGCTCGAAGGTCCAAGCGGATTCATAGCCCAAAGATTCCGCGAGTTGGGCGAGCTGGACCATTTGGTCTCCGCTAGCGGCGCCGATGTTGATCGGGATGATGCCAACTTTCATTTCATGCTCCTGTTATCTCGTTATCTCGTTATCTCGTTATCTATGCGTGATGCGCTTTGTTGGTCAGCCGTCAATGCAAAGTACCTCGGTTCATTCTCTATCTTACTGTCATCAAACGATGACTGTGTTTTTGGGCACTCTACGTCGCCCAAAAAAAGGCTGGTCGTGTTACCGAGGCTTAAAGTCGGCTAGACCGCTTGTGGCCGATCTAATCAAATTGCCCCGATGGGTTTTGCGCCATTTTTGTGTAGTCGGGCCCTTCTGCCTGCCAACCATAGGGCTGTTTTGCACCGAGCAATCGGGCCAGACGCGCATCGTTTGGGTGGGCCTCTAGGAGCGCGGCGAGATCCTCGGTAGCCTGCCGTTCTTGGGGTACCACGTATTGTCTGGCGAAGTAAACGGATAGATTCATCCGAATGCCAGGAATCTCCCGACGAAACGAGCCATGCCAGGTATTACCATGCCAGATCACCGCATCACCGGGCTCGATATCCATGGATTGGACATTCGGGTTAGCGGCCTCCCCATGGAGTTCAAATTCGCGCGAGCTAGGGTGCCTAGCCAGCCGATGACTACCGGGGACGATCGCCAGTGCGCCAGCTTCCTTCGTGTAAGGCGTCAAGGCGTAGTTCACGTTGGCGACTTGGGAATAAGCGGGAAAGGGAGAGGGCATGCCATTGCCGTTGTCGCTGTGGAGTCGAAGCGGCTCACCCCCTGGACCTTTAAAATGAGATCCGATGCTAGAAAGATGGCAGCTCTCGCCAAGCAGATAGGTAACTAATGCAAGCGGACGCTCGAGCATCAGGATTTCTGGGAAAACGGGGTCGTCATAGAGGAGGTAGGGTTGATAACTGAGTCCGGAAAAGTCCTCCTCCCTTGCCTCTAGTAAATCTGGGGAACATCCATAAACCCGCTCAACTCGCCGCGAGATAGCCCGCCTTGCAGCCGTTATTTGATGGTCATCGAGCGCGCCCTTGATCACCGTATACCCCCAAGCATCAAGGTGCCGGACATGTTCGTGCAATGCTAGTCGATCGATATCGTGTTCGATTCTCGCGAGTGCCTTTAGGTCTCGACTGCGAAGCGCGGAGTGGGCGGCCGCTAGATCCCCAGTTGAATGCTCATGACTGGACTTGGCTTCCATCGTTACCCCCCTATCTATTGATTTCGTGTGGGCTGCTTGCTGATCTCATCGATTGACCCTATGGCGTTAATCCGCGAGATCCAATGCTTCACTGATTCTTTGAAAACCCATCACAGCTCAAAGTGCATGCTAGACGGTCTCGGCCTAGCTGACCAGAACACAGACAACAGTGACCGAGTCGAGCTGATAGCGCACTGCCCAACGCTCGCGTAAGTCGGCGTTTTTTGAGGCCTCAAGCTGAGAAAAATTTGCTTAAAGCAAATTAAAAGTAACTAATAAGAGGTTGAAATATATAACTAAATAATTTTACAGCGGTAAAAGAAGGCCGTTGAGCGCCGTGCTTGCTGAAGGCCCTATTTCGCGGTTAGGCCTGGTTGCTGGAAGGGTTGTTTGGCGCGGAATTTCGCTTCTGAATCCCGCGGAGACTAGAGTCCGCTAGGCAGCGCCTCAATAGTCCGTTTTGATTCCCCGGTTCATGGGCAGCGCGAATTGATAGCCAAGATTCGTGGATTGGGAGGAGTCAGTCACATCGAGGCCGTATCGAATGGATCGCGGATTTCCGTAGACAAACGTGCCGAATAGCCGATCCCAGATGGACAAGATATTGCCATAGTTGCAATTGGTCCAAGGTCGGGTGTCATGGTGGTGGAACTTATGCATGTGAGGAGTCACCAGCACCCAGGAGAGATACCGGTCAAGCCTTGGCGGAAGGTTGAGATTCGCGTGAGTGAAGTAGGCGAAAAAAGGCGTGATGATTCGGTAAATCACATAAACGTAGGGCGCGATGCCAAATACGGCAATGACAGCCAGAATCAGTAGCTCCCTCACCATGATATCGAGGGGATGGTGGCGGGTGCCTGTGCTGGCGTCAACGGTGGTATCGCTGTGGTGAACCAGGTGAAATTTCCATAACCATTTGTACCGGTGTAACGCGGCATGGATCGCGTATTGACCGAAAAAGTCGAGTAGCGCGAGCGAGATTATGAAGGTCAGCCAAACAGGCGCGTTGAGAAGTGGCAATAGCCCCCAGCTCACGTCGTCGATACCGATCAGCTCGAAGGCGATGGCTGCGAGCGTGAGCGTCACGATTCCTGAAGTAACCACAAAGATAAGATTGAAACCGATGTGGCGAAGCCTGCGGTATTCGAAAGTAAACAGCGGTCGCCAGTTTTCTAAAACGATGAAAACGAGGAGGCTCGCGAAAACGATAAGAATTCTGGTCTCGTCCGTGAGTTGATTAGCGAATTGCTGAATGGCATCCATGCCTAAGTATAGTCCAGGTTTGGATGCAAGCGAGCAGCGGATATCACGAGCCGCCAATATGGCGTCGTTAGACTAGTGACAGGCCGCTCCATTTGATGAGCTTAGCCAGCGCCTAGGTTCTGGTCGTCGGCGTGGTCATGGATGCTTGGAGGCGATCAGCTATAACGGCGATAGCCCCGATTGATTTGGCATGCTGTAATGATCGAGCAAAGTTGCATGATTGGCTTGTCAGGCGGCACCGAGGGCAAAGATCGAAATCAAAGTCGACGAAAGCGGAAGCGCCGCTTACTTGATTGAAGCGTGAAAACGACCGAGCGAGTCGAAAGGCTCAATGGGGCAGAGGATGACCGAAAAAAGACGAAACATATTGCTCATTACCACCGATCAAATGCGGTTTGACGCCCTGGGCTGTAACGGGGGGAAGGTGGCACGAACGCCCTGCATCGATTCGCTCGCGGCCGAAGGCATCAATTATCAGCGCGCGCACAATAACCACGTGGTGTGTATGCCGGCCCGGGCGAGCATCATCACAGGTCAGCATGTAGGAACGCATGGCGTGTGGATGAATGGCGTCACGCTGCCAGAGGATTACCCAACCGTCGCTCACGCCTTGGGCAAGGCAGGGTATAACACGGCGCTCATTGGGAAGGCGCATTTTGAACCATGGCTTGGGTCCGCCGATGACTTCTATGAAAATCGAATGGCTCAGCTTGGCGAGCGCGGACCGCACCGAGGCTTCGATCATATGGAGCTCGCCAATCATTTTTTTGAGGGTCACAGCCACTTTGATCTCGCCATGAACGCGCACCCTGATGTGAAAGCAAAGTTTTACCCAATGATCACGGAGAAGGGGCAGAATACGGTTAGTTCCGGAGAGACGGGTGCGGTGCAGGTTTGGCCCATGGATGTACCACGAGCGCTATACCACACGGACTGGGTGGCGGATCGAACGCTTGCTTGGCTGAGGGAGCAGGGCGAGGCACCCTGGTTTTGCTGGATGAGCTTTCCTGACCCGCACCACCCCTGGGATGTGCCGCGCTCGGAGCTTCATCGAGTGAACTGGCGCGATCTTGATTTGCCAGCGGCCTATCTGGATAAAGATGATGCTCGGCGGGTGCTCTCGACCAAACCCAAACACTGGCTCGGCTACTATGAGGCGAGTCTCTGGAGCAACCTTGAGTCGCCACGAGAGTATGTGCCTGCGGACATGACCGCTGACCAGGTGCGCGAAATCAATGCGATGACGCATATCGAAAATGAGCTAATTGACGAAGCCTGCCAACGGGTCATTGATCACCTGAAAGCGCAAAACTTGTATCACCAGACGGATATCTTCTTCACGACCGATCATGGTGAATTGCAGGGCGATTACGGTTTGATGTTTAAGGGCCCTTATCATGTCGATGCCCTCATGCGCCTTCCGCTGATTTGGAAGCCCGGTCAGGAAAGAGGCGCACCACAAGTGATAGATGAGCCGGTCGGTCACGTGGACCTGGCGCCTACTTTTTGCGCCATCGCTGGTATTGAGTCAGAGCAGATGGATGGCGCCGTCTTGCCTACGACGGCAGATGAAGCATCAAAGCAAGGCAGAGAAACGACCGTGACAGAATGGGCGTCAGAGCACGGCCCGGTGAACCTCTCCCTTGAGAGTCTCTATCACAAGGATGGTTGGCTGATCACGCGTTATCACGAAGGTTCTGTGTATGACGGCACTGAGGGCGAGCTTTACCAGATGACGGAAGACCCGCTGCAAATGGAGAATCGCTGGGAAGACCCATCACTCGCGTCACTGAAATCGGATTTGTTAGCTGAACTCAGTCAAGCGCATATCCCTATGCGTGAGCCAAGGCGCGCGAGGCTTGCGCCTGTGTAACTGAACCTCGGCAGAGCGAGCAGCAAACTTGCCCGAGGCAAGACTAGGTCGTTGCCGGCCATGCTAGGCGTGAGGAGAAAGGCCGTATGAGGCGTTTCAGTGAGACAGACTTACCTGATCTAACGGGCAAGACAGCACTGGTCACAGGCGCAAATACCGGACTGGGATTTGAAACGGCGCGTTTGCTCGCAGAGAACGGGGCGAGGGTCCTTGTTGCGTGCAGGAGTAAAGAAAAGGGCATTGCCGCAGCTGAAAGAATCAATCAACGGCTTGCCCAGTCTCGCGCTGCATTTGTCCCGCTCGACTTAGCGAACTTATCGTCGGTCCGCGATGTGTTTGGACATGTGGAGCACGAAGCGTCACTCGATATGTTGATCAATAACGCTGGCGTCATGGCAACACCGAGGATGCTGACTGCCGATGGATTTGAGCTGCAGTTTGGCGTGAACCATTTAGGGCATTTTGCGTTAACAGCGACGCTGTGGCCGCTGCTCGCGCAGAGTTCATCACCACGCGTGGTGACGGTAAGCAGTTTGACCCATTGGCTTGGCCGCATTGACTTTGATGACCTGGGGGGCGAGCAGCGATACCGGCCCATGGGGCGTTATGAGATGTCGAAGCTCGCCAATTTGATGTTCACGTTTGAACTCGCATCGCGTGCTGAAAAAGTTGGAAGCCCCGTTATGGCGACCGCTTGCCATCCTGGGGCGTCCAGCACAGACCTTGCCCGGAATCACCCCATTCTCAATGCGCTGTTTGTACCGATGGCTTACGTCCTCAACACAGCGCGTCAAGGTGCACTGCCCACGCTTCGAGCGGCGACCGATGCGCGTGCGAATTCGGGCGACTACTTTGGCCCAGAGGGGCTGCTTCAGTTGGCTCGCGGCGCCAAGCCCGTTGGGGTAAGTCAGTCTGCTCGTGATCCTGTTTTGAGGAGAAGGCTATGGGAAGTGTCCGAGATGCTCACGGGCTGCAAGTTGCTGTCGTAGGCCAATTGGACCGACTGTTGATGAGGCTAAGAAACCAGTGATCTCGATTCTCGGCCAAGGTAGGCTTGCGTCTAAAGCATGAAGGGAGAATAAGATGGTAATGAGAACGGGCGCGTTTACAGGGTTTGAAGTCTCCTTGCGTGATCCAGGGATTGCATGGATTCAGCTCAATCAACCCGAGCGGCTAAATGGACTCACCCACGGTATCAAACGAGACCTTGTTGAGACGATCACCCAAGCGCAAATGGACCATCGGGTCAGGGTGCTGGTATTCACGGGCTCTGGTAGAGCGTTCTCAGCGGGGGATGACATCTCCGGTCAAAATAAACCCCTATCCGGTGAGGCGCTCATGCCGCCGATTCCGCCCGGGCATGACTCTGAGATCGGAACCTACGAAGGTCTGAGGCATCTGTCGCAAACCCTCAATTTGGCGATTCGGAATTGCGACAAAATTGCCATTGCTGCATTAAACGGGATTGCGATTCAAACCGGCATGACCATGGCGCTGGCGTGTGATTTCCGAGTGGCGGCGACAAGCGCTAAGTTGGGCAGCGCGACGCTCCGCTTCGGTTTGTTGCCAGATGAGGGTGGGCAATACTTGTGCGTTCAATTGATGGGCGTTGCTCGAGCGATGGACTTTTTCATTAACAAAAAGATTGTTGGTGCTGATGAAGCGCACGACCTTGGACTGGTTCATGAGGTGGTCGACGACGAGTCGCTTGAAGCTCGAGTCATGGAAATGGCGACTGAGATCGCCAATGGTCCCCAGGTCGCCATTCGATTGCTGAAACGGTCAATTTATAATGCGGGCGATATGACGTTCGAGCAGTCATTGGATGAAATCGCATCCAAAACCGCGATTTCTGATCATCACCCCGACGCGCGCGAGGGGGCCACTGCATTCCGAGAAAAGCGACAGCCAACGTTCAACGCTTGGCTTGAGCGCTATCGCTAATGAGCTATTGCGCTTTTCTCCATTGAGAGAGATTGGCCTCGATAATCGTAAAGCCTGCGATCCAAAGGCAGCTGTCCCAGGTGTACAGATAGTGGCCGTGATAGGCCCAGGATGCCGCGCAGCAAAAGATGATGGCTATCGAGGCTCGGCACGTCATAGCGAGTAGCGGCTCAAGCGCTGTCATTGAGTGGGCACGCTGGCGCAGCACAACGATCACTGTCAGGGCGGTGGCGTAGATAATCCAAACGCCTGACTCAATCAGGCTCGCCCACGCTTGTAGGGATGCGATAGCAAGCCCTTCTGTATTGGTATACGTGCCGAACTCAGCCAGTTGGATGATCGGTAGCGATCCTGGCAGGGCAGCGCAATTGACTGCAGTGATCGCCGAGTACGTCTGATTGAGTAAAAAATAGCTCGTCTCAAAGTTAAGATCACATAGCGCTTGCTGCGAGCTAAGCGCCACCGCCTCTCCAATCTGCATCATCTCGCGAAGATAGATGAAAAAAGTATTGGCGATGAGCGCGAGGCAACCGAGGCGAAGGATGTGTAGTGCACGAGCAAGAGCTGGACTTGGGCCCTGCCGCAGCCAATAACTTTCGATTTCAAAAATCGCCAGCAGCGCAAACCAGCCGACTAGATCAAGTGAAGTCGCTAGGCGAGTGGTTGCCGCAAGAAGACTTTGCCCTTGGCTCAATGCGCGTTGGAACTTACCAATATCCTCGATGATGTACATGCCAAAGTTAACGAGAAGGAGGGCGTAGACCAACCACTTGATGGTTTGCTGGTGATTGGCGAGCCAAACCATCATCGAGTCAGATGTGGCCGAAAATGGCGCGATCACTTGCTTAGCTTTCAAACCAAAAGCCATCTGGATCCTCGGGCCAAACGCCCAGGCTCCTGGAGTAGGCCTGGAAGCCCAGTAGGCGCTTAATCGAGTCGGTCTGTGCCTCGACGACTGCTCGGGGCAGCGTTAAATATTGGTTTTCCTCCTGCCGTAGCCATCCGAGCGCATAGGTGTTGACGATTGCAGCCCGCGGCGCGTCGCTATGATTCGCGCCTCCACCATGCCTGGTGGACCCAAGATAGACGAGGACTGACCCAGCCGGCATGATTGCCTTCTCGGGCGCAGCTCCCTCTGACTGAGACGACCGGGGAATCACTTCGGTCGCGCCGTTTAGGTCCGTAAATGCGTCCAGGGACCAAAGCGCAGATATTTGAAATTCGATGGGATCCATCAGTATCGGATAGCACTCATCGTCCCTATGCAGGACCTGTGCTGCCTCGCCCGGTAGTATTTCGATCGCTGTGGTGCTGCCAACTTGGTAGTGCGTGCAGTGAGGCCCAAGCGCCGCATCGGCGAGCGCCATCACTAGGGGATGCTCGAGCAATTGTGCGGTGGCAGCGGAATATCGAAGCACGCCGCCAAGGCGGCGGGTACGATAACCGTTGAAATCATTGGCGAATTGGTCGCCCTCAGCATCAAACGCGGGACGCAAGTCCGTGGTGATGGTCGTAATGAGCTCCGAGTCCACGACTTTCTCGATGATCACGGCGCCATCACGCATGAGGCTGGATTGCATGTCAGCAAGATCATCGGTGGCATGGAAGCGCTGAATCATTTCGTCTGCCTTGGGTCGCTTGGTTGACTGAGTTTTGTCATTGTCTTGATCGATGCCGCTATCTCCGCCTTTTACCGGGTCCCGCACTGGTCCCTATTTTTAGCCTGTATGGTGGAGCCTTTCATGGTGATTGGGCCTGTAGCTGGATACGCACTCCAAAAGGCTAACCTTGGTCTTAGTTGCCTACAAGCAGAATTGACGGTGGAACAATCCAAAGATGGCAGATTATTTTGATGTGCCCTCGGATCAGGGCCCCTCAGGTCGCGATGGACCAAGAATCCCCGAAAATAGGGCAAAGGAATACAGGTAGCGGCGGGTCTTAGCGCACACTGGGGCCGTAATGACGAAGCCGTGAATAGCTGGGGGAGTCAAAGAGATCAAAGAAACTCAAAAAGTGTAAAAGAAAGTCAAAGCGGGCAATGGAGATCTACAGAGGACGATAGAGATTGAGTGAGGTAAGGGGAGATCTTTAGAGATCCGAATGGAATGAGGGCGACCTTATAGAAGTCCAAGTATCCGGAATCGTTCAAAAGACGATCGAGTAAAGGCTATGAGGTGCAATGCGCTTC
>Ga0255767_1000251_pt1 | contig 47401 bp, 42 predicted proteins | sample 071ome_24_FD_179967 | JGI IMG/M metagenome (GOLD analysis project Ga0255767, IMG submission 179967) | Coastal salt marsh microbial communities from the Groves Creek Marsh, Skidaway Island, Georgia - 071402CT metaG (version 2) | ecosystem: Environmental > Aquatic > Marine > Intertidal zone > Salt...
ACTCCTCCGCGACGCACGATCATGATCACGACCACGATCACGACCATGACCACGGCACCGCGGTCGGGGACCATGGCAAGGAGACGGCCCTCGGAGAGATCGAGATCGGGGGAGTCCTGCTCGATGTCCGCCAGTACGGCGAGCTCGCCGGTGGGACGGAGATGGCCTTCGGCCTCGACCTCCGCAACGGCAACGTGAAGTCGATCCGCGCCTGGATCGGCCCACGCACCGGGGTCGGGTCGATGAAGGGAAAGGCCGAGGATGAGGGGGAGGGGCACTACCATGTCCATGTGACGGCCCCCGTCCTCGTGCAGGTCGACCATCAGCTCTGGATCGAAGTCGAGAGCCCGGAGGGGACGAAGAGCCTCGGAACGCTGGCGGTCCACCGCTAGCCTCGAGGATCGGCGCCCCGAAGAGAGAGGAGGCCGCGCCCCCCGGGGGGGCGCGGCCTCCTCTCGTTTCGCAGTGAAGACCGGGAGATCAGAGGGAGGTCCCCTTCGCCTCCGCGGCCTCGACGAGCCGATCCAGGTAGTCGTCCAGATCCTCCGGGCTCCCGACCGACTTCCTCCGGATGATCCCCTCGTGATCGATGAAGTAGAGGGTCGGCCATCCCCCCACATTCCAGAGGCTGGGGATCGGTCCTCCGGTCCCCTCCTCACCGCACCAGAAGCTGCGCCAGGTGATCTCCTCCTCCTTCAGCCGCTCATGCAGCTTCGGCAGGTCGCGATCACTGTTCACCCCGATGAGCGCGAAGGGACGTCCGGCCATTCTCTCCACGAGCGACCGCTCGTGCGGGTACATCGCCCGGCAAGGACCTCACCAGTCGCCCCAGAAGTCGAGCATCACGACCTTGCCCGCGTAGTCGGAGAGCCGGAACTCCTCGCCGAAGAGATCCACTCCGACGATGTCGGGGGCCTTCATCCCGTTCTGCAGCCGGGTCTCCTCGAAGCGGGGTCCCCGGGCGCGGTACCAGAGCATCGACTCCGGCTCGGCGAGCTCGGCGACGCGATCGTAGTCCTCGAGTCCCCGCTCCCGCGCGTCGGCATCGTCCCGAACCGCGAGTCGGGCGGAGCCGCGGCCGAAGTGGGCCCACGCCTGAACATCCCGCGCAGGGTTCGCATCGATGACCCGGGTCATGAGCTCCGCGAAGCGCTCCGCCCCGAGCGGGCGGTGAAGCCGACGCCCGGCCTCGAGGAGCGGCGCGATCCGCGGGTCGGCAGCCTCCGCGCCCACCACCTCCGCGAAGAGCTCGGCGGGGCGCGCAGAGAGGCTGGTCCGAACGAGGATGGTCGTGGCCCGAATCCGTCCCTCCCCGGCGGGGTGGCGCCGAGCCAGCTCCTCCGCCCGCCGCCGCCACTCCGTCATCACCGGGCCGGAGATCGCATCCGAGAGGGCCCGGACCTTGTCGAAGTCGCGCGCCTCGTAGGCCTCCCGGTAGGGCGCGGTCTCACGCAGCTCGTTCAATCGAGCCCGCATCTCCTCCCGCGCCGCCTCGTAGGCGGCCTCGAACTCCGCGATCTCATCGGAAGCGGGCTCATCCACGCCGTCGGCAGGCCCACCGGCTCGCGCCGCCGTCATTGGGAGCAGCAGCAGCGCCGCCAGAAGCGGCAGCATCGCTCCGCGTTCGATCTTCATCTCATCCTCCGTTCGCAGGAGACGGTAGCCCACCGGAGGAGGGAGAGGAAGCCCGCCCCCCTCAGTCGGAGAGGAGCCCGCGGGCGCGGAGATCCGCTCGGAGGGTGTCGGCGTCCCGATGGACGATGGCGTCGATCCCCAGCGCGCGGGCGGCCTCGACGTTCCGCCGGTTGTCATCGACGAAGAGGAGCTGCGCGGGATCGAGGGAGTAGCGCTCGAGGAGAAGGCGATAGAACCGGGGGTCCGGCTTCGCGAGCCCCTCCTCGCCGCTGACGAGGACACCGGCGAAGGAGTCGAGGAAGGGAAAGCGCGCGCGGGCGATCGGCCAGGTCTCCGCCGACCAGTTCGTCAGGGCGTACACCGGCCCCCGCTCCAGCAGGCGTTGGAAGATCCCGACCGCCTCGTCGAACGCGCCGGCCAGCATCTCCGGCCAGCGCTCCTGGTAGGCCCTGATCCACGCCTCGTGGGCGGGGAAGCGGGCGATCCGCTCCTTCACGCCCTCCGAGAAGGGGCGCCCCGCGTCCTGCTCCTCGTTCCACTCCATGGTGCAGACCTCGGAGAGGAACGCCTCGATCGCCTCCTCATCGGGAGTCAGCTTCCGGTACAGGTGCCGGGGATCCCAGTCGACGAGGACTCCCCCGATGTCGAGCACGACGATGGGGAGGGAGGGAGCCTTCACTCCTCCGCGAGCTCCAGCCGCGGGAAGATGATCCCGGGGGGGGCCAGCGGCGTCCCGGCCTCGAGGGTGTCCCGGCCGAGCCCGGCGATCTCCCCGGGGGTGGGCCCCGCTCCCCCCTCTCCGAAGGCGGCCCAGAGGCGGGCGGCGGACTCGGGGATGAACGGAGAGAGCAGCCCGGCGACCGCTCGGACGAGCTCGAGGAGCGCCGCGAGGTCGCGCCCGCACCTCTCCGGGTCCTCCTTGCGCCGCTTCCAGGGCTCCGCCGCATCGAAGGCCCGGTTCCCCACCCGGGCGAGGTCCACCGCCACGCCGAGCGCCTCGCGGAGTCGGTAGCGCCCGAGGGCGCTCCGCCAGCGATCGCGATGCTCGGCGATCGTGGGGAGGAGCTCGGTCATCAGCTCGCCGCCCGCCCCCCCGGGGGGCACGGCGCCGTCGTAGTACTTCCCGGTGAAGGTCAGCACGCGATGCCCCAGGTTGCCGACGACATCGGAGAGCTCGTCGTTGTTGCGCTGGACGAACTCCTCCCAGGAGAAGTTCGCATCCTTCCCCTCCGGGGCGATCGCCGCGAGGTAGTAGCGCACGCGATCCGCCGGGTACAGGGCGAGGATCTCGTCGACCCAGACCCCCACTCCCCTCGACTTGGAGAACTTCTCCCCCGCGAAGTTGAGGTACTCGTTGGCGGGGATCTCGGCGGGGAGCTGGTACTCGCCATGGGCCATCAGCATCGCGGGCCAGATGACGGCGTGGAAGATGATGTTGTCCTTGCCGAGGAAGTGGACGATCCGGGTGTCCGGAGCCTGCCAGTAGGGGCGCCACGCTTCGGGGTCTCCCTGCGCCTCCGCCCACTCGCGGGTGAAGGAGAGGTAGCCGATGGGGGCATCGAACCAGACGTAGAGGACCTTCCCCGCCGCCTCCTCCAGGGGAACCGGGACCCCCCACGTGAGGTCGCGCGTGATGGAGCGGCCGGGGAGCCCCCCCTTCACGACCCCGAGGGCGAAGTTCCGGACGTTCTCCCGCCAGCCCTCGCGCCCCTCGAGCCACTCCCGCAGCTGCTCCTCGTAGTGGTCGAGTCGGAAGAACCAGTGACGGGTGGTCCGGGCCTCCGGCGCCGACCCGCAGGTCGCGCAGCGGGGAGCGCCGAGCTCGGTCTGCTCGAAGCCGTTCCCGCAGGCATCGCACTGATCCCCCCGGGCCCCCTCGCTCCCGCAGCGGGGGCAGGTCCCCTCCACGTAGCGGTCGGGGAGGAAGCGGTCGCAGCTCCCGCAGAAGAACTGCTCGGTGTCCTTCGCCTCGATGTCGCCGCGCTCATGGATCCTCGTGAAGAACTCCTGCGCGAGCTCCCGGTGCGGCGGGCTGATCGAGGTCCCGGAGTAGACATCGAACTCGATCCCGAGTCCGTCGAAGACCTCCCGCTGCACCGCCCGATACTTCGCGGTGATCTCCTCCGGGGTGACCTCCTCCGCCTGCGCGCTGATCGTGATCGGGACACCGTGGTCGTCGGAGCCGCAGACGAGGAGCGCGTCCTCGCCGAGGAGTCGGAGGTAGCGGGTGTAGATGTCCGCCGGGAGGTAGACCCCGGCGACATGGCCGAGATGCGGCTTGTAGTTCGCGTAGGGGAGCGCCGCGGTCACGAGGGTGCGCGCGTGGGATCCCGGCGCCTCGCTCACGCCCCGCCGCCCACGCCGGGGTCCGCGCCTGGAGGCGGCTGGTTCATGGCGGCCTGCTGCGCCTGCTGGACGCGCTGGGTGTAGGTCACCCGGAGCTGGTGGAGCACCTCACCGATGATCCGGGCCTCCTCCGCCGAGAGGTTCCCCCGGGTGCGCTCCTCGATGACCCCGAGCATGTCGACCGTCTCGCGCGCGAGGTCGAGGTCCAGGTAGCGCTGCCCGGTGTGGGGGTCCTCGGTCATGCCGAGGGCCAGCATCGCCTGACCGCCGATCGTGGAGATCAGTCGCAGGAGGGTGGGATCGGGCTCTCCCGCCTCGGTCGGGGCGGGATCCTCCGCGGGCTCGGGGGAGGGCGCGTCGCCGGTCTCCGCCCCACGAGGGGCGGCAGCAGGAGGACGGGAGGGCTCGAGCTGGGAGGCGATCTTCGCCTTCTCCTCGGCCGCTCGACGCTTCCAGTCGTCGTCGATCCGCTTCTTCTCGCGCACGAGGCTCTCTCCCTCCCGGCCCGACGGGGCGTGGCGCCCCCGGGACATGTGGGGGGAGGATACGACGGCCCCGGACCGATCCGCAAGGAATCCCCCGCAACACCCGGCCGAGCGGCCGGGAGCTACTCGGCGACCTCCTCCGTGCGCCGCCGGGCGGCGGTCGCGCGGCCCTTCTCGCGACCGCGGGCCGCGGCCACGAAGTCACGGAAGAAGGGGTGCGCCTCGATCGGGCGCGACTGGAACTCGGGGTGGTACTGGCAGGCCAGGAAGAAGGGGTGATCGGCGAGCTCGACGACCTCGACCAGGCTCTCGTCCGGCGAGGTCCCGGAGATCACCAGCCCGGCGTCGACCATCCGGTCGCGGTAGGCGTTGTTGTACTCGAAGCGGTGTCGGTGGCGCTCCGAGACCGACTCCCGCCCGTAGGCGCGGGCCGCGATCGTCCCCGGAACCACCGCGCACGGGTAGGCACCCAGCCGCATCGTGCCGCCCATGTCCTCGACCCCCTCCTGCTCCTCGAGCAGGGAGATGACCGGGTGGGGCGTGTCCTTCACGACCTCGGTCGAGCTCGCGCCCTCGAGCCCGAGCACGTTCCGCGCGAACTCGATGACGGCGGCGTGCATCCCGTAGCAGATGCCGAAGAAGGGGACGTCGTTCTCCCGCGCGAACTGGATCGCCCGGATCTTCCCCTCGAGCCCCCGGTCTCCGAAGCCGCCGGGGACGAGGATCCCGTCGACCCCGGAGAGATGACGCGCGGCGTCGCCGCTGGAGAGGTCCTCCGCCTTGACGCGACGGATGCGGACCCGGCAGCGGTTCTCGATGCCGCCGTGGGTGAGGGCCTCGTAGATCGACTTGTAGCTGTCGGTCAGCTCGATGTACTTGCCGACGACCGCGATCTCGACCTCGGACTGCGGGTTCCGGAGCCGGTCGAGCATCTCGAGCCACCGGTCCATGTTCCCCGATCCGTGCTTGAGGCCGAAGTGCTTGAGGATCAGGTCGTCGAGCCCCTGTCCGCGGAGGACGAGCGGGACCTCGTAGATGGAGTACTCGACATCCTTCTCGATGAGCACCGCCGACTTCTGCACGTTGCAGAAGAGCGCGATCTTGTCGCGGACATCGTCCTCGACGTCATGCTCGGTGCGGCACACGAGGACATCGGGGACGATCCCGATCTCCCGGAGCTTGCCCACGGAGTGCTGGGTCGGCTTCGTCTTGATCTCGCCCGCCGCGCGGATGTACGGGAGCAGGGTGAGGTGGATGAAGAGGACGTTCTCGCGCCCCTCATCGTGGGCGAACTGCCGGAGCGCCTCGAGGAACGGGAGGCTCTCGATGTCCCCCACCGTCCCGCCGATCTCGGAGATGACGACATCCACCTCCCGACTCGCCACCCGGGAGATGCACGACTTGATCTCGTTCGTGATGTGGGGGATCACCTGGACCGTCTGGCCGAGGTAGTCCCCGCGGCGCTCCCGCTTGATCACGGCGTCGTAGATCTTGCCGGTGGTGTAGTTGGAGTGCTGGCTGAGGTGAGCCGAGGTGAACCGCTCGTAGTGGCCGAGGTCGAGGTCGGTCTCGGCCCCATCGTCGGTGACGTAGACCTCACCGTGCTGGTACGGGCTCATCGTACCGGGATCGATGTTGATGTAGGGGTCGAACTTCTGCAGCGCGACCTTCAGCCCATGGCTCTCCAGCAGCCCGCCGATGGCGGCCGCCGTGAGACCCTTGCCAAGGCTGGAGACCACCCCACCGGTCACGAAGATGTACTTGGTCATCGAGCTCGAGCCTTCCCGAAGCGAACGAGAGCAGCACCCGACCTCCCCCGGGGGGGGGTCCTCGTCATTCCTTGGACCGCGCGGCGGCCCGGGACTCGCGGAACCTCGACACAAAGCGGGCGTAGTCCGCCTCGGTGTCGATGCCCCCCGGCCCCTCCTCGACCACCTCCACCCCGATCCCGATGCCTTCCTCGAGGAACCGAAGCTGCTCGAGGCGCTCTGTCCCCTCGAGGGGGCTGGGATCCAGCGCGCGGAAGCGCGCGAGGGCCCCGGGGAGGAAGCCGTAGATCCCCACATGCAGGAGCCACTCTTCGGGCGGCTCCCCCGAGCGGGGACGCGGGAGCGGAGCCCGCGAGAAGTAGAGGGCCCGATCGCGGCGGTCGAGGACGACCTTCACCCGATTCGGATCGAGCCACCCCTCCGGGTCCTCCCGTCGGGTCGCGAGGGTCGCGACCCCGATCCCATCGTTCCCCCCGCGACTCCGCTCGAGCCGCGCGAAGAGGATCTCGACGTTGTGGGGATCGATCTCGGGCTCGTCCCCCTGGACGTTCACCACGAGATCATGGCCGGGATCGAGGCCGAGGACGCGAGCCGCCTCCGCCACCCGGTCGGTGCCGGTGGGGAGCGCGGGATCGGTGAGGACCGCCTCGCCCCCGAAGCCCTCGACGGCCTCTCGGAGCTCGGGTCCATCCACGGCGACGACCACTCGATCGACCCCCCGGACCTCCTGACAGCGGGCATGAACATGCCGGATCAGGGGCCACCCCGTGTCGTCCCTGAGGAGCTTCCCAGGGAGGCGTTCGGAGGCGAGCCGGGCGGGGATGACGATCACGTGCGCCATGGAGCAGAATCCTACTCCGGTCCCGTCGGGGCTGCCAGACCTCCCCCCGGTTCCGCCGCAACTCCCGGCCCGGGGGGCGCCTCGGCGCATCCCTCGCCGACGGCGGACCGGTCAGGCGATGACCCGGTCGATCGTCTCCCGGTAGTAGTCCTCGGTGCGCTCGATGGCGGTGGCGAGGGGGAAGTGCTCCAGCACGTACTCCCGCGCCCTCCGGCCGAGGGCGGCCCGGCGCTCCGGATCGCGGATGAGGGCGGCGACCGACTCGGCGAGTTCCTCGTGGTCCTCGGCCCGGGCGAGCTCGCAGATCCCCGACTCTCCCAGCAGGGAGAGGACCTCCCCGGAGCCGGTCGCGACCACGGGGCGCTCCTGGGCCATCCCCTCGAGGAGGTGGATCCCCATCCCTCCCCAGTCGCTGACGAGGACCATCACATCCGAGGCGCGGTACACATGCTCGATCCCCGCCTGCGGGGTCGCGAAGGTCACGGCGTCCTCCAGCCCGAGGGCCTCCGCCTCCCGCCGGAGGCGGGCCTCGTCCGGACCCTCCCCGGCGATCATGAAGAGGATCTCATCGAGGCGCTGGCGGACGAGATGGGCGATCTTGAGGAACTCCTCGAACCGGCGCCCCCGCTCGAGGCGCCCGACCGTCCCCACCACCGGAATCCGCGTCGAGTCGCCATCCGCCGCTTCCGGCTCGAGCCGCGGCGCATCGACGCCGTAGGGGATCACGCGGATGAGCCCCTTCGCGATGCGGAGCTGATTCACGAGATGCTCCCGCACATCCTGGTTCACGGCGATCACGCCGCAGATCGTCGGCGGCAGGGGTCGGACGGCGTCCTCCGGCAACCACGAGTGGACCGTGTGGACGAGGGGCCGGTGCAGATCCCGCGTGACGAGGGAGCCGAGGCTCAGCCCCTCCCGCCCTCCGACCGCGTGGACGATCTCCGGATCGAACTCGCGGAGGAAGCCGAGGAAGCGCCGCTTCGAGTACCCCAGCGGATCCCGATGGTACTCGTAGACCTCGCAGCCGAGCTCCCGGAGCCCCTCCTGGAGCGGTCCTCCCATCCCCGCGACCTGAACCTCGTGACCCCGATCGAGGAGGCCGCGAATGAGCCCCTGAGCGTAGGTCGTCGGAGTCGACCAGGTCAGACGGCCGGTGGTGAGGAGGATCCGCATCGAGTCTCCCGCCCGGACTGGGGATGCAGGGGGACCGACACGGCCCCGCCTCCCGGCATGATAGGGAAGCCCCGGAGGAGGGACCAGTGCGCTCGAACCCGGCAACGGCTCGAAACCGGAGACGGGCGGCGCCATACTCCCCCGAGCCCCGGAAGATCGGATGCCTCATGTCCCTCTCCCCACGCCCCTCGGCCGTCGTCCTCTTCAGCGGCGGACTCGACTCCTCGACGATCCTCGCGATCGCCATCGAGGAGGGCTTCGCCCCGATCCCGGTCTCCTTCCTCTACGGCCAGAACCACGCCGTGGAGGTGGAGGCGGCCCGTCGCGTGGCGCGCTCTCTCGGGGCTCCGGCTCCCCTCGAGCTCGAGCTCCCCTTCGGCCGCATCGGAGGATCCTCCCTCCTCGGGGATGGCCCGATCCCCGCGGAGCCCCCGGAGGGGGCGGGCCGGGGCGGAATCCCGAGCACCTACGTGCCCGCCCGGAACCTCACCTTCCTCTCCCTCGCCGTCGGCATCGCGGAGGCGCGCGGAGCCCGGGACATCTTCATCGGGGTGAACGCCCTCGACTACTCCGGCTACCCCGACTGCCGCCCCGCCTTCATCGAGGCGTTCCGCCGCGCCGCGGATGCCGGCACCCGGGATGGATCGACCGCCGGAGATGCGGCGGACGCGGGCTGGTGGCGGATCCACACCCCGCTCCTCGAGTTGACGAAGGCGCAGATCGTCTCCCGCGGCCACGCGCTGGGGGTCGATCACTCCCTCACCCTCTCCTGCTACGACCCGACGCCGACCGGCCTCGCCTGCGGGCGCTGCGACTCCTGCGGGCTCCGGCGCCGCGGCTTCGAGGAGGCGGGGCTCGACGACCCGACCCCCTACGCGGAGTGACCGGGGAAACCGTCCGACACCCTCGCCCGGAGCGCTCCACGGCGGCTAGAATGCCCGATCGCCCGGACTGAGGCTCGCAAGACGGAGAGACGGGGAGCCCGGACCGACGGTGGGGAAGGAGCGGACATGGCGATGAGGATCCTCCTCACCGGAGGCGCGGGCTTCATCGGGAGCCATGTCTGCGACCGGCTGCTCGCCCGCGGGGATGAGGTGGTCGTCCTCGACAACCTCGACGACTACTACGATCCCGCCATCAAGCGGAGGAACCTCCGCGACGCGCGCTCCCGGGACGGGTTCACCTTCATCGAGGGGGACATCCGGGACGGAGAGCTCCTCGGGAGGATCGGTCGAACCCACGCCCTCGACGGGATCATCCACCTCGCCGCCCGCGCCGGCGTGCGCCCCTCGATCGAGCAGCCGACCCTCTACAACGATGTGAACCTGGTCGGGACGAGTCGGATGCTGGAGCTCGCGAGGGACTTCTCCATCGGGAACTTCGTGTTCGCCAGCTCCTCTTCGGTCTACGGCGAGCGGGAGGAGACTCCCTTCCGCGAGACCGACCCGGTCGACCACCCGGTCAGCCCCTACGCCGCGACGAAGAAGGCGGGGGAGCTCCTCTGCCACAGCTTCCATCATCTCTTCCAGCTGCCGGTCGCCTGCCTGCGCTTCTTCACCGTCTACGGGCCCCGCCAGCGCCCGGAGATGGCGATTCACCGCTTCACGCGCCGGATCGAGGCCGGGGAGACGATCCCCCTCTTCGGGGATGGCTCCTCCCTCCGGGACTACACCTACATCGACGACATCGTCGCCGGGGTCCTCGCCTCCCTCGACCGCAACGAGGGCTTCGAGGTCTACAACCTCGGCAACCATCGGATGGTCAGCCTCTCCGAGCTGGTCTCGGCGATCGGCCACGCCCTCGGCCGGGAGCCGATCATCGAGCGCCACCCGAGCCAACCGGGCGATGTCTCCCGCACCTGCGCGGAGATCTCCCACGCCCGCGAGCAGCTCGGCTACGAGCCCGAGACCCCGCTCGAGGTTGGCCTCGCCCGCTTCGTGGAGTGGTACCGCACCATCGGCCCGCCCGAGCCCCGAGAGGAGCGCGCGTGAGCAACCCAGCCCCCCGGACCCGACCGGTCCCCATGGTCGCGGTCGGCCCGGACGACGCGCAGGAGCGCGCTCTCTGGATCGAGGCGCTCTCCACCGCGATCGATGAGAGCTCCTTCTGCCTCGGCTCCGCCGTCGACCGCTTCGAGGCCGCCTGCCGCGACCGCCTCGCCGTCCCTCACGCCATCGGGATGAACTCGGGGACGGACGCGATCCGCCTCGGACTACAGGCGGTGGGCATCGGGGCAGGCTCCCGGGTCATCGTCCCCGCCTACAGCTTCTTCGCCACCGCGTCCTCGGTGGCGCACCTCGGCGCGACCCCGATCTTCGTCGATGTCGACCCCGGCACCGGGCTCATCGACGCGGCGGCGGCGGTGGCCGCGATGGAGGCGGGGGCGGATGCGGTGATCCCGGTCCACCTCTACGGGCAGGGGGCGGAGATGGAGACGATCCTCGCCGCGGCCGCCCGCACCGGCACCCGCGTCATCGAGGACTCCGCCCAGAGCTTCGGGGTGGAGTACCGCGGTCGGATGCTCGGCACGCTCGGGGACGCGGGGGCCTACAGCTTCTACCCCACCAAGAACCTCGGGGCCGCGGGCGACGCGGGGCTGGCGGTCTCCCGCGACGACGAGATCGCGGCGCGTATCCGCTCTCTTCGCGTCCACGGCGATGCCGGCGGCTACGACCACCGCAGCCTCGGCTGGAACGCCCGGATGGACGGGTTCCAGGGAGCCATCCTCTCGGTGAAGCTCGCCCGCCTCGCCGAGGTCGAGGCCGCGCGGGCGCGGAACGTGGAGGCGTACCTCGCCGCGCTGTCCGCCCACGACCTCCTCGAGCGGGCGCGCCCGCTCGATCGGACGCCGGGCTCCGCTCACTGCTGGCACCAGTTCATCGTGAGGATCCGGGAGCGCGAGCGCGTCCGCGACGCGCTCACCGGCGCGGGCATCGGCTCCGGGCTCTACTACCCGGGGATCCTCCCGACCCAGCCGGTCTTCTCCTCCCTCGGTCACCGCGCCGATGAGTTCCCGGCCGCCACGGAGCTCGCGGAGACCGCGCTCGCCCTCCCGATCCACCATCGGCTCGAGCCGGGGGACCCGGAGCGCGTGGTCGAGGTGATCGCAGGCGCCCTCCGCTGAACGCCCCGCCGGTGGAATCGGCGGATCTCCCTCGCCCTCCCGCCCCTCGACCGGGAAGATGGAGGGGAGGGGAGACTCCCTCGGAACGGAGAGACCGCTGAGCCCTGCCCGCACGAGTCCCGTCACCGCCACCCCCGAGGGGCCGCCTCCCCCGCGATTCGCGGAGGAGGTGCGGGATGGGATCGTCCTCTTCGACGGGGAGTGTGGACTGTGCAATCGCTGGGTCGACTTCGTCCTGCGCCATGAGCGGGAGCCACGGCTCCACTTCTCGCCCCTCCAGTCCCCGGCGGGGGCGGAGCTGCTGCGCTGGGCGGGTCTCCCGACCGAGGACTTCGACACGGTGGTCCTCATCGACGGGGAAGGGGCGCATCTCCGCTCGACCGCGGCTCTGCGCGTCGCGCGCCACCTCCGGGCCCCCCGCTCCTGGCTCCGCCTCGGGATGCTCGTCCCACGTCCGCTCCGCGACGGGGTCTACGGCGTGATCGCCCGACGGCGCCTCCGCTGGTTCGGGAGGCGGGAGAGCTGCCGCGTGCCGACCCCCGACATCCGCGATCGATTCCTCGACTCGGGGTAGCCGCGCATCCCGCGTCTTGGCTATGCTGCCCCCCGGCAGGAGGGCCCATGCACAAGTCCGCCCGGAGAGCGGTGTTCCTTTCCTCGATCGGAATGGTCGCGGCGGCGTTCCTCTACATGAAGGCGCTCGGCGACGGCGTGGGCTCGACCCGGACCGCCATCGCGGTCTACCTCGGGCTCGGCTCCGGAGTCGTCTTCCTCCTCGGTCTCGTCCTGATGCTCATCACCGCGCAGGATGTGGAGATGGAGGACGAGGACGAGGGGCTCTACGACCCCTACGGGGACCCGGAGCCGGAGCGGGTGGACGAGTACGCCCGATAGACTCCGCGTCGGTCCTCCTCAGAGGGTCGCCATGTCGATGTTGTTGAAGACGCGCTTGTAGAACTGCGCGTACTGGACCTTCCGCTCGAGCGCGTCCATGACGACTCCCGAGAAGCTGACCTTCTCGAACTCGTAGGCGCTCCCCAGCCCCCCCGGGCTGAAGACGTTCACCTCCATCAGCTTGTCGCCGACGATGTCGAGCCCGACGAGGAACATGCCGTCCGCGACCAGCTTGGGTCGCACGATCTCGGCGATCCGGAGCGCCCGATCATCGACGATCGCCTGCGCCTTCTTCCCGCCCGCGTGGAGATTGCTGCGGAGGTCTCCCCCGCTGCGGTTGCGCCGGAACGCGGCGTATCGCCCGCGGTGGCGGAGCGGCTGCCCGTTCATCATGAAGAAGCGCATGTCCCCCTGCTCCGCCTCCTTGAGGTACTCCTGGACGATGACATATCCATCGCGACTCACCGAGTCGATCATCTGGTTCAGGTTCGGGAGGTCATCCGGTCGAACGAGGAAAACGCCGGTCCCGCCGGAGCCCTGCACCGGCTTGATGACGACCGTCCCCTCCTCCTTCGCGAAGTGGCGGATCTCCGTCCGGTCCCGGGTGATCAGGGTCCGAGGGCGCACCTCCTCCGGGAACAGCTGGAAGTACATCTTGTTCATGGCGTTCGCGAGGGTGGTCGGATCGTTCACGACGACGACCCCCTGGCGCACCGCGAACTGGCCGAAGAGGATCCCGACGTTCTGCGCCCAGGGGCGCTTCACCGCGTCGTCCGCGGGGTCGCTCCGGAGCATGAGCACATCGAGGTCCCGGACCGAGATCCGCTCCTCGATGGCGGTCGGCCCCTGCAGGACCCGAAGGTAGCTGTCGAGGCTCTTGTACTTGCGCGGAGTGACCTGGCGGGCTCGCGCGCGGATCATGTCGTCCGGGTCGTAGGCGAAGTCGTTCGCCCCGATGAACCAGACCTCGTGCCCCCGGTTGGTGGCGGTGTAGGCGAGTCGGGTGGTCGTGTAGCCGGACTTCTCCGTCTGCACGTCGTTCACGAAGAACGCGATCCTCATCGAGGAATCCTCCGTCAGCGGGGCGTCGCCCCCAGGTCGTGGGTGATCAGTTGGGAAACGGTCGATCCGGCGCGGATGCGCTCGAGGCGTAGCCGGGAGATCCTCCCCGAATGGGACCGCGGGATCAACTTCGGGGGGATCAGGATCCGGCGCTCGAGGAGCTCCTCGACGAGGGGGAGGTGCGCCTGAGCGAACTTGCCCAGATAGAGGGTCTCGAGGTCCCCCCCCTCCCCCAGATGTTGGAGCAGGCGGCTGAGACCGCGGAGGTAGATCACATCCTTGAGGGCCCCCCCGCCCCGGTGGGCCCGCATCGAGGTGAGGAAGGCGGACCGGGGGGAGAAGCCGTGACCCTCGTGGAGGAGCCGGAAGGTCTCAACGAAGGAGCTCTCCCGGAGCTTCTCCCGGGCCGCGATCACCCGACCGGCCAGGAGCCGGAGCCGGGCCAGGGTCAGCCCTCCCACGAGGTACTCCCCGAGGACCGCGAGCCCCTCCTGCAGCTCCTCGTACCCGGCGAGCCCGGTGGCGAAGATGCGCAGCGGCTGCCGCTCCCCGTTGTGGAAGGTCAGGACATGGGTCCCCACCTCGTGAGCGACCAGCGCCTCCAGGCGCTCCGGGGGCAGCCGCAGGTAGCGGTCGACATGGACCCGGCCGCGGGAGACGAGGATCGAACCGAGATCGCGTCGAACCCGCACCTCGGAGTGGAACTCCGGGTCGAGGCGGCGGTAGTGGCCGAACTCCGAGCGGACCCGCCGGGCGAAGGCCTCCGCGTCGACCGCGCCATCGCCGCCGGCGTCATCGCCGGTGCCCTCCTCGATGACGGGGAGCGCGAGGATCTCCTCCGCCTCCCGCTCGGTGCGGGGGTCGATCTCACCGTAGAGCTGGAGCCCCGCGAGGAGGTGCTTCCGCCCTCCCCGCTGCTGGAGCATCGACAGGCGGACATCGAACTCGTAGCGCCGGTCCTCGTAGATCTGGCCGAGGGCCGGGTCGGCGATCCGCTCGATCGGGATCTCGTGCAGCCGCCGCTTGAAGAGTCCGGGATCGATCGGGATCGGCCGGTACCGAAAGCGCGGCTCCTGCCGAAAGCCGCCATCGCGGAACGCCTCCCACGACTCCTGCACGTTCGTCGGGGTGATGAGCATCAGGTAGTCGAAGCCGCTCGCGAGCTCCTCGAGGCGACGGTCCGCGTCGAGCACGGCGCGGACGATCCTCCGTCGCCCGAGGGCGAGGTAGCTCGTGGGGCTGCGCCTCGCCCGGATCTGGGAGAAGCGGTGGGCCGTGCGCCGCAGCGCCCTCACCAGCTGCCGGCGGAAGGAGCGGAGGACGAGAGGGTAGAGCTGCCCCTCCTCGTGCCGATACACCGGCGGCACCGAGACTCGGATCACGTGGACGCCGAGCTCCGCGAGGAGCTCCCGACCCATCAGCTCCACGATCGCGCCGGTCGCGCGGCTCGCGCGCTTCCGCTCGACCGTCGAGCCGCTGTGGCGGATCCGGATCCGCCCGAGGCCGCCGGCGAGGGTCGAGAGCACCTCCTCATCGGGGGCGAGAGGGTGCTCGGTGATCGTGAACCGGTTCCGCTCGCCCACGCTCGTGCGGGACCCCGCCCGGACCTCGACGACGAGGAGCGCCCCGAACTCCTCCACGAGAGTCCGCAGCACCGGGAGGAGGACTCCCCGCATCTCCTCCGGGTCGAGGGTCTTCGAGGGGAACCAGATCGACGCCTCCGACTTGAGGAGCCGCGAGGTCCAGGGGTCCTTTCGACCGGAGGGGGGCTCGTAGGCGAAGAGGAAGGGGAGGGGACGATCGACCTGGAGCTCTCCTCCCCCCGGCAGCTTCAGGCGCAGCGGGCGCCCGCCGTTCAGGGTGCGGTCGATCACCTCGGCGATCCGCGCCTCTCCCGGTCCCGGGGGGCCGGCGCCTCGGGGAGGGGGACTCAAGCGTCCCCTCCGCGGTCACCGATGACGCGCCGGAGGCTCGCGAGCAGCCCGGGGAAGGTCGAGCGGAGGGCGCCGGAGAGCGCCGCGATGCGCCCCTCGTCGGGAGCCCCGCTCCACTCGTCCATGAAGGTCTTCTTGAACTCGACGGCGAGCGCGACGCCCCGCTCGGGGTAGCGGGTGTGGGTCCAGAGCGGCACCTGTCCACCGCGGAACTTCACGTTCTCCCGCACATCACCCCCGGGGATCGCGCCGCTGTCGGCGAGGTCGGCGATGAAGCGGTCGATGAGCTCCCCCCAGCGCCCGCGATCGAGGGTGCCGGTCCCGAGGTTCACCTCCGGATTCGCGGCGGGATCCGCGGCGGGGCCCTCCGGAGACTCCCTTCGGTGGTTGTAGCTGTGGAGGTCGAGGAGGACGAAGCCCCCGTGTCGCTCCACCTTCTCGTCGAGGATCTCACCGAGCCGCCGATAGAAGTCCGCGTGCAGCGCGAGGGAGAGGTCGACCTCGCCTTCGGGGATCGCCTTGTTCCAGACCTCCAGCCCCCACGCATCGTCCGGGCTCCGGTAGACCGCGCGCTCGGGAGGTCGGTTCAGGTCCACCTCGAAGCGGGAGCGCTCCCCCACCAGACAGGTCGGCGCGAGATGCGCCCAGCGATCGGTGAAGGGGTCCTCCTCGCGGAGGCGACCGGCGGCGTCGAGCGCGAGGTGGTCGTGGAGGGAGGGACGCACCGCGGAGCCGGCGTGCACCGCCACCGCCACCAGCGGACCCTCGCCCTGCCGCTCGCTCCAGAAGGTGGACACGGGCGACGAGCCGCCCGGCCCGGTCATCAACGACGGAGCTCCCGCCGAAGCTCGTCCGGCGTGATCGTCGCGGCGCCCCGCTTCATGACCGTGAGCCCGGAGGCGACGTTCGCGAGGCGACAGGCCTCGGGGAGCCCCGCCCCTGCCGCCAGGGCCAGGGTGAGGACGCTCGCCACGGTGTCCCCCGCTCCGCTCACATCGACGATGTCATCGCTGCCGTGGATCGGGATCTCGAGCGGCTCCGACCCCTGCGCGAGGAGCATCATCCCCCGGTTCCCCCGGGTGACGAGGAGGGCCTCCCCCTCCAGGCGGTCCCGGCACGCGAACCCCGCTTCGAGGAGCTCCGCCTCTCCGGGCGCATCGAGCCCGAACGCCTCGCAGAACTCGGACTCGTTCGGTGTCACGACGGTGAAGCCGTGGAAGTCGCCGAGGCGATAGCGGGAGTCGGCGACGGTGGGGACCCCCTCCCCCCCACGTCGGGAGCGGGAGCGGACCCAGTCGACCGCCGCCGGGGACGCGGCCGCGTAGCCGTAGTCGGAGACGATCCAGGCATCGACCTCGCCCCCGAAGCGCTCGAGGGTCTCGACGAGCGCCGCGGACTCCGCCGCGGTCGTCTCACGGTTCGGCTCACGGTCGATGCGGACCACCTGCTGCTTCACGGTGTGGACATCCCCGGCGAGGAGGCGGGTTTTCGCGACGGTCCGGTACTCATCGAGGACCCGAATCCCCCGGCAGTCGACTCCGGCCTCCACGAGGCGCCCGAGCAGTCGCTCCCCGATCGCGTCATCCCCGACGACCCCCACCGGGATCACGGTCGCTCCCAGGTCACGGAGGTTGGCGATGGTGTTCGCCGCGCCGCCGGGGATCAGCTCCTCACGCTCCTCCCGGACGATCATCACCGGCGCCTCCCGGGAGAGGCGGACCGGGCGACCGTAGGTGTAGAGGTCCGCGATGAGGTCACCGAGGACCCCGATCCGCAGCGAGGAGAAGCGATCCACGCGTGCGAGGGCCGCCTCGCCCCAGCCGGGCGCGGCGTCGTGTCCCATCGGCGCGTGCGCGGCGGGTGTGTTCACGACTCGGTCCTCCTCACTCCGCTCCGGGGCCCCATCGACCGCGCCCGACCCGGGGACCTCATCGGGTCGACTCCACCGACGGTCCGGCGTCGCGGTCATCTTCGCCGATGCCCTGCAACCGGAGCAAGCGGGCATATGCTCCATCCCGCGAGACCAGCTCATCGTGGGTCCCGCTCTCGACCACCGAGCCCGCCTCCAGCACGAGGATCCGGTCGGCGTGCTGGATCGTGGAGAGCCGGTGCGCGATGACGAAGGTCGTCCGCCCCTCGAGCAGGTTGTCGAGGGCCTGCTGGACCTTCCGCTCGCTCTCGCTGTCGAGAGCGCTCGTCGCCTCATCGAGGATGAGGATCGGGGCGTTCTTCAGGATCGCCCGCGCGATGGTGATCCGCTGGCGCTGCCCCCCGGAGACCTTCAGGCCCCGGTCCCCGATCACGGTGTCGAACCGCTCGGGGAGCGCCTCGACCTCCTCCGCGATGGCGGCGGCCGCGGCCGCGGCCCGGAGCTCCTCGTCGCTCGCCTCCGGCCGCCCGTTCCGGATGTTCTCTCCGATCGACGCGTGGAAGAGGAACGGATCCTGACCCACGATCGCGATCTGATCGAGGAGCGTGGAGCGTCGGCCGGAGCGCAGGTCCGCCCCGTCGATCCGAATCGCCCCCTCCGTCGGGTCATGGAAGCGGGCGAGCAGGTCGAGGAGAGTCGACTTCCCCGCGCCGCTCGGACCCACGAGGGCGATCGTCTCCCCGCGCCGCGCGGTGAAGGCGATGTCCCGGAGGACCCAGGGCTCATCCTCCCCGTAGCGGAACCAGACCCCGTCGAAGGTGATCTCCCGCTCGAGGGGCGGGAAGGCCGGCGCGCCCTCGGCGTCGTGGACCGTCGCCCGCTCGTCGAGGAGCTCGAAGATGCGCTCCGCTCCCGCAGCCGACTCGTTCACCGTGTTGTAGATCCGCGTCATCGCCTTGAGCGGCTGGTAGAGCCCGGTGATCCCGATGAGGAACATCGTGAAGTCGCCGATCTGAAGGGAGAGCAGCTCCCGTGAGATCAGCCAACCTCCGAGGAGGATCGCTCCGGCCGCGAGCAGGTTGTACAGGAACTCCAGCCCGCTCCGGGCGGTGACCTTCGCGCGGACCATCCGCAGGTTCGAGCGGACGAACCCGCCGTTTCGCTCCTCGAACTCCCGGCGCTGCGCCTTCTCCATCCCGAAGGCCTGCACCACGCGGATCCCCGACAGCAGCTGCCCCATCGTCTCCGTGACCTCGCCCAGCTTCCGCAGCGAGCTTCCGCCGTGCTTCTTGACCTTCCGCCCCGAGCGGAGAAGCGGCACCACGAGCACGAGGAAGAACGGGAGCACGAGCAGGGTCAGCTTCGGAGCCGCCCAGAAGGCGACGGTCAGTGAGGCCGCGATGGAGAGGGGATGCTGGATGAAGTCCCCGAAGAGGTAGCGCAGGGAGTTCTGCACCGCCCCGACATCGTTGGTGAGCCGGGAGATGAGATCCCCCGAGCGGCGTCCGCTGAAGAAGTCGACGCCGAGCCGGGAGAGGTGGGAGAAGATCGCGGCCCTCAGCGCCGCCACCGTGCGGACCTGGACGGAGTAGGCGAGGTACAGGCGCCCGTAGTTCGTCACGCCGATGACGACGGCGAGGAGCATGCCGAGGATCCCGATCGTCGCGAGCAGCGGGAAGAGGCTCCCCTCCCCCTCCTTCCAGGAGTAGGAGAGGGGAATCGACGCGCCCTCGACGGCGGTCAGCTCGAAGGGGGGCGCCCGTTGCTCCGGCAGGAGCACCACGAGCTCGTCGAACGAGACCTCCTCGTGCCGCGCCCCTCGGACGGAGCGGTAGGAGAGGCTCCCGTCACGGATGACGCCGCGCCATGGGGTCGCGCCGTCCTCCCCGGAGGGTGGCGGCTCCGGGGCGTCCACGACCTCTCCGGCCGAGACGGAGAGCGCGACCGCAGCATCGCTCGAAGAGTAGGAGCGGGGGATCCGCACCTCGCCGGGGACGAGGGGCAGGACGAGGCTCTCGAAGGCGCGGGTCGCCTTCCCCTTCTCGGCGGTGGGATCCCCCGGTGCGGCGAGCCCGTCGACCACCAGACCGACGAGCCCGGCCCGGGCCCCGTTCGCGGCCGCGTAGACCGACATGAGGAGCAGCACCACGAGGAAGGTCCGCCAGTGCGGGAGGGCGTAGGAGAAGACCCGACCCATCGTCCGGGCGAGGCTGGGCGAGGGGCGCGGCGTCACTTCGGTCACGCGACCCCCTCGCGCTCTTCCCATGCCTTCGCCTGCTCGACGAACTGGTACGCCGCGAGGAGGACCGCCACCACGAACCCCGCGACTCCGTCCCGAAACCCCTGCGCCTTGATGTAGCGGTTCCAGAAGACGCCGCCGCTGGCCCGGAGCCACCGCAGCGGCCGGGGAGGCAGCGCGGGCCGCTTCCTCAGCCCGGCGGACTCCCCCGCCGCGAGGGCGGGAGCGGACTGGGTGGTGTAACGGTTCATCTTGGCGACGAACTCGTGGATGGAGCGATGCGCGAAGTGGACCACGGCGCCCTCCAGGCGCCCCACCTCCCCGTCCACCGCCGGTTGGGCGTGGATCCGGCCCGGGAGGTAGCGCCCCCGCCCGGCCCGGAAGAGGCGGAGATGTGCATCCCGCCAGCCGCCGTGCCGCATCCAGCGACCGAAGACGTAGTGGCGGAAGGGGATCCGGAAGCCCGCCTCGATCGGATCCTCGCCGAGGCGGCGGAGGAGCTCGTCACGCAGCTCGATGGGGACCCGCTCGTCGAGGTCGAGCACGAGGATCCAGCCCTCGTCGATGGAGTCGATCACCTGCTGGCGGGCATCCTCGATGAGGCCCCCGGGCGGAATCTCCACGACCTCCACCCCCGCCTCCCGGAGGGCGACATCGGTGCCATCCCGGGAGCCGTGATCCCCCACCACGACGCGGTCCGCGAACGCGACCGACTCGACCCACCCGGGGACATAGTCGATCTCGTTGCGCGCGGTGGCGACGATGGTGATCGAGGGAGTGGCCGCCGGGGCGGCGGGCTCGGCTGGACGGTCGATGGGGGGACCTCCGCGGACGGTGGGAGCGAAGAGCCCGGCGCACCCTGCGCGGGCTCCTGGATCGTGCATTGTGTCCGAGGGGGAACCGGGGGACAACGGCACCCCCTCACGATCCGGGCCGGATCAGTTCGGAAGTCCATGCAGCAGCGTTGGATGTGACAAAAGTTGTCACCCCGGGCAGCGTAGACGAACCCTCGCGGCGTGGGAGAATCGGGAAGCCTCCTCTCCCCACGCCCCCGACCCCCGCGCGGACCACCATGCCCCTTCATCCGATCCCGACCCAGCCGCGGCCCCGCCGGGTGCGAGCGCTCGCTCGCGCCCTCCTGCTGGCGTGCCCGATGCTCCTCGGCCCGGCGCTCCTCGGAGCCGGGCTCTCCGGGGGGGGCCCCGGAGCCACGGCCGGCGCGACCGACCTGATCTGGTGCCCCCCCGCGGTGCACGGCGGGCCGGTGGCGAGCGACCTCGCGATGCAGGCCGCCCTGATCGATCGGGGACGGGTGGTCGTCCGCTGCGACTCTCTCGTCGGGTTCGACCTCGGGGGCTACGAGTCGGTCTGGGTCTTCCTCGGCGTCTTTCCCCACAACCACCCCCTCACCTTCGCCGAAGGTGTCGAGCTGCGGGACTACCTCCTCGGAGGGGGACGGCTCTACATCGAGGGAGGCGACATCTGGGGCTACGACATCCTGACCCCGCTGAACGCCATCGATGGCATCGCCGCCTCCGCCGATGGCGGCTCCGACCTGGCGCAGGTGGTCGGGGTGGATGCGAGCCCCGGGCCCGATCTCTCCGACCTCGCCTCCGACTACAGCGGAGAGAACTTCCATCTCGACCACCTCCACGGTGATCTGCCCGGCGCGACGACCCTCTTCACCTCCGGTCCCGGCGGCTACGGGGTCGGCGTCCTTCACCGGGGCGGGGACTCCGGCCTCGCGGACTTCCGCGCCATCGGCGCCTCCTTCGAGTTCGGCGGCTGGACCGAGGACCCCGACCTGCTCCTCGAGGTCCTCCTCATCGCCCTCGACCTGATCCCCGACTGCCGGGGGCTGGTCCCGCTCTCCCCCGCCTGCTCCCTGCGCCCCCAGGGGGTGGAGGTGAGCTGGGCGCTGCCCGCCCTGTACGAGGAGCTCGAGGTCCTCCGGGATGGGGAGAGCATCGCGATCCTCTCGCCGACCGTGACGAGCCACCTCGACATCGCGCCGCCGGCCGGGGTCCGCTCCTACACCGTGGTCGCGCGCGACGCGATCGGCTGCGAGGCGCCCTCGGAGCCCGCGGAGATCGAGGTCCCGGTCGGGCTCCTGCTCCGCCGGGGTGATGTCGACGCGAGCGGCGGCATCGACATCGTCGATGCGGTCGAGCTGCTACGAGGGCTCTTCGTCCCCGGCACCGTGCTCGCCTGTTCGGATGCGGGGGACTTCAACGACAGCGGGCACCTGGAGATCACGGACGCGATCTCCCTGCTCTCCCACCTCTTCGCGGCGGGCCCCGCCCCGGCCCCACCGGTCGGAGATTGCGGCGTGGATCAGAGCGAGGACTCGCTGCCCCCCTGCGACCTCGAGTGCACCCCCTGACGCACACTCCCGGTCCCGCTCCCCCCGCGCGCCGCCTCAGCGGTCGTCGCTCCGGTCGCGCGCACGCTTCTTCGCCTGGAGCAGCTGCGAGGTCACCGATGGAGAGTCCTGGGGCTCCTCCCTCTTCTCCTCCACGCCGGCGGCGCGGCCCTTCCCGATCACCGGAGGAGGGGGCTCGGCCGCGGTCTCGAGGTGTCGGTCGGGCGCTTCGCCCGAGGAGAGGACGCCCGCCGCCGGCACCGGCTCCGCCGCACCCCGGCGGCGGCCCACGGGACGGAGCAGGGTGGTCCAGTTGACGGCGACCCTGCGCAGGAAGATGTCCACGACCAGGATGAGCAGGGCCCAGCGGACGAGGGGGGACCAGGCAGGCTGCGGATCCCGGCGGACCTGAAGCCCCTCCCGACGGAAGACATCCTCGTCGGGGGAGACGATGCGCCCCCCGCTCGCCTGAGCGATCCGCTCCAGCTCGGCGAGGTCGCTGCGGAGGTAGCGGTACTCCCGAGGGTAGGCGACGCTCAGTCCGCTCGTCGAGCTCCCCCGGATGCCGCCGGGGCCTTCGAAGGAGTAGATCACGAGATACCCGCCGGAGGCCTCCGCCCGGAACGAGCCCTCGTAGCGCCCCGGTCCCACCTGCTGCAGCTCGAGGTCCTGCTCTCGGAGCTCCGGATCGAGGATCCGCGCCTCGATCGCGAGCCCATCGATGAACCGTCCCTCGATGTCGATGGCATCGACCTGGAGGGTCCCGCGCTCTCCGTCGAGCACATGGGAGCTCTCCAGAATGTCGGAGCGCTCCTTCCGGGAGACCGACCGGATCAGCTGAGCCCAGAAGGTCTCGAACCCCTCCCACTCGACCCAGTCCCGGCCCCACCGGCCCGTCGCATCGCTGGTGAACGCGGCGACCACCCCCAGGCCGTAGCGCCATTGGGCGAGGACCGGGTCCTCCTCATCGCTGACGAGTGCCACCTCCGCGAGAGGCTTCTCCGTCGTCAGTACGGTCCCGTGGAGCGGCGGAAAGCCGGAGAACCCGCGGACCGCTTCGACCGGCGTGCGCAGCGCCGGGGTGAAGGAGACCTCACGAATGAGATTGCGGCGGATCTCGATCGCCTCGCGGAAGAAGATCTGGGGGAGCTGCCTCGGATCATCCGCCCGGTAGTACCGACCCCCGGTCTCCAGGGCGAGGAGCTTCAGGACTCCGGTGTCGCGACCTCCGTGCGGCTGGATGCAGACGGTGGAGACCGAGATCCCCGCCTCCTGAAAGCCCTGGAGCGTCTCGGCCGCCGGCTGGGTCGGGTCGCCATCCGAGATGATGACCATGTGCTTCGAGACCGCGGGGGCGTCGATGAGCCCCTGGAGGCCGAGCGCCATCGTCGGCGCGAAGCTCAACATGTCCGCGGGCTGGAGGGCGCGGACCTGCGCGATGAGACTCTGCGGGTCCCCCACCCGCTGCAGCGGGATTCCCCAGCGATCCCGACCGAACGCGTCATAGAGGAGGACCCCCACCAGGTCCTTCGGGGTCAGCGCCTCGATCGCCGCGGTGGTGATCGCCTTCGCCCACATGTTGCCCGCCTCGAACTCGCAGGTGTGCAGGATGATCGCGAGGGCGCCGTTGGGGATCTCCTTCCGCTGCCGGATGTCGAGCTCGACCGGGAGGGCGCGCTCGATGGCCGTGCCCCGGTAGCCCCCCGCTCCGAAGGTGTCGGGGGAGCCGATCATCAGCAAACCGACCCCGAGGCTCCGGACCACGCCGTGGATCGCCTCGATGGAATCGGAGCCGAGAGCGAACGCCGGGACATCCGCGATGACGATGGAGCTGTAGGGGAGGAGTCCGCGCGGTCCCGAGGGGACCCCCTCCGGACCGACCACCTCGCAGTCGATGCGCGAGGCGGCGAGCGCGTCGAGCAGCGGTCGCTGGGCCGCGGGATCGGCGGTGATGAAGAGCACGCGCGGGGGCCCCACGACGCGCGTGAAGCCGTGGCCGATGTTGTTCCCCGGCAGGGTGTCGCGTCCCGCGGCGGGGGTGAGCTGGACGCGGTAGGTCGAGGAACCCTGCTCCGAGCGGACCCGACTGAACTCCACCCGGTTCTTGCCGGCGGCGAAGTCGACGATCCTCTCCTCCACGAGGCGCTCATCCTCGTAGAGCTGCACCGTCCCCTCCCCGGGGAGGTCGGAGTCGATGACCGCCTCGACGAGGAACGGCTCCTCCGGATGAACCTCGGAGGGGACCCGGAGATCCTCCACCAGGATCTCCCGGTCGTAGCTGTACTCCACCGGGATCACATCGATGACCGCGCCGGTGGAGGCGAGGTTCCGGGCCGCCCGGAGGGTGTCTCCCTCGGTGGCGTTCCCATCCGTGATCAGGACCACCCGCCGCCGGCCGGTGGCATGGGAGCCCGTGAACATGCTGTCCGCCAGGCGGAAGGACTCGGCGATGTCGGTGCCCTCCCGGTCGACCCGGATCGCCGTGGCGGGGCGGAGGACCCGGTCGGGGAGCACCTCCTCACGGGCGTCCCGGCCGAAGGAGATGAGACCGATCCGGTCATCCTCCCCGGTCGGCTCCTGGCGGGCGATCCGGGCCACGATCCGGTCCGCCTCGACGGAAGGGACCGAGACGGAGTGATCGCGCAGGACCACGACGGTGACCCCCTCCCCCTCCTGCACCCACGCGAGGCCGCCTAGGGCGAGGCAGAGCAGGGTGAGCACGAAGAGCCGAAGCCCGAGGGTCACCCGGGCGAGCTCGGGGGGCTGGCCGGCGAGGCTGCGGCGGGCGATCCGAACGGTGGCGATCGCGAGCACGAGCAGCAGGAGGAGCACCCAGGGGCGCTCCAGGGTCAGGGGAACGCCGAAGATCATCCGCCGGCCTCCCCGCCCCCGGTGTCGGGCCAGATGAAGCTCTGGATCCGATGGTTGTTCGTGTCCGCGACGACCACGCGATGGCCCTCACGCTCGGCCCGCACCTCGACCCCGCGAGGGGTCGCAAGGCGGCCGCTGCCGGTCCCGGGGCCGCCGCAGGCGCCGAGGAACCTCCCGTCCGAGGTGAAGCGTTGGACCCGGTTCCCCTGGAAGTCGACGACATACAGGGAGCCATCCGGCGCGGCGGTGATGTCCATTGGGAGGAGGAACGATCCCTCCTGCTCCCCGATCCCGCCGAAGGACGCGACGAAGGTCCCATCCGCCCGGAAGCGCAGCACCCGGTGATGCCCGCAGTCGACGACATAGAGATCGCCATCCTCTCCGACGGCGAGTCCTTCGGGGCGAAGCAGCTCGCCCTCGCCGTCCCCCCGACGCCCGAAGAAGCCGAGGTAGCGACCGTCGCGCTCGAAGCGGTGGATCCGGTCCCGCTCGCCGTAGTCCGCGACGAAGATCGTCCCATCGCGACCGACCGCCACGCCGCGCACGATCTCGAGATCGAGGTCCTCTCCGAATCGACGCAGCTCACGTCCGTCGGGGGTGAACTCGATGAGGCGGGCGTAGTGGGTGTCTCCGACCAGGATCGTCCCCCACGGGGTTGCGGCGCAGTCGATCGGCTGCCCCTCCTCGATCTCCGGCATGCGCCAGCTCGTCCGGAAGCGCCCGTCGGGGTCGAAGGTCTGGAGGCGTCCGCTCCGGTCGATGACGACCGCGGTGCCGTCGGAGAGGAGGGTGATCGCGCGGGGCTGATGGAAGCTGCCGATCCCTTTCCCCGGCCCACCGAGGACGAGAGGGTCGGGCAGGGGAGAGGTGCCATCGTCGGAGGTGCACCCGACGGCGATGTTCAGGAGCAGCGCGCCAAGGAGCGTCGACGGACCCCGGAACCGCTGCAGCTTCGCCCGACCCGCGGATCGCATCGAGGTCTGCCCCCTCCACCCGGGAGGCCGGCCCGGCGCGCGGGCACAGCTCCCGATCCCCCTCTGCGCGGCCCCGAAGGCGCGGCGACGACACTGCGGCGACAACACTGCGGCGCCAGGCTGCGGCTTCGACTCTTCAGCGGCGATCAAGGCGCGGGCTCAGTCCCCCTGGACCCGCTCGTTCAACTTCTCGAAGTACTCGCGCGCGACCTTCCGAAGCTCGGCCGGGATACGCTCCCGCTCGAGGCTCTCCTCGGCGAGCCGCTGGCTCGATCGAACCGTCTCCGCGAGCTCCACGCTCGACTCGCCGGCCGGGGCCTCGCCCTTCTCGAGGAAGCTGCCGATCATCTCTCCCTGATGCTTCCGCCCGGTCAGGGTCTGCAGCTCGGTCTCGGTCTCCCCGGGCGCGGACTCCGGGGGGGTGCCGCCCCCTCGTCCCCGCGGACCCGCACCGGAGCCGGCGCCCGCACCGGGGGCGCCGCTGAACCCGACGCCCTCTCCACCACCCGCCGCCTCGGCCGCGGGCGACCCGCGCATTCGTGTGTGGACAAGACCTTGCCCATCGGAGTCGCCGCTTCAGGTGCCGCCGGAGCGCGCCTGGCAGGTCCCCGCCAGGCAGTCGGGGCAGATCTTCGGAGGGGGTCCCGACTTCCACTCCCGGGGGAGCTGCGCGAGCTCATCCTGAGTGAACTCGATCTCGGCCTCGATGGAGTCGAGGAGCTTGCTCTCCCGCATCAGCCGCGCGAGGCGCTGCAGCTGGTCCGCGCTCTCGCCGAGCTTTCCGCTCGCCTCGGCCCCATCCCCCGAGCGAAGACGCGAGAGCGCATCCCCCACCCCCTTCGAGAGCTCGGGGAAGTGACTCCCGAGGGATGACGAGAGCTTCGCGAGGTCCCGGGAGAGCTGCTCGCGCTCCTCCCCCGCCGCACCGCGGAGGGACTCCGCCATCTTCCGCAGCGCCTCGGCCGCGCGCTGGGGGCTCCCGTCGGAGAGAGCCTGCTCCGCCCGGCGCCCGAACTCGGTCTCCATTCGCTGGTCGATCCCCTGGAGCGCGCGCACCTGCTCCTCGACTCCACGGAGGAGATCCCCCTCCTTGAGGAGCTCCGCCCGCTCGCGCAGCTCCTCCAGCTCGGCGAGCGGGCGGCGCACCGCCTCTCGGGGCGCGCTCTCCTTCGGCACGACGCGCGGCCGGGCGAGGTCGGAGAGGAGCTCCCGGGTCTGCTCGCTGATCTGCTGCGCCTCCGCGAGGGTCGCCATCTCGGCGGCTCGCTCCCGGAGCCGCTCGTCCTCCCGCTCGATGCGACCCCTCTCGCGCACCTCGGCCTGGCGCTCCGCTTCCCGATCGAGGAGGTCGAGCGAGGGCAGGAGCGCGACGACGATGAAGAGGAGGAGAGAGAGGCCCCCGGCGAGTCGCAGGCTGCGCGGCCGCTCGAGTGGGATCGCGCGGCCGACATCGACTCGGGAGGCGTACGCTTCACCGTCGGCGAGGAGGAGCCGGACGAGCTCGGGAGACTCGCTCGCGCCCTCTCCCTCGAGGAGGTGCATTGTCGAGAGGCGCTGCTTCAGCTGGTGATGCTGCTCGACGCGGAGCAGCGCCGCGAGCGCGCTCCACCGCCGCTGGAGGGCCGCCGTGAGCGCGCCGAGGCCGACGCCAGAGAGGACCACTCCGGGGAGGACCATCGGGAGGGAGCCGGGGAGACCGAAGAGGCGCTGGGCGACGACCCAGAGGAGCGCCGTGGCGAGCCCGAGCACGAGTCCGCGGCTGGCACCTCGATAGAGGTGCAGCAGGCGCAGTCGGGCGACCGCGCGTCGAACGACCTGTCGCAGCTGGTCCTGCACGGGGCTCCTTCGGGTGATGGGCGACCGATCGACCGACTTCACGCTCCGCGCTTCGACCCGCGTCGACTCCCGCGCGACGGGAGGGGCGTGGGGATCCTCGGGCGATCCCCCCTCAATGGTACGGAGAACCCTTCCACAGGGCCACCGGTGCTCCCTCCCCAGCCCCTCGGGGACTCAGCGGAGTTCTCCATCGGACTCGGGGTCCGCCGGACCTCCCGAGGCGCGGAGCTGACGAAGGAGCGCGACGAGGCCGATCCCGGCGTTCCCCGTGTAGATGGCGAGCCATACGGGGGAAGGGCCCTCCGTGAAGGAGACCCACGCGCCCAGCGCCGATCCGAGGAGGACGACGAGCCCGGCGAGGGCGCAGGGGAGGGATCGACCGCGGTTGAAGAGGCCGAGGAGCGCGAGGAGCTCCGCCACCAGCACCCCGAGAAGGAGGAAGCCCATTCTTACACGACTCCGTTCCTGCCCGTCCTCAGGGAGCGTGGCCCTGAGATGATGAACCACGGATGGGACCGCTGCGGTGGGAGCAAGAGCGTTGCCATCCCCGGGTCTCCAGCCCACCACGGGGGAGTTCGATCAGGGGGTCGGGGCGTCGGCGTCCCCCTCCGCCCCACCTTCCATCCAGCTCTCGAGGTCGACCCCGAGGGCGTCCGCGACCCGGTTGATGTGATTGAAGAACCCGATGACATGGACCGCCTCGGTGATCTCCCCGTCGTCGAGCCCCTCCTCGCGGAGCGAGTCGAGGTCCTGGTGCCCCATCGCCGCGGGCTCCCGGGTGAGCTTCTCGGCGAAGGCGCAGAGGGCGCGCTCCCGCGAGGTGAAGGTCTCCTCCGCGGACCGCCAGTCGGTCTTCGCCGCCATCGTCTGGTGCTCGCTCCCACCCTGGGAGCGGAAGTCCCGGGCGTGGGACTCCGTTCAGTAGAAGCAGGCGTTCTCGCGGCTCGTGATCGTCGCGATCAGCTCCTTCTCCCGGGAGGTGAGGCTGGTCCTCCCCTTCATGAGCTGGACGTAGAAGCGGAGGAAGGTCGAGAGGAGGCTCGGGCGCTGGGACATGACCCGGATGATCCCGGCGACCTCGCCGGCTCGACCGACCGCGGCATCATAGATCCCGGCCAGCTCTCCGGTCGCATCCTCCGGACGGACTTGCTCGATCCAGGCCACTCCGGCTCCTCTCCGCTGCGAGGGTGGGGTCAGCTGTCGTGCGTGGAGGGAGGCGCGGCGCGGCGGGCGAGCGCTCGATCGGCGAGGACCAGCGCGACCATCGCCTCCACCACCGGCACCGCCCGAGGGAGGACGCAGGGGTCGTGCCGCCCCGTCCCCTCGAACTCCACCGGCGCGCCGTCCCGGTCGACGGTCGACTGCCGTCGCGCCACGGTCGAGGTCGGCTTGAAGCCGACGCCGCAGAGGATGGGGGCGCCGCTGGAGATGCCGCCGAGCTGCCCGCCGCTGCGGTTCGTGGTGGGCACCGGACCATCCGGCCCGGGCTCGTACGGATCGTTGTTCACGCTGCCGGTGCGGTAGGTGCTCGCGATCCCATCGCCGGACTCGAACGCGACGGCGGCGGGGAGGGAGAGCATGCCCTGGGCGAGGAGCGCCTTGAGCTTGCCGAAGAGGGGGTCTCCCCAGCCGGCGGGCACGCCGCGGGCGACCACGCGCACCCAGCCCCCGAGGGAGTCCCCGGCCTCCTGGGCCGCGACGATCCGCTCCGCCATCCCCTGCGCCGCGACGGGATCGGGGCAGCGCACGGGCCGGGCCTCGACCTCGGCGCGAGTGACCATCGTCGGATCGACGGCGGCGCCGATCTCCCCGACGCGATCGACCCACGCCACGATCTCGATCGGCGCGATCGTGCGGAGGATCGCCTCGGCGACCGCGCCGGCGGCGACGCGGGCGGCGGTCTCGCGAGCGCTCGCCCGTCCGCCTCCGCGAGGATCGCGGTGACCGTACCGCGCCTGGGTCGGCCAGTCGGCGTGACCGGGGCGATAGAGGTGGGAGAGACGGGAGTAGTCCTCGCTCCGGGCGTCGACCGACTCGATCCAGATCGAGAGGGGGGTGCCGAGGGTCCGCCCCTCGTGGACCCCGGAGAGGATGCGGGGCCGATCGGGCTCGCTCCGCGGCGAGGTGAGCGGCTGGCCCGGGCGCCGACGGGCGAGAGCCGCCTCGATCTCCTCGGGGTCGATCACGACGCCGGCGGGGATGCCATCGAAGACGCAGCCGATCCCGGGACCGTGGGACTCGCCCCAGGTCGTCAGTCGCAGGAACTCTCCGAAGGTGTTGCTCATGGTGCGAGTTTAGGCAACCGAGCGGGACGGGGGAAGGCGTGCGGCGGCGGATCTCGGGGAAAGGGGTGGCTCCACGCCCCCCGGAGAGTACTTTCCCGATTCGGCGCGCACGACGGAGGTCGAATGTCTCGGGAAAGAGCGAACGAGGTGAAGGGGTTCCCCCGCCTCGGGGACCCCAACCGGATCCCCGAGCCTCTGCGGCGATGGTACCTCGAGGCCCGGCGCGACCTCCCCTGGCGCCGCACCCGCGATCCCTACGCGGTGTGGCTCTCCGAGATCATGTGCCAGCAGACCCGGGTCTCGGTGGTGATCCCCTACTACGAGCGCTTCCTCGCCCGCTTCCCGGATGCCGCGAGCCTCGCGGCCGCGCCCGAGGATGAGGTGCTCTCCCTCTGGGCCGGGCTCGGCTACTACTCCCGGGGGCGGAACCTCCGCCACGCGGCGCGCCGGATCGTGGAGGAGCACGACGGGCGCTTCCCCGAGACCCTCGACTCGATCCGCTCCCTCCCCGGAGTGGGCGAGTACACCGCCGCCGCGATCGGCAGCATCGTCTTCGGGATCGCGGAGCCCGTGATCGACGGAAACGTCGAGCGGGTCCTCGCCCGTCATGGGGCGATCGTCGGGGATGTGAAGCGAGGGGAGGCGCGGCGCGAGGTGCGCGAGTCCGCGCGCCACGCCCTCGACATCGAGGATCCGGGGACCCACAACCAGGGGATGATGGAGCTCGGGGCGCTGGTCTGCACCCCGCGCCGTCCCACCTGCGACGAGTGCCCCATCGCGGCAAGCTGTCGCGCCCGCGCCCTCGGCGTCCCCGAGGAGCATCCGAGCCCTCGCCCTCGACGCGCCCCGGAGACCCAGCACTGGGCCGCCCTCCTCGCGGAGGAGTCCGGCGGTGTCTGGACGGTGGAGCGAGGAGCGGAGGCAGAGCTCCTCCCCGGGCACCGGGGCCTCCCTCTCGTCCGCCTCCCGGGGGACGAGGAGGCTCCGCCGAGCCGCGGCCAGATCCTCGCGGCGATCCGGAGAGCGATCTCGGAGCTCACCGGCCGCGAAAGTTCATCCGACGGGGACCGCGGGGAGACGCCCCCCCCGGTCGAGCTCGGTCGCGTCCTGCCCCCCGTGCGCCACTCGATCACCTATCGCCGCCTCCACATCCATCCGGTGCGGCTCTCCATCGAGCTGCCGCGGCGAAGCGAGGGCGCGCGCCTCCTCCCCGGAGAGGAGCGCGGGAGTCTCCCGGCCCTCTTCCGCAAGGTGATCGAGGCCTCGCTCCCGCAGGGTGGAGACGGAGAGGGAGAGTCTCCGGGACTCACCCGGTAGGGATCGCGCGGCGGTGATCTTTGGGCGGGGATCTTCGGGCGGGGATCCCATCCGGGCGACACCCCGGCGCCCCTCACCTCAGCCCTGGCGGACCTCCCGGCCGAGCGCGGCGACGCCGGCGAGGAAGGCGTTCTTCCCCCCCATCGAGGGATGTCGCACGTAGCGGGAGGGAACCCCTATCCTCTCGAGCCCCGCCTCCGCCACTCGGCCGATCGCCACGGGGGTCGCCTCGGGAAAGAGCGCGAGGAAGGTCGGCAGGATCGCGAGCCCCGCCTCGACCTCCGGACGCCTTGGGGGACGGTTCGAGAGCGGCTCCCTCGGCCGGTGGGGATGCCACGGGACGGTGTTCCACAGCACGCAGTCCCGCCGGTCGCGGATCCCCTCCCAGACGATGGCCGCGGAGCGCTCCTTCTTCAGCGCCTCCCCGACGCTGGAACGACGCAGTCGGTGCCCGTCGGTCCAGGGGAGCGGAGACTCGCCGACGAGGAGATCCTCCCCGGTGAACGGAATCCCCGAGAAGCGACAGCCGTTGTAGCCCGCCGCCTCCCCGACGAGGACCCAGCGGGCATCCCCATGGGCGCGCAGGTAGGCGCGCAGGTTCCCGAGCCGACGCTCCGCCCCATCCGGGAGATCGAGCGCGGGATCGTGATCGAGGTAGGGGTGAAAGACCCCGGGGGGGGCGGGGCGACCGAGGACTCGGGTGAGGGTGCGCAGGCGGCTCTCGAAGCTCATGGGTAGACGGTACGGAACGCCGCGCGCCGCGGCAAGGGACCGCGCCGATCCGCCGGGGGCCGAAGCCTCGAGGAGACCGGGGCCGCAGCCGGATGGAGCGGAGGGGCCGGGCGATCGCGCCGCCCGACCCCTCCGCCGCAGTCCCATCTCCGCCCGCGGAGGGCTCAGGTCTGCGCGGCCGCCACGGCCTCGCCGAGCGGGGTCTCCCCCTCCCGCGAGGCGATCACCGCGGTCCCGCAGGTGTCGCTCCAGACATTGACCACGGTCCGGCACATGTCGAGGGGCCGGTCGACCGCGAGCAACAGCGCCGCCCCCTCGAGGGGCAGCTCGAGGGCGGAGAGGATCGTGAGCATCATCACCAGGCCCGCGGATGGGATCCCCGCCGCGCCGATCGAGGCGAGCAGCGCCGCGATCACCACATAGACCTGCTGCGTGAACCCGAACTCGAAGTTGCCGGTCGACGCGTAGTACTGGGCGAGGAAGATCACGCCGATGCACTCGTAGAGCGCGGTGCCATCCATGTTCACCGTCGAGCCGAGGGGCGCGACGAAGCTGGAGACCTTGTTCGAGACCTTCCCCCGCTCCTCGATCGTCTCGAGGGTGACCGGCAGGGTCATCGAGGAGGAGCTGGTCGAGAACGCGGTCATCAGCGCGGGGCTCATCGCCTTCGCCCACCGCAGCGGGTTCACCCCACCGACGAAGCGGACCAGCATCGGCAGCACGACCCCGGCGTGGATCACGAGCGCGAGGAACACGGTCAGCATGTACCACGCCAGCGGCTTGAAGACCCCGAAGCCGGTCTCCCCCACCACCTTCACCAGCAGGCAGAGCACCCCGACCGGCACGGTGAGCATGACCGCCTGGGCGAGGCGCATGACGACCTCGAAGGCCGCCTCGAAGAACTGGGTCATCGTCGCGCGGGTCGTGTCGGAGGAGCGGGTGATGAAGTAGCCGAAGAGGAGCGCGAAGAAGATGATCTGGAGCATCTGCCCGTTGGCCGAGAACGCGGAGAAGACGTTCTCCGGCACCATCCGGCGGAAGATGTCCCAGAGATTCTGCGACTCCGAGCCGAAGGCGGCGTCGACCGCGAGGCCGAGCTCCGCCCCCTCCCCGGGGCGGATGACGTTCACCAGCAGCAGCCCCAGCCCCGCCGCGAGCAGCGAGGTCATGATGTAGTAGCCCAGGGTCCGCCGACCGAGGCGGCCGAAGTCGCTCCCCCCCCCGAGCCCCGTGACCCCGGTGATGATCGAGGTGAGGACGAGGGGGACGATGAGCATCTTGAGCAGGCGCATGAAGATGTCCGCCACGAAGCGGAACGGCTCGATCAGGGAGTTGCGCGAGGAGGTCGGCTCGAGCTCCAGGGTCACCGAGCGCGGCGCGCCGCCGACCCGCTCGAGGCTCGCCACCATTCCGTAGCCCACCTCGTCGAGGGTCGCGCGGAGGCCCGCCGCGCTCTCGACCGCGATCCGGCGCTCCCGCCCCTCGACCCCCTTGTCGAGGACCAGGGCGGAGATCACATCCCCGACCGCGAGCGCCTCGGTGGGCTTCCGTCCCTTGGGGAGGAGGCTCGTCCGGATCGACTCGACCCGGACTCCGCCCTCCGCATCGACGACCTTCGCGCCGATGGAGCCGGGCCCCTCCGTCATCGACTGGATCGTCGCGCCCACGATGACGCCGATCGCCATGAAGCCGAGGATCCACCAGTGCAGGGCCTTCCGGCCGGTCTCCGCTCCGCTCATGCGGCGGTCCCTTCCTTCGGCAGGATCAGAGAGGTCGCGACGCGCGAGGGATCGAGATGCTCATCGCAGAGGCGCTGAAGGTCGGAGAGCTCCAGCGCGTGGAGCCCATCGATGATCCCCAGCAGGTCGATCCCGAGGAACTGGTAGCTGCAGTAGTGGTTCGCGGTGAACTCCAGCGAATTGAAGTAGCGGATGAAGCTCCCCATGATGGCGCGCTTCTGCCGCTCGAAGCCCTCGCTGTCGATCCCGTCGCGACGCACCCGCTCGATCTCGCGCAGCACCGCCTCCTCCAGCCGCTCGGGATGAGGGGTCTCGCCCCCGATCATCGAGTGACCCACATCCGCCATGGCGGAGTGAGAGGCCCCGAAGCCGTCGTCGATCAGCTGGGACTCGTAGAGGGACTGATGGAAGGCGGTGGCCTGCCCGAAGATCAGCTCCAGCAGGATGTCCGCCGAGAGCTCGCGGGTGAGGAGGTCCTTCCCGGGCAGACCCGGGTGCACATCCTTGAAGCCCATGAGCAGGCGCGGCATCGAGACCACCATGCGCTCCTCGCGCCGGCGGTCCGCGATCTCCACCGGCTCCTCGGGGAAGACCCGGTCGAGCCGACCGAGCGGCTCCCATTCCCGCTCCGAGAGGATGCGGTCGACGAGCTCGAAGTAGCCCTCGCGGTCCTCATCCCCGATGGCGAAGAGGATCATGTTCTCCGGATGGTAGAAGGTCTCGTAGCAGGTCATGAGCAGCTCGGGGGTGATCCCGGCGATCGACTCGACCGTGCCCGCGATGTCCTTGCGGACCGGGTGGTTCCGGTAGAGGGACTCGAGCAGGTTGAAGTAGACCCTCCACCCCGCGCTGTCCTCGTACATCCGGATCTCCTGGCCGATGATCCCCTTCTCCTTCTCGACGTTCTCCTCGGTGAAGTGCGGCTGCTGCACGAAGCGCACGAGCCGCTCGAGATGGCCCGGGAACCCCTCGGCGCAGGAGAAGAGGTAGTTCGTCGTGTTGAAGCTGGTGTAGGCGTTCGACGCCGCCCCGCTCTTCGAGAACTCCTCCATCGCGTTCCCATCCGGCCCCTCGAAGAGCTTGTGCTCGAGGAAGTGGGCGACCCCGTCCGGGACCTCCACCGTCGGTCGCCCGCCCCGGGAGAACTTCGAGTCGATCGACCCGAAGTGGGTGGCGAAGCAGGCGTAGCGCTTCTGGAAGCCGGGCTTCTCGCAGAAGTAGACGGGCAGGCCGCAGGAGTGCCGCCGCAGGTGGACCGTCTCCTGCAGGGTCTCGTTGGTGATCGCGGTCTCGGGTCCGAAGCTCACGACGAAGCCTCCTCTCCGCTGGGGACGGGCTCCTCGGGGGCGAGGAGGTAGATGACATCGGGACGGACCTTCGCGAACGCGGCGACCACATCCTCCCGGGTGACGGCGGCGATCCGCCGGCGGTACTCGGTGAGGTCGGCCGCGACCCCGTTGAGGAGCCAGGAGAGGTCGATGTCCATCAGCGCGGCGGGGGAGTCATCGATCATGCGGAGGCGCGACTCGAGCGCGACCTTCGTGGCGGTGAGCTCCTCGTCGGAGAAGCGCCCCGCCGCGACATCCGCGATCTGCACGCCGATCAGATCCCGCGCCTCCTCGAAGCGGGCGAGCTCGATCCCGCTCGAGATGAACATCATCGCCTGGGACCGCTCGAGGAACGAGCTCGCGTAGTAGCAGAGGGAGGCACCCTCGCGCACGTTGACGAAGAGCTTCGAGTGCGGGAAGGAGCCGAGCACCCCGTTCCCCACCACCAGACCGGGCACCCCCGGGTCGGCGAAGCCGACCTCGGTGCGGTAGCTCATCACGAGCTTCGCCTGCTGGATCTGCATCCGCTCGACCACCTCCCGGGGCTCCCCGGCGGACCGGGGGGCGGGGAGGGGAGGGAAGGAGGCCGGCGCCCGCTCGATCCCTTCGAGGAGCGGCGCGAGGCGGGCCTCCGCCTGGTCGATGGGGAGGTCCCCGGAGAAGTAGATGTGCGTCTCGTCCTCGCTCAGCATCGCCCGCCACCGGGCGGTGAGGACCGCCGCATCGAGGGCGGGGAGATCCTCCACCCTCCCCTGCTCGTGCCGGTGGAACGGCTCGTCGGCGCAGGCGAGCTCCACGCAGCGCTGCACCGCGAAGGCGCGCTTGTCGTTGAGGAGGCTCTCGATCAGGCGTCGGTGGGTCTCCTTCTCCCCGTCGACGAAGCCGGGATCGAAGCCGCCCTCCACGAGATGCGGGTCGGTGATCACCTCACGGAGGAAGCCGATCGTCTCATCGAGGATCGACTCCTCCCCCGGCAGGTAGCGGTCGTTCACGAACTCGAGGCGGAACTGGATCGCGTGCCTCTCCCCCACCTTGCGCACATCGGTGGAGAGGCTCGCGCCGTAGAGGCGCTCCGTCTCCCGCGTGAGCGCCGGGAGCGAGGGCAGCCGACGCGTCCCCCGCATGAGGCAGTTGGGGATCAGCGCCCGCGCCGTCGCATCGTCACCGAGCGGAGCGACGAAGAAGACGTTCACGAGGTTGGTCTTCCGGCGCGCGTCGGTGTTCAGGTGAAGGGTCACCCCCGGGGCGAGGGCGCGGGTGGTGAAGGTCGCGCCGGTCCCCGCTCCCGTCTCGGTCGAGGGGTTGGCGGCCGGGTCGCCCGCGTGGAGGGCACGGAGGGAGGGGTCGCCCGGCGCCAGCGGCGCGCGAGCGAGGGGCGAGAGGGGGAGATCGTCGGGCAAGCTCTAGTCCTTCCCGGGGGCGGCGAGGATCCCCGGGATGACGCCTTCCTCGACCTCGCGGGGCGCTTCCCGCCCGGCCGGGGGCAGAGCCCGGTGGATCGACTGCACTTCGCGCAGGGTCTGACGGAACGCTTCGAGGGTGAGAGCCTGGGGGCCGTCGGAGAGGGCCCGGGTCGGGTCGTCGTGCACCTCGATGAGGAGGCCGTCCGCCCCGACCGCCGCGGAGGCGCGGGCGAGGGCGGGCACGCGATGGGCGGCCGCCGAGCCATGGCTCGGGTCGACGAGGACCGGCAGGTGGGTTCGACGACGGAGCTCGGGGACGATCCCGAGGTCGAGGACGACCTGATCCGCTCCGGCGGCGCTGCGGATTCCACGCTCGCAGAGGATCACCTGATGGTTCCCTCCGGAGAGGATGTACTCGGCCGCGAGGAGGAACTCCTCCGGCGTCGCCGCGTACCCCCGCTTGAGGAGGACCGGGGTGTCGAGCGCGCCGAGCTCCTTGAGGAGGGAGAAGTTCTGCATGTTGCGGGAGCCGACCTGGAGGAGGTCGGCGACCTCGACCACCGCGGAGAGCTGCGAGGCATCCATCACCTCGGTGACGATCCGGAGGCCGGTCTCCTCTCGGATCCGGCCGAGGATCCGAAGCCCCTCCTCCTCGAGCCCCTGGAAGGCGTAGGGAGAGGTCCGCGGCTTGAAGGCTCCACCCCGGAAGAAGGCGCAGCCGGCATCGCGAAGCTCGCGCGCGAGCGCGAGGGCGCGCTCCTCCTCCTCGATGGCGCAGGGACCGGCCACGATGGCGAGCTCGTCGCCTCCCACCGGCACTCCCCCCACCTCGACCGGGATGGCTCTCCCGTCCGGGGCGTTCGAGGCCCGCGCGGCGTGGGGATAGGGCTCGGTCAGAGGCACGACCTTCACCACCCCGGGCCAGTTCGCCGGGTGGACCGTGCGGATCGACAGATCGGCCCCCGTGACCTCGAGGCAGGTGTGCACACCGCCGTCGAGGACACGCACCTCCGCGCCCAGCTGCTGGAGCCGGTCGCGGATGCGGTTGCGCAGCGGCGGGGCGAGCCCCGCCTCGAGCACCAGGATGAGTCCGACTCGTTCCATCGATTCCTCGTCGTGCCGGCCCCGTGGGGGCCTCTCCATCCGGCGCCCCGACCACCGGGTCGGCGCGGGTCCGGACCCCCCCGCCCCGATGTCGGGGCGTGGGACTTCGAAGGTGTATCACGGACGGTGGTGGGGAGGAAGCGAACCGGGTCGGGTCATCGGACGGAAATGCCCTCCAGAGGCCGAGAATCCCGGGAAATCCGGCAGGTCGAGACCCGCCCTCCCCCCCGGACTCGGGAGCCGGGAGGCCGATCGAAGAAAGTCGGTCACGGGACCGGAGGGATCCGGATGGAGGTCCACGCCCACCACGGCGGGACCCCACGGAGGGGTCCGGGTGGCGGGCCCCACCCGTCGCCGGTGTCCCCCTCCCCGAGAGCGGGCACCGCGACACGATCCGCCTGAAGGAGGCCGGTCATGAACCTCTCCCGCATCCTCGCCATCGTCACGCTCCTCAGCACCACGGCCTCCGTCCCCACCGCGGAAGCGCAGACCTACATGCGAAACCTCGGGACCCGGGCGCTGGAGTTCTCCACGGAGATGGACCGCACCAGCGACGCCGTCCCGAGCTATGTCACCGTCGGACCCCGCCTGCGCTTCGGACAGCTCAGCGCGAGCTGGCGCGTCGACCTGTACGTGAACAAGATCCAGGAGGACGGCACGCTCCTCTTCTCCCACGATCTCCGCATCGCGGGGGCGAACGGAGCGGGCACCGTCGCCTATCCGACCTCCATCCGGGAGGCCGCCAACGGCGACCTCCTCATCACCGGCCTCACCAACGCCGTGCCGAACCACCCGATCTTCCTCGCCCGCACCGACCCCAACGGATTCCCGCTCTGGGTCCAGCTCTTCGGCGTGCCCGCGGGCACCACATCGGGAGCGCGGGGCGCGGGTCTCGAGGTCCTCGAGGACACCGACGGCAGCCTCGTCGTGGTCGGGTCGCTGATCGTGGAGCAGGGCACCGCCCAGTACCCCGTCTTCCTGAGGACCGACGCGATCGGCAACCCGATCTCGCTGCAGACCTACTTCGACCTCCGGTTCCCCTCCGCCACGGGCGCGGTGCCGAGCCTGGGCTGGGGTCAGTTCCGCGATGTCGAGATCGCTCCCGCGGGCCCGAACAGCCCCCCGGGCTACTTCGTCACCGGCTTCATGGGCACGAACTCCCCGGTCACGCCGAACGCCGTGCCGTTCCGCGAGCTGATCGTGGCGCGCCTCGACCAGACTGGGAACATCCTGTGGCTGAACGCCTACGGTCCGCAGTTCAGCCAGTCGATCGGCACCGCCATCGAAGTGACCGCCACCGGCGGACTCCAGATCCTCGGCCTCTACCAGAACGCGACCCAGTCGCTGCGCCTCTCCATCTCCGGCGCCCCCCTGAGCCACCAGCTGATCTACGGCTTCACGAGCCTCGGCGACATCGAGGAGATCGCGCCGGAGACCTTCGTCTTCGTGGGGCGCGACGCGAACATCCGGCACGAGGCGATGATGGTGAAGATGTCCGGGAACGCCGCGGGGCCGCATCTCGCCCTCGACTTCGCCCGCGGCTACGGCGCGACCTACGTCGAGTTCTTCACCGACGTCCGCGAGACGAGCGATCAGGGCTTCCTCCCCACCGGCGGCACGAGCACCTGGTGCCGTGGCCCGGCGGATGAGTACCTCGTCCGGACCGACGCCGCCGGTGTGGTCGGCTGTCACGAGTACGATGCACAGCTCGGGATCGAGATCGTGCAGTACCCGGTGCGTGAGATTCCGACCCAGCCGCACGACCTCGCGCAGACCATCGCCAACCTCATCGTCGCCGCGCCGAACACCCACGTGAGGTTCATCTGCCCGACTCCGGTGATCGTCCCCGATCCGACCCCGTGGGACTGGTTCGTCCGCCTCGATGCCAACGGCGACTCCCAGGTCGACGTCTCCGACGCGGTCCACATCCTCGACCACCTCTTCAACGGTGGTCAGGCCTCCCAGCCGCCCGAGGCCGCGGATGGCAACGGGGATGGCGCCCTCGACCTGAGCGACGCGGTCTTCGGCCTCACCTACCTCTTCAGCGATGGAACTCCGCCTCCGGCGCCGTTCCCGAACGCGGGACCCGACCCGGCTCAGGAGATCGAGCACGTCGCGGTGCCGGAGATGCTGACGGAGCTCCTCACCGGCATCGGTGAGGTCCCGGTCGGCGTCCTCGGGGACCTGTCCTTCCCCGCCGCCCCCTGATCGAGAGTCCCCTCCTCACGCGAAGAGGCCCTCCACCCCACGGGGTCGGAGGGCCTCTTCCCCATCCGGCCGGACATGCGCCGGCAGGGCGCTGGAGCTCGTCGAAGACGGGGATGGGCGAGCGGAGGCGGAATCGGGGAGGACAGGGAGCCCGGGAAGGGAGCGTCCGCTACTTCCGATCGAAGCGGCGGGCGAGCTCCTCCCAGCCGATGCGCAGCTCGGAGGGGCGGCCGTGAGGGCAGTTCTGCGGCTGGAAGGCGCGGGCGCGCCCGCGGATCAGGTCGACCACCATCTCCGGCGAGAGCGGCTGCCCCGCCTTCACCGCCCGCTTGCACGCCATCGTCTGGAGGAGGCGCTCCCGCAGGTCGGGGAGGGTGTCGCTCCCCCCGCGCCGCGCCTCCACGACCTTGCCGAGCACCTCGCGGAGCAGGCGGTCGACGGCGCGGTTCTCGAAGCCGGCCGGAACCGCGCGCACGATGACGACCGCGTCCCCGAACTCATCCGCCTCGAGCCCGAGCTCGGCGAGGGACTCCCGCACCTCCGCGAACGCCTCCCACTCCGAAGGGTCGAGGCGGACCGTCTGGGGAACGAGGAGCGGCTGCGAGCGCACGCCGGCCTCGCGCGCGGCGAGAATCTCCTCGTAGAGGATCTTCTCATGGAGGGCATGCTGGTCGATGACGAGGAGCCCCTCCTCCTCCTCCACCACGAGGAAGGAGGAGCGGACCTGGAAGGCGCGCACCTCCCGCCCCTCCACCGCGGCGGGGGGCACGACCGGCGCCCGGGTCTCCCCTCCCCCGAGGGCGAGGGAAGGCTCGCGAGGCTCAGCAGGGGGGCGCGACTCTGCGGACGCGGCGGACGAGGTCTCCCGTCCGCCCGGAGAGGTCTCCCCCTCCGCCACGGCGAACCCCGCGGCGTCGACCGCACGGTCCGCCGCCGCGCCATGATCCCCCGCGGGGGGAGCGCTCCCGGCCTCGAACGAGGTCGGCCGGGGAGCAGGCATCGTCGCCGGGCTCTCCTCCAGCTCGGAGCCGAGGGAGGGGGCGCTCCCCGCGGCCGTGAGGGCATCCCGCACCGCGCGGCGAACGAGGGCGTGCACCGCGGCGGAGTCCTGGAAGCGAACCTCCTGCTTCGTCGGGTGGACATTCACATCCACCGACTCCGGCGGCAGGTCGAGGAAGACCACCGCCACCGGGTGGTGGCCGGGGATCTGGTAGCCGCGGTACCCCTCGCGCACGGCGTGGAGCACCACCTTGTCGCGGATCGCGCGGCCGTTCAGGAAGCCGTGGATCCCGTCACCGGTGCGGCGGTGGATGTCGGGGGGTGCGATCCACCCCATCAACTGCCCGTGCGGGGGCAGGGGGATGAGCCGCCCGGCGAGGTCCTCGCCGAGCACCTCGGCGATCCGCCGGGTGTGGGGCTGGTCGGATGGGTAGCGGATCGAGGTGCGTCCGTCGTGGACGACGGTGAAGCCGACCGTCGGCATCGCGAGAGCGAGCTCCTTGACGATCGTGTGGATCCGCGCGACCTCGGCGCGGTCCCCCTTTAGGAAGCGGCGCCGGGCGGGGACGTTGTAGAAGAGGTTCTTCACCGTGACCCGGGTGCCGGGGGCCATCGGCTCCGGCGCGCCCTCCGCGACCGTCCCATCGCGGGCGACGACCCGCTCCCCCGCCTCCTGCCCCGCGGGGCGGGAGACGATGTCGAGCTCGCTGACGCTCGCGATGCTCGCGAGCGCCTCCCCCCGGAAGCCGAGGGTGTGGATGCGATGGAGGTCCGCCTCGCTCCGCAGCTTCGACGTCGCGTGGCTCGCCACGGCGAGGGGCAGATCGACCGGGGCGATTCCCATCCCGTCATCGGTGATGCGGATGAGGCGCTTCCCCCCCTCCTCGAGGTCGATGCGGATGTCGGTCGCGCCGGCATCGATCGCGTTCTCGAGGAGCTCCTTCACGACGGAGGCGGGGCGCTCGATGACCTCCCCCGCCGCGATCTGGTTCACCAGATGCGGCGAGAGCTTCCGGATCCGACCCCCGGCCGAGATCATCGCGCGCCCCCCTCGTCGTGTTCGTGCTCCGTGCTCCGCGCGGCTCCGCTCAGCGCGACTCCGCCTTGCGGATCGCCCCTTCGAGCGTGTTCTCGAGGAGCATGGCGATCGTCATCGGACCGACGCCGCCGGGCACCGGGGTGATCCACCCCGCGCGCTCCGCCGCGGCGTCGTAGTCGACATCGCCGCAGAGGGTGCCATCGTCGCGGCGGTTGATCCCGACATCGATCACGATCGCCCCCTCCTTGATCCAGTCCCCCTTCACCATCTCCGGGCGGCCGACCGCGGCGACGACGATGTCCCCCTGAGCGACCACCTCGGGCAGGTTGCGGGTGCGGGAGTGGCAGACGGTGACGGTGGCGTTCTTCCCGAGGAGGAGCTGCGCCTGGGGCTTGCCGACGATGTTCGAGCGACCGATGACGACGGCGTGCGCCCCCTCGATCGACTGACCGGTGCTCTCGATGAGGGTCATCACCCCCTTCGGCGTGCAAGGGACGTAGCCCTCCTTGCCGACCGCGAGGTATCCCGCGTTGATCGGGTGGAAGCCGTCGGCGTCCTTGTCGGGGTGGATCCGGGCGAGCATCGCCTGCTCGTCGAGCCCCTTCGGCAGCGGGAGCTGCAGCAGGATCCCGTGCACGCGGTCGTCGGCGTTCATCTCATCGATGATCGCCGCCACCTGCTCCTGGGTCGCGGTGGCGGGGAGGTCGCGGTGGAAGCTGTTGATCCCCACCTTCTCGCACGCCTTCTCCTTGTTGCGGACGTAGACCGCGGAGGCGGGGTCGTCCCCGACGAGGATCACGCCGAGGCCGGGGGCGTGGCCGTACTGCTCGGTGAACTCCTTCACGCGCCCCTTGAGCGCCTTGCGGCACTGCTTGGCGATCGCCTTGCCGTCGATGATCTGTGCGGTCATCGCTTCGTCCCTTCGGTTTCTCACTTCGAGGTGTCGGAGTCGGAGGCCTCGGAGGCGCGGCTCCACTCGCCGCTGCGCCCGCCGCTCTTCGACTCGAGTCGGATCGACTCGATGATCATTGCGCGGTCGATCCCCTTGCACATGTCGTAGATCGTTAGCAGGGCGGCGGAGGTCGCGGCGAGCGCCTCCATCTCCACCCCGGTCCGGCCGCTCGTGCGGGCGGCGACCCGCGCGTCGACCGCGCCCTCCCCCACCGTCAGCTCGACCTCGACCGCGTCGAGGGAGAGCGGATGGCAGAGCGGGATCAGCCGCGAGGTCTCCTTCGCGGCCTGGATCCCCGCCACGCGGGCGACCGCGAGGACATCGCCCTTGGCGACGCTCCCCTCCCCGATCGCGCGCGCCGTCTCGGGGCGCATCACGATCCGGCCGGTCGCCACCGCCTCGCGGCGGGTGATCTCCTTCCCCCCGATGTCGACCATCCGGGCGCGCCCCTCGGCATCGAGATGCGTCGGGCGCGGGAGAGTCGACTCGTCGTGGGGGTCGGTCACCGGTGGCCTACAGGTTCCGCTCGAGGACGAAGCGGGCGAGGGTCGTCAGCGACTCCCGCGCCGGGCTCTCCGGGAGCGCGTCGAGGGAGGCGACCGCCTCCTCGATGTGGGCCTCCGCGGTAGCGCGGACCTTCCGGAAGATCTCGTGCTCGTCGAGCATCTTCTGCACCCGCGCCCGGGCGCCGGTCTCCTTCGGGTTCTCGAGGACCCAGCGCAGCTCCTGCCCCGCGGCGTCGCCGAGGAGGTCACGCAGCCGGATGATCGGCAGCGTCATCTTGCCGTTCACGAGGTCGGTGCCGAGGGACTTCCCGACCACCCCCTCGTCCCCGAGGATGTCGAGGGCGTCATCCGCGATCTGGAACGCCATCCCGAGGGCGGTGCCGTAGCGCTCGAGCGCCGCGACCTGCTCCGGGGTCCCCCCCGCGAGGGAGGCGCCGACCCGGGCGGCCATGCCGTAGAGGACGGCGGTCTTCTTCTCGATGATCTCGTTGTAGCGCGCCTCGGTGAGGTCGATGTCCCCGGCGCTGCCGACCTGGAGCAGCTCCCCCTCGCAGATGGTGTGGGTGGTGTCCGCGAGGAGCCGCGCCACCCCCTCCACCTCGGTCGAAATGCTGAAGCCGCGCGAGTAGATGAAGTCGCCGAGGAGGACCGCCGCGCGCTCCCCCCAGCGGTGGTTCACGGTCTCGACCCGGCGGCGGATCCGCGCGTCATCGAGGAGGTCGTCGTGGACGAGGGTCGCGGTGTGGATCAGCTCGACGACCCCGCCGCACTTCACATGGTCATGCCCGACCCGGGCGTCCGCCTCCGCCATCGCCACTGCGCGGCCGGCGAGGAAGAGGACCGCGGGGCGGATCTGCTTCCCGCGGAACCGGGCGATGTGGATGAGGAGGTCATGGACGAACGGCTCCGTCGAACGGAACTCCTCCGCGAGGTAGGTGTTCAGGGCGACGAGGTCTCCCGCCACCGGCTCGTACATCCGGCCGAGCTCGGGGGCGAGGGTCAGGACATCGAGGCCCTCCGGCGAGGGGCGGTCGCTCAAGGCGTCCCCCTCTCGAGGGAGGGGAGGTCGGAGATCGCAGTGAGGGGGAGGTCGAATGCCTTCGAGACGCCGTGGTGGTAGACCTTCCCGGCGTAGGTGTTCAGGCCGAGGGCGTGTCCGGGGCTGGCCGCGAGGAAGCCCTCCAGCCCGCGGTCCGCGAGGGTGACGAGGTACGGCAGCGTGGCGTTCGTCAGGGCAAAGGTCGAGGTGCGGCTGACCGCCCCCGGCATGTTCGCGACGCAGTAGTGGACGACGCCATCGACCACGTAGGTCGGGTTCGCGTGGGTGGTCGGCTTGCAGGTCTCGACGCAGCCCCCCTGGTCGACCGCGACATCGACGATGACGGAGCCGTCCGGCATCTCGGAGAGGTACTCCCGCGGCACCAGGCAGGGCGCCCGATCCCCGGGGACGAGCACCGCGCCGATGACGAGGTCGGAGTCGGCGACCGCGGCGCGCACCGCGTAGGGGTTCGAGTGGTTCGTGGTGACGTTCGCCGGCAGCACCTCATCGAGGTAGCGCAGGCGGTCGAGGTTGATGTCGAAGATCCAGACGCGGGCGCCGAGGCCCGCCGCCATCCGCGCCGCGTTCGTGCCGACCACGCCCCCGCCGAGGACGGTCACCCGCCCCGGCTGCACCCCCGGCACCCCGGAGACGAGGACGCCCCGGCCGCCGTTCGGGCCCTGGAGGTGCTGGGCGCCGGCGAGGACCGACATCCGCCCCGCCACCTCGCTCATCGGGGTGAGGAGGGGGAGGGTGTGCTTCGCGTCCTCGATCGTCTCGTAGGCGATGCAGGCGGCCCCGCGGTCGAGCATCGCATCGGTGAGGGTGCGGCTCGCGGCGAAGTGGAAGTAGGTGAAGACGAGGTGGTCCGGGCGGATCCGGTCGTACTCGGGGGCGAGGGGCTCCTTCACCTTCACGATGATGTTCGCGTTGTCGAAGACCTCATCGGGGCCGCCGACGACGGTGGCCCCCGCCTCGCGGTACTCGTCATCGGTGAAGCCGCACCCCGCGCCGGCGGAGCTCTCCACGAGGACCTGATGCCCGCGCTGGGTGAGGGTGAAGACCCCGGAGGGAACCACGGACACGCGGCTCTCCTGCTCCTTGATCTCGCGGGGGACTCCGATGATCGTCGCCATGCTCTCACTCATTTCGTGCCCGGCGCGACGCCGGGGTCGTGTCCTGAATGCCGCTCCCGACGATGGCAGGCCCACGCCCGGCGTCGATCAGGAGTCCCCCCGCGGAGGGCGGAGGAGCGGTGTCCCCATCCCCCGGTACGCACCGACGGGATGGAGGGGGTGAGGGCGGACCCTCCGCGACTCCCCCTCCCCAGGAAGGGAGGACCCGCAGCGGGTTCCCTTCGACGGGGGAGAGCGGACCGGATACCGTCCCCAGCAGTGTCACGGTTCGTGCCACGCACAGCGCCCCTCCAGCCCGGGGCTCCGGAAGGCTCCGGAGACCGCAGGGAGCGGGGGGGCAAACGAGGAGTCTAGCCCCGGCGATTCCCCGTTGTCGAGCCAGAATCACCGCGATACGGGCAGATCGTGCGGCCCAGAGAGGGGCGGAGAGGGACGGAGAGACCCCGCCTCCATCCTCCCCCGTCCCCCCGCTGCGACCCGCCTCCCGCGCGCCGGGGGTTTTCCCCCGAAGGAGCCCCATGGCGAGGACCCCTCCCTCCGCGGGAGCCGATTCACTGCGCTCTGATTCCCTCGCGCTCTACGGAGGGGTCTTCGATCCGATCCATCGCGGCCACCTCGCGGTGGCGCGGGCCGCCCTCGCCGCGCTGCCGGTCGACCGGGTCACCCTCCTCCCGAGCGGAGACCCTCCCCACAAGACCGACCGCAGCCCCGCCGCCGCCGCGGATCGCCTCGCCCTCATCGACCGCGCCCTCGCCGGGGACCCTGCCTTCCGCGTCGACGGGAGAGAGCTGGAGCGGAGCGGGCCGAGCTACACCGTCGAGACCCTCCGCGAGCTCCGCGCGGAGGCCCCGGACCGCGCGATCCTCTTCCTGATCGGCGCGGACAACGCCCGCTCCATCGGCACCTGGTACGCCGCGGAGGAGCTCTTCTCCCTCTGCGACCCGGTCCTCGTGAGCCGCCCCGGCGACCGCCCCCGCTTCACCGCGACCGACCTCCCCTTCCTCGACGCCGCCCGCATCGAGGCGCTGAACGCCCTCGCCATCGACGGGGTCGAGGTCCCCTGGTCGAGCCGGGAGATCCGCGCGCGGATCGCCGCGGGGGCGACCCGGGAGGAGATGGAGCAATGGGTCCCGGCCGCGGTCGCCGAGGAGATCATCGCCCGCGGGCTCTACCGCGAGGCGAGCGCGTAGAGGAAGTACCCCCCCGAGAAGGGGGTCGCCCGCTCCCCCCAGATGCCGAAGACCGCGCGCACCCGCAGCGCGGAGCGCTCGATCGCCGTCTCCCACTCCTCCTGGGTGTAGGTCCGCAGGGGGAAGCTCTCATCCCGGTGCTCGGGGGGCGCCCCCGCCCGCTCGATGGTGATGTGGCTGATGATCGTCTCCGCCCGCGTCCCCGGCGCGGGAGGGAGCGCGGTGGAGACCTCGGTGACGGTGCGCTCCCCGTCACTCCCCCGCCAGACATCCTCCTCGATCTCATCCTCCCCCGGCCGGATGAGGCTGAGTCCGACGACATAGACCCCCCCCGGCGCGAGGAGCGCCGCCATCCCCGAGAGGTGGGCGAGGAGCGCGTCGTCGGAGTCGAGGTGGCGGATCGTGTTCACGAGGGTGAAGGCGAAGGGGAAGGTCCGCCCGTCGAAGGCCCCCCCGCAGTCGGTGAGGTCGGCGACACGCAGCTCGGCATCCGCCGGCAGACGCGCCCGCGCGAACTCGACCATCCGCAGCTCGAGGTCGAACCCCGCCACCGCGATCCCCGCCGCCGCCGCGGGGACGAGCAGTCGCCCGGTGCCGCAGGCGGTCTCGAGCCAGGGGCCGGCGGGAGGGGCTCCGCAGGATGCGGCGACCTTGCAAAGAGAGGCGAACTGGTCGGCGGTGGCGCCGCCGTAGATCAGGTCGTAGACAGAGGGGTCTTTGTATATCATCCTAGCCCCATCATGGAGGTCTGGCTGGCCCATCGATCTGATTGGGAGTCTGGCATCCCTTCCCGAGTAGGTAGCCTTGGGCTTCGATTTAGGCTGCGGAAGAGGGGAAGCAGTCACCCACAACGGGAAAAGCTGATTCGGGAGTCGCAGACCTGGGACTGTCCTGATTTCTGTGTAACTGACCATGGGGTCAAACAGGAATCCGGTCACCGAACTTGATCATGAGCTGATTGAGCGCCGCGGTCCAGTCCTTCACCGACCGCGTCCACCGCGACGAGGCG
>Ga0255767_1000252_pt1 | contig 47120 bp, 44 predicted proteins | sample 071ome_24_FD_179967 | JGI IMG/M metagenome (GOLD analysis project Ga0255767, IMG submission 179967) | Coastal salt marsh microbial communities from the Groves Creek Marsh, Skidaway Island, Georgia - 071402CT metaG (version 2) | ecosystem: Environmental > Aquatic > Marine > Intertidal zone > Salt...
CGAGGTTGTGCGCGGTGGTTTGGCCGCCCTGCCTCGTGGGCAATATGAGGGGGCAGATAGTCTGGGCTTGGATTACTGGCAATCCATGCGCTTGATCATCCTGCCTCAGGCTTTGAAAATCTCAATTCCGGGCATCGTGAACACGTTTATAGGTTTGTTCAAAGACACAACCCTCGTGGTGTTCATCGGTCTGCTTGACCCAATCGGTTTGTCTAACGCGATCCGCGCCACGACCGAATGGAATGGGATTTACTGGGAATTGTTCATCTTCATCGGGCTTTGCTTCTTTGTGTTTTGCTACGCGATGTCCCGCTATTCGCAATATCTTGAGCGCAAGCTCGCAACAGATCGTCATTAAGGAGAGGCCGATATGAGTGAAGCCACCCCCTCCATCCAAGATCGTGAGATCAACCGTTCGCAGATGAAAGTCACCGATGAGGTGGCGGTTGAAATTCGCGATATGAACAAATGGTATGGTTCGTTCCATGTTTTGCGGGACATCAACCTCACTGTGAACCGCGGCGAACGTATCGTCATCTGTGGGCCATCTGGCTCGGGGAAATCTACGCTGATCCGCTGCATCAATGCATTGGAGGAGCATCAAAAGGGCTCCATCACTGTGGATGGCACATTGCTGTCAAATGACCTCAAGAACATTGACAAAATCCGTTCCGAGGTCGGGATGTGCTTTCAGCATTTCAACCTGTTTCCGCATTTGACCATTTTGGAAAACTGCACATTGGCCCCAATTTGGGTGCGCAAGACGCCCAAGAAAGAGGCCGAAGAAACGGCAATGTATTTCCTTGAGAAGGTGAAAATCCCCGATCAAGCGCATAAATATCCAGGGCAGCTGTCAGGGGGTCAGCAGCAGCGTGTGGCCATCGCGCGCAGCCTCTGTATGCGTCCGCGTATCATGCTGTTTGACGAACCGACATCGGCACTTGACCCTGAGATGATCAAGGAAGTTTTGGATACGATGATCCAATTGGCTGAAGAAGGTATGACCATGCTCTGCGTGACCCACGAGATGGGCTTTGCCCGTCAGGTTGCCAATCGCGTGATCTTTATGGATGCAGGCCAGATTGTTGAGCAAAACGAGCCTGAGCCGTTCTTCACCAACCCGCAAAATGACCGCACCAAGCTGTTCTTGAGCCAAATCTTGGGTCACTGATCCCGCTTAGGGCAAGTCACGCGGTGTGATAAAGGCGCGGGCAACCCCCGCGCCTATTTCTATGTTGGCCCAAGATGTTGCGTTAAAGTCCACGACCAAGGTCGCGGCTGTAGGGTAGCGGGTGAATTTCTCGTGTTGGGGCTGTGTCGCCACCAGCGAGCGCGCCAAGCTACCAATACCGGGATTATGCCCGATGACGGCCAATGTGTGGCCCTCACTGGCCCTGATGACATTCAGCATATCAGGCGGCATCGCGAGATAGAGCGCGCGTGTATAAGAAACTTCGATTTCCGCACCGCTCAAGCATCGAGAAATCGCCGCCCATGTATCGACAGCACGGGTTGCGGTCGAGCAAAGCACGTGATCAGGCCGATACCCCTGCGCCTCAAGCCATGTTCCAACGCGCGGTGCATCCTCTATTCCGCGGGCATTGAGGGGGCGGTCATGGTCATCTAACCCTGCATCGCCCCAATCTGATTTTGCATGGCGGATTAAGATTAACGTCAGGGTCATGGGTGAAAGCTCCGCATGTGGAAATGTGATTGCGCCTCAACGCGTCCAAAGTTTTGTGAGATCGGGCAGGCGCGCCGCGCCCTGCAGCCCTTGGTCATGCAATCTGCCCCCGCCATTGTGTTCAGATGGTCATGGCATCGGATCGTATCATAGCCCGATCCGTCAAAGGCTGCGACAGGGCATGCGCTGCGGCAGGGTTGGTGCGTGCAGCTGTCGCATGGGCGGTCTTGGGCAGGCGCTTGAGGCACTGCATAGGGCAAGCCAAGTGCGCCGCGAAAGGAGACAAACAATCCCGATTGCGCATGGATGAGCAGCCTTATTGGGCTGGGCCATACCGCATCTGTCGCCAAAGCCCATTGGTAAAATGGTGCATAGGGTGGGCCACCAAAGGGAAAATAGGCTTCCCCCTCAATCTCGCGGGCCCAGTCACCGATGACCCGCGCAGACCAGCGATCCATCGGGTCAGGGGCGCCATCACGATATTCGGAGCTGTCTTCAAACGCAGACCAAAACTGAGGCTCATCAGGCCCCAAAAGCACCACGGTTTTTACCTCAGGGCCTAGGCTACGACTGTCCTCTGGGGCAAAATGCCCCAAAATGCGAAGGTGCCGCGCATGCGCGCCTTGTGAAAGGTCGGTTAGGTTCATTCTTTAGCCTGCGCTGATTGCTCTGCGCTGCGCAAGCGAAACTAGGCGCGGATGATTGATCCTGCCCCGTGATCCGTGAACAATTCCAAAAGGCAGGCATTGGGCGCGCGCCCGTCCAAAATAACGGCAGCGCGCACGCCTGCGCGCACGGCTGACAGGGCCGTTTCGGTTTTGGGGATCATGCCGCCTGCGATGACCCCGCTTTCGGTCATGGCCTCAACATCGGCGGCGCTCAATTCGGTTACCACTTCGCCATCGGCATTTTTGACGCCCGACACATCAGTCAAAAGCAGCAGGCGATCTGCCTTCAGGCCGGCGGCAATAGCCCCCGCTGCCGTGTCGCCATTGATATTATAGCTGTGACCATCACGATCTGCACCAATGGGGGCAATCACAGGGATCATCTCGGCCTCAAAGAGTTGCCGCAGAAGGGTCGTGTCTACCTCACTGGGTTCGCCGACAAAGCCCAGTTCGGGGTCGGCCATTGTGCAGGTGATCATCGAGGCATCTTTGCCCGACAGACCAACTGCGCGCCCGCCTTCGGCGTTGATCGCCTGCACGATCCGCTTATTAACCTGACCCGACAGAACCATTTCCACAACATCCATGGTGGCGGCATCCGTGACCCGCTTGCCGCGCGTGAAGGTGGAGGTCACGCCAAGCTTTTCAAGCATCTCATTGATCATTGGCCCGCCGCCATGCACCACCACAGGGTTCACCCCAACAGTGCGCATCAGCATCACATCGCGCGCGAATGAGGCCATCCCCTCATCCGATCCCATCGCATGACCGCCCAATTTGATCACCACAATTGCCCCGTGATAGCGCTGCAAGTAAGGCAGGGCTTCGTTCAAGGTGCGGGCGGTCGAGAGAAAATCACGCATTTTGGCTGTCTGCTTCTTCATCTTTGGCGTTCCAAACTGATTTCGCGCCATATTGGGCGCGCTCGATTACTTCCATAAGGCAGGAAGGCTTGGCTGTGAAGGTGGCTGTTCTCAAGTAAGCCCTGCGATCAAGGCCCGAAGGTTTTCAATACCCCAACCTTTTTCTGACGAGGTCATCAAGAGCTCGGGATAGGCGGCGGGGTGTTTTGACAGCGCCTTGCGCACTTGGGCCAAAATCTTATCGCGTTCAGCTTCTTTTACCTTGTCGGCTTTGGTCATCACGACCTGAAAGGTCACAGCTGATTGATCAAGCAGGGTCATGATCTCGTCATCAACCGCCTTGATCCCATGCCGTGTGTCGATGAGCACGAAAGCGCGGCGCAATGAGACGCGGCCTGACAGATAGGCCTTGAGCAATTTCTGCCATTTCTCGACCACCGCAACAGGCGCTTCTGCATAGCCATAGCCCGGCAAGTCGACCACATAATGGCTCTCGCCAAGTGTGAAGAAGTTGATCTCTTGTGTCCGTCCGGGTGTGTTTGAGGCCCGTGCTAAGTTTTTACGCCCAGTCAGCGCATTGATCAGCGAAGATTTCCCAACATTCGAGCGCCCAGCAAAGCATATTTCAAGCCGATCTGCTGGGGGCAGGCCATCCATGGCAACAACGCCTTTGACAAAATCTGCACCGCGCGCAAACAGCAGCCGCCCTTTCTCGAGGCTGATCTCATCGGCATCTTCGGCCAGCGGGAAAGGCAGGGCTGCACTCACCAGATAATCTCCACTTTATCCCCTTGGGCGATATGCCCTGCTTGGGTGGTTTCTGCGTATACGCCAAATTCGCTGTGATCCCAACCGCTTTGCAATATTTGCAGAGTTGGCACATCCCTTACCCCTGTGTCAGGATTTGCTTCAGTTGCACGACAACGGGTTATTGGTTCTACGATTTTTAGGCGGGCCTCGCCAATCACGAGGGTCGCCCCAATCAGGTCAAGCTCTTCCCAAGGGGCTAGACCCTCAAGCCAAAGATTCCCACGAAAGCGGCGCGGGTCCAGTGACATATCGGCCCGCGCCTCTAAGGCGCGCAGCGAGGCAAGATTTAGAATTGAGATCGAGGCAAAATTCGCATCGGTCATGCCTGATTTAGGCGCTGCGACCACCGCCATCGGGGCGGGTCGCTCGGGCGGATAAATTGTCCCTAGCCATGCAATCAAATTGCTGTGGTCGCCTTTTGGGTCGAATATGTGATCGGGCAAATCAGGATGCGAAAGGCGGATTGTGCCATTGTCCAAACAGCAGGCCGTGATGGCCATAAGCTGAGGGGCCTTTGCGCCGCGCAAGAAATTTCGGCAGGGCTGCCATTGCCCCTGCAAGGGGTCAGCCCCCGCTTCAATAACCGCATAGGCGCGATCAAGCGGCAAAGCGCAATCGGGGGCCATAAAGGCCCCCGAAATACGTTCTGCGCCAATACCCTTAATCGGGTGTCGCCATATTTGGTCGAGTGTGACGCTCACTTAGCGTTCTTTGCGCCGCCGCGTTTGAAACTTGCGCGGATATTGCCAAACAGATCGGGCTTATACCCTTGGTGGCGCATGATCGTGTATTGCTGCGCAAAGGTCAGGGTGTTGTTCACGATCCAGTAAATCAACAAGCCTGTCGCGAAATGGCCCAACATGAACATAAAGATAAAGGGCAGCCACGCGAAAATCGCGGCCTGTGTTGGGTCAGTGGGCGCTGGATTCAGCTTTTGCTGCAACCACATCGAGATGCCTAAAAGGATGGGCAGAACCCCGATAAAGATCAGCGCAAGGATACTGCCTGGCTCTGGCGCTGGCCATGGGAACAGGCCGAACAGGTTGAAGATCGAGGTCGTATCAGGTGCTGACAGATCCCGAATCCAGCCAAAGAACGGTGCGTGGCGCAATTCTAGCGTCACAAAAATCACCTTATAGAGCGAGAAGAAAATCGGGATTTGCAGCAAAATCGGCAAGCAGCCCGAAGCGGGGTTCACCTTGTTCTTCTTATACAGCTCCATCATACCTTTTTGCATGGCTTCGCGGTCATCACCTGCGCGCTCTTTCAGCTTCTCCATCTCTGGTTGAAGCTCTTTCATCCGCGCCATGGAGGCATAGGATTTATAGGCAAGCGGGAATAAGACAGCCTTGACGATGAACGTCAGCGCAATAATCGCAAGACCCATATTGCCAATCATCACATTCAGATTGTGCAGCAGCCAGAACATCGGCTTGGTGATGAAATAGAACCAACCCCAGTCAATCGAGTCGAGAAAGCGATCAATCCCGCCTGTGTCCTGATAGTTGCGGATGGTTTCCCATTCCTTCGCCCCTGCAAAGAGCATGGTGGTGACTTCGGCCGTTGCCCCAGCAGCAACATCAACTGCAGGCATCCGCGCTTCTGTTTGATAGATGTCCGCCCCCGCCACGTGGCGCGTTGCGGCCACAAAGGGCTGACCCGCACCGGGGATCAAGGTGGTCATCCAATATTTATCGGTAAAACCGATCCAGCCGTTTTCGGCAACATCCACCAATTCTGCCGCCGCGCCTTCGCTGGGCATGACATCGAATTCGGTGACGTTTTCATAACCGATCTCGTCCAAAGTGCCGTCTGCTTTACGAACAACACCTTCATGAAGGATGAAGAAATTCTGCAAATCTGCGGGTAGGCCATGGCGGGCCACGATACCGTAAGGAGCCAAGCGCACAGGCGCGCCCGTGGTGTTGCGCACAGATTGCGTCACAGAGAAAATGAAATTCTCATCAACCGAGATCACGCGATTGAAAATCAGGCCGTTGCCATTATCCCATTCAAGGGTAACGGGGGTCGTGGTCGTTAGGGTTTCGCCCTCGACCAAACGCCATTCGCTGTTGGGGCCAGGCACTTGGTCAAAATCAAGCGCGCCGCCGGGCGCCCATCCATAAAGGGCGTAATAGGCATTTGGGCCGCCAACTGGCGACAGAAGGCGCACGATATTTGCGTCTTCATCAATCGTTTCACGGTAGTTTTTCAGGGATAGGTCATCAATCCGCCCACCCAAGAGTGAGATTGAGCCGAGCAATCCATCGGTTTCAATCGCCACGCGTGCCGAGGAGGATAAAGCCACGGCGCGTGTTTCTTCCGCACCGATCAGAACGTGGTCGCCTGATCCTGCGCTTGGCGGCAGAATGGCATCTGCGGGTGCGGTCGTATCGGATGCGGCTGCCGCGTCCGTTTGCGTTACCTGTGGGTCTTCGGGGGGAAACAGAAGAAACCACACCAAAATGACGAGAAAGCTCAAGGCCGTGGCCAGGATCAGGTTCTTGTTCTGATCTTCCATGATCGCGCTATGCCCTATGATTTATTGACAGTCGGGTTCAATAGGCTAGCGGCGCAAAGGTCAAGGGGTTTGCGCCGAATATCGCGAGAACTGCGCCAATCTGGCCTAGTCTTGTCCTGTATTTTCGGCACGCCGCGTCAGGCCGATGAAATCAAATAATTCAGGGTCAAGCAGATGCGATGGGCGCGCATTCATTAAGGCCGAGAAAATCTTTTGCCGCCGCCCAGGTGCGCGGGCTTCCCACTCATCCAAGAGGCGTTTGATGGCTTGGCGTTGTAGCCCGTCTTGCGATCCGCACAGATCACATGGAATGATGGGATAGTTCATCGTGCGGGCGAAGGTTTCACAATCCGCTTCGCTGACATGGGCCAGCGGACGATAGACAAAAAGATCCCCTTCATCATTCAAAAGCTTGGGTGGCATCGAGGCCAGTTTGCCGCCGTGAAACAGATTGAGGAAAAATGTTTCTAGAATGTCATCGCGGTGGTGGCCCAAAACAACGGCTGAACACCCTTCTTCGCGGGCAATGCGATATAAGTTGCCACGGCGCAATCGTGAACACAGCGCGCAATAGGTGCGGCCTTGCGGCACTTTATCCATCACAATTGAATAGGTGTCTTGATATTCAATCCGATGCGGCACGCCCATCTTTGTGAGAAACTCTGGCAATACCGTTGCAGGAAATCCAGGTTGGCCCTGATCTAAGTTGCAGGCCAAAATCTCTACGGGCAGCACGCCGCGCCACTGCAATTCGGTCAAGGCTGCCAAAAGCGTGTAACTGTCTTTGCCGCCCGACAGACAGACCAACCATTTCGCGCCGCGCTCGATCATGCCGTAGCGGTCAATCGCCTCGCGGGTTTCACGGATGATCCGCTTGCGCAGTTTTTTAAATTCGGTGCTTGAGGGCGCGCCGTGAAAGAGCGGGTGGATATCCTCTGCATCGTCCAACATGGTGCGGCCTTCATCTTCACGCGGTTTTGATGTGCCTGCCATAGGCGAGGCAAGGCAGAAACGTCAAGTAAACTTGCTTTCTGCTCGTTTGTGCTAGCTTCGCAAATAGGCAGAAAAGGACGGGGCATCATGAAAAAATTGGCATTGGCGGCGCTTTTGATGTTGACGGCCTGCACGGGCAAACCTGCGCTTGATGATCCAAATCTCAGCACCCGCGCCTTGAATCTAGAAGAATTTTTTCAAGGTGATCTTGTGGCCTATGGTCAGTTTCAGGATGTCTTGGGCGAGGTGCGCCGCCGCTTTGAGGTGAAGATCAACGGGACATGGGATGGGGAAACCCTGCGTTTGGTCGAAGATTTCGTTTATGAAGATGGCAGCACTGAACAGCGTATTTGGCTATTGGAAAAGCTGGACGAACAACGATGGCAAGGAACGGCTGACGGGGTGATCGGCATCGCAACGGGCGAGGAGCGTGGAGATGTCTTTAATTGGGCCTACACGATTGACCTGCCAGTGGGGCAGGGTGAAACCCTGCGGGTCAGCTTTGATGACTGGATGTGGCTCTTGAGTGGTGACCGATTGCTCAACCGTGCCTATATGAAGCGCTTTGGCGTGACCATCGGCGAGGTCATCATTTATTTCGAACGGGTTTGATCTCCGCCCTTTGGTGGCACTGGGTCGTAACCTGATCCGCCAAGAGGGTGGCAGCGTCCAATGCGGCGCAGCAAAAGATAGCTGCCTTTGATCGGCCCATGTCGCTCAAGCGCCTCAAGCGCATAGGCGCTGCAGGTCGGCTGATAGCGGCAGTTAAACCCTACCCATGGACTGAAAATCAGCCGATAAGCCCGAATAGGCAAAGATAGGATCCATGCAAATATGCGCATCTACGCCCCCCGCTTTCGCGGCGCGTGGATGCGGGATAAGGCTGCGACCAACTCTACCTGCATTTGCGCAAAAGGATGCAACAAGGTGACTTCGGGACGGCCCACCAACACATAGTCCCACCCCGCTTGCCCATGCAGGGCTAATGTGTCGCGCGCAATTTCACGCAAGCGGCGCTTTGCGCGGTTACGTGCCACCGCATTGCCGATCTTTTTGGAGCAGGTATAGCCAACGCGGATCACCTTTGGATCCACGCCCTCATCCGCATCACGCTTGCGCGCCTGAAGCAAGAAGGCAGGCGCAGGCGCACGGGCCGCTTTGGCAGCCCGTAAGAAATCGGCACGTTTGCGCAAGGTTTCCATGATCCAAGCCCGATTTGGCGTTCAAATGCAAAAAACCCCTGACGAAATCTCGGCAGGGGCGCGTTGAGGGTTGCCCCTCAAAGCCTGAGAAACGCTTATGCGCTCAGAGATTTGCGGCCACGCGCGCGGCGCGCGTTCAAAACCTTGCGGCCTGCTTTGGTCGCCATGCGTGCGCGGAAGCCATGACGGCGCTTGCGCACGAGGTTTGAAGGCTGAAAAGTCCGTTTTGACATCGGCTTGCTCCAGTTTGCTGGTCGGCGCGCGCCTACGCGCGCAAGTCACACGACCAAAAGAATCCGTATAAGGCCTGCGGAATACGCAAAGCAAAGCGGCGTGTCAATAAATGCGCGCGGTAAAATGCAACCTAACTCAAGTTTATTGTGATGGGCATAGAATCGCGCAACATATGCGCGGGGCGTTACAATTCCACAATAAAACAATTATCTATGTGGCTGAGGGTATGCGGGGAAGGTTTCGTGTTTAACACACTCTCGGGACGATTTTTGATTTTGACCCTGTGCTTCGTAATGTTGGCAGAGGTTTTGATCTTCGTGCCATCGGTGGCCCGATTCCGTGAGGATTATCTTTTGTCGCGCCTTGAGAGGGCGCAAATTGCGTCACTGGCCCTTTTGGCGAATGATGGGATGGTTGATCCTGCGCTTGAGGATGAATTGCTGCGCAATGCAGATGTTTTAAACGTAGTGTTGCGGCGGGACGCGGTGCGGGAACTGGTGCTCGCTGCGCCGCAAATCCCACCTGTGGCCACCACCTATGATCTACGCAATCCTCCATCCTTGGGCTTGATCCGCGATGCCATGATGCAGCTTTGGGATCAAAGAGATCGCACAATCCGCGTGATTGGCGCGCCTGTGCGCGATGCGGGCCTTGAGATCGAGGTGACCATGCACAGCGCCCCCTTGCGCGCCGCGATGGTCGAGTTTGGTCTGCGGATCCTTGCCCTGTCGGCGGTGATTTCTGCCTTCACGGCGGCGCTTTTATTTTTCTCTGTGCGGTATTTCCTTGTGACACCGATGAACCGCGTGGTCGGGCAGGTGCGCGCCTATGCGGATGCACCCGAAGATGCCCGCCGCATCATAACGCCAAGCGCGGGCTTGCATGAGTTGCGGGATGCCGAGGTCGCTTTGAACAAGATGCAGACCCAATTGACCGCCGCCCTGAAGCAGAAGGATCATCTCGCGCAGATGGGTGCGGCTGTGGCCAAAATCAGCCATGATTTGCGAAATATCCTGACCACAGCCAGTCTGATGGCAGATCGTTTGGAGGGCAGCGATGATCCTGCCGTGCAGCGCACCGCACCAAAGTTGCTGCAATCTTTGTCACGGGCGGTCAATCTTTGCGAAGGCACCTTGGCCTTTGGCCGTGCGCAAGAGCCACCACCTGCCTTAGCACGGGTGGATGCAGCGGGGCTGCTGCGCGATGTGGTGGAAAGTGAATCGCTTGGGCCAGATGCAGAGGCGATTGAATTCGATGTCTCCGTTGAAACAGGTTTGACCCTGCGCTGTGATGCTGAACAGATTTTCCGCGTGTTGAGTAACCTTATCCGTAACGCAAGGCAGGCCATTGCAGCACAAGGGGGGGCAGGCGTGATCCGTATCTCGGCCCAAGCTGCGCCAAATGAAGACGGGTGGGAAATTCGTATTCGCGACACGGGGCCGGGACTGCCAGAAAAGGCGCTAGAACATTTATTCAAACCTTTCCAAGGCGGCGCGCGCAAAGGTGGCTCGGGTCTTGGCCTTGCCATAGCGGCGGAATTGGTGCGCGGGCATGGTGGCGCGCTTACTTTAGAATGTAGCACCTCTGAGGGAACTGAATTTAGAATTTGGCTGCCCTCGCAACCTTTGGGGTGAATTCGCCCTTGCGCTGCGGTGACATGGGCGTTATGAGCCACCTTCACGCGCTGGTAGCTCAGTTGGATAGAGTACTTGACTACGAATCAAGGGGTCGGGGGTTCGAATCCTCCCCAGCGCGCCATTTCCCTTACAACTTAGGTTTTTTTGTCCGTGGTGTCTCGCCTCTGCGCTTGAGTTTCAGCGGCATGACGCCATTAGAGCTTTGGCTTAGGTTGTGAGTTCTGAGACAGGGATAAAGGGAAAGAATGTCCCGCAAGACCAAACGCCAAACCAATCTGCGCCGCCCGTGTTATGCGCCACACCAAGATCGACAAGCCGATAAAAGCTCTTGCGATCGATAAGCGCCTCAAGGCCGCGGCGCACCATAACGTAAGGGGAAGGTTCCCCATCCGCGCTGCGGGTGAGGCGAATGGGGCTTTGGGCGCTGGCGCTGACGGTGTCGCCCACATTGGTTGTGAATTGCACCTCCTGCGCCGCGCCCTCGCCTATCACGATAAAATCCTGCGCTACGAACGGGGCATCTTCGACCCTGATCCCCACCTTTTCTACGGGGGTCACGAGGAAATATTTATCCCCCTCCCGTTTCAGAATCGTGGAAAACAGGCGTACCATGCGCGGTCGCCCAATCGGGGTGCCGTTGTAAAACCATGTCCCGTCACGCCGAATTTCCATGTCGATATCGCCGCAAAAGGGTGGGTTCCATTGATCAACAGGGGGCAGTTTGCCTTGCTTTTGCGCATTGGTCGCGGCGGCCAATAGGGATTCAGGCGTCATGGTCACGATGTTTTGTCTCCTATGGGCTTTTGCCATTTGTGGTCGGCGCCATAGTTAGATTTACTAGCGAACAGGTTACGACCCCAACATAATCATTATGCGGAGCATTTCTATGGCTGAGCTTGAAAACCTGACATCCGAGATTGATCGGCTTGGTGCGCAGCTTGGTCAGGCGCGGGCAGAAATTTCCAAACGCATTATCGGTCAAGATCAAGTGGTCAGTTTGGCCCTGGCGGCGATGTTGTCAAACGGCCATGCCCTGCTGATGGGGTTGCCTGGTTTGGGGAAAACACGGCTTGTCGATACGATGGCCCAAGTCATGGGTCTGCGTGCCAATCGGGTGCAATTTACCCCTGACCTGATGCCCGCCGATATTCTGGGGTCTGAAGTTTTGGATACAGGCCCCGATGGGCAGCGCAGCTTTCGCTTTTTGGAGGGGCCTGTATTTTGTCAGCTGTTGATGGCCGACGAGATCAATCGCGCCAGCCCGCGCACGCAAAGCGCCCTCCTGCAAGCGATGCAGGAGCGAGAGGTCACAATCGCGGGTGCTGCACGCCCATTGCCCGCCCCATTTTTGGTTCTGGCCACGCAGAACCCGATTGAACAAGAGGGCACATATCCATTGCCTGAGGCGCAGCTTGATCGCTTTTTGTTGCGCATTGATGTGGCCTATCCTGATCGCGCGGCGGAGCGGGACATATTGATTGCGACAACGGGCCCAAGTGAGGCGGCAACAGCCCAAGTCTTTACCGAAGCCGATTTGATTGCGGCACAAAAATTGGTGCGCCACATGCCCGTAGGGGATCGGATTTGTGACATGATCCTTGATCTGGTGCGCGGATGTCGCCCTGACCCTGCGGCTGATCCCGCGCGGATCGCGGCGCATTTGGCTTGGGGTGCGGGGCCGCGTGCCGCGCAGGCCTTGATGGTTTCGGTGCGCGCACGGGCGTTGATGGAGGGGCGATATGCGCCTTCTGTCGAGGATATTCGCGCTATGGCCCCTGCTGTTTTGATCCACCGCATGGCGCTTGGTTTTGCCGCGCGGGCCGAAGGCCATGATCTGGCCGCTCTCTTGGCCCGCGAAATTGATCTTGTTTTGGATCACGCAGCCTAAATGCCCCCACGCGCCTTGCATAGTGATCCAAACGATCTCATGCGCCTCCGCGCTGATGCGGCTGCCCATGCCGCACGTTTGCCCGCTTTGTTGGTTGCGGCAGAGCATTTGGCGTCCAGCCTGCATTTGGGGGATCATGGCCGCCGCCGCGCAGGCGGGGGGGATGAGTTTTGGCAATATCGACATGTCCAAGCAGGGGACAGCGCCACAGCGATTGATTGGCGCAGGTCGGGGCGAGGGGATGGATATTACGCCCGCCAAACCGAATGGCAGGCTGCGCAAAGCCTGCTGATATGGTCTGACCCTGCAGCCTCTATGCGGTATAGTTCTCTCTCTGATCCAATGGCGCAAAAACGGATGCGCGCGGATGTGATTGCGTTGGCCTTGGCCGAATTGGTTTTACGCGCGGGTGAACGGGTCGGGTGGTTAAATAGCCAGACCCCGCCGCGTGCAGGGGTCACACAGCGCGAAGGTTTGGCACGCGATTTGCTTGCCCCAAAATCAGGCGCGGTCATGGCGCAGAGCATACCCAAAGGCGCAAAGATCGTGATCCTGTCCGATTTTCTGCGGGGGACGGATGAATTGGCCATGGTTCTGCGCAAGGCGACCGAGGCGGGAGCGCGCGGTGTCATTCTTCATCTTATGGATCCCGCTGAAATGGCCTTCCCTTTTGCGGGACGCGTTTTGTTCCAAGATCATCACGCAGGGCCTGAGTTCGAGACGCAAGCGGCAGATGCATTGCGCCATGAGTATCAAGCACGGTTAGACGCCCATCGTGCCAATCTGATGACCGAGGCACAGCGCCATGGATGGCCCTTTTTCACTCATGTAACCGACCACCCTGCCAGTGTGGCGTTGATGTCTATCTATCAGGCTTTGTCAGAGGCGCGGCAATGATTGGGGCGCTTGGATTTTCGGCGGCATGGGTCTTGGCGGCTTTGGCGGTGTTGCCCGCCCTTTGGTGGCTGTTGCGCGTTGTGCCGCCGCAGCCAAAGCGCGTTTACTTCCCCGCGCTGATCTTTTTGCTGGGATTGACCGATAAAGAAAATGACAGTGCCAAAACCCCGTGGTGGCTGTTGATGCTACGCCTTATGGCGGCAGGGTTTTTAATCTTGGCCTTGTCTGGCCCCTTGGTGAACCCGCCTCCGTATGAGGAGGATGAAACGCCACAAGCCCCTTTGGTGATTTTGCGCGATGGGGGTTGGGCAAGCGCGCTTGATTGGTCTGTAGAACAACAGGCCATCGAGGCCAATTTGCGCGCCGCCATCCGCGATGGGCGTGCTGCTGTCGTCATTAGCCTGACCGAGCAGCCTCAGGCTTCGCTTGAGGCGCTGTTGACCTCTGGGGATGAGCAAATCACGCGGTTGTCTGCGATGCGTCCCGCACCCTTCGCGCCCGATTATGGCGCATGGTCAGACTGGTTCGCAGAGCAATCCATCCTCTTTGATGGGCTTTGGTTTTCAGACGGATTGGCGCATGGCAGTGAACGCGCGGGCCTAGCTGAGCTTTTGGCGGCGCGGCTGCGCGTGATCGAAACGGGCGACAATCTTTTGCGGATGGTCGCCCTTGCCCCGCTTGAGCAAGGCGGGGATGGTGTCACACTCAGGCTCTTGCGCGCGGAATGGCCTGCGTTGCCAACGGCGCGTTATCTCGTGCAAGGGTTTGGGCCGGATCCATCAGGCGTGCCGCGCGTGTTGGTTGAGGCTGAAGCGGTCTTTGAAGAGGGGGCTGTAGCGGCCAACCTTGCCCTTACCCTGCCGCCCGAATTGCGCAATCGCCTGACCCGCTTTGAAGTGGCGGGACAACCGCAGGCGGCTGCGCGTTTATTGATTGATGACAGTTTCGCACGGCGCGAGATCGGTTTGGTCGCGACAAATGCCCCTCAGGAGGGGCAGGCCTTGCTTTCCCCCTTTCATTATCTGCGCGAGGCGCTGGCCCCAAATGTCGATCTTATCGAGGGCGGTTTGGCCGAGATTTTGCCCGCAAACCCCGATGTGATCATTTTGGTTGATGTGACCCGTTTGCCCGAAACAGAACAATCTGATTTGACGGCATGGGTGGAACAAGGCGGTCTGTTACTGCGCTTTGCTGGGCCACGAATGGCCGCATTGTCACCCGCCGAGATGCAAGCCGATGCATTGATGCCCGTGCAACTGCGCCAAGGTGGGCGTGCTTTGGGCGGGGCGATGTCATGGGCCGATCCGCGCAAGCTAGACCATTTCCCAGAGACATCCCCCTTTTTTGGCCTTGCCATTCCTGATGAGGTTACGGTCAGCCAACAGGTTTTGGCGCAGCCAGGCCCAGATTTGGCGGCGCGCAGTTTGGCCGCCTTGGAAGATGGCACGCCATTGGTCACGCAAATGACACGGGGCGCAGGGCGTGTCGTCTTGTTCCATGTGACCGCCAATGCAGAATGGTCGAACCTGCCGCTGTCGGGTCTGTTTGTGCAGATGTTAGAGCGGCTCTCTGTCTCTACCCGCCCGATCAGCGCGGAGGGCAAAGATTACACAGGGCTTAGCTTTGTTTCCGCGCAAGTGTTGGACGGGTTTGGTGCGCTTTATGATGCGCAGGGCGAAATCACAGTTGCAGGTGAAGATTTGCAAAACGGGGCACTATCGGCCGATATGCCGCCAGGCCTGTATCAGACCACCACGGGTCGCGTGGCGCTAAATGTGATTAAATCTGCGCAGGATCTGACCGTGGCAGATTGGCCTGAAAATGTGTCGGTCATACGGGGGCTGAGCGCCCCACCAACGCCCCTTGCACCTTGGTTGTTCCTATTGGCGCTGATTGCGCTTGCCGCAGATATGATTGGCAGCTTGGCTGTTACGGGGCGGCTGTCTGTGCGGGCCAAAGCCGCGCTTTTTGTGGTGGTCTTGGTTGCACCCTTCGCACCCAGTGACGCGCAAACCCTAACGCCCGAAGACATGTTTGGCCTGATGGCTACCGAAGATTTGCGCTTGGCATATGTCGTTACCGGCGATGATGCGGTGGACGAGATTTCGCGCGCAGGGCTGCAGGGTTTGTCCGATACGCTTTGGGCGCGCACCACGATTGAGCCGAGCCCACCCGTAGGTGTAGAGTTGACGCGCGATGAGTTGGCGTTTTTCCCGCTCCTATATTGGCCCGTGACAGAAGGCCAAAACCGCCCTTCTGATGATGTCTATCAGCGCCTCAATGCCTATTTGCGCGGTGGGGGCATGATTGTTTTTGATACCCGAGATGGGGATCTTGGCGGCATTGGTGGCGCAACGCCCGCTGCACGCCGTTTGCAGGATTTGGCGCAGGGCTTGGACATTCCGCCCCTCGCGCCAATCCCAGAGGATCATGTTTTGACCCGCGCCTTCTATTTATTGGCCGATTTCCCAGGGCGCTATACATCGCGCGATATTTGGGTTGAGGCGGCCCCACCCGAACCTGACCCTGCCGAGGGCATGCCCTTTCGCGCGCTCAATGATGGGGTGAGCCCCGTGATTATTGGTGGCAATGACTGGGCTGCGGCATGGGCGGTTGATGGGGCAGGCCGCCCACTCTTGCCCATTGGGCGCGGATATGCCGGTGAACGGCAACGCGAAATTGCGCTCCGGTTTGGGGTCAATCTTGTGATGCATGTCTTGTCTGGAAATTACAAATCCGACCAAGTCCATGTGCCGGCCTTGCTGCAAAGATTGGGGAATTAAAGGATGGGTATGATGATCCTATTCGATCCTTATCTCCCTCCCATGGTCGTGGCTGTTGTGGCGGCTGTGTTGTTGGTGATCACGGGCTATGCTGCACTGCGCGGCCTGCGCGGGTGGCCCTATCGTGCCGTTGCGGCGATGGTTGCACTTGTGGCGCTGATGCGCCCAATCTGGCAGGAGGAAACCTGCGCCCCTCTGGCCGATATCGCCCTAGTGGTGGTGGATCAATCGGCATCGCAAGGCTTGGCCGATCGTCCCGCCCAAACCGAAGCCGCGCTTGCCGCCCTTGTCGCAGAATTAGAGACAAAAGGGGTCGAAGTTGAACTGCGCTATGTGGCCGATGCGGATGGCAATCAAGGGACGCAGCTTTTGTCTGCCTTAAGCGGGCTTGCCGCGGGATTGCCCCAAGAGCGCATTGCTGGCGCATTTTTGCTGACAGATGGGCAAGTGCATGATCTGGACGCAATGCCCACAGGGATTGGCCCCGTTCACGCGCTGATCACGGGGCAGACGGATGATTGGGATCGCGCCCTTCAAATTGAAACTGCCCCCGCCTATGGCATTTTGGGCGAAGATGTAAAAATTGCATTGCGTGTCAGTGATTTCGGCCCCCTCCCTGATGGGGTGGATGCGCGCCAGACCGGGGTGATTTATTCGATTGACGGGAACGAGCCACAACGCGCGATTGTGCCAGTTGGGCAGCCGCTTGAATTAACATTGAACCTCGCCCATGCAGGACGAAACGTTGTGCGCTTTGAGGTGCCTGTGCAGGCGGGGGAATTAACCCCGCGCAACAATGTCGCTTATGTGCAGGTCAATGGGGTGCGGGATCGTTTGTCGGTGTTGCTTGTCTCAGGCGAGCCACATATGGGCCAACGGACATGGCGCAATTTGTTGAAATCTGACCCTGCGGTGGATTTGGTGCATTTTACCATTCTGCGCCCCCCTGAAAAGCGCGACAATGTTCCTGTGTCGGAATTGTCCTTGATTGCCTTTCCCACGCGTGAGCTGTTCATGGATCAAATTGATGATTTCGATTTGATCATCTTTGATCGGTATCAACGGCGCGGGATATTGCCCCTGATCTATCTTGAAAATGTGGCGCGCTATGTCCGCGATGGCGGCGCGGTTTTGGTGGCGGCGGGCCCAGATTTTGCGGGGGCAGGGTCGCTGTATCGCTCACCTTTGGCCGATATTTTGCCCGCCGAGCCGACCGCGCGCGTGTTTGAAGAACCATATGTGCCGCATCTTTCCCGCCTTGGTGCGCGCCACCCTGTGACGCGTGGCCTTGAGGCGGCGCATTTACCCATTGCAGGATCAGATCAGCCATGGGGGCGGTGGTTCCGGCAAGTTGAGGTTGCCCCAAACGCGGGCGACGTCGTGCTTGAGGGGGTAGGTGATGCGCCGCTTTTGATCCTTGATCGTGCGGGCGAGGGGCGTGTCGCGCTATTGGCCTCGGATCATGCATGGCTGTGGGATCGGGGATACGAGGGCGGCGGCCCACAATTAGAGCTTTTGCGCCGTCTGGCCCATTGGATGATGAAAGAGCCAGATCTTGAGGAGGAGGCGCTAAGCGCCGAAGCCGATGGTCGCGAGATGCGCATCATTCGTCAAACTATGGGGGCGGGCGTTGCCTCAGTCATTGTGACAGCGCCAGATGGGGAAGACATCACCGTGCCATTGCGTGAGACGGCCGAAGGCATGTTTGAAGGCAGCTATCTTGCCCCCGAAGATGGGCTTTACCGCGTAAGCGATCCAAATGCGGCAGATCTGTCAGACATCGTTGTGGGCATTGGCCCTGCCAACCCGCGCGAATTTAACGAGGTTGTAGCGACAGGCGATCTTCTTCGTCCTCACCTAGAGGCAACGGGCGGGACGGTGTTTTTCCTCCGCGATGCTCTGCCTGATCTGCGTCTTGTGCCAGAAGGGCGCGGTGCAGTGGGGCGCGGTTGGATGGGGATTTATACCCGTGACGCCTTTGTCACGGAGGATGTGCGCGCCCGACCGCTTGTTCCTGTTTGGGTGTATCTGATCGCAGGTTTGGCTGCGCTTGCCGCCGCATGGCTGCGTGAAGGGCGCTTTAGAAGGGCTTAAAGACCACCACGATTAAAACGGCGATGGCGCCAAACACGCTGACTTCATTAAAGACCCGCAGGTAAAAATCGCTTTCGCGGAACTCGCCTTTTAGGGCGCGCAGGATCAAGCGACCCGTCCACGCGTAATGCGCGCCAAGCAGGCTGACGAGGCCCAGTTTCACCCAGACCCAAGGCGCGAAATTCCAAAACCACCCAAGCCATAGCCCAGTGGCAATCGCAATGACACCAAGCCCTAGCGAAAAGCGGTAAATGCGAATCGTCAGATCACCTGTTGGGCCAAATTCACCAAGCCGCGCATATTCCCGTTTCCAAAAGATAATGGCGCGGGGGACAGCAAAAATACCTGTCATCCAGCCCATGACGCAAAGAATATGTATGACTTTGACCCAATCCATGCTGCCTTGCTGCCTGTTTTGTTATGTCTCGTCTATGGGCAATTCGGTCGCGCATGGCTTTTGCTTGCGCAATCCTTCAAATTGGTCTAGAAATCTTACCAATACCGCAGGGAGGGCTGATTATGGAAATGCCAAAACCAAACCCCGCCATTTTGGCCAAGCGCACGCGGATCATTTCGCGGTTGCGCGATGTGCTGCCCCATGATGCGGTTATTGATGATCCGCATGAAACGCGGGCCTATGAATGTGACGCTTTGACGGCCTATCGCTGCCCGCCTTTGGCGGCGGTGTTGCCCCAGTCCACGGCTGAAGTCTCTGAGGTGCTGCGCATTTGCCACGAGGAGGGTGTGCCTGTTGTTCCGCGTGGTTCTGGCACCTCGCTTGCAGGCGGAGCCTTGCCTACGGCCGATAGCGTCATTTTGGGGGTGGCGCGCCTGACACAGGTGTTGGAAACCGATTACGACAATCGATTCATCCGTGTGCAGACAGGGCGCACCAATCTCAGCGTGACGGGCGCTGTTGAGGCGAATGATTTTTTCTACGCCCCAGATCCATCAAGCCAATTGGCCTGCGCGATTGCGGGGAATATCGGAATGAATTCTGGCGGTGCGCATTGCCTGAAATATGGGGTGACGACCAATAACTTATTGGGCGTCACGATGGTGATGATGGATGGCACAGTCGTTGAGATTGGAGGCGCGCATTTGGATGCGGGCGGCCTTGATCTTTTGGGCGTGATTTGCGGCAGCGAAGGACAGCTTGGCGTAGTCACGGAGGCCACTTTGCGTATCCTCCGCAAACCCGAAGGTGCGCGCCCCGTATTGATGGGATTTGACAGCAATGAGGTCGCAGGGGAATGCGTCTCTGATATTATCAAGGCGGGCGTTCTGCCTGTGGCAATCGAATTCATGGATCGACCCTGTATCGAGGCGACCGAGGCCTTTGCCAAGGCGGGCTACCCGATGTGCGAGGCCTTGTTGATTGTCGAGGTTGAAGGATCTGAAGCGGAAATCCGCGAACAATTGGATGTGATCCTCGACATTGCCAAGCGCCACAATCCCGTGGAATTGCGCGAGGCGGCAGATGCCGATCAGGCCGCACGCATTTGGTTGGGCCGAAAATCCGCCTTCGGTGCGATGGGTCAGATCAATGATTATATGTGCCTTGACGGCACGATCCCCGTCTCAAGCTTGCCTTACGTTCTGCGCCGCATCGGCGAGATGAGCAAGGAATACGGACTTGGCGTTGCCAATGTCTTCCATGCAGGGGATGGCAATATGCACCCGTTGATCCTGTTTGATGCCAACAAACCAGGCGATCTGGAGCTGTGCGAGGCTTTTGGCGCGGATATCCTCAAGCTCTGTGTTGAGGTGGGCGGTTGCCTGACGGGCGAACATGGGGTGGGTATTGAAAAGCGTGATCTGATGCTGACGCAATATACCCCAACAGACCTCGAAGCGCAGCTTTGGGTGAAGGATGTGTTCGACCCCAAATGGCTCTTGAACCCTGCAAAGGTGTTTCCGCTTTCCGTCACTGAAACCCGCCGCGATCACGCTGCCTAAGCGAAATTTCATCCCCCGATCTCGCTCTTGGGGGCCTACCTTATGAAAGGGGCGTTGCGCTATGTTGCAACCGAAATCCGAGGCTGAATTGGCCGATTGTCTCGCCGCAGCAAAACATCCCATGGCGATCCGTGGTGGTGGCACCCGCCCGATTGGCCGCGCGGTTGCGGGCGAAGTTTTGTCAACGGCGGCCTTGACGGGGATCACGCTTTACGAGCCGGGTGCGCTGACCTTGGTCGCGCAAGCTGGCACGCCCTTGGCCGAAATTGAGGCGGTGCTTCATGCCGAGAACCAGCGCCTGCCCTTCGAGCCGATGGATCATCGCGCGCTTTTGGGCACAGACGGCACGCCCACAATCGGTGGGGTGGTTGCTGGCAATGTTTCGGGGCCGCGCCGCATTCAAGCGGGCGCCGCGCGTGACAGCTTGATCGGCGTGCGTTTTGTTGATGGGGCGGGAACCGTCATCAAGAATGGCGGTCGCGTGATGAAAAACGTCACGGGCTATGACCTCGTGAAACTGATGGCAGGCAGTTACGGCACGCTTGGGGTTCTTTCCGAAGTCTCCTTCAAGCTTCTTCCTGAAGTCGAAACCTGCGCCTGCCTGATCCTTGAGGGGCTGTCGGATCAGTCCGCCGTGGCCGCGCTGTCGCGCGCCCTAGCTTCGCCCTATGAGGTGACAGGGGCCGCGCATGCCGCCAATCGTGGTGGCAGGTCACGCACCATGCTGCGTCTTGAAGGTTTTGCCAAAAGCGTGGCCTATCGGACAGATGCCCTACGCGGCGTTCTTGCCGAGTTCGGGGAAATGGAGGTGATATCTGATCCCGATCTGGTGCGCCAGATGTGGAAAGATCAACGCGATGTGACTGCGTTTGCGGGGCAAACGGGCGATGTCTGGCGCATCTCGTGCAAACCTAGTGACGGGCCTGCAATCGGCGCGAAAATCAAGGGCGAAGTGATCTATGACTGGGGTGGCGGTCTCATTTGGGCCTTGGTTGGCGAAGGGCATGATCTGCGCAAGACCCTTGGTGCATTTGGTGGCCATGCCACGCTGATCCGTGCATCTGAGGCCACGCATGCGCGCATCCCGACCTTCCACCCTGAGCCTGCGCCTTTGGCGGCGCTGTCAGATGGGTTGCGCCGCAAATTCGACCCAAAAGGAATTTTGAACACAGGGCTGATGGCCACGGCCATGCCTGCCGCATAAGGAAGGGCGTGTTTCGCCATGCAGACGACATTCACCCCAGAACAGCTTGCTGATCCCGCCACTGCGCGCTCGAACGAGATTTTGCGCGCCTGTGTCCATTGCGGATTTTGCACGGCCACTTGCCCAACCTATCAAGTGTTGGGCGATGAGTTAGACAGTCCGCGTGGGCGGATTTATCTGATCAAGGATATGCTTGAATCTGGGCGTCCAGCAGACGCAAAGACCGTCAAACATATTGACCGCTGCTTGTCCTGTTTGGCCTGCATGACCACCTGCCCTTCGGGGGTGCATTACATGCATTTGGTTGACCATGCCCGCGCCCATATTGAGCGCACCTATAAGCGCCCCTTTATGGATCGTGTTCTGCGCTTTGCCTTGGCGAAAATTCTGCCCTATCCGACACGGTTTCGCCTTGCACTTTTGGGGGCGAAGATTGGGCGGCCTTTTGCCTTTTTGATGCCTGATGCGCGGCTCAAGGCGATGTTGAACATGGTGCCTGCGCAAATCCCGCCCGTTAGTCGCAATGATGATGCGCAAAGTTTTGCGCCGCATGGCGCGCGCAAAATGCGGGTTGCTTTGATGACGGGATGCGCACAACGGGCGCTGAATACGGATATCAACGATGCCACAATTCGCCTGTTGCGCCGTTTGGGCTGCGAGGTGGTTGTGGCCGAAGGTGCGGGCTGCTGTGGGGCCTTGACCCATCACATGGGCCGCGAGACGGAATCGCATGCCTTTGCGGCAGCCAATATCAAAGCATGGATGCGCGAGGCGCGCGGCGCAGGATTGGACGCGATTGTGATCAACACGTCTGGCTGTGGAACCACAGTCAAGGATTACGGACATATGTTCCGCAATGATCCTTTGGCGGAAGATGCTGCAACCATCTCAGGTCTTGCGATGGATATTTCAGAGCTTCTGCAAAAGTTGGACTTGTCTGCCGCCAAAGCCCCCGAAGATTTGAACGTGGCCTATCATGCGGCCTGTTCGCTGCAACATGGGCAAAAGGTGAAAACCGCGCCAAAGGATTTGCTCAGAGCCGCAGGGTTCACGGTGCTGGAACCTGCCGACAGTCACCTATGCTGTGGATCGGCAGGCACATATAACCTCATGCAGCCTGAAATCTCGGGCAAGCTTAAGGCGCGCAAAATCCGCACGCTTGAGGCCTTGCAGCCCGATGTGATTGCTGCGGGCAATATCGGCTGCATGATGCAAATTGGGTCAGGCACAGGGCATCCTGTGGTGCATACGGTCGAGTTGCTTGATTGGGCCACAGGTGGGCCGAAACCGCCTGCGATGTCGCGCGCACCGCAGGAAATGCCTGTGCCAATCTTGCGCTAAATCCCTGTTTCAGGGGTCTTGAAACCCGAACAGCTGCTTCCAATATCAGAGAGGTCGGTGCCGCCAAGCGGGCCGACCTGAACCTTTGTTGGCGTGTCTCATGATGTAGAGCGCCACGAAAACCTTGGTATCGCTTCTGATGGAGGATGTCCTATGCGAAACTACGACCTAACCCCCCTATACCGCGCCACTGTCGGCTTTGATCGTATGGCTGATTTGTTAGACAGCCTGCTGACGCAGGAAACGGGCGCGAACAGCTATCCCCCCTATAATATCGAAAAAACCGATGAGAATACCTATCGTATCTCAATCGCTGTTGCGGGTTTTTCAGAGGCTGAATTGCGTGTTGAGCAACGCGAGACGGAACTGGTCATCGCGGCCCGCAAAGAGAAAGACGACACCGCCCGCACCTATTTGCATCGTGGTATTGCGACCCGCGCCTTTGAGAAGCGGTTCCAATTGGCCGATCATGTGCGTGTGACCCAAGCAAGCCATGAGAACGGCATGTTGCATGTCGATCTCTTGCGTGAGGTGCCAGAGGCAAAAAAACCGCGTCAGATTGCAATCACATCTGGCAAGGCATCCAAACAAACACCTGCACTTGAAGTGACAGATGTAGAGGTCTGAGACAGACCTTCAGACACCCCTGAGCGTGCGCCCTCCCTCGCGCGCTCAGGCGGTGATCGGTGGCAGGACTGGGCGTGGCCCTAGAACCATTGCCCCGGTTCTATCCGCCCCAAATCCATCAATTGCTGACTAGACCATTGGAACCGCTTTGAGCGGTGCCAGCGAAAATCCCCGATATCATAGCGAGACCCTGCATTGCTGCGCAGTGCTTTGGCCACGCGAAACGAACAGATGGTTGCGGTGATGGAATGGTGCCATTGGCACGCAAAAGTGTTCATTTCCTCGTCACTGAGGCGATGATCTTCGAACATTTGCAGCCCTTCCTTCGCCCGAAAGAACCCGATCCGATCAATGCGCCGCCGTTCTTTGGGAACATGTTCCTCAAAGCGCCAGCGTAAACCGCCAAAAAAATCATGTTGGCGATCCTTAGCGTGGCCCGTTTCATCACGGCGCGCATCGGCAAAATACCCTGCACTGTCGAGCATGGCATGATCTAGGTTCACGGCATTTGGTGCGATGTTCAGGTCTTGTGCGTAGAGATCAATCACATAGGTCAGTGCGCAGTCGCGGCGTTCTTCCGCGATGAAGGCTGCCATTTCGCCCACAGTGCGATCCTCGCAGAACGGGTAAAAGAAATATTCAGCGTTATAGCAGTAATGAACCCATTCATTTGGCACGAGAGGGATCAGCGCATTCACAAGACTGGCGGCAGCATCTGCGCGGCGGGTTTGCGCGCGAATAATCGAAACAGTGTTTGGGGTGTGCCCCTCTGTCTCGGGGGTAATGTCCAAACCAGTGGGGGCTGCGATGAACACATGGCGAAACCCTAATTGCATCAAATGAGACAGTGTCGAGGCCAATTCAACCCGATCCTCTGCAATCAAAATTGCAAAAGGCCCCTTGCCAAACCCGCCCCGCGGCAGGCGGCGAAATTCGGCCAAAGATGCATAGTCTTTGATCTGCATATGCGGTTTATTCCGACCAATTCTGAAATTTTTGTAACCCAACCCCAATTTGCGGGGCTTTGTGGTCTATTGCAATGGGTCACATGCGTTGATGTGTGCCCCCTCTTGGGCTAAATGACCCTGTGCTGCGATCTGCGAAAAAGGCCCCATGCAATGACTGAACCCAAAAAGCTATTCGTGAAAACCTATGGCTGCCAGATGAATGTCTATGACAGCGAGCGTATGGCAGAGGCGCTGTCTGGTCAGGGCTATGAGCAGGTGGGCAGTGCGGAAGAAGCGGATATGATCCTGCTGAACACGTGCCACATTCGCGAGAAGGCATCGGAAAAGATCTACTCGGAATTGGGCCGCCTGAAACCTTTGCGCGATGAAAACCCCAATCTGAAAATCGGTGTTGCGGGCTGTGTCGCGCAGGCCGAAGGCGAAGAGATTATGCGCCGTCAACCGATTGTGGACTTGGTCGTTGGCCCGCAGACTTATCACCGCCTTCCTGCCATGATGCGCGCGGTTGAGGCAGGGGAAAAGGCCCTTGATACGGATTTCCCCGAAGAAGATAAGTTTCTGCATCTGCCAAAAGATCGCCGTGCTAAGCGCGGGCCTTGTGCGTTTTTGACGGTGCAGGAAGGCTGCGACAAATTCTGTGCGTTTTGCGTTGTGCCCTATACCCGCGGCGCTGAGGTCAGTCGCCCCGTTGCGCGCATTTTGGGGGAGGCGCGCGATCTGGTCGAACGCGGCGTGCGCGAAATCACGCTTTTGGGGCAAAATGTGAATGCCTATCATGGGCAAGATGAGGATGGGCGTGAATGGGGGCTTGCGCGCCTGATCCGTGAATTGGCGAAAATCGAAGATTTGGCGCGTATCCGCTTTACCACATCGCACCCCAATGACATGGAAGATGACCTGATCGCGGCTTTTGGCGATTGTGACAAGCTGATGCCCTATCTTCATTTGCCTGTGCAATCGGGGTCTGATCGTATTCTCAAAGCGATGAACCGCAAACATACCGCGCAGGACTATCTCGACCTGATCGCACGCATCCGTGACGCGCGCCCTGATTTGTTGCTGTCAGGGGATTTCATCGTGGGCTTCCCCGGCGAGACAGATGAAGACTTCGCGCAAACGATGGATTTGGTGCGCAAAGTGAATTACGGACAGGCCTATTCCTTCAAATATTCCGCGCGTCCCGGCACGCCCGCAGCCGAGCGTGCAGATGTTGCGCCTGAGATTGCAGATGCCCGTTTGCAAGAATTGCAGGCGCTTTTGACCGAACAACAAAGGGCGGCTCAAGACGGTATGGTGGGGCGCGAAATGCCAGTTCTGTTTGAAAAGCATGGGCGCCAAGAGGGGCAATTGATTGGGAAATCGGGCTATTTGCATTCGGTTCATGCTATCGCGCCCGCGGAATTAATTGGCCAAGTGGCAATGGTTCGAATCATTAAGTCTGCCACCAATTCCTTGACAGGCGCGTTGGTATAGTCTGCGGATGTCTGGGGTGGCCTTCGGCGGTTAGGATGCCCCAACAGGAACAATTTCTAACAATTTGTTGAGATTGTTTATCAATTTATATCTAAATATTGATATATTTTTCTTTCCGAAGCGAAATTGCTTGGATATTCTCTCGAATAATCGCGCTGTTAACCATTCTTCCGCATTTTAGCTGGATGGTCGCAGGGAAAGAATTTTGAGATTGGGCGTGCTTTTGAACAGCTTTATCCAACATGGAATGGCACATGCCGTGCGGTTTTTGGCGATTGGGCTGCTTGCCTTTGTGCCACAATTCGCGGCGGCGCAGAGTGGGGCTATTTCTGGCCGCGTGCAGCCGGGGATCTGGATTGATCCTGACGGCTGTATGCATTGGGTCGCCGATGGCGGTCTTGAGGGCTACATGGAGGGACGTGTGAATCCCCAAACGGGGATGCCTGTCTGCATGCGCGTCAACACCTGCGCAGTGACGAATAGCGATGTTCTTTTCGCGACAGACAGCGCGCATTTGACCGCAAATGGTCGCGCGCAGTTGGAACAGTTTTTCCGCTCGGCGGGTGCGTTTGCCTATGCGATTTATGGGCATACTGATGCGCGCGCCTCAGATGAATACAATATCCGCCTCTCGCAGGCCCGTGCCGAATCGGTGGCCAATGTGGCGCGCGGTGTTGGGGCGCGCGTGGCGCGTGAAATTGGCTATGGCGAACGCCGACCAATTGCGCCCAATGACAGCGCCTCCAATATGCAGCGCAACCGCCGCGTTGAAATCGTATGTTACAGATGAAGTGGGCCATAATGCGTCAGCGATATTTGGCGATTGCCCTAATTGGGGGGGCTACAGTTTTGTCGGGCTGTTCAAGCCTAGACCGCCCAATTGCGAGTAATCGTGATCGCGGTTTTGACGCAAAAGACCTTAGCCAATTACAGGCTGCCATCTATGTCGACCCTGATGGTTGCCACATTTGGATGATTGACGATGGCGCGGAAGGGTATTGGTCGCGCCGCCGTGATCCTGTGTCTGGCTTGCCTGTTTGCACGGCTGTTGCGCCGCCAAATTCAGTTGTTGGTGACTACGCCACGGGTGGGGTTGTGCCTGATATTCGCTCTGCTGGTCTGTTCTAGGCGCAAAAATCGGTCATCTGTCGCCTAGATATGTGAAATTTTCGTGCATATCACACTAGCTATTGATTTGGCCGCGAGGGCTTGGCACTCTCAACTCAGGAATCTTCTCTGAGCGAAGGAGAGTATGTTGGCATTGTCCACGTTGAGCGCACCCGCCACCCCTAAATCTGGCCCCCCTGCGGATTTGCAGCTGAGCTTTCCTGACAATCGCCTTCTGATCGACCTTTGTGGAGAATTCGACCGAAATCTCACGCAAATTGAAACAACGCTGTCGGTGCAGATCATTCGCCGTGGCAACCAATTGGCCGTGCATGGCGAGGCGCGGGAGCGCGCGGCCGAAGTTTTGGGCAGTCTCTATGCGCGATTAGAGGCAGGAAAATCAGTAGAGGCCGAAGATGTCGAGGGCGCAATCCGTATGCGTGGCTCTGTTGAGGGGACAGGCGTTCGGGCGGGTGATCAGATTGAAATGTTTGGTGCATCCTCGTTGGAAATCGGCACCCGCAAGAAAACGGTCGAGCCTCGCACCGATGCGCAAAAAGCCTATGTTCAAAACTTGCTAAAAAACGAACTGGCCTTTGGGATTGGCCCTGCGGGAACGGGAAAAACCTATTTGGCGGTTGCTGTCGCTGTGAACCGCTTGATCAATGGCCATGTGGATCGGATCATCTTGTCGCGCCCCGCCGTAGAAGCGGGCGAGCGTTTGGGATTCTTGCCTGGGGATATGAAGGACAAGGTCGATCCCTATATGCAGCCCCTTTATGATGCGCTGCATGATTTTCTGCCTGGTCGGCAACTGCAGAAATTGATGGAAGAAAAAACCATTGAAATTGCACCTTTGGCGTTCATGCGGGGGCGGACATTGGCCAATGCCTATGTGGTTTTGGACGAAGCCCAAAACGCAACCACAATGCAAATGAAGATGTTCTTGACCCGTCTGGGACGCGGCAGCCGTATGGTTATCACGGGTGATCGCAGTCAGGTTGATTTGCCGCGCGGCGTAAATTCTGGCCTTGCTGAGGCCGAACGCATTTTGGGTGCTGTCTCAGGGATCAGCTTTAACTATTTCACCGCAAAAGATGTGGTGCGTCATCCGATGGTCGCCAAGATTATCGAGGCCTATGACGCCGATGAGGTTAAAGGTTAGGCGCAAGGCGCATGGAAATCGACATTCTGATCGAAACCCCTGCGTGGCAGGTTTGTGACATTGAAGATGTCACTGCGCGCGCGGCAGACGGTATTTGTGCCGAGCTTGGGCTTGATCCTGCGCGGTTTGCAGTTTCGGTTTTGGCCTGTGACGATACCCGCATCGCAACCCTAAACAGCGATTTTCGCGCCAAGCCGACACCGACCAATGTGTTGTCTTGGCCCGCAGAAGAGATTGACCTGCCCCTTGGTCAAATGCCCAAATTGTCGACCCCCGCCGCGGATGGCCCACCACATGAATTGGGCGATATTGCAGTCGCCTATGAGACTTGCGCCCGCGAGGCGGAGGAGCAGGGCAAAGATTTTGATGATCATTTGACCCATTTGATGGTTCATTCGATCCTTCATTTGTTGGGATTTGATCATATAAATGACCCCGATGCCACGGTGATGGAAAGTTTAGAGACACGCATCCTTGCCAGACTGGGGGTTGCTGACCCATATTAGGGCGGATGGCACAAGTTTTGTCAGTGTAACCTTGGAAAGGGGCTATGAGCTCAAATCCCGAACCCTCGTCTATTGCGGCGCAAAGCGCGCCCCTTGATGACGAGCCTCTGCCGCAAAGGCAAAGTTTCTTCTCCCGTCTTTTTGGGTCTAGCCCATCAGACCCCGATCATTCAGATCATGCCGAAGGCGAAAGCCTGAGCCACCCTGCAAGCGAGGGTAAATCCTTTGCGCAATTTGGCATGTCCAATCTGCGCCGTTTGCGGGTCGAGGATGTGTCGATCCCGCGTGTCGAGATAACGGCGGTGCCCGCTGATATCAGCCTTGACGATCTCATCGCGGTGTTTCGCGAAAGCGGCAACACGCGCCTGCCAGTTTACGATGGCACCCTCGATAGCCCTATCGGCCTTGTCCATTTGAAAGACGTTGCTTTGGGCCATGGCTTTCACAAGTCGGAAGGTGATTTCGATTTACGCTCTATGCTGCGGCCCTTGCTTTATGCGCCGCCCTCCATGCCGATTGGGGTGCTTCTGCAAAAAATGCAGACCGAGCGCACCCATATGGCTTTGGTGATTGACGAATATGGCGGTGTCGATGGTTTGGTGACCATCGAAGATTTGATCGAACAGGTCATCGGTGAGATTGAAGATGAGCATGATGTCGAAGAAGACAGCCCATGGAGCCATGAGAAATCAGGCGCTTATCTCGCCCTTGCCCGCGCCCCATTAGACGAGTTTGAAGCCGAGATTGGGATCAAACTGCTGGACACTGACGAAGATGAGGAAATCGACACCCTTGGTGGTTTGGTGTTCAAACTGACGGGGCGTATTCCCGCGCGCGGGGAAATCGTTCCGCACCCTTCTGGTGCCGAGTTTGAGGTTGTCGATGCCGATGCGCGGCGGATCAAACGGTTGCGTGTGCGATTGCCCAAAGGTGACGCTGCGTGATCATGACACGGCTGCGCGATCCGCGTCTGTTGGCACTTTGCGCAGGTTTAGGCGCAGCTCTGGGCATTGCGCCATTTAACATACTCATCGCGACCCCATTGGGTTTGGGCGCTTTGATCTATCTCTTAGCCCAATCGCCAACCCCTAAGGCCGCGGCGGTTTCCGCGTTTTGGGGGGGATTGGGCTACTTCATCCTTGCGCTGCATTGGATTGTCGAGCCCTTCATGGTCTATGCGGCGCAAGAGGGGTGGATGGCCCCTTTCGCGATTTTGGGCTTATCAGGTGGGTTGGCCCTGTTTTTGGCACTGCCCGTCTGGGCGATCTGCGCCTTGGCGCGTCCCCAAGGCCGTGCGGCCCGCATCATGGCGATTGTTCTGGCGCTGTCATTTGGGGAATATCTGCGCGCCTATATCCTGACGGGGTTTCCTTGGGCAATGTTTGGCCACGCCATGATTGGCACCAATTTGCGGATTTTGGCGGGGGTCATCGGTGCGCATGGGATGGGCTTTTTGCTGCTCGGTCTGGCGGGTCATTTGGCCCATTTTGCAATTAATGGGGCATGGCGTTTCGTTGGGGGGCTGTTGGGTGGCATTGTGGCGCTTTGGGTGTTCACGCCAGTCTTTCCCGCGCCACAGGCGGCCCCAGATGCGCCGCTCATCCGCATCATTCAACCCAATGCTGCACAAGACCTCAAATGGCGGCCCGAGATGAAGCCGTTTTTTCAAGATCGGATTCTTGATCTCACCGCTCTGCCCGTCCGTGAGGCAGGGGGCGCACTGCCCGATTTGGTGCTTTATCCCGAAACGGTTTTAACTTCGCTCTTGGAGAATACCGAAACCATCCGCCAAGATCTGGCTGCTGCTGCAGGCGGTGGCCTGTTGATTTTGGGCGCACAACGCCTTGAGGGGGAGGTTGCCTATAACTCCCTTGCACTGGTGGATCAAACGGGCGCAGTGAGTGCAACCTATGATAAGCACCATTTGGTGCCTTTCGGGGAATATATGCCCTTGCAATCCCTTGCGCGCGAGATGGGGTTACACGGGCTCGCAAATCGCATGGGTCTTAGTTTTTCGCGCGGGTCAGGGCCACAGGTCTTTGACCTCGGCGCAGATCTTGGAACGGTGTTCCCGATGGTCTGTTACGAGGCGATTTTCCCGCATTATATCACGGATGTGCCGCGCCCTGATTGGATGTTTCATGCCACCAATGATGCGTGGTTTGGTCAGTTTTCAGGCCCTTATCAGCATTTGGCCCTGCTTCAGCTGCGCGCAGCAGAGCAAGGTTTGCCTGTTTTGCGCGCCGCCAATACAGGGGTCAGCGCCGTTATAGATGCGCGTGGTGAAATCGTGTCTGCTTTGGGAATGGGAGAGATGGGTGTAATTGATGCCACCTTGCCCCCATCCTTACCCCCGACCCTTTATGCGCGGTTTGGGGATGTAGCTTATGGGGTGATGCTTTTGGGGCTCTTGGGCGCATTTTTGCGCAAGCGGCGTGTTGATATGGTTGATCCCACCCGCACTTGAAGATAAAGCGGCGCAATCTTGGCCCCACAACGGCTTCCTGACGTGGCGGCTTTAACCCCAATGGAGCACTTATCATGTCCCGTAAGCACTATGTTTTCACCTCCGAATCCGTTTCGGAAGGTCATCCTGATAAAGTATGTGATCGTATCTCTGATGCGGTCTTGGACGCGTTTTTGTCCGAAGAACCCGAAGCGCGTGTTGCTTGCGAGACTTTCGCCACGACCAATCGCGTTGTGATCGGTGGCGAGGTTGGTTTGTCCGACCAAGATAAACTGCGCGACTACATGGGCCGTATCGAAGATATCGCCCGCGCGTGTATCCGCGACATTGGGTATGAGCAGGACAAATTCCATTGGAAAACCTGTCAGATCACCAACCTCTTGCACGAGCAATCCGCCCATATTGCACAAGGCGTGAACGCCGCAGAGGATAAAGACGAGGGTGCAGGCGACCAAGGGATCATGTTTGGCTTTGCCACCAATGAAACACCTGATCTGATGCCCGCCCCGATCCAATATTCCCATGCGATCCTGCGCCGTTTGGCTGAGGCACGAAAGTCTGGCGCGGCCCCGCAGCTTGGGCCAGATGCGAAATCGCAGCTTTCTGTGCGCTACGAGGATGGCAAGCCAGTTGAAATCACTTCCTTGGTTTTGTCGACACAGCATTTGGACGAAAGCATGACCTCCGCTGATGTGCGGGACTTGGTCGAGCCTTACATCCGCGAAGTGCTGCCCGAGGGGTGGCTGACCGCCGCCACAGAATGGCACGTTAATCCAACGGGTAAATTCGTCATTGGTGGCCCTGATGGCGATGCGGGCCTCACAGGGCGCAAGATCATCGTAGACACCTATGGTGGCGCGGCCCCACATGGCGGCGGTGCGTTCTCGGGCAAAGACCCGACCAAGGTGGATCGCTCAGCCGCCTATGCGGCGCGCTATTTGGCGAAAAACGTGGTGGCTGCAGGTCTTGCAGATCGCTGCACTATTCAGCTGTCCTATGCGATTGGCGTGGCCAAGCCTTTGTCGATCTATGCCGACACACATGGCACGGGCAATGTCGATGAGGCCGCGATTGAGCGCGCCGTGGCACAGGCGATGAACCTGACCCCACGCGGCATTCGCCTGCATTTGGGTTTGAATAAGCCAATCTTCCAGCGCACCGCGGCCTATGGCCATTTTGGCCGCGCCCCCGAGGCAGATGGTGGCTTCTCGTGGGAGCGCACTGATCTGGTAGATGCGATCAAATCAGTGCTCTAATTTGAACCCTGCACATGGAGTATGGCCCTGACCGATTTGGTTGGGGCCTTCTTTCAAAGATGACCGAAGCCAGACCCCACCGCAATTTCTATGGCCGCCGCAAAGGGCATAACCTGCGCGACAGTCAAGAAGCCTATTTGGAACAAGACTTGGCCAAGCTTAGTCCTGGTGCGGTTGATTGGGATGAGAACCCCGATCGCACAGCCCTTGATCTTGAGACGCTGTTTGGCGGGCGCGATGTTTGGCTTGAGGTTGGGTTTGGCGGCGGCGAGCACATGGTGCATCAAGCCGCGCTGAACCCCGATGTCGGGTTGATTGGTTGCGAGCCCTATATCAATGGCGTGGCCATGCTGCTTGGCAAAATCCGCGCCAGCGGTGTCGCCAATCTGCGGGTTTTTCCGGGCGATGTGCGCGATATGTTTGATGTGCTGCCTGATGCATCAATCGCGCGTGCGTTTTTGCTTTATCCTGATCCGTGGCCGAAGAAACGCCACCATCGCCGCCGTTTCGTCACGCCGGAGCATTTGGAACCTTTGGCGCGGGTTTTGCAGCCCGGCGCGATTTTTCGGGTTGCCACTGACATTCCCGACTATGTCCGCCAGACATTGGAGGAAGTTCCAAAGGCAGGGTTTGAATGGTTGGCCGAAGGGCCAGAGGATTGGCGCAAACCTTGGGGCGATTGGATTTCCACCCGTTACGAACAAAAAGCCCTGCGGGAGGGGCGGGTTCCCCATTATCTGACCTTCCGCCGATTGGGGTGATATCCCCAAAGCCTGTGGACGCGGCGGGCTGTCACCGCTATCAGATGGGCCAAGTTAATTTGCGAGGGAATGAAGCATGTCTGCCCACGGAAAACCTATCAAAATGCAGGCGCGGAAATCCGCGGGTTTGTCGGGCGAGGCGCATGTGCCAGGTGATAAATCCATCTCGCATCGCAGCCTTATTTTTGGTGCGATGGCCATCGGGCAGACGCGCATCAAAGGGTTGCTTGAGGGGCAAGATGTTTTGGATACGGCCAAGGCGATGGCCTCCTTTGGTGCCCGCGTCACGCGTATTGCGGATGGCGAGTGGCATGTGGACGGCGTTGGTGTTGGCGGCTTTGCCGAGCCTGATCATGTGATTGATTGCGGCAATTCTGGAACGGGTGTGCGTCTGATTATGGGCGCTATGGCCACAACCCCCATTGCCGCCACCTTTACAGGCGATGCAAGCCTCAATAAGCGCCCCATGGCACGGGTCACAGACCCGCTCGCCCTTTTTGGCGCACAGTCCTTTGGGCGCTCAGGCGGGCGCTTGCCGATGACGATTATCGGTGCGGAAACCCCCGTGCCTGTGCGCTACAAGTTGCCTGTGCCCTCAGCACAGGTCAAATCTGCGGTTCTGTTGGCGGGCTTGAATGTGCGCGGACAAACTGTGGTCATCGAAGAAGAGGCCACGCGGGATCATACCGAACGGATGCTTGCGGGTTTTGGCGCAACGATTACGAGCGAGCAGACCGATGAGGGGCGCGTGATCACCTTAGAGGGCCAACCAGAATTGCGCCCACAGGATATCACTGTGCCCCGTGATCCCTCCTCCGCGGCCTTCCCAATTTGTGCGGCGCTTATCACGGAAGGCTCAGATGTATTGGTGCCAAATATCGGCCTTAACCCCACCCGCGCAGGTTTGTTTGAAACCCTGATCGAGATGGGGGCGGATTTGACCTATGAAAACATCCGCGATGAAGGCGGAGAGCCAATGGCAGACATCCGTGCGCGTTTCTCACCTGATCTCAAGGGGATCGAGGTTCCGCCTGAGCGCGCCGCAAGTATGATTGATGAATACCCAATTCTGTCGGTTGTGGCCGCGAATGCCACGGGCGCGACTGTGATGCGCGGGGTCAAAGAACTGCGCGTCAAGGAAAGCGACCGCATTGACGCCATGACCACAGGTCTGCGCGCAAATGGGGTTGAGGTGGAAGATGGCCCTGATTGGTGGATTGTGCAGGGTCGCGGTGCGGGCGGTGTGCAAGGCGGCGCGATATGTGCAACGCATTTGGATCATCGGATCGCCATGTCTTTCTTGTGCTTGGGGCTGTCCACGAAAGAACCCGTGCAAATTGATGATGGCGGGCCAATTACGACTTCATTCCCCATCTTCATTGACCTGATGCGGGGGCTTGGCGCCACGCTTGGCGAGGTGGACGTTTGATTTTCACGGTCGCCATTGATGGGCCTGCGGCCGCAGGTAAGGGCACGATAAGCCGCCGCTTGGCTGATCAATTTGGCTTTGCCCATCTCGATACAGGCCTGCTTTATCGGGCCGTTGGGGCAAAAGTGGCTGATGGGGTCGCGCCTGAGATGGCAGCGCAAAATCTGACAGCCGCCGATCTGGCCCGCACTGATCTGCGCAGCCATACAGCGGGGCAAGCCGCCTCAAAAGTTGCTGTGATCCCCGAAGTGCGCAGTGCCTTGGTGACATTTCAACGCGAGTTTGCCCGTCAAAGTGGCGGCGCTGTTTTGGATGGGCGCGACATTGGCACGGTGATCTGCCCCGATGCGGATTTGAAATTATTCATCACAGCCCGCCCCGAAGTGCGCGCGCATCGCCGCTATTTGGAACTTGGGGGAGATGAAGCGCTGATTTTGAACGAGATCATTGAGCGCGATAGCCGCGATATGTCGCGTGCAGATGCCCCATTGCGTGCCGCCGAGGATGCGGTGGTGATCGACACCAGCGATTTGGACATTGAGGCGGCTGTTCGCCTTGCGGCAGAACATGTGACAGCCCGCCTCAAGGGCTAGTATGAAAAATGGCCAAAACCCTTGTCATACTGGCGCAATGACTGTATGAGCCATGCAATCAAGCAGACGGTCAACGTCTCGGATTGAGCAGGGTCGGGATATCCTCCGGCCCTTCATCATTTTCGAGGGGGCGATTGAAAACGAAACCAAAGACCTGCGGAGACAACCGCATGGCCCGAATAGCTCTATGAAAAGGAACTGAATATCTATGTGCGCTAAAGCAACTATGGAAGAATTCGAAGCCCTTCTGAATGAAAGCTTCGAGATTGACACCCCCGCAGAAGGTGCGGTTGTCACTGGTAAGGTCATCGCAATCGAAGCTGGCCAAGCCATCATTGATGTGGGCTACAAAATGGAAGGCCGCATCGACCTTAAAGAATTCGCAAATCCCGGCGAGGCCCCCGAAATCACAGTTGGCGATGAGGTAGAGGTTTACTTGCGCAATGTGGAAAACGCGCGTGGCGAAGCGGTTCTGAGCCGCGAAATGGCCCGCCGCGAAGCCGCATGGGATCGCTTGGAAAAAGCATATGCCGCAGAAGAGCGTGTCGATGGCGCAATCTTTGGCCGCGTCAAAGGTGGCTTCACCGTTGATCTTGGCGGTGCTGTTGCGTTCTTGCCCGGTTCTCAGGTTGACGTGCGCCCCGTGCGGGATGCAGGGCCTTTGATGGGCCTCAAGCAGCCATTCCAAATCCTGAAAATGGATCGCCGCCGTGGCAATATCGTTGTGTCCCGCCGTGCAATCCTTGAGGAAAGCCGCGCCGAGCAGCGCGCCGAAGTTATCGGCAAACTGGGCGAAGGCGACATCGTGGATGGTGTGGTCAAGAACATCACCGAATACGGCGCATTTGTTGACTTGGGCGGTGTTGACGGCCTGTTGCACGTCACCGACATGGCATGGCGCCGTGTGAATGATCCAAAAGAGGTTCTCACAATTGGTGAGACCGTGAAGGTTCAGGTGATCAAGGTCAACAAAGACACCCATCGCATCAGCCTCGGCATGAAGCAGCTGTTGGACGATCCATGGGATTCCGTTGAAGCGAAATTCCCGCTTGAATCCGTTCACATGGGCCGCGTGACCAACATCACCGATTACGGTGCATTTGTTGAGCTGGAGCCTGGCGTTGAAGGTCTGGTGCACGTTTCTGAGATGTCTTGGACAAAGAAAAACGTGCATCCCGGCAAGATCGTTTCGACCAGCCAAGAAGTCGAAGTTATGGTTCTGGAGATCGACAGCTCCAAACGCCGCGTATCGCTTGGCCTCAAGCAGACCATGCGCAACCCATGGGAAGTGTTTGCAGAAACCCATCCTGTTGGCACAGCGGTTGAAGGCGAGATCAAGAACATCACCGAATTCGGTTTGTTCATCGGCCTCGACAACGACATTGACGGCATGGTTCACCTGTCTGACCTGACATGGGAAGGCCGTGGTGAGGATGTGATCGGCGATTACCGCAAAGGCGATATGGTCAAAGCGGTTGTTACCGAAGTTGACGTTGAGAAAGAGCGTATCTCCCTGTCGATCAAAGCTGTTGATGGCGACCCATTCGCAGATGCCGTTGGCGGCGTGAAGCGTGGCTCGGTCATCACTGTTGTTGTGACTTCGGTCGAAGAAGGCGGTCTGGAAGTGGAATATGAAGGCATGAAATCCTTCATTCGCCGCTCTGACCTCAGCCGCGACCGTGGTGATCAGCGCCCTGACCGTTTCTCGGTTGGTGACAAGATCGATGTGCGCGTAACCAATATCGATGCGAAGACCCGCAAACTGGGCCTGTCGATCAAGGCACGCGAAATCGCCGAAGAAAAAGATGCGGTCGAGCAGTATGGCTCATCCGATTCTGGTGCAAGCTTGGGCGATATCCTTGGCGCTGCATTGAACAAAGACGAGTAATCATCACGCGGGCCTTTGGCCCCGTTATGAGATGGAATTGCCCCGCTCAGCAGAGCGGGGCTTTTTCTTTGTCGGAACGACAGGCTGTCGCAGCCCATAGATTTTTCATCTTTTGCGCCTATTGTGCTTATGTCACAGACTAACTCATCCAACGAATGTTATTCGGCGTGCAATTAACTGAGAGGAAGAATAATGGACGTTGCAGACACGCTGTTGCTGTCGCGAATTCAATTTGCTGCGAATATCTCGTTTCATATCTTGTTTCCCACGATCACCATTGCCTTGGGGTGGGTGCTTTTGTATTTCCGTCTACGGTTTTGGCGCACGGGCGAGGCGCGGTTTATGGCGGCCTATCTGTTTTGGGTGAAAATCTTTGCCCTGACCTTTGCCATGGGGGTGGTGTCTGGGATCACTATGTCCTTCCAATTCGGCACGAATTGGCCCGGCTTTATGGAAATTGTGGGCAATATTGCAGGGCCGCTATTGGCCTACGAGGTGTTAACCGCGTTTTTCCTTGAGGCGGCTTTTGTCGGCATCATGCTGTTTGGGGCCAGCCGTGTGCCTGCTTGGCTGCACATTTTGGCCACGGGCTTGGTCGCCTTCGGCACGACCTTGTCTGCGTTTTGGATCCTTGTGTTGAACAGTTGGATGCACACGCCGGCAGGGTTTGAGATGATTGATGGCGTGGCGCATGCCACCGATTGGGCGGCGATTATCTTCAACCCCTCAATGCCGTATCGCCTGTTGCATATGCTTTTAGCTTCAGGGCTGACAGTGGCCTTCCTGATGGCGGGTTTGGCCGCCTTGCGCTGGCTCTGGGGGGATCGTGCGGCAGAACTGCGCGTCATGCTGTGCACAGGTCTTGTGATAGCCGCTGCATTGATCCCGCTGCAAATTCTGGCGGGCGATATGCATGGTCTCAACACGCTCGAGCATCAGCCCCAAAAGGTCGCTGCAATGGAGGCGAATTGGGAAACACAAAGCAATGTGCCCTTGGTTGTCTTCGCTTTGCCAGATGAGGCAACCCGCGAAAATCACTTTGAGATTGCAATCCCAAATGTCGCTTCATTGATCCTGACACATAGTTTTGATGGTGTCGTTCCAGGGCTGAATGGTTTTATTGCTGAGGACGGCACAGCCCTTCATCCCCCTGTCGCGCCTCTCTTCTTTTCGTTCCGCGTGATGGTGGCCACAGGCTTTGCCATGTTGTTCATGTCATGGGGCGCGTTGGTCTTTATGCGCCGCGGGCGCGTTCCGGGTGAAGCAATCTCTCCCGAAGGGCTGCCAAAACTAATTCTTTACGCGCTGGTTCCCATGGCGCTGTCTGGATGGATTGCCACTCTTGCGGGGTGGTATACGACCGAGATTGGGCGGCAGCCTTGGTTGGTGCAAGGCGTGGTCACAACCGCTGAGGCCGTGGCCGAGGTGCCCGCACCGATGGTGATGGGAACGCTGATTGTTTATCTAGCCATCTACGCGGCGCTTTTGGCGGCATATGTGGGCGTATTGGTCTATCTTGCGCGGAAGGCTGCCACGGGGCAGGGCGGGGCGCGCCCTGCACGCCCGCAACAGGGCCTCGAAGCTGCATTGGTTGCGGGGGAATAGGGCGATGCTTGATCTCTTTGGTGATCCAAATATTTGGCTGCCGTGGGCTTTTGCCTCACTGATGGGGTTTTCGATCTTGGTCTATGTGACCTTGGATGGGTTCGACCTTGGCGTGGGGTTGTTGTTCCCCTTCGCATCTGCCGAGGAAAAAGACCGCATGATTGCCTCCATCGGCCCGTTTTGGGACGCGAATGAAACATGGCTGGTTTTGGCTGTCGGGTTGCTTTTGGTGGCCTTTCCAGTGGCGCATGGGATCATTTTGACCGCGCTCTATCTTCCCGTTTTCGTGATGTTGGTGGGCCTCATCTTGCGTGGGGTTGCTTTTGAATTCCGCGCCAAGGCAAGCCTTCGGTTCAAATCCACTTGGAACCGCGTGTTTTTTGCAGGCTCTTTGATGACCTCTTTGGCGCAAGGATTCATGTTGGGCCTCTATATCCTTGGCCTTGAATATACAGGGGCGCATGTGTTTTTCGCGATGTTGACAGCGGGCTGTTTAACAGTGGGCTATAGCTGCATTGGGGCCATGTGGTTGATTTACAAAACCGATAGCGGGCTACAGGCCAAGGCAATCACATGGGGCAAGCGCAGCCTCTGGGGTGTGATCCTTGGAATTGGATTGGTTTCTGCGGCAACACCATTGGTGTCGCTGCGCATCTTTGACAAATGGTTCAGCTATCCTTCATTTCTCTATCTCGCGCCTTTGCCAATTCTCTCTGTCTTATTGGTGGCTGTTTTGTGGGTTATGCTAAGGCGCATGCCATTCAAGGAGGATCACGCGTCTTGGGCGCCTTTCGCAACAGCGAGCGCGCTTTTTGCGATGGCCTATATCGGGCTGGCCTATAGTTTTTACCCCTATGTCGTGCCCGAACGATTGACCATATACGAGGCGGCATCCGCCCCCGAAAGCCTGCTGATTATCCTGATCGGCGCCTTGTTCGTGGTGCCAATCATTATCGCCTATTCAATCCTTGCCTATGTGATCTTTCGCGGCAAGGCGACAGCCCTCAGTTACGACTAGGTTCAGAAAGAAACCGCAACATTGGGCAGGCGCAAATCTTTGATTAGGTCGCGCAGTTCTTGCTTTGCGGCGAGGTTTGAGATGTTTAGCTTGTCAACGCCAACCTCTTTCAAATCAAGAAGGGTCAGGCCTGATGGGAATAGCTCGCGAAAAATCACGCGCTCGGCAAAGCCCGAGCTGACGCGAAACCCGATCCGCTTGGCCAAGGCCTCCATCGCTGCGCCGACTTTGCGCTTATTGTGCATCTCTTGCGCGCCGAGGCGGTTCCGCAGCACGATCCAATCAAACGGCTTAAGCCCCGCCTGCGCGCGTAATTTGCGCGAATGCCAGACCATTTCAGAATACACGCTTGGGCCTGTGATGTCGTAAGTTTCGGGATCAACCCGCGCCAAAAGATCAAAATCAACAAAGCTGTCATTCATGGGCGTCACCAAGGTATCCGCCATGGAATGGGCGACTTGGCTGAGCCGCGTATGCGATCCGGGGCAGTCGATAACGATGAAATCGACCTGATTTTCCATGTTTGCAACCGCCGCCGACAGGCGTTTGTCGAAAATATTCTCACCTTCGGCCAAGGATGCAGGGTCAATTTCTGGCAGCGTCATCAAAATCGGACAAGGCAAAGAGATTGCACGTTTTTGCATCGTGGCTTGGCGGTTTTCGATATAGCGCTGGAAACTGCGCTGCCGCAAATCCAGATCTAGACCACTAACCTTAAACCCCTCGCGCACCAGTGCTGTGGCCACATGCATGGTTGTGGTCGATTTGCCCGAACCGCCCTTTTCATTCCCGAATACGATAATATGCGCCAAAACGAACCTCACTTACCCCACTGCGCACCCGATATTGTGGGCGCATTCCGTTGATCCTCAATATACGGAAGGAATGCTGCGCTGTTAAGAAAGAAAGACATTTAACTTATGGCTTAAATAAAAAACACCGCCCCAAAGGGACGGTGTTTTGAAACAGTTAGGTGCGTTTGGATTAGAAACCCAGACCTTCGTATTTCTTTTTGAACTTGGAAACGCGGCCTCCTGTATCCATCAAGCGCGCGCCACCACCTGTCCATGCAGGGTGCACAGAAGGGTCAATATCCAGCGCAAGCGTATCGCCCTCGGAACCCCAAGTGGATTTCATCTGAACAACGGTGCCATCGGTCATTTTGACATCGATGACGTGGTAATCGGGATGGATGTCTTTTTTCATCGTCTAAGCCCTTCTTACGCTTCGGCGTTATCGCTGAGTTCGCGATAGTTTGTTTTCTCGGCGATACGGGCCGACTTACCACGGCGATCACGCAAGTAGTACAGCTTCGCGCGGCGAACACGGCCGCGGCGCACCACTTCGATTGAATCGATATTGGTCGAGTAGAGGGGGAATACGCGCTCTACGCCTTCACCAAATGAAATTTTGCGAACAGTGAACGAACCTGCGATCCCTTTGCCGTTTTTACGGCTGATGCAAACGCCTTCATACATCTGCACACGAGAACGCGACCCTTCGGTCACTTTAAAGCCAACGCGAATGGTGTCGCCAGCTTTGAAATCGGGAATGGTCTTCCCAAGGGCGGCAATCTGTTCCGCCTCGATTTGTGCGATCAGATCCATTGGATCTTCTCCTCTAAATGCTCGCGGTTGCTCCGCGAAGGTGTGGTCGCATCTGAGAGCTCTGGTCTTCGACCGGATCCACCTGTTCCCATATGGGGGTGTCCGCCAGAGGTCACGCTGACTTTCCTAATGTGATCTTTGGCCAATCTGCCTTGCGCCGAAGTTCCGCAAAAGCGCGGGGACAAAGCCCCAAGAAAAACCAAAGAGGCCCGATCAGCCGATTCCGACTGCGGACGGATGGCGTATAGGCTGCAAATCCCAAAGGATCAAGCCTTATCGCGCCCTGTCTTGCCCTGTTTAGAGAGATATTCCGTCCAAAGATCAGGGCGGCGCGATTGCGTCAAAGCCTCGGCTTGGGCATGGCGCCACTCGGCAACGCGGGCGTGATTGCCAGATGTCAAAACCTCGGGGATCGCCATCCCACGCCATTCAGCGGGGCGGGTATAGTGCGGATGCTCCAACAGGCCATTGGAAAAACTTTCTTCTTGGGTCGAGTCAAAATTTCCCAAGACACCCGGAATAAGGCGAATGGTGGCATCAAGCACCGCTTGGGCGGCAATCTCGCCGCCCGTCAGAACAAAATCACCTATTGAGATTTCTTCCATCTCGTAATGGTCAATTACACGTTGATCCACCCCTTCGAACCGCCCGCACAACAGGGTCATGCCGTCACAGCCCGCAAAGCGCGCGGCATCGGCCTGTGTAAAAGGCCGCCCCCGAGGTGACAGATAGACACGTGGCCAGCGTGCAGGGTCAGGTGGTGTGTTATCAGCGGCCATGTCCATGGCGCGCCCCAAAATGTCGGGACGCAAGACCAGCCCTGCGCCGCCCCCTGCGGGCGTATCATCAACATTGCGGTGCTTGCCCTCGCCGAAGATGCGCAGGTCGATGGTGTCTAATGCCCAAAGACCGCTTTGCAATGCCTTACCTGTCAGCGAGCCCCCCAAGACACCTGGAAACATGTCAGGGAAGAGTGTGATGACCTTCGCGCACCATGCGTCCTTTAGGCGCTGCGGCCCCATCAAATCGCGTGGGGTCGCATTGGCCGAAATCGACAGACGGCCATAGCTGCGGGGTGGTTTAGACGTCATCGTCAAACAAGCCTTCTGGCGGATCAATCACGATGCGCTTGGCGCTGAGGTCGACTGTGGGGACAATCGCCTGTGTAAAAGGCACAAGAACGCTGCCCTTGTGATTGGGCACGCTGCGCAGTTCGAGAATATCACCCGCGCCATGGTTCAAAACGGCCGCCACCTTACCGCGCGCCGCGCCGCCTGTGTCGACCACGTTTAGACCAAGCAGGTCGCTGTGATAAAACTCGTCATCAGGAAGGGCAGGTAGGGCCGTGCGCGGTGCAAACAGACGGGTGCCGCGAAGGCCATCTGCCGCTTCTTTTGTCATCACCCCAACAACCCGCGCGGCAAAGCCACCTTTGACGGCACGGGTGATTTTAAGCTTAAAGCTGCGGTCGCCTTTTTCAGAAAACAGTGGCGTGTAAGCGCCAATATCTTCGGGATTGGCGCAAAAACTTTTGAGGCGCACTTCACCGCGCACGCCAAAGGAGCCTGCAATCGCACCGACACAAATCAGGTTGTGATCGCTCATTCCACGGGGCTCCCTCTTAGGCATAACCGATCTGCGCTGACCCATTCGCCCGAAAGGGCAAGACAGGCCGCTTGCGCATTGCGCCGTTCTTCAACGCGCCCACCTATATAGGCGAAAAGGCAGAGGATCGAAATTAGGATCAGGCGGCGCATTTAAGATACTCAAAGCCACATCTACGCTTGGCCCTAAGGCCACCTTGCCCCCAATACACAACAAGCGGGGGCAAGGCTGGGGGCTGATTACTCAGCCTTTGCTTCTTCTGCAGCTTCCTCAGCGGCAGGCGCTTCTTCAGGTGCAGCGGCTTCTTCAACAACGGCCTCTTCTGCGGGCGCTTCTTCAGCGGCAGGTGCAGGTGCGGCTGCTGCTTCGGCTGCTTCTGCGGCCTTAGCGGCTTTTTCTTCTGCGCGCTCTTGTGCTTTTTTGCCTGGAACGGCTTTGTTCGGGTTGTTGCGGGTTTTCGCGGCCAACACGCCAGCTGCTTCCAAGAAACGGCTTACGCGGTCGGTGGGCTGTGCACCTTGCTCGAGCCAGTATTTCACGCGCTCCATGTTCATTTTCACGCGCTCTTCGCTGTCTTTTGCCAAGAGCGGGTTATATGTGCCGAGCTTCTCGATGAAGCGACCATCGCGCGGCATGCGGCTGTCAGAGGCCACGATGCTGTAGAATGGGCGCTTTTTCGAGCCACCACGGGCCAAGCGGATTTTCATTGCCATGTTAGTATTCTCCTTCGGATAGATGATCGGGGCGTCTTTGTTTATTGCCCGTTTTCAATGTGTTGTTCATGGTGACGGATGACCTCCTGAATGATGAATTTCAGAAAGGTCTTGGCGAATTCGGGGTCGAGATCGGCCTCCTCAGCCAAACGCTCAAGCCGCGCGATTTGTTTGGCTTCGCGGTCTGGGTCGGAAGGGGGCAGATCATGTTGTGCCTTCAACTTCCCTACGGCTTGGGTGTGCTTAAACCGCTCGCCAAGGGTATAGACAAGGATTGCGTCTAAGCGATCAATTGAGGCGCGATGTTCCTTGAGCAGCGCTGCGGCGCGGGCGGCTGTATCGGTCATGATGCGATCCCTTTATTTCTTTTTGCCAAAGCCCGTCAGGGGCGGCAGACCACCGCCGCCACCCAAGCCGCCAAGCCCCATCTTGCGGGCTGCGGCCTCCATCGCTTTGGGATCCATTGCTGAAGGATCCATGCCCGCCAAATCTTTGGGTGCGCCTTTGCCCATTAATGCGCCAAGGCCCTGCTTGAGCATCCCACCTTTGCCCATTTTGCCCAGCTTCTTCATCGCATCGGCCATTTGGCGGTGCATTTTCAAAAGCTTGTTCAGGTCAGAGACATCTTGCCCTGCGCCTGCGGCAATGCGCTTTTTGCGGCTTGCCTGCAAAAGGTCAGGGTTGGCCCTTTCCCGCTTTGTCATGGATTGGATCAGCGCGATCTGGCGTTTGATCACCTTGTCATCAAGCCCTGCATCATCAAGCTGCTTTTGCATCTTGGCCATGCCCGGCATCATCGACATCATGCCCTGCATCCCGCCCATTTTCAGCATCTGCTCTAACTGGCCTTTAAGGTCGTTCATGTTGAACTGACCTTTTTGGAAGCGCTTCATCATGCGCTCGGCCTGTTCAGCCTCAAGGGTTTCTTGGGCTTTTTCAACAAGGGCCACGATATCGCCCATGCCTAAGATGCGGCCAGCGACACGCTGTGCTTCGAATGTTTCAAGCGCCTCGAGCTTTTCACCCAAACCCACAAAGCGGATCGGTTTGCCCGTGATGGCGCGCATCGATAGTGCCGCGCCGCCGCGACCATCGCCGTCCATACGAGTTAAAACGATACCAGAGACGCCAATTTTATCGTCAAATTCCTGCGCAACATTCACCGCATCTTGGCCCGTGAGGCCATCCACGACCAAGAGTGTCTCGCGCGGGTTGGCAATGTCACGCACGGCTGCGGCCTGCGCGATCAGGTCTTGATCAATATGCAAGCGCCCTGCGGTGTCGAGGATATAGACATCATAGCCACCAAGCCCCGCTTGGGTTTTGGCACGCTTTGCAATCGTCTCAGGATTTTCACCTTGGATGATGGGCAGGGTATCCACGCCAATTTGTTGGCCAAGGATGGCCAACTGCTCCATCGCGGCAGGGCGGTTTGTGTCAAGGGATGCCATCAACACGCGCTTGCCTTCGCGCTCCTTCAGGCGCTTGGCTAGTTTCGCGGTTGTTGTGGTTTTCCCTGAGCCTTGCAGACCCACCATCAGGATGGGTGCAGGCGGGTTGTCGATTTTCAGTGCGCCAATCTCGCCTTCGCCCTGAAGCGTGGCGATCAATTCGTCATGCACAATTTTGACGACCTGTTGACCCGGGGTCACCGATTTGGTCACCGCAGCGCCTGTGGCCTTTTTCTCGACCGCGCGAATAAATTCCCGCGCCACGGGCAAAGAGACATCTGCCTCAAGCAAGGCCACCCGCACTTCGCGCAGGGCTGTTTTCACATCATCAGCAGACAAAGCGCCTTGCTTTGTCAGCCCCTCAAAGACCGAGGAGAGGCGTTCTGAAAGTGTTTCAAACATTGGCCAAGGCCCCTTTGTCGCGTCATCTCTTTGGTGATCTGTGCATCAGGCCACCGCATTGCAATGCACCAAGGCCCCCGTGGGCGAAACTCGCTGACGGGGGGCGATCTTGGACATATCCTAAGACCAGAAAGCCAAAGCTTGCTGGAAGTTGTGCCGCTCTTACGCGCGCGAAGAGGGGAATGTCAAGCCTTCGCGCCTTAGTTCAAATGGCGCAAGAGTCGCGCATGACGATCAAAGGCCGTGATCAACTGTCCCAAATTTTGGATATCTGTCGCCTCAAGCATGGGCAACATCTTCACAAAGGCCCGCGCCGTTCCCAATGTGTCGCCAAGTGCGGTATGACGGGCATTGTCGGGCATGCGGATGCTAAGGCGGTCACATAGCGCGTCCAATGTGTGTTCCGCAGACTGACCAAAAAGGATGGCCGAACACAAAACAGTGTCCAAGATCGGCTGATCAAAACGCGCGCCAATGGCCCCTTCGCGCCGCTGTAGAAAGGCCATGTCAAAGGGGGCGTTATGGGCCACCAGAACCGCGCCATCGGCAAAGCGATGAAATCGCAATAAGGCATCAACAACCGATGGGGCGTCTGCCACCATCTCATTGGTGATGTGATGCACCGCTGTTGAGGCCGCAGGGATTTTGCGCGCAGGGTTGACCAATGTATCAAAGCGTTCGCTCTCGACCAATTTGCCGTTTACGATCCGCATCGCGGCAATCTGACAGATTTCATCGACTTGCGGGTTCAACCCGGTGGTTTCTGTATCGAACACCACGAAAGACAAGTTCTTCAGCGGGGCCTGTGACAGCTCAGCAGGCAGTGCGGTTTGCAACAGGTCAAAATCATATTGGATCACGCGCGGCGTTTGTAGCGCTTCGGGGGCGGCGGCTAGGGACAGGCTGATCCGTTGATCTGTGGCTTCGATCTTGGCGCCATGGCTGCGCAAAACATCGGCCCCCGCAAAGCGTGAAAGGCCCGTGATCAGGGGGCTGTCTAACCAATCATTGAGCCGTGCCGCGTCAGGGGCCTTTGCATCTCCCTGCAGGTCAAGAATGGCCTCTCCCTCTGTCAGTCGGGCCGCAAGTCGAATGTCAGACGCCCCCGCGCCAATCCACGACAGCGTCAGGCGCTCTAACAAGCGGCTGATGGCAAAGCCATCGGCGCGCAGTCGCAGGTCAGGCAGCGCGTCATACTGGAGTTGGATATCCTTTTGCGCCAAGCGCGTGGCAAGCGCGATTGCAATATCGGATAGGTCAAGCTGCTCAAGGGGCCACCAAGCTGTATCGGTTTTGACTTTTTCTTTTTGCACATCGCGCAACGTCTTTTCCAACTGCGCACGCGGCGCCCCTTGGGGCAGGTCTGGCAAAACGGCATCCACGGCCTCAATTAAATCGGCAAACAAAGCCTCGCGCGTGCCATGCAGTGCCAAATCTTTGGATCGGTCTTGCAAGCACAAGAGATAGGCAGGATCGGCTGTTTCCTGACCTTCGAGCCAGAATAAGCGCATCCGTGCCTCGAAAAGGCGGGCATCGTGGCGGGTTGTTACCAAAATATCCGTGCCCTTGGCGCTCTGTGCGCGCAACAGCCTGCCATAAGCCTCGCGCAAGGGGGCCATGCGCAAAAGCTGATCAAGGGGGCGGTTCAGACCCAACCCTTCATCATCATTGAAGAGGTCCCGCATCTTGCCATTGTAAAGC